>Ga0114950_10000071_pt1 | contig 52030 bp, 55 predicted proteins | sample N075metaG_FD_83503 | JGI IMG/M metagenome (GOLD analysis project Ga0114950, IMG submission 83503) | Deep subsurface microbial communities from Kermadec Trench to uncover new lineages of life (NeLLi) - N075 metaG | ecosystem: Environmental > Aquatic > Marine > Ocean trench > Sediment | place...
AACGAATGCGCCCAGGAACAGGGCGCTGCCGTAGGCTAGAGACTCTTGTACGGTCATTCGGCTGAATCCTTGGCGGAAGGGGTTATCAACCTAAGGTGCTTGGCGTAGAGGTTGGCGACAAGCCATACGCTCAGTTTCGGTTGGAGTGTCACAAAACGGCGTGATGAGTCGTTTCATATTCAGACAGTTCGGGTGCTCGGCTGAAAGATGCCGGGTTGTGAGGCCTGAGCCGTTTGCCCTTCCTGGTCAGGGAGCTGGAAGTCGGGCCGCGGAGTATGCTCCGAGGCCCGACTTCCTTTTCCGGAGACATTTCCCAGCCATGCGCCATTGTTGACACCGGGACTTCCAGGGTTATCTTTTGCCCTGTGATTTGCCGATGATACGGATGACGAGGATCTAAGCCTCCGCCGTTGTAGCAGCGGGGGCATTTTTCTTGTCGAGTCCAGGAGGACACCGGAACGGCGAGGATCGCCGACCGAAGGGCCGGCTTACGGAAGAGGCGTCGTTTTCAAGAGAATTTGGGGATGTACGCCGTACCTAGGATCTAAGCAGGAGATGTACTCGATGTCGCGCACGACGGGAACCATTAAGTGGTTCAACAATGACAAGGGATTCGGCTTCGTCTCATTTGACGATGGAGCACGGGATGCGTTCGTCCATTTCTCGGAGATTCAGTCCGAGGGCTTCCGTACGTTGGAAGAAGGCGACACGGTTGAATTTGATCTGGCTGAAGAGGGCAGGGGTCCGAAGGCGAAGAACGTCGTAAAGATCAGCTGAGTTCGCTCAGTGGTCGGATGGACCGGAACCGGGGAAGGCTTTCGAGCCTTTCCCGGTTCCTTGTTGCCCGCCGATTACTGCAGCATTGCCTTTACTCGGTCCAGGTCGCCATCACCGGGAGTCGGGGTAAGGCCGAGAATCGTCATGATCACCTCATAGACGTCGACGTTGGGAAACGGCGGAATGACCATTCCTGGCCTGAACCCGGGACCTGCTGCAATGAACAGGGCGCGCATATCACCTGATCGCGGATCGTACCCATGATTGCCGCCCTGAAACCGACCTGTATTGCGGCGAAAGTAGTCACGCGTCGAAATCGACCAGCCCGGGTCCGCGAGTCCAATGATCGGCGCGACACGTGGATGAGAACCGAATCCCAAGTCGGGCGGAATTTCGTGGCGTAGGTACACATGCAGGTTCGGGTGGGCACCACGCAGCGCCTCGTATACGGACGACTCTTGTGCCGAGTCGGGCCAGAGCGCCAGCACCGGGCTCCAATCCACGATGCGCACCGAATCCGGATTAATGTAGTCGTCGATGAAAATCATGCGATCCCGAGATAGACGGCTCATGCCGTGGTCCGAGACGATGATCAGGTCGATCTCGTCGAGTCCGCGAGACCGGAGAGACTCGAGCAATAGACCGATGGACGAGTCAATGCGGGCGACTGCCCTGGCCACCTCTGTTGAGCCCGGGCCGAACCCGTGGCCGGCTACATCCACGTCATCGAAGTAGAGAGTCGCAAATCGGACACGATCAGTGCCGGTGGCAGAGAGTCGATCGAGCACCCAGTCGATACGTGCTTCGTGTGTCATGTCGCCGTCGTATGGGAGCCAGTGTTGGGGGCGGACACCGTGGATTGGAGCTTCAGAACCAGGCCAGAACAGTGGTGCGGTTGCCAGGCCAGCCTGCTCCGCCGTCACCCATACCGGAGTCCCTCCATACCAAGCTGGATTTTGAACGGCCTCGCGGTCGCCGAGGCTGTAGCTACTCTCCATCTCCGGATCCCACATGTTGTTGGCGACGAGACCATGATGATCAGGACGGAGGCCGGTAACCATCGTGTAGTGGTTGGGAAATGTCTTCGTAGGGAATGAGGGAACGAGTGCCTCCGCCCGTACACCTCGACTTGCCAATGTGTTGAGATTTGGCGTCAGGTCAGAATCGAGGTAATCCGCCCTGAACCCGTCGATAGAGACGAGCAGGACCACGGGAAGCGGAGGGTCAGGATCCGCAGATGAAGTGGTGGTTGTGCACGCTGATAGCCATGCAGTGGCGAGCAGCGGGTAGCCGAATCTGAGGATTCGGATGAACAGGATGCGAAATTGGCTGACGCTTACAAGCATTGATCTCCTGTTCCCGTCCATCGACGTGGACAGCCGGATAAACCAGTCCCGCTGCTCAGGCGCCAAACTATCGACAACTGTCGGGCCTCGCAGGAATTCGTTGGTGCGGCATAGATTGCGGGATGCTAAGGGAACGTATTTGCCGGCATGGCGTGTTTCGCGTCGTCGGACTCGCGCTGATTCTGCCAGCTTGTGCGGGAGAGTCGGGGGATGCGCAGCAGGACGCCGTAATTGTCGCCGTCCCGGTGCCTCCCCTGGCGGGTCTCGTAGATGCGCTCGCACCCGAAGGGCTTGTGGAGGTAGTAGTTCTTGTGCCCCCCGGGGCCAACCCCGCTACTCACCAGCCGTCCATACGGGCACTTCGCAGCATGGCGGTCGCCCGGCTGTATCTGGAGATCGGTCATCCGGAATTCATGTTCGAGAGGACATGGTTGGATGGAGCACTGGCGGGTTCTTCCGCGATTCGAGTGCCCCTGTTCGAACACTGCCCGTTGCACGACGATGATCCTCACGTCTGGCTGTCGACTCGCTGCCTGGCAGTAGCAGCCGTCGCAACAGCTAGTGCTCTGACCGGAATTCTGCCCCTGCACAGCGATGAGATTGCAGCCAATCTTGAGAGTTTTGAGGCCCGCCTCCAGAGAACGGCAGACTCGACAGCACTGCGACTGGCACGCTACAAAGGTAGAATGTTCTTCGTTCTGCATCCGGCGTGGGGCTATCTTGCGCACGACAACAATCTTCAACAGATGTCGATTCAGTCCCATGGCACGGGGGATCCGGGCGCGTCGAGGATCGCGGAGTTGATCCGTCTTGGCAGGTCGCAGGGGGTGCAGACCATTTTTGTTCAACCGCAATTCAACCCCGCGTCGGCGATACTGATCGCCGAGGAACTGGGAGCAACCGTGGTGACCCTGGATCCATTGGGCCTCGATCCCGTGCTTCTCATCGAGAGCGCGACATCGGCCCTGGTAGACGAGTTCGAACAACAGGCGCCGCGATGAATACCCCCGTGGTCGTATCGCTTGAACGCGTGAGCTTCACCTATGCGGGAGTGGATGTCCTGCGGGACGTCAGCTTCGACTTTTATGAGGGCGATTTCGTCGGAATTATCGGCCCGAATGCCGGCGGAAAGACGACGCTACTCAAACTGATCCTGGGATTGCTTCGGCCGGGTTCCGGTTCGATTCGTGTTCTTGGCGTGTCTCCAGACGAGGCGCGCGGGTTAGTCGGGTACGTTCCGCAGTATGCGCATTTTGATCGCTCGTTTCCGATTCGAGTGCGGACAGCCGTAACGATGGGCACCCTGGGGCGGGGCCGTATGAGGGACACGGTGGCGAACGATGCGGTGGATCGTGCACTCGAGCAGGTGGAGCTGCACGAAGTGGCTGATCGCCAGATGGGTTCGCTTAGCGGGGGACAGTTGCAGCGGGCGCTGATTGCTCGTGCGCTGGTGACCGAGCCGAGGCTTCTCCTGCTGGATGAACCTACGGCGAGTCTGGATACGAGAATTGGTCGGTCCGTGTATGAATTGCTGGAGGAACTTGCTGAGAAAATCACGGTTGTACTCGTCTCACACGACATTGGAGTCATCTCCCGCCATGTTCGCACGATTGCCTGCCTCAACGTCGAGATGCACTACCACCATTCAAAGCATCTGACACCGGAGATGATAGAAGCGGCGTATGGTTGTCCGGTTGATCTCGTGGCCCATGGACATCCTCATCGGGTTCTCGAGCAACACGAGGGAGCCGACAGTTGATCGCCGAGGCACTGTCATATCCGTTTTTTCAGCGGGCGCTGATCGCCGGTCTCCTGGCTTCCATTGCTTGCGGTATAGTGGGGACATTTGTAGTCGTGCGCGGTATTGCGTCGATTTCAGGCGGGCTGGCCCACGCGGCCTTCGGTGGCGTAGGATTGGGATATCTCTTGGGGTTTGATCCGACTCTCGGTGCGCTGGGATTCGGACTGGCGTCGGCGTTCGGCGTTGAAGTTGCGGAGCGGAGACTAAAGCAGGGAATCGATACATTGATCGCCATGGTCTGGGCGATCGGCATGGCCCTGGGGATCGTGTTCATTGCACTGGCCCCTGGATCGGAGCCGGATCTCATGGGCTACCTGTTCGGGAATATCTTGTTCGTGCCGGCTCGGTTCTTGTTATTAATCGCCGGCTTGGATCTGGCCATCGTTGGCATAGTGATCGTCCTGTTTCGGCGACTCGAAGCCGTAGCATTTGACGAAGAATTCGCATGGGTCATCGGAATGCCGGTGGAGGCACTGTCCCTGCTTGTACTCGCTCTGGTAGCGACGACTGTCGTGATTCTCATTCGTGTGGTAGGCGTAATTCTGGTCCTTGCCTTGCTGACGATGCCGGCGGCGATTGCCCGCCATTGGACGGATTCTCTTGCTCCGATGATGATCTTGGCTACGATTGTCGGTGCCGTGTGCATAACGGTCGGTCTCTTCTTCTCCTGGGCGCTGTCATCGGTATTCTTTCTGGATGTGCCCACCGGTCCAGCCATCATCCTGCTCGCGGCTCTCGTTTATTCCGTCTCGGCTGTGCTCCACCGTACGCTTCCTGCTCGCAGAAGGTCGTCAGGGTAACCCAACCCGGCTGAAACTTCCCCACACAGTAGTCGTAGTGATCTTCGACCCCACATAGCCGGGGTAGTCGTCCGTTACGCACCTGCTGGAAATAGAGGGAGTCTCAACTATGAAACGCGGATCCAAGATAGCGTTGTCCGTCGTGGGCGTTCTGACCATCGGTGGGGGACTGGTGGTGGCGGGCGTGCTCGGTAGTGATGGCAGTGCTGATATTCGAACGGTGGATGTCGTCCGCGATTCGATCGTCAAGAAGGCGCTGGCCATAGGTAACATCGTGCCCGATATCGAGATTGAGATAAAGTCGCAGGTGGCCGGAGTTGTCGGACGCCTGATGGTCGAGGAAGGGGAGTACGTCGAGGCCGGCCAAGCGATTCTCGAGGTGAGGCCGAATCCGACGCCGATCGAGCTTGCGGATGCGAAACGTCAGGTTGAGCTGCGGGAGATTGAGTTTGAGAACCGGCGCCGCGGGTTCGAGCGCAGGAAGGAACTGCGTGAGCGCGAGTTTATTACGCAGCAAGAGCTTGAAGACGCCGACCGCGACTACGAACAGGCACGCGTGCAGTTACAGATGGCTCGCGAGCGCGTCGCGTTGCTTGAAACTGGTCGTGTCCGAATCAACAACCGCAATATCGAGGGTGTAATCCGGTCCCCAATCGATGGGTTCATCCTGGAATTGCTGGTTGAACGCGGTGACCCGGTTGTCCCACTCAGCAGCTTCCAGGAGGGCACCGTACTCGCCTCCATGGCGGAGATGAGCCACCTCATCTTCCGGGGCACTGTGGATGAGATCGACGTCGGCCGCCTGAACGAAGGCATGCCCGCCATGATCAAAATCGGGGCGCTCCCGGAAGCCCGGATAGAGGGCGAGGTCTATTCCATTTCGCTTAAGGCCCGTAACGAAGACAATGCCACGGTGTTTCCGATCGAAATTCTGCTCACGGACGTGCACGGCGTTTCGCTCAGGGCCGGATATTCGGCCAACGCGGACATCATCATCGAACGCCGGGACAGCGTACTGGTCATTCCGGAACGACTCACCGAGGTGGTTGGCGATACGACTACAGTCACGATACTTGGCGAGGGCGGAGTGACCGAACAACGAGTCATTGAGACGGGACTGAGTGACGCAATCAACATTGAGGTGCTGCACGGGCTGGTAGAGGGTGAAAAGCTCGTCGAGCCACCGCCGCGCGAAATCAGCTGAAATGTGGCGGGTTGGCCGGGCCTTCGTCGAACTGTGGGCTGATGTGCGTGCCCAGAAACTACGCACTGCCCTCACGCTTCTCGGCGTCACATGGGGTACGGTAGCTGTCATAGTCTTGCTCGCTTTCGGCACCGGGCTAGAGCGTCAGACCATGAAGCGGTTCCACGGCCTTGGCGACCGCGTAGTCATTCTGTTTGGCGGTGAGACCACGAAGCCTTTTGCCGGATTTGGTGACGGCCGCGAGATCCGTCTCCATGAAGACGACGCTCTGCTTCTGGCGAAGCAGATTCCCGATATCGTGCTGATCAGCCCGGAGTACAGTTCGCGCAGCGCACCCGTGCGTAACGGGCGCTCCATCACCAATCCCAACATCACGGGCGTGTGGCCGTCCTATACCTACCTGCGAAATGTGATCCCTGACGTGGGGGGACGTTTCATCAACCAGGACGATCTGGATCAACGACGCCGCGTCATCGTGCTGGGTGACCGCATCCGTGAGTTGTTGTTTGAAGACACAGAAGATGATGTGGTCGGACGCCAGGTGATGGTTGGCGGCACACCGTTTACGGTGATCGGGGTGATGCGTCCAAAGCAGCAGAATTCGTCGTACAATTCGCGGGACCGGGATCGAGTGTTCATTCCCGCGAGCACGCATCGGGTGCTGTTCGGACAGCGGTTCGTCAGCAACATCATCTTTCGAACAACCGCCAGTTCTGCGACGGAGGCAGTTGAGAAGCAGGTCTACTCCGTCCTCGGCCAAAAGTACAGGTTCGACCCGACAGATTTCGATGCTATCGGGGTTTGGAATACGGCTGAATTTGAAAAGATGTTCTCGTATCTATTCCTCGGCTTCAATATGTTTTTCCTGATCGTTGGTACTTTTACGCTGACCGTTGGTGGCATTGGCGTTGCCAATATTATGTACATCGTCGTGAAGGAACGGACGAAAGAAATTGGCATCAAGCGCTCGGTAGGTGCCACGAGAGCAGACATCCTCAGGCAATTCTTCATGGAGAGCACTGCAATCGTAGCGATTGGTGCGGCGACGGGATTCCTCGTATCGGTCGGCATCGTGAAACTCATGGCATTCATTCCGATTCGCGAATTCGTCGGCGTGCCGGTTATCTCGGGCAAGGTGGCGATGATCACCATGGCGCTGCTGATGTTCGTAGCGGTCCTGGCCGGCTTCTTCCCGGCGAAACGGGCGGCGGCGCTCGATCCCGTGGAGTGTCTGCGAGAATGACCGGTCTGGATGGGTAGCGGAACCATGTGGAAGATCCTGCTCGCCGAGTTCATCGGCGACCTCAAGGCACAGCGTACGCGGTCACTACTGACCATGTTCGCGACGATGTGGGGGACGATTGCGGTTGTTCTTCTGCTCGCTTTCGGAGAGGGACTCAGGCGATCCATCTCGTCAGGCCTGCTGAATGCGGGCGAGAAGATTTTCATGGTGTATGGTGGTTCAACCACTAAGCCGTGGCAGGGACTGCCTCGGGGCCGCCGGATCCGACTTGGCGAAGACGAATTACGTCTTCTTCAGAAGTCGATTGACGAGGTAAATCTTGTGAGTCCCTCGTACGGTCGGTGGGGCACCGCCCTTGGATATGCTGACGTGAAGACTACCACGTACATGGAAGGCGTATATCCGGCATTCACCGAAATGCGGAAGATGTTCCCGCAGGTAGGAGGGAGGTTCATCAATCAGCGAGACCTCGATGAGCGCCGCCGTGTGGTTTTTCTGGGAGACTCCATTGCGTATCGGCTCTTCGGCTCGGAGGATCCCGTGGGCCAACAATTGGATGTCGATGGAATGCCCTTCACGGTCATCGGCGTGATGCAATCGAAATTTCAAGACAGCAGCAACAACGGCCCGGATATGAATCGTGCGATCATTCCAGCCTCTACGTTTTCATCCATCTACGGCGATCGATTCGTGAATCATCTTCTCGTGCAACCGCGATCAGCCGAGCGAGCCGTGGAGACGAAGCAACGGATCTACGAGGTGCTGGGCGCGCGCTTCAAATTCGATCCGACGGATGAGAGTGCCCTGCCGATGTGGGACTTTTTTGAAGGCGAGAAGGAAACCAACATGATCGGCTATGGAATCCAGATTTTTCTGGGCCTGGTCGGTCTGTTCACGCTTCTCGTAGCCGGAGTTGGCGTGGCCAACATCATGTATGTAGTCGTCCGTGAACGGACGAAAGAAATCGGCATCAAGTTGGCAGTCGGTGCGAAGCAGAAACACATTCGCCGGCAATTCCTGTTTGAATCGCTGGCCATTTCACTCATGGGCGGTCTGACGGGTCTTGTACTGGCGGCGAGTATCGTGTTCCTCATCGACTTGATGCCGGTCGAGAATCCGGCGATGCAGTACATTGCCAATCCGAAACTGTCATGGCCGATCAGCATCGCCTGCGTGTCAATTCTCGTAATGATCGGTTTTGCTGCAGGCTACCTGCCAGCCCGGCGGGCCGCGGCCTTGGATCCAGTCGAGTCGCTGCGCTACGAATGACGCAAGCTACCGCGGAAACACGGTAATTCCAGCTCGTATCCCGAATGTCGAACCGTTCTCAGATGCCCCATCGATCGTTGCTCCGCCTGCCTCGAGATCACCGAGGCCAAGCCAGGAAAAGGTACCAGCCACATCGATGTTGAGAGTCTCCGTCATCGGGATGTCGACACCCACTATGATGCCAAGCTCGATACCTGATCTCACCTTACCACGTAACGTTGTGCCTGTTCCGCAGATGAGTTCGCTGCAAAGCTCATCATCACTGAGGCGAGTGTAGCCGACCGTACCCTGCATGTAGGGAATGACAGATGTCAGCGGATCGGCGATCTGCAACGCGGCCAGTGCATAAACGCTGACCTTATTGAGAGCATCGCCCGAGCCTTCCGTCGTGAAGCGTGTGTAGGAAGCGCCAGCCCCAAGCCGAACCGGTGTACCAGCTGGTTGGAAGAAAGCAGATCCAGCTGCACCGAATCCGGTTCCCACGGAGTCGCTTGCACCGCCACCCATCTGGGCGAAGATGAGATCGGCTGTTACCCCAAAACCGGCCTTTTCAGGTGTTTGCTCATGAAACTGCGCCAATCCGAGATTTGTGTTCGCCAGCAAAGCAATCCAAGCAAGGGCCAAGATTCGCATCACGATTGCCTCCCAAGGCGGTTTCAACGTCCGTGTTATCATCGCGAGAGTCGCGAATTGCCGGGTCCGTGTCAACGCGTGATGTACTTGCCGCTTGCGACACGGAAGGGGCATCTTTCCTGAGTAAGGGGAGGTTCTGGAGGGCGGCTTGGGCACAGCGCCGCCAAGGACTCGATCGAAGGTGGAGCTGCGGCCACACGAAAGGGTGAATGAGCGAGAACGAGCAGGACCGTGGCCAGGGAGTTCCGAGTTGGCAAGTTCCACAAGAACGCCAACCGGACACCGATGCATACCACATCTGGACATCGCGACCATTGCTGAGAAGCGTGTATTGGAAACCCGTACCCGCACCACCTCACGATCTGGTGTCGTCCTCGTACGAGATTTTTGTGGATCAGCGAGCGTGGCTTGCGATGCACGAACACGTGTGGGAGACCCCGACCACACAGGTACCATTCGGCTATCTTGTTGGAGATCTCTGCGAAGATCCCACTGCGAATAGAAGGTTCGTCATCGTGACACGCGCCGTTCGTGCACGATTCGAGTTCGATGAGATTGGAAGTGAACAGATCTCTCGTGAAGCTGGAGTGGCCCTCCGACTTGAGGTCGACCGTCACCGAGGAATCCTGGTGGGATGGTACCATCGGCACCTGGATGGGCCAGTAGAGCTCTCCCAGCAGGACCTGGCCACTCACAGGGAACGCTTCACCGAACCCTGGCAATGCGCCTTCCTGTTCGTTGGAGACGGATCCCATTCCAAAGGGGGATGCTTCCGCTCTACGCCATCGGGAATTTCCTCAGACCTCCCGTTTCCGTTTTATGAGATGGCGAGCAATGAGTCGTTGCTGCCTCGGGGAGTGAAGCGCTCGTATCTGGACTGGGAGAATTATACAACGGTCGATGAAGTGCAATCCGAGCCTCCCGCTCGTCCCGAACTCGTGGAGCCGGCCCCGGTGGATCCAGTACCTGATGTCGAGTCTCTGCCCACACAGTCGTTTGATGTCGAATCGGACACTGAGGCTGTGGCCGAACCGGAGGCCGAGGTCGAAGTCGAACCTGAAGTCGAACCTGAAGTCGAAGTAGAAGCTGAACCCGAAGTTGATGTAGAGCCGGTGGCCGAGGTCGAGATCGAACCTGAAGCCGAACTGGAACCCGAAGCCGAGCCGGAGCCCGAAGTAGAGGCTGAACCCGAAGTTGATGTAGAGCCGGTGGCCGAGGTCGAGATCGAACCTGAAGTCGAACCTGAAGTCGAACCTGAACCCGAAGTAGAAGCTGAACCCGAAGTTGATGTAGAGCCGGCGGCCGAAGGAGGGTCAGCGATCGATTGGGATCTGGACGCTTCGCGGGAGGATGTGGAGTTACCCGAATCGATATCCGACGAGGCAAACCTGCTCGACGACGGATTCGAAATGGATCTGATCGAGGCTGAAGCAGTTGATGTCCGGGATGAGGACGCGGCGGAGGAGGTTATCGACGACATTCCGGATGATGTGACCGATACGGAAACCGGGCCAGCCGTCGAATCCATGCCGGGTGAAGAAGAGCATGCGGATCTCTTTGTCGAGGAGCCGGCACCTCATCCTGAAACGATGCCGGCTTCCGATGTTCTCCAGGCTGCTGGACCGGGGGCTGAATCGGAATCACCTGTTCGAGTTCCAAGCAGGCGATTCAGGAATCTTGTCGTAGGATTTGAAGGCGAGACGGACAGAAAACGGCGCATGCTTGCCCTCGGGATCGGTGGACTGGTCGTTGCCGCGGCAGTAATCTTTGGCCTGGTTTCCTTCGTAGGTGATTCCGGTCCGGAATCGGCAGGAGTTCGCAACGCGTCCACCGATGGCACACAGACCCAGGCGGGATCGGATTTGCAGAACGGTGCACCTGGCGGGGCGCCGGGAGACTCGGCCGTGGCCGGTCCTGTGTCGAGGGAACAGCTTGAACAGCAGAGCCAGGAGATGCTGTCAACGATCAGCCGATTCTATGGTTCGGTGGTCGCCATGGACGACGGGACCGCCACGTGCGAAAACTTGCAAGTGGCTTTTGTTATCGTCGAAGACGCGTGGATCGAGTACAACTCTCGATACAAAGCTGGATATCCTGGTGAGCTCCCTGCCGATCTGGCTGCCCGCGATGAGCGACTCTATCTCGGCGTCCAGGACGTCGAACGCGAATTCGAAAGGTCCGGGTGTCCTCGACCGTAAGGCGCGGTTTTTCTCTCTGCCTTGTCTACCTGGCCGTTTTTGCCATTTCCGGCGATGCGCAGGAGCATGTGCGGCCTCGAGAGGCTGGAGTCGAGATCGGCACCTTGCCGACCGGGCAATGGAACGCGATCACGGATGTGCCCGGAGTCCTGGTAGGCCATGCGACACTGATTCGGGGCGATTCCATTCGCACGGGAGTCACGGCCATCCTTCCGCACGACGGCGACTTGTTTCGCGATCGGGTTCGGGCCGCGATCGTCGTAGGCAATGGATTCGGAAAGCTTGTGGGCCTTAGTCAGGTACAGGAACTTGGAGAGTTGGAAACTCCGATTCTACTCACGGGGACTCTGAGCGTATTTCGCGCTGCAGACGCGCTGGTCGACACTCTCCTGTTGACAAGAGGAAACGAGAGCATCCGATCGATCAACCCGGTGGTCGGGGAAACGAATGACGGTTTCCTGAGCGATGTTCGAGCGCGGCCGATCGGGCCCCGGGAGGTCAGGGCCGCACTCCGCGATGCTGATTCCGGTCCCGTCGCAGAAGGTGCAGTCGGTGCAGGCACCGGTACGCGTGCCCTTGGTTATAAGGGGGGGATCGGCACGGCGTCACGACGCGTCACGGCAAATGATGGCGTCTTTACGGTCGGTGTTCTCGTGCAGACGAATTTCGGCGGGTCACATATCATCGATGGTGTCCCAGTGGGCAGACTTCTCGGGATTAGTCCTCCGCACGATGTGGCTGGCGGTGGATCGATCATGATCGTGATCGCTACAGATGTCCCGCTGGATCATCGGCAATTGGAGCGGCTCGCCTCCCGAGCATTCGGTGGACTGTCCCGTACTGGAGCGTCGCTGTCGCACGGGTCTGGAGACTACGCGATCGCCTTCACGGTCAGTGACGCCGCACCCGACCGTAGAGGTGGCTTGCTCAGTCAGTTATTCGTCGGCGTGATGGAAGCAACAGAAGAAGCGATCGTTGCCTCGCTGTTTGCCGCAAGAACGACTTCGGGTTTCCTGGGGTCAGTGGAAGGGCTTCCGGTCGACCGCGCGCTCGAGCTACTGCGTGAAGCCGGGCGGTTGAACACACCATAACAGAATGCCGTACCCGGACGGTGCGACTCAGGCGTCGCGCGCGGCCTCGATCATCGACCGAACCCGGGCGCGCAGTTCATCGATATCATCCAGGCCCATACCCTCGACGGAAACCTGTTCCAAAATGCGGACGGTCACCTTCGCCCGCCCGAACAGGGCAGAGTCCGCTTGAATAGCCTTGCGGGTCCCACTTACGCTGAGTGGTTGGATCGGTCGCCCTGTTTCGAGCGCCAGGCGGAACGCTCCATCTCGGAACGGCAGCAGTTCTCCGGTCCGGGTGCGAGTACCCTCAGGGAAGATCATGATCGACGCGCCACGTTCGATCCATGCCACCATTCGGTCGAATGATTGTCCGCGACTCCTCGCATCGGAGCGTTTGACTACTATGTCACCGGCCATCCACATCATCCAGCCAAGGAACGGCATGCGAGCAATCTGCTCCTTGGACAACCACTTCATGTCAAAGGGGAGGGTTCCGATAAGCAGGATGTCCGCCATCGACTCGTGATTGCATACGGCGACGAAGGGCTCGCTGGATCTCGACGGCAACTGGCCTTCGACTCTAACGCTCCACCAGGGATTCAGGCCGACGAGTAGTCTGGTTCCGAGCCGGAAGGCCCGTCCCGTGAACCAACGCCGCTTGTCCCACCATGCGGTGCACAGGAATACAACCGCCACTAGCGGAAACCATGCCACAACCACGAGTAGCCATAGCAGATATACGGCGCCGTTTCCAATCCATTCCAGTAGTCTACGCATCGGTAGCCAGGTCAGTGGGCGTGTATCGGAGAAGCATCACCCCGAACACCGCCGAGATGAATGAACCGATGAGGATGGCCAGTTTCGCCAGTTCGAGCTCAGCTGATTCGCCGAATGCCAGCGACGCAATGAAGATAGACATTGTAAACCCGATTCCCCCGAGTGCCGCACCCCCCCACAACTGACGCCAGGTTGCTCCCACAGGCATTTGACCCAAACCCAGTCGTATGACGAGCCACGTGAAGCACGTGATGCCAACCTGTTTGCCCAGGAACAGGCCTAGCATGATGCCCAGAGCCAGCGGGTTTCGCAGTGCCTGGCCCAAGGCTTCAAACGGGATTGTAACCCCCGCATTGAACAGGGCGAAGATCGGCAGCACTACAAAGGCCGACCAGGGATGGATCGCGTGTTCAAGGCGGTAGAGCGGCGCGCTGAGTCGGGCGGCGGCTACCGCGATGTGATCCAATTCGGCTTCGCGTTCATCAACGACTTCCCATTCTTCTTGATGCTCCGGTGTACTCTCAAGCACATCGAGCCCCTGCCGAATTTCTCGCGATGAAGCGGACCCTGTCGGCAGGGGGGTGCGACGGGTAGCCGGAACAAAGGCCGCAGCAATGACACCGGCGATCGTCGCGTGAATCCCCGACTGGAGCACGAAATACCAGAGTAGCACGGTCAGACTGACATAGACCGCCGGCCGCTGGACGCTGAGCAAGTTGGCTGCAGCAAGGGCACCTACCACAACGCCCGCGTACGCGAGGGTCGTAAGATCGAGGGACGCGGTATAAAACACCGCAATGACCAGAACTGCCATGAGGTCGTCGGCGATTGCGAGTGCCGTGACGAACGACTTGAGCCACAGCGGTGCTCTCTTTCCCAGAAGAACCAGGATGGTAACGGCGAAAGCAATGTCCGTAGCCATCGGGATGCCCCAACCACGGGCATGGGGGCCACCTGCATTGAGCAGAAGAAACAGACCGGCAGGGACGACGGCGCCTCCCACTGCCGCTACCACGGGAAGCGCTGCGCGTCGAGCCGAAGCCAGCTCACCGAACAAGAATTCTCTCTTGATCTCCAGTCCAACCAGAAAGAAGAATATGGTCATGAGTCCGTCGTTGACCCAGTGCTGCAGGGACAACTCAAGCGACCAGGGTCCCAGCCATATCCCCGCTTGCTGGTGGAGGAAGTCGCGGTATGTGTGAACGAGATCCGTGTTTGCGACCACGAGCGCGACAGCTGTGGCTCCGAGCATGATCAGGCCGCCGGACGCTTCGGCGCGCAAGAAATCCACGAGCCCCCGAGAGACACGGTTGCTGCCAAAGGTTCGGACGGTGCTGGAATCTCCGACCATGTTCCCCTGAGTAAGATCTCAACCTGATGCTGGACACGTATCCTGCCGCGCGTCATTTTGGCCGTTCCTGACCAGACAGCGCAAGGCGCGCAGTTGCCGATACCCGGTCTTCATGAGCGAACGACATATGATTTCGAAAAGAACCCCCGACGGATTCATTGTACCCGGGCACTTCCAGACCCCCCTTCCGATGGATCGGCTCATAGTCCGAACTTCGCCCGACGACGAATCGGTGCCGATGGATGTCCTGTTCGTCGGGGGCGGGCCTGCAGGCCTGGCCGGAGCCGTCGAGCTCGCCAGGCTGGTAAGAGACGATGAGGAGCTGCGAGACATAGAGATTGGCGTACTTGAAAAGGCATTGGCCCTGGGAGAGCACTGCCTGTCAGGCGCCGTCGTGGACATCAGTCCGATGCGGGAGTTGTTTCCCGATATCGCAATCGCTGACCTGCCCCTGCGCGGAGCCGTGCCTGCGGAGAGAGTCTATGTGTTGACGGAGGGTCGAAAGATACGCATTCCAACACCTCCCCCAATGCAGAACCACGGCCACCACATTGCATCGATCTGCGAAATCGTCAGATGGATGGGTGAACGAGCTGAGGAGGCGGGGGTCAATGTGTTTACGGGCTTTCCTGCTGATTCCCTGTTGATGGACGAAGGGCGGGTAGTCGGAGTCAGGACGGTACCTTCGGGCCTGGGGCGCGATGGAACGCCGGAAGGCGACTACATGCCGCCGACGGACGTCACGGCTCGAGTGACGGTGCTGACGGAGGGCTCGCGTGGCCCCCTGACCCAGGCGTGGATGACAGAGCAAGGAATCAGTTCGCCCAACCCGCAGATCTACGCTCTCGGAGTGAAGGAGCTGTGGCAGGTGCCCCGATCTCTCGAGACCGTAATCCATACGCTTGGCTATCCGTTGCCGAGGGATGCTTTCGGCGGGTCCTGGATGTATCCGATGGGTGAGGGAATTGTGTCACTCGGATTGGTCGTCGGACTCGACTATCGTCAGACGACGCTCGACGTACACGAGCTGTTGCAAGCACTGAAACAGCACCCGCTGTTTCGCGATGTCCTTGATGGGGGAGAAATGGTGGAGTGGGGAGCTCGGACCATTCCCGAAGGCGGTTACTACTCGATTCCTGAGCGGTTGTCAGGCGACGGCCTGATTGTGGCGGGTGATGCCGCGGGTCTTGTCGATGTTGCCTCGCTGAAAGGAATCCACTACGCGATGTATTCCGGCATGTACGCCGCGCGAGCGATCTATTCGGCTCTGAAGGTTGATCGTACGGATGCGGCGAGCCTGGCCTCATACGACAAGACCGTGCGTGACAGCCAGGTCATGCAAGAACTTTACGAAAGACGGAATCTGCGTCTCTCGTTCAAGTCAGGATTCTATGTCGGCGGTCTCAAGAGCAGTCTGGCGATAGTCACGAAGGGGAGAATTCCCGGCGGGCGAATCGCAGTGGAATCGGATGCGGACGAACCGAAACGAACTATGCCAGCCAAGCCGTTTCGGCCGGACGGGGAACTCACGTTCAGCAAACTCGACGCTGTCTTCCGCTCGGGCAACGCGACGCGGGATGACGTACCGTCACACCTGCTTGCCGCAGAGGATATCCCCCAGGAAGTAGGCGAGCTCTATTCGCATCTGTGTCCGGCTGGCGTCTACGAGTGGTCGGCGGAGGGCCTCGTGATCAATGCCCCCAACTGCATCGACTGTCGAGCGACCGATGTGCTCGGACCGCGCTGGACTCCCCGGGAGGGAGGCAGTGGCCCGAGCTACAAGCGGATGTAGACTACCGGGTCAGTCCGGCAACGACTCGTTGTTGATCGGTTCGGGGGGCGTGGTGTTTGGTGCCCGCACATCCTGCTGCGAGCAGACATACTACGACAAGAGAGAGTCCTGCGTCGTCAATTCTCCAACATCTGCCGCAGGACAGTCTGCAGGATGCCTCCGTTCTGGTAATAGGTGAGTTCGACTTCCGTATCGATTCGCACGTCGGCCTCAAACACGATCGGCTCAGCGTCATCAGATCGTGCTGAAACGCGGACAGTTCCGCCGGCCCTGAGACCATCGGCCAGGCCGTCAATGTCGTACACTTCGGTTCCGTCGAGACCGAAGTCGTCCGCGACTCTTCCATCGGGGAACTGCAGGGGAAGGATTCCCATGCCGAGCAGGTTACTTCGGTGTATGCGCTCGTAGCCCGCAGCGATCACCGCTCGTACTCCCAGCAGTGCGGGACCCTTTGCCGCCCAATCGCGGGATGAGCCCGTACCGTACTCCTTGCCGGCCAGCACAATCAACGGGACGCCATCCTTACGATACGCCATCGCGGCATCGAAGATGGACATCTGCTCGCCGTCCGGCAGATGTGCCGTAAAGCCTCCTTCGACGCCTGGGATGAGACGATTCCGCAGCCGAATGTTGGCGAAGGTGCCACGCATCATCACCTCGTGGTTTCCCCTTCGTGAGCCGTACGAATTGAAGTCTCGCTGCTCGACTCCTGCATCGAGAAGATACCGAGCTGCCGGCGAGTCTTTGGAAATCGATCCTGCCGGCGAGATGTGGTCGGTGGTCACCGAGTCCCTTACATAGACGAGCACGCGCGCGTCGTGAAGATCCGAAATGGGCTCAGGCTCCAGGTTCATGTTCTCAAAGAACGGAGGGCGCCTCACGTAGGTGGAATCATCACTCCAGTCATACCGATCGCCGGTCGGTATGGGTAACGCCCGCCAGGCATCATTGCCGGTGAACACATCAGCGTACTGCTGCCTGAACTGCTCCGTGGTCACAGCATTGCGCACCACATCTCGGATCTCGGTCTGTGACGGCCAGATGTCCCTGAGAAACACCTGCTGCCCGTCTGATCCGGTACCCAGAGGCTCTGAATACAGATCGATATCCATCCGGCCTGCCAGCGCGTAGGCCACCACGAGTGGTGGCGAAGCCAGATAATTGGCCCTGGTGTCAGGATTGATCCGGCCCTCGAAATTGCGGTTGCCCGAAAGAACGGCACACACGGTGAGTTCGCCCAGGTGAATTGACCGGGAGATCGGTTCGGGCAACGGGCCGCTGTTGCCGATGCATGTGGTACAACCGTATCCAACGGTGTTGAAACCGAGTTGCTCGAGGAACGGCGTAAGCCCGGCCTTGTTCAAATATTCTGTGACGACCTTCGAGCCCGGTGCAAGGCTGGTCTTCACCCAGGGCTGTCGCTCCAGGCCAGCTTCAACCGCTTTTTGAGCGAGGAGTCCAGCCCCTACCATCACGCTCGGATTCGATGTATTGGTGCAGCTCGTGATGGCAGCGATGACCACTGCGCCATCCTGCAGCACAAACTCTGTCCGGGTGCCATCGAGCGATTCCCAGACGGTCGGCACTGCTGAGCGCGGCCGAGTCACACCGGCGGGTGCTGTCGCCTCGGCCGGATCACCGGCGGGATCTCCACCCTCGGCCTCCCAGTCGTGGACGGCAGAGTCCGAACCATTGGTCGAACTGCTGTCGGCGAGCCAGGCCTCGAATGCCGGTTTGGAGTCCTTGAGCGGGATTCTCTGCTGCGGGAGCTTTGGGCCTGCGATGCTCGGCTCCACGGTCGAAAGGTCCAACTCCAGGATGCTGGTATATTCCGCATCTTCAACACCGGGCTCGTGAAACATCCCCATCTCGCGAGCATAGGCTTCGACGAGATCGACGTGATCCGCGTCCCGTCCTGTAAACCGCAGATAGTTCAGGGTCTCGGCGTCGATCGGGAAAATCGCGCAGGTCGAGCCGAACTCCGGCGACATGTTCCCCAGGGTGGCTCGATCGGCGAGCGACAGAGCAGGGAGTCCATCGCCGAAAAACTCGACGAACTTTGACACCACGCCATGAGACCGGAGCATTTCTGTAACTGTCAAAACGAGGTCGGTGGCCGTAGCTCCTTCGGGAAGGGATCCCTTCAATCCGAACCCGACCACCTCGGGTATGAGCAGGCTTATCGCCTGGCCGAGCATCGCAGCCTCTGCCTCGATCCCTCCGACACCCCAGCCGAGTACGCCAAGGCCGTTGATCATCGTCGTGTGGCTGTCCGTGCCTACAACGGTATCCGGATATGCAAGAAGTTCGTCACCCTCCTGCTCCACGAATACGACCCGGGCCAAATACTCCAGGTTGACCTGGTGAACGATGCCCGTACTCGGCGGCACGACCCGGAAGTTCTCGAAGGATTCCTGGCCCCAGCGCAGGAATGCGTACCGCTCGTGGTTTCGTTCAAACTCACGTTCCGTGTTAATCAGCAGTGAGGCCAGTCGGCCAAACGAATCAACTTGCACAGAGTGATCAATCACCAATTCTGACGGCATTTGGGGGTTAATCCTGGTGGGATCCCCACCTAGTGCTGCCATGGCGTCACGCATCGCGGCGAGGTCGACCACAGCTGGCACACCCGTGAAGTCCTGCAGGATGACCCGCGACGGACGGAATGCGATTTCTCGCTCCTTTGAAGGATCCCAGGACGCCACCGCCTCAATATCATCAGCCGTGACAGAATCGCCATCCTCATACCGCAGGAGGTTTTCGAGCAGGAGCTTGATCGAATAGGGCAGGCGGTCCACGCGACCTATCTTCTGACGTTCAAGGGCTCGAATATCGTACATGACCACGGTTCTACCGGCTGGCGTTGTGAAGGTCCGCCGGGAGCCAAACGAGTCGTATATTCCTTCGCGAGACATAAGAACCTTTCGTGCAGGTGCCCCCGCGTGCGACCGGTAGCGATGGGGTGCCATATGCTTCTTCTTCGGTACCATTCAATATGGTTCGGCACGCCGAAGGCGGCGAGTGGTTGCATTGAATCCGGTAAAGCCCGCGGGTGGCATTCCGGGGGGCGACATTGGATATCTTGTCTAGCTGATCCGACCGTACGAGTCTTGAATCCAGCTTTCCTCGACACTCAACTTCACCATGATCATATGCCCAGATCGTACAGGCCCGACCACAGGGGGCCGGTGTTCAATTTCTTCTGGCCACTGACCAGCTACCTGGTCACGCATGTTACGGTGCTTCTCGGTGCCATTCTATTCTATGTGCTGAACCGGACAACCGTGATCGGCAGATCAAATGTTCCCAGGTGCCGAAACACGTTGCTGATTTCCAATCACCAGTCTCTGATCGACAGTTTTTTTGTCGGGTTCACCGCCTACTTCGGACCTTCGTTCGTCAAGCCGTACCTCATTCCGTGGAATCCAGCGGGTGAAGAATTCTTTTACCGGAACCCGTGGCAATCGTGGTGGTCGGACCAATGGAAGTGCATCCCCGTGCGGCGGAGACGGCGCGATCTGGGCGCACTCAACCGGATGCTGCACGCTCTGAAATCCGGCACGATGATCTTGTTTCCCGAGGGAACCCGAACGCGAACGGGGAGCATCGAGGAAGGTCGGCCTGGGGCGGGTGTCGTAATTTTGAAAGATCGACCGACCGTAATACCCGTGACCATCGATGGGCTGAACGAGATTCTTCCTGTCAATACACGATGGCCCAAGTTATTCAAACGGGTCTACATCGTGTTCGGTAAGCCAATCGACTACAGTGCGTTCGTGACCGAGGTCGCTTCGCGTGAGGCGTCTCAGCAGATCGTTGATCACGTGATGGGTGTGCTGCGCTTGCAGATGGACTGGATTCAAGACTTGAAGGCAGGCAGGACTGACCGTAATAACCCGCCATGGGTGTGACGCGGAGCGAGAGGGTACGGACACATGACGAATGATACGATGCGGGCACTGGCTGTTACGGCCGCGCTTGCTGGACTGTCGCTCGCTGGTTGCGCAACTGGAGGGGAAATGGAGATGACCCATCCCACGGTGATTCTCAAGACGGATCTCGGCAACATTCGGATCGAATTGTACTCGGACAGGGCACCGGTTTCGACGGAGAATTTTCTGACTTACGTGGATGGAGGCTTCTATGACGGCCTCATTTTTCACCGGGTGATCCCGGGATTCATGATCCAGACGGGTGGATACGAGACGGACATGCAAGAGAGGGAAGTGACAGCGGGGGCGATCGTGAACGAATCGGACAATGGGCTGCGCAATTTGAAGGGTACGGTCGCAATGGCGCGCATGCAGCCTCCGCACAGCGCACGCTCACAGTTCTACGTCAACCTGGTCGACAACGCGAGGCTCGACTACGGGGCCCGCCCCGATGGCTGGGGGTATGCCGTATTCGGCCATGTGATCGAGGGTATGGATGTGGTCGGAAAAATTGCGAACAGTGCGACTGGCACCACAGGCATGTACCGGGACGTGCCGCTTGTTTCCATAATCATCAAGTCGGCCCGGCGCGCTGATGACGTGGTCGTCACACCCGCGACCTCGGAATCCAGTGATTGATGCCAGAGCTTTTCTGGCGCCGCCTTCTCAGACCGCCAGACCGGCGCCCGCTGTTACCTCCGCAATGTGTGGGAGTGTCTCTTCCAGGATTTCCCGGGTAATAACGAGGGGAGGAGAAATCCGGATTACCTGATGGTGCGTATCGTTGCACAGGATACCTTTCTCCATCAGCGCCTCGCAGAATGGTCGGGCAGGGCCAGACTCATTCTTGATCACGATGCCGATCATCAATCCGCGTCCGCGCACATGATCGATATGTGGAGAGTCTATCGACCGGAGCTCGTTGGCGAACCATTCGCCCAATTCCAGCGACCGTGCCGGCAACTCCTCGTTGACTATGACTTCCAGGGCAGCCTTTCCCACCGCAGCACCGAGGGGGTTGCCACCAAATGTCGAGCCATGATCGCCGGGATGAAACACGCGCATCACGTCATCATTCGCTAGGATCGCGGACACGGGATAAACGCCACCGCCCAACGCCTTGCCAACGATGAGTACGTCTCCACGTGAGCCATCCCAGTCACCACAGAACATCTTTCCGGTCCGGCCCAGACCGGTCTGGATTTCGTCGTTGAGCAGCAGCACGCTGTTAGACCGGCAGATCTCCTGGCACCGGGTCATGTATCCGTCCGGGGGAATGACGATGCCTCCCTCGCCCTGCACGGGTTCGACCAGGAAGGCGACGGTCCGCTCTGTGATCGCTGCCTCCAAGGCCTCCACGTTTCCATAGGGAATAGTCCGAAAGCCAGGCGTAAACGGGCCGAAGCCGTCCCGGTACTGTGCCTCTGAGGAAAAGCCCACGATCGTCGTGGTCCGACCGTGAAAGTTATTTTCGCACACGATAATCTCGGCCTGGTCGTCCGCGACCCCTTTAATCTTGTAGCCCCACTTTCGCGCCACCTTGAGCGCCGTCTCAACAGCTTCAGCACCGGTGTTCATCGGGAGGGCACGATCGAATCCCGTGACCTCACAGAGCAATTTGAGGAATGGTCCCATCTGGTCGTTATGAAACGCCCGAGAGGTGAGAGTCAGGCGAGAGGCCTGGTCATGAAGCGCCTGGATGATGCCTGGGTGGCGATGGCCCTGGTTTACTGCCGAATACGCAGCCAGCATATCAAGGTAGCGCCGGCCGTCTACGTCCCACACGAAACATCCCTCACCGCGATCCAACACAACAGGAAGAGGGCCGTAGTTGCTGGCACTGTATTGATCGGCTTCTCGAATGATTTCTCCGGTGCGCGACATGCGTTGCATCCAATCTGGGACGGAGTCATGCTTCCCGCGGCAACCGCGGTGTCTGTATCAGCAGAGATTAGGCACAGGGATCGGGGATCGCAATCCGGCTGGTGCCACGCCTCTGGACACCGCCTCGGCACGAGCCCATTGTTTGCCTGCGGCGGAGACGACGGCATACATCGGAACCCGGGAGAAGTGAATGTATATCTTCATTACGATCGTGCTTGGCCTGCTCATCGCCGGATTTGGACTTGGGGTGGCGTGGGGACTCAAGTTGCCATCGAATGAAGATCGCTGACCTGCCGTAATAAAACTAACTGCAGCTTGTTATGTTGTGTGACTTCATGTGATGTCTGCCATCGATCCTCCGGTGGACTTTCCGAGATGGTTCTGCTATTCTTACAAATTGATTTCCAACCAGGACAGTCTCGACCACGAGGTGCGCATGACAAGGCATTTGCAGGATGAGAGCGGACGGCGCTGGAAGGCCTGGTTGGCTACGCGCGACGTCTTCTGGCCGGATCCCAAAATGAAGAAAAAGCCTGATGACCGTGAAGCGATCCTATTCGTATGCTTTTCGGACCCGACTCAGCCGCAACGCCGAATCCAGTTGCCTGCCGGTTCGTTTGATGAGATGTCGGCCGAAGATTTGATGAGCCAGTTTCTCGTGGCGAAGCCCGACCCTGAGATTCGCTGAGAGATCGCCGCTCGATTGATTCGAGCGAGGGGCGTAACTCCGACAGGTGAAGGGGTTGCGCCCCTCTGTTGTTGGATACCGATTGCGCTCGCATTCAAACAACCATTGGAAACACACACAGTACGGTGACACTGATGACAGACTCGGAGAGGGGCCTTGCCGGCATCACGGCTGCCGACTCGGCGCTCAGCTTCATCGACGGCGAGGCGGGTCGGCTGTTCTATCGGGGCTACGACATCCGCGCTCTGGCGGGGCAGGGATCGTTCACGGAGGCGCTCTACCTTCTCTGGTACGGAGAGCTCCCAAACCGGGCGACGCTCATCGCGTTCGAGGGCCTGTTGGCCCAGGACCGTCGGCTTCCGACCGAACTCGAGACTGTGTTGCGTGCGATTCCATCCACCGCCCCGCCCATGTCGGTCATGCGTACGGCGGTTTCCGTACTGGGGGGGATCGACGGCGAGGCCGGCGTAAGCAGCCCGGAAGCCGATTTGCAGCTGGCCGGTCGACTCGTATCCAACCTGCCGGTAGCGGTAGCCGCGAATCATAGAATAAGCCTAGGTTTCGAGCCTATCCATCCAGATCCGGACCTGTCGTTGGCCGCCGATTTTCTACGCATGCTTACCGGTGACATGCCGGACGACGTTTCGGTCAAGGCTCTGGATACTTCCTTGCTCCTGTATCTTGAGCACGGGTTGAACGCGTCCACGTTCGCGTGTCGTGTGGTCGCCTCGACGCTGGCCGATCTGCATGCATCCGTGACGGCGGGAGTCGCAGCATTGTCAGGTCCGCTGCACGGCGGAGCCAACGAGCAGGCGATGCGCATGCTGGATGCCATCGGGAGCGTCGATAAGGTAGACGGATACCTGGATCGTGAGTTCGCAGGAAAGCGCAAGATTATGGGCTTCGGGCATCGCGTCTATCGAGGGGAGGATCCTCGTGCCACCCACCTTAGACGCATGGCCGAAGAGCTGGGTGCGGCATCTGGAGACTCAGCCAGCTATGAACTGTTTCGGGCAGTCGAGGTCGCGATGCTGGACAAGAAGGGGCTGCATTGCAACGTCGACTTCTATTGTGCGTCCGTGTATCGGAGCGTTGGGATTCCGCTGGCCCTGTTTACGCCATTATTTGCCATTGGTCGCTGCGGTGGGTGGGCAGCTCATGTGATGGAGCAGCACCGGGACAACAGACTGATCCGGCCGCGTGCCCGCTATACGGGTGAATCTGAGCGGCCATACATCCCGATTGAGCAACGCTAGCATCGAAAGATAATGATGGAGTTGATATGACTTTTTCGCCTGAACACGCTTCTATTCCCGAGGATGGCTCGCCGATCCGTATGGAGTCAGGGGAGCTCATCGTGCCAGACCAACCCATCATTCCGTTCATCGAAGGTGACGGCATGGGACCGGATATCTGGGCGGCAGCGGTTCGTGTGTTTGATGCGGGTGTTTCCGTCGCGTACAACGACGCGCGTCGAATCAGATGGATGGAGATCTTTGCGGGCGAGAAGGCGCAAGAGATTACAGGTGACTGGCTACCCGATGAGACGATAGATGCGATTCGCGAATTCATCGTTGCCATAAAGGGCCCGCTGACCACTCCGGTAGGTGGGGGAATCCGCTCGCTGAATGTGACAATGCGTCGCATCCTAGATCTATATGCGTGCGTACGACCTTCACGCTGGATCGAGGGGACGCCGTCTCCCGTTCGAAACCCGCAGTTGCTCGACGTGGTGATATACCGGGAGAATACCGAAGACGTTTACGCTGGAATCGAATGGGCTGCGGGTACTCCGGCAGTAGAGAAGGTCCGCTCGTTTCTCAATGATGAAATGGGGTGTTCGATTCGAGAGGGCAGCGGTATCGGCGTAAAACCGATTTCCGAATTCGGCACAAAGCGTCTCGTCACCATGTGTATTCGCGATGCTCTTGAGGCCGGGGTCCCATCTGTTACGATCGTCCACAAGGGGAATATCATGAAGTACACGGAAGGAGCGTTCCGCGAGTGGGGGTATGAGGTGGCTCGCGATGACTTTGGCGACCGGACGATTACCGAAACCGAGCTATGGAGTGCCTTCGATGGAAAGCGGCCCGAGGGCAAACTGGTTATCAAGGACCGAATCGCGGACGCCATGTTCCAACAGATTCTATTGCGACCGGCGGAATACGATTACCTGGCTCTTCCGAATCTGAACGGCGACTACATGTCTGACGCTTGCGCCGCACAGGTGGGTGGACTGGGCATGGCGCCTGGTGCGAACATCGGAGACAATGCTGCCCTGTTCGAGGCGACCCACGGCACCGCCCCGAAGTACGCCGGACTGGACAAGGTAAACCCCACGTCACTGATCCTGTCTGGTGTGATGATGCTGGAATACATGGGCTGGCAGGAGGCTGCGACGGCTATCGTGAAAGCGATTACACAGACAATCGCAGACAAGGTGGTCACGTATGATCTCGAGCGGCAGATGGATGGGGCCACGATTGCCAGGACCTCCGAATTCGCCGACAGGATCATTCAGCATATGCAGGACTGACGGAGCCAGATGTTCGAGATTCGATCCCGACTCTACCTCCTCGTCATCGGTGCGCTGCTAGTCACTCCAGCGTGGATGGTTGCGCAGGAAGCAGTGCCCAGGGATACGAGCTTAGTCGGTGATTCGGTGGCCGTCCAGGACACGCTTGTGGGCGAATTGCCGGATGAGCTGGTCGGTGTGCTGGTCGATTCGGCTGCTGCCAATCGATTCGTCGTATTCGAGCCCCCTCGCGTGCCGGCTCCGGTAGCTGGGGAAATCGTCACCTGGGGAAGGAGCCGGATTCGGCGCTCGAACGCGATTTCGCTGTCAGAGCTTGTCCTGGAAATGGTACCTGGCATTACGCTGCTACGTGCGAACTTCTTCGGTGGTCCGCACCACCTGCTCGATGGGCCTTTTGGTCCCGGTGCCATCGAGATACGAGTGGATGGCAGGACGCTCGTTCCGATCATTGGTTCTCAACCGGACATGTCTCAGATACCGTTGGGGGCCATAGACGAAGTGGCCGTACGAAGAGGGGCGGCCGGCCTCGAAATCGACATAACGATGGTACGGCGTACCGAGCGGCGGGCTTACTCACGCGTTGAAGCCGGTACGGGCGATCCAGGCCTGGAAGGTCTGCGTCTCGTGTTCGCCAATGGAGTCGGGTCGCACTTTACATTCAGTGCTGCGTTCGATCTGCTTGACGTGGGTGGAGCCTTTCCAACGGACATCCAATCTGTGTGGGCAAGCATGGCTTGGATTCCGGGCGACGGCCGTTCCGGAATCGAGTTGCAATATGAGGGCGGGTCGTTCGAGCGGGCCATCAGTCATTTCGAGACCGGGAGCCGGAGTCGAATCGGACTCGGGGGACGCCTTGCGGCGACAGAGCACGTGGAAGTGTCGGCCTGGATCGGTGAAACTACGAGAGACCTCGATGAACAGGTTTCGACGGGTACGCCGAGCCGGCGGGATGAGGTAGCAGATCGCGGGCTCGATATCCGAGCGACATGGGATAGATCTTGGGTGGGTGCAGGCGCGCGATTTACGGACAATGCTTCTCTGCCGTCTTCAGATTTCAGACTGGCTGGGGGCGCTCGTCCTGTCTCCTGGTTGACTGTTTCCGCGGCAGGCAGCGTGGGTACGTGGGAAGATTTCAATACTCGAGAGGGACGGATCGCTATCGACTTGGATCTCCCGTTCAAGAACGTACGTGTGGGTGGAGAAGCGAGTGCGGGAGTGCGGGGTGCGCCGTTTGTCCGGGCGGATGATGTGCACGCCGACTCGGTTCAGTTTCAAGCAGTCGCCGCACGCGTCGAATTGCCATTCGGAGAGTTTCTCCTTACGGGACGAGCCGAACATCAACGCGTGGACCGGCAGCTGGCGTTCGGAACCGGGTTCGACATCGCAGGCAGTTTTCAGCCACAGGTGAACGTCACGGGCCTGGAGGTCATCGTTGCGGGACCTGTGCTGCCCCTGAGCTGGCTGTTCGATGGTCTGGGCCCGTTGCGGGTCCGGGGATTCTACCGGCACAATGAGATCGATGCCGCGCGTACGCCGTTGTTCATCCCCGAGAATTCAGTCCGCGGGGAGTTGTTTTTTCATGATACGTTTCTTGAAGGTGATCTGGAGTTCCGGCTCAGTCTCGGCTTCAATCGTCGGGATCCGTGGCTGGCCCCACCCGTTCCCGGGGACGGCAGTTTCGATCCCGTATTGATTCCTTCGCGAACGAGCTGGGACATGAACCTTGGCATCCGTATCGTCGGCGTCATCATCTTCTGGCGCTATGACAATACGGCCGGCACCGCTCAGTTGGACCTTCCCGGCGTACAGTTTCCTGTCACGCGGTCGGCGATAGGCCTGCGGTGGGAGTTCCGGGACTGACCAGGAACCGACGGCTCGCAGACAAGACTTTTTCAGCCTATATTACGGGTTATCTATGATACGAAGTATGACGGGATTCGGGGCGGCTTCGCTGCCTGTTGGTTCGGCTGAAGCCAGCCTTGAACTGCGCTCAGTGAACTCTCGGCACTTGAAGTTGAATATGCGTCTTCCTTCCGGCCTGGATGAGGTAGAGGTGATCTTGCGCAACCTGGTATCATCCGCGGTCAGTCGTGGCCATGTGGACGTTTCGCTGCGTGTCGATGGGGCTGTGGCAGGTGAAACGACCATTGAAGTCAATGATCAACGGGTGACAGCCTTGCTCGCCGGGTTCCGTACCATAAGGGAGCGGTACGACGTCATGGGGGATGTGGATCTCGCGTTGCTCGCTCGGGCGGATCGCCTGTTCGTAGAGCGTTCACCATCGCTCAACGAACTGATTGATCCAGAGGGGTTGAAGGCGGCGGCAAGTCGGGCGATTGATCAGCTGCTCGCCATGCGAGAGAAGGAGGGGGAGCGTCTTTGTGAAGACCTCACGGCCCGGGTCGCAATCATCGAAGCACGGTTGAGCGAGGTGGAGGATCTTTCTCCATTGCGCCTGGATAGAGAACGCGAGCGTCTGCGTGCCGCCGTCGCCGAGCTTACCGAGCGACTCGATTTGGACGAGGATCGGCTGGCGCGCGAGATCGCCATTCTTGCGGACAAGTGGGATCTGGGAGAAGAACTCGTGCGTGCCCGTTCCCATCTCAGGGCGTTCGAGGACCTTCTGGCTGCTCCGGGCGCCGAGCCGGTTGGCAAGCGACTCGGCTTTCTGAGCCAGGAATTGCTTCGCGAGATCAACACGATCGGATCCAAGGCCAATGATTCGGCGATCCAGCATAGTGTAGTCGAAATGAAGAACGAACTCGAAACGATGCGTGAACAGATCGAGAACGTGGAATAATGCACGGAGACACAGGGCTTCCGCTTGTGCTTGCCGGACCTTCGGGTGGCGGGAAGACTTCAGTTTGCGACGCACTCCTGCAGCGACGCACGGATGTCGTGTTTTCGATCTCTGTAACCACTCGAGCGCCGCGGGCAGGAGAGGTGGACGGTGTACACTACCATTTTGTGTCCACGGAGCGGTTCCAGGAGATGGCGCGTAACGGTGACCTGCTCGAATGGGCCGAGGTTCACGGAGAGTATTACGGGACGCCGCAGTCGAATCTCTCGGAGTGTATGGGATCAGGGCGGACGCTATTGTTGGATATCGATGTCCAGGGTGCCCGGCACGTGCGCCGGAACGTGGAGTCCGCCGTGCTGGTATTCTTACTGCCACCGAGTGCTGAGCGGCTGCTTGAGCGACTACATGGCCGCGGCAGCGAGGACGCCATGGCTGTCCAGCGTCGGATGCAGTCCGCACTGTCGGAACTCGAAGCGGTAGATGAATTCGACTATGCTGTGGTTAATGAAGATCTGGTCTCGACAGTGGATGTCGTTGAGTCGATCATCGTAGCCGAAAGGGCTTCTGTGCAGAACCTGGGAAGCTCAGTATTGGAAGAGGCAGCCAAGTTGGCGGCCGAACTGCAGGAAACGATGTCAGGAAACTGAATTCAACATTGCCTATAACACGGAGAAAATATGGCTACGACGAAGAAGCGGATTTATTCGCCTGCAGACCTGGTCGATGCGGCCCCGGACCGCTACATGGCAGTACTCGTGGCGGCGAAGTACGCACGTGAGCTGAACGCACTTCCCCTGGAACGTTCTCCGTATGGTAAGGAGAAGCTGACCACGATGGCACTGGCGGCCCTGGCTTCCGGCGACCTGGACTACCGTCTGGTCACGATGGATCCCAACGGGATGGACTAAGTTGAGGCCGTTCGACGGGAAACGTGTACTTCTCGTCGTGACGGGCGGGATCTCGGCGTACAAGAGCGTCAGCCTGTTGCGCCGCCTTACGGAATGCGGGGCGGACGTCCAGGTCCTGATGACGGAAGCTGCCGAGAAAATGGTTGGGGCCGTGACGTTCGAAGCACTGTCCGGTCAGCCGGTACACCGGGGTCTATGGGATCAACCACTCGCGCACATTGAATTGGGTCGAGATGCGGATGCAATCGTTGTCGCACCGGCAACGGCAAATATTCTGGCAAAGCTGGCCCATGGACTGGCCGACGATCTGGCGTCCGCGACCTTGTTGGCTGCATCGGCTCCCGTGCTTGTGGCTCCGGCGATGAACACACGGATGTGGAACAATCCGGCAACGCAGGCGAACATAGCTTTGGTCGAGACGGCGGGTGTCACCAGGGTCGGACCGGCAACAGGACCCCTCGCCGAAGGTGAGTCAGGTCTCGGACGCATGGAGGAGCCCGACGTAATCCTCGCGCATGTCGGCCGACTACTCGAGGGCGACTCGATCCTCAAAGGGAAGAAAGTCGTTGTCACAGCCGGCCCGACTTTGGTTCCATTGGATCCCGTGCGTTATCTGGGAAACCGATCGTCGGGCCGCATGGGATTCGCGCTCGCTGCCTCCGCATGGAGGAGAGGCGCCGATGTAGTCCTGATCTGCGGGCCGACGTCAGTGGAGCCGCCTGCCGGACCACGAGTAGAACGTGTGGAGAGTTCGGACGAGATGCTGGGATCGCTGCGTGCGGAACTTGACGGAGCGGCTATACTGGCGATGGCGGCCGCCGTTGCCGATTTCCGGGCACAGCAGCCGGGGGATCAAAAACTGAAGAAGGATGACGCGACGAGTCTGGATCTGAAGCTGACCTTGGGTCCCGATCTGCTTCTCGAGACAATGGAGCAACGGGCGAGCAAGTCGGTGTTCACGCTCGGCTTTGCGCTCGAGACCGAAGACGGCCTGGCCAATGCGCGTATCAAGTTGCGTGATAAGGGCATGGATATGGTAGCGCTGAATCTTGCCGGCGAACCAGACAGCGGATTCGATGCTGTTACGAACCGGGTCACGATCATAGATCGCGATGATTCAGTCGAGGAACTCCCACTCCTGGCGAAGTACGAGGTCGCCGATCGACTTCTGGATCGAATCGAGGAACGTCTGTCGTGAGAGACGCGCGTGAGTTCGCCGCCTATCTCCGGTCCCGGGCGGAAGTCGAAGGACCAGGGCTGTTTGTGCCTCCGGGCGAACGTGAGAAGTTGATGGCGCGCATACGAGGACTGGCTGCGGCGGAACACGTCCACTCGCCGGGTCAGGCTGTGAGAGCAGTATCCGCCGAGGACATCGAGTCGATCGGACAACTCGATTCGGTTCGACTCGTTGCGGAGTCCTGCATTCGATGTGCGCTGCATTCGTCACGGCGGACGGTGGTATTCTCAGACGGACCCGATCGGGCGCGCATGATGTGTGTTGGCGAGGCACCCGGAGCGCGGGAAGACGAAACCGGTGTTCCATTCGTCGGACGGGCGGGCCAGTTGCTCGATCAACTGCTGCTCAGCGTTGGTCTGCTGAGAGAGGAGGTATACATCTGTAACGTGCTGAAGTGTCGACCGCCAGGGAATCGGAATCCGCAACCGGAGGAAATTGAGCAGTGCTCACCATTCCTGCGTCGCCAGGTGGCACTTGTCGGACCCGAAGTAATCATTGCATTCGGCACCTTCGCCGCGCAGACGCTCCTTGGTACGAAAGAGAGTCTAGGCCGCCTGCGGGGCCGGGTTCATGCTTACGAAGGTGTGCCGCTCGTCGTCACTTATCATCCGGCGGCCCTGTTGCGTAACCCCCACTGGAAACGCCCCTCATGGGAGGATCTTCAGCAGGCTCGTCGGCTACTCGTGGAGGGCGTCAGTGCCTGAATCTTCGATCCTGGTTGCCGACCGCACTTCTCTCTCGGGTCGTCGTCCGCCGTGGTCTGAAGAGGCCGAAATATCGGTTCTCTCCGCCATGCTCATCGATGGTGATGCGGTGGCTCGGGCCATTGAGTCCATTGGCGAGACCGTCTTCTACAAAGAGGCCAATCGGCGCATCTATCGCGGGATGATGCGACTGTATCACCGGGGCGAAGTGGTGGATGCAGTTACGCTCTCCGACGAGCTTAAGAGTGTTTCCGAGCTGGAGGGCGCCGGTGGAATGGTGTATCTCGCGCGGCTGGTCGACGCCGTACCAACCTCTGCCAACATCGAGTACCACACGCATATCCTTCAGGATAAGGCGATACTGCGCAGCCTGATCGAGTCGGCTACAGATATCATCCAGGACGCGTACGACGCTCCGGCCGGTGAAGTGGATGAGGCGCTGGACAAGGCAGAGAGTCGCATCTTCCAGATTGCGCAGGCATCCAAGCGCCAGGGGTTCGTCGGAATCAAGGAGATACTCTGGCCGACGTTCGAGCGGATCGAAGAATTGCAAAGGACTCCGGGAGCGGTTACCGGAATCGCCAGCGGCTTTCATGATCTGGACCACATGACGGCGGGTTTCCAACGCGGGGATCTCATCGTCGTTGCGGGTAGACCGTCGATGGGTAAGACATCACTCGCGCTGAATTTCGTGCAGCATGCGGCGATCGACGGAGAGGTGGCGGTAGCCGTGTTCTCGTTGGAGATGTCCAAGGAAGCGCTTGTTCAGCGGTTGTTGTGTGCGGAGGGTCGGGTGGATTCGGGACGTCTGCGTCGGGGTCGACTCCAGGACGACGAATATACACGGTTGGCTACGGCCGCCGGACACTTGAATACGGCTCCCATCTGGATCGACGATACGCCGGCGATCAATCCGCTGGAATTGCGGGCCAAGGCTCGCCGTCTGGCAGCAGACATCGATCTGGGCATGATCGTGATCGACTACATGCAGTTGATGTCGGGCCCTCGCAACGTCGAGAATCGGCAACAGGAAATCAGTGCGATTTCCCGGTCTCTCAAGGCACTCGCCAAGGAGCTGAATATTCCGATTATTGCGCTGTCGCAGTTATCCAGAGGCCCGGAACAGCGGACGGAAAAGCGACCTCTGCTGTCCGATCTCAGGGAATCTGGTGCGATTGAGCAGGACGCGGATCTGGTGTTGTTCCTCTACCGGGAGGAAGTGTATCGCAAGGATTCCGACAAGTTCGACGAGAGCGGCGAGTCGATCGAGGGCAAGGCCGAATTGATCATCGGGAAGCAGCGGAATGGACCTACGGGTACCATCAACCTGTTCTTTCACAAGACGTACACCCTGTTTGAATCCGTCGCGAGGCGATCGGACTCTCGATCTGATCAGTGACGGTTGACGCTGTGTTGGGCCACTGGACGCAGGTTTAGTCATGTCACGTGTTCGCTCCTTATTCTTCTGTCTCGAGTGCGGTGCCGAATCCGTTCGCTGGGAAGGACGATGCCCTTCGTGCAGCGCCTGGAACACACTTGCGGAAGCTCCTCCACCAGACCGGGGCAGCGAGTATCGGTCTGGCCCGACGGAAGCAGTGCATGCCGAGCCACTTGGAGCATCGTCCGAATTGGAGAGCCGCCTCTCAAGCGGCCTGCCGGTGGTGGATCGCGTACTCGGAGGGGGCTTCGTGCCCGGATCGGTGCTGCTACTCGGTGGCCCCCCGGGCATCGGAAAGTCCACCTTGCTGCTCCAGCTGGCGACCGGCATGCGCCGGGCCGGGGTCGAGGTACTGTACGCTTCCGGCGAAGAATCCCGAGCTCAGGTGGCGATCCGGGGCGACAGAATCGGCGGTGGGGCTGATGAGCTCCCTTTCCTTGCCTCGGGGCGCCTCGAGGATGTGCTTGAGGCAGCCGAGAAGTCAGGTCCAGCACTCTTGTGCATCGACTCCATCCAGACTGTGTCCATTGATGGAGAGGGGGCGCCCGGTGGAGTGGGCCAGATTCGTGAAAGCGCGGCCCGTATCCAGGAATTCGCCAAACGATCGGGTACGGCGACTGTCCTGGTCGGGCACGTGACAAAGGGTGGTGCGTTGGCGGGGCCGCGTACACTGGAACACGTAGTCGATGTCGTACTCCAGTTCGAAGGCCGGCGGGCCGGAGAGTATCGTTTCCTGACGAGTACGAAGAACAGGTTTGGCTCAGTAGATGAACTTGCCGCATTTCGGATGACTGAGTCCGGGCTTGATCCGGTTGATGACCCGTCGGGTCTGTTCCTCACCGACAGACCGGAAGACATCGGCGGGTCGGCAGTGGCCGTTTCGATTCACGGAACGCAGCCAATCCTCACGGAGATCCAGGCTCTCGTATCTGTTTCCCGGTTTGGTGCCCCCCAGCTCATGACTACAGGGTATCCAAGTCGGCGATTGGCCATTCTGCTGGCTGTGTTGGAGCAGAGGGGTGGCGTTTCGCTCGGGAATGCGGACGTGTTCCTGAACGTAGTCGGCGGCCTGCGACTTACAGATCCGGGTACTGATCTCGCCGTTATCGGAGCACTCGCTTCCGCGCGATTCGATCACCCGATTGGCGCTAAGACTGCTCTCGTGGCTGAGGTAGGCCTGGGCGGGGAATTACGGGGTGTGACCAGAGCGGAATCACGCGTTCGAGCGGCCAAGCGGGCCGGGCTGGACCACGTGATTCTACCGGCCACCCACCGGGAGGCGCTGGGAACAGTACCTGGGGTGCAATTCATGTCCGAAATTCGGGAGCTCATTGACTGGTTGAGACCGAAATGAGCGCCTCCGCTGTAGTCGTGGCGGCTGGCTCGGGCAGTCGCCTTGGAGGAGAAGCCAAGCAGTTCCGGGTGCTTGGCGACCGACCTTTGCTGGCGTGGAGTTGCGCCTTGTTCGCATCGCACGCTGACATCGAGCGTCTGGTCGTAGTGTTGCCTCGTGAGGTGGCGGAGTCTCCCCCTGCATGGCTGGAACCGTATTTCCCGACTGTGGTCACAGGAGGAGCGACGAGGCGCGAATCGGTAAGACGGGGCCTGGCGGTTGTCGGCGATTCCGACGTAGTGCTGATTCACGATGCTGCGCGTCCATTCATATCGAAGGATCTGGTCAGTCGTTTGCTGGAGGAGGTTCGCAGCCGCGGTCCGGTGATACCGGTCGTGGAGATGTCGGACACAATCAAGCGATTGGATGCTCCAACAGCCGGGGCGTCCATAGAACGGACGCTCGATCGGTCAGTGCTGCGAGGAGCACAAACACCACAGGCGTTTCCCGTTGAGCAGATTCGACGGCTTCATGAAATGGCAGAAGAGGCAGGACTGGAATTTTCGGACGACGCGGTGTTGTGCGAAGTGGCGGGCATCACAGTGCGGACGATTTCGGGTGAGCGTTGGGGATTCAAGATTACGCACGCGGAAGATTTTGCGCTGGCCGAGTGGCTCGTGTCCTCCGGCCTCATCCGACCGTCAGACGGTACTTGAGTGCAGTTCGAGACGCTCCTCGTCAGCCATTCTTCTCGAGGAGGTGGCTGGGATAATCTCGACCTGGCTGTGGAAACGGCAGTTGCCCACCTGGCTTCAGGCGGTCTTCTTGCACACCCGACCACGGGGATCTATGGAATCGGGGGAGAACGGGGGTCTGCAGTCGAGGGCTGTCTGACACGCCTGAAGACCAGAGATCCAGGGAGTGATTTCGTGTATCTGGTGCGTGACATCGCCACAGCGCGTGCCGAGTTTCCAGGAGTCGTGTGGTCGCGTCTTGCCGAGGATCTGGCCGAACGATTCTGGCCTGGACCGCTGACACTTATCCTGGATGACGAGAATACGGGAGGCGTAGCAATCCGAGCCGAGGCGCATCCGGTCACACAGGCCGTGTTGCAGCGCTGGACCGGAGCCATGAGCTCTACGAGCCTCAATCGGACTGGAAGGTCCGCTGCTGCGACGAGTGTGGAGGCGCGCACGGTACTCCGTGATCTACCACGGCCTGACAGACCTGTTCTGTTGCTTGATGTCGGATCGCTTCCTGGCCCGCCTCCTTCGACCCTTGTGCGCATCGAAGGGAATAGGCACACGATCCTTCGGCAGGGCGCGATAGATGTCGAGATGATTCAGGCGGTAGGCGGATGAAGTATTCACACCTGCTGTTCGTGTGCTCCGGCAACACCTGTCGCAGTCCGATGGCAGAGGTAATCGCTCACGCGGCAGTGGCCAAGCACGGATACGGGTTTGAGTTTCGATCGGCAGGTCTGATGGCCCCGATTGGATCTCCCGCTTCGGAGTCGGCGGTCGTTGTCGCGACAGCCCACGGTCTCGACCTTTCAGGGCACCTCGCGAAGGCACTCAGCTCAAGCGACCTGGAGTGGGCAGATCTTGTTCTTGGCATGACGTATGGTCACGTGGACGCAATCCGGCGACAGGTCCCGGATATGCGCACGCTGCCGATCACGGGATTCCTGGCACACGACCATCCCGGGGCGGGCCTGGCCGTCGATGACCCATATGGTGGAATTATGGAAGATTATGAGAGCGTCTGGGCCACGCTCGAGGAGGCTGTGGAGGCAATGCTGACACGCCTCGCCGAGTCAGAGTACGGTGATTAGACAGCGGAGGCTCGGTCTTATAGGGGATCCGGTCGCGCACTCGATGTCCCCGCTCATGCATCGAGCCGGATTTTCTGCGCTCGGTATCGAGGCAGTCTACGAATTATGCCAGATCACGGCAGATCATCCGGAGATGGTGGAGGCAGAGATGCGGCGACTCGCGGTGACGGGAGGCGGTAACATCACGGTGCCGCATAAGACGGCAGCGGCGCGCGCGCTCGACCGATCCTCGGAGACCGTAACTGCGCTCGGAGCCTGCAACTGTTTCTGGGAAGTCGAACCGGGGATCCTGGCCGGTGACAACACCGACGTGTTCGGGATACGACAAAGCCTTGGAAATCGGTTGACGACTCGGACACTCGAGAGAGTACTCATTCTTGGGGCGGGTGGAGCCGCTGCGGCGGCGGGTCTGGCGGTGAGGAGTATGGGTGTGTGTGAGGTGCTCATTCTCAACCGGACGTTGGAACGTGCGCACAAGCTCGTTGAGCGACTGGAGGTGGCAGGTGTGCCGGCTTCCGTCATGGAGGAAGCGCCGTCCGGTGAATACGATCTCGTGATAAACGCGACGTCCCTTGGTCTGAACGAGACGGATCCGCTGCCACTGGAATTCGACGGGGTATCAGCCACGCTGATCCTCGATCTGGTGTATGGGCAGCAGCAGACGGCTTGGACGCGTGTGGCGGACGCCGTGGGAATCGACTGGATCGATGGTCGGGAAGTACTGCTGCAGCAGGGTGCTGCTTGCTATCCGTTGTGGTTCGGAATGGAAGCGCCGCTAGAGGCAATGCGCTGCGCCCTGTTTGGCGAGGACGACTGACCGAGCGGCGAGACGGCGTACGCAAGCTCCTGGTTCGGATCGCCAGCAGACTTGATCTGCTCCTCCCCCCGGGGTGCGCTGTCTGCGGAGTCGGAGTTGCTCCGGGCCCGCCCCTTTGTGGTGTGTGTGCTTCCCGGCTGCCGACCGTACCGCGCCCGCACTGCCTTCGGTGTGGTGCGCCCACGACCTCGACCCTGGACGCGGGTACTTGCGAGTTGTGTGATTCATGGCCGACCGGATTATCAGCAGCTGCTTCTGCAGTTCTCCACATGCCACCTGCCGACCTGCTTGTTGCCGGACTCAAGTACAGGGGGTGGACGGCGCTCGCTCCTGTGTTGGGCCGGCTCATGGTGGAGCCATTGATGCGCCTGGCTGGCAACCAACCCGCCGTGCTTATTCCTGTCCCGTTAGATCCGATTCACCATCGCAGGCGGGGTTTCAACCAGGCCGCACTACTGGCGACCGAACTGAGTCGGGCCACAGGTCTGCCCTCGGTGGAGGCGCTCGGTCGGAGGTCTGCGACGCGGCGTCAGGCCGGATCAGGCCGGACACAGAGGGGCAAAAACGTCCATGGGGCATTCTATTGGAGATCGACGGCTCGGGTGCCCACGGGAAATATGATCCTCATCGATGATGTCCTTACCACAGGAGCCACAGCAGCCGCATGTACTATTGTGATCGTCGAGGCGGGCTACGATTGCCGGGGAGTAGTCACCTTTGCACGGGCAGTTCAACGACCCGACGAAGTATAGAGCGAAGATTCCGATGTCGGTCCGGGGGGTTGTCCCGAGGACACTCGCCGTGCAAGGTATTGCGCCGGGCGGCAAAGTTCGGGCCGCTCAAAAGTCAACACTCTCCAGGAGTGGTTTTCCATGCCGGTTAGAATCGCAATCAACGGTTTCGGCCGAATCGGTCGGAACGTTCTCCGTTCCGCACTTATCGGGGGTCGCACGGATCTCGACCTGGTAGCGATCAATGATCTCACGGATGCAGCGACACTCGCGCACTTGTTCGAATTTGACTCCGTGCATGGCCGATTTCCCGATTCAGTAGCAGTGGACGGATCGGCGATCGTAGTGGGTGAGGAGCGGTTCGAGGTATTGTCCGAGCGCGATCCGGCTAACTTGCCGTGGGGTGATCTCGACATCGACATTGTGATCGAGAGCACAGGAATCTTTCGGAAGCGTCAAGATGCCGCCAAGCACCTCGAGGCGGGAGCAAAGAAGGTGATGATCACGGCTCCGGCCCCGGATCCGGATCTGTCGGTGGTCATGGGCGTGAATCACGGCGATTACGATTCGTCGAGGCACGATATCATCTCCAACGCCAGCTGTACGACGAATTGCATTGCGCCGGTAGTGAAGGTGTTGTTGGAAGAGTTCGGATTCGAGCGTGGCTTGATGACCACTGTCCACAGCTACACGAACGACCAGTCGATCCTGGATCTTCCTCATAAGGACCTGAGACGTGCGCGGGCGGCTGCCGTATCCATCATTCCTACCACGACGGGTGCGGCCAAGGCTACCGGACTCGTGATTCCGGAAGTTCAAGGCAAGCTCGACGGAATGGCGATGCGTGTACCCACTCCGGACGTGTCGATCGTCGACCTGGTCGCCGTGCTTGGTCGGGCGACGACGGCGGAAGAAATCAACGACAGGTTCCGAGCGGCAGCGGCCGGTTCTCTCAAAGGAATTCTGGACGTCGAAGATCGCCCGCTCGTTTCAATTGACTACACCGGGAACGCGTTCAGTGCGATCGTGGATTCGGCGCTGACTTCGGTCATTGACGGCACGCTCGTGAAAGTGATTGCGTGGTATGACAATGAGTGGGGCTACTCGAGTCGCTGTGTCGATCTGGCTGCCATGATGGGCGAACAGCTGTAGTCGAGCCGCAATGAGAAAGCGCTCTCTCCGCTCTCTGGATGCGGCGGTGTTGACGGGCCGGCGGGCCTTGGTACGCGTGGACTACAACGTACCCATGAACGATTCGGGTGGCATCGGCGATACGACTCGGCTTGAGGGAACGTTACCGACGCTGCGCCTGCTACTCGATGGTGGGGCTCGGCCGGTACTCTTGTCCCATCTTGGGCGTCCGGGGGGAAGGGTCGTGCCCGAGAATTCTTTGCGGCCTGTCGCCTCAGTTCTTGCCCAGTTGCTCGGGAGCCCCGTGCGCTTCGTTCCCTGCACGGATACGCCCGAGGCAGTGGAGGCCTCCCGCAGTCTGCCTGCTGGTGAAGTGCTGTTATTGGAGAATACGCGATTCCTCCCGGGGGAGACTTCGAACGAACCGGGCCTGGGTGAGCGATTGGCGCAGCTCGGCGACTTCTATGTCAATGACGCCTTCGGCACTACCCACAGGTCACACGCATCGGTGGTTGGAGTGCCGACCCACCTGGAGCCTGCCGTCGCCGGCCTGCTCGTTGAACTAGAACTCGATGCGCTTTCTCGCGTGAGAGAGGCAGCGACCCGTCCGTTCATTGTGGCATTCGGCGGGGCGAAAATCGGGGACAAGATTCCGCTTATGGAAGCATTCCTCACACACGCCGACCGCATCCTGGTCGGAGGGGCGATGGCAAATACCTTCCTTGCTGCCCTGGGGATGCCCACCGGCAAGTCACTTGTTGAAGGTGGTGCCATCGAAACCGCCGCCGACATCTTGAGACGTGTACCTGATCTGTTGTTGCTTCCAGAGGATCTGGTTGTCGGTGAGCCTGGGGCCGCCGGATCAGCAAGGGTGGTCCCGGCCGATGCGATTCCTGCCGACCTTGCCGCATACGACATCGGACCGGCGACGAGGGCACGCTTTTCAGCCGTGATTTCTACAGCGAGGACGTTCTTCTGGAATGGGCCAATGGGCCGTTTTGAGACAAGGGGCTTCGACGAGGGTACGCGTGAGGTGGCGCGGGCCGCTGTCATTGCCACAGAGTCTGGTGCGTTCACGGTAATCGGTGGCGGCGATTCGGCTCGGGCTATCCGGGAAGCGGGCCTGGACCTGCGTGTTTCCCATGTATCGACGGGCGGTGGAGCTGCGCTTGAATATCTGGCCCACGGAGCTCTACCCGGACTTGAGGCACTGGATGAAGATGAACCCTGATCGCCGACCGCTGTTTGCGGCCAACTGGAAGATGCACAACGGTCCACGTTCGACGCGTGAATTCCTGGCTGAGTTCACGCAACTCTACGAGGTCGCCCAGGATCGACGTGTCGTTTTCTTTCCGCCATCGATCAGCGTGGAGGCGTTTGGTCTGGCGACGGCGCCGCGGCCTGATATAGGCCTCGGTGTTCAGGATGTTCACGCGGATGACGCGGGTGCGCACACCGGTGCTATCTCGGCGACGATGGCCCTTGAAGCAGGTGCATCGTGGTCCCTCGTCGGACACTCCGAACGGCGCAATGAGTTTGGAGACGACGACAGTATGGTTGCAAGAAAAACCCTGCAGATTCTCGCGTCCGGTCTTGCGCCCATCGTCTGTGTTGGAGAGAGTTTGAAGGAGAGGGATGCCGGGTCGCTATCGGAGATTCTGCGAATACAGGTTGCAGCAGTCATGTCTATGGTGGAGCCGGAACATCACGGCAGATTGACCTGGGCCTACGAGCCGGTCTGGGCCATCGGGACAGGTCGCACGGCCTCTCCAGACGATGCGTCTGAAGCTCATGACATCGTCCGGGCCTCCATCGCGGAGCACGCCGACGAATTGACTGCGACAAATACGACGGTCCTCTACGGCGGCAGCGTGAAACCTTCCAACATCAATAGTCTAATGGAAGTCCCGGGTGTTAATGGTGTATTAGTTGGAGGTGCCAGTTTGCAGCCGGCCGATTTCGCTGCGATCTGCAACGCTTCCGCCGTCTGATCGCGTTGACGGTGGTCAGCCACCGGGGTAGCTTCGCGCATTCTGTATTCAAGTGAGAAAGAGCCGATGCTTACATTTCTGATCGTACTGATATCGCTGGTGGCACTGTTCATCGTTCTGATCGTCCTGCTGCAATCGGGGAAGGGTGGCGGGTTGGCGGCAGAATTCGGTGGGGCGTCATCGTCGACTGATTCGATAGTGGGTGGTCGCCAGGCAGCGACGTTGCTTACTAGAGCGTCATGGATAAGCGGGGGCTTGTTCCTTGCGCTTGCCATGCTGGTCGGGATTCTGTCTTCCAGATCTACGTCAGCGCCGTCGTCTATCCTGCGTTCTGAATTTCAGATTCCGGCCGGGACGCCGACATCGGTTCTCGATTCAGAGAGCAGCCAGTCTACTCCGGTGTTGCTGGATGGCTCGGACGTGAACGCGAATGACACACCGGCGGAGGAGCCGGCAGGAGATGAATCGGGCGACTAGGTCGCCGGCGCGATTCTGGCTGGCTGGAACGGACGGGAATCGGGGACGTCGAGAAAACCTACAAATCGATTTCGTTCCTGCTCTTCCTCGATCCACTTTTCAAAGTGGGAATCGATGGTCGCTTTGATCCCTCGCCGTTCCATGGCTGTGCGGACGGCTAGATCGTTGGCGTACTCGTTCTTCGGATGGCCGGCATGACCGCGGACCCATCTCCACTCCACTTCGTGATCAGCAGCCTGGCGGCATAGACGTTTCCATAACTCAATGTTTTCAATCGGGCCGCCCTTGCGCCGCCAGCCTCGCGCCGCCCAACCGTGCACCCAGGTTTTCATGCCATGTACCAGGTACTGGCTGTCAGACGTGAACACGACTTTGCAGGAACGTCGAAGCGCTCGTAGCCCCTCTATGCCGGAAACAATGGCCATGCGATTGTTCGTTGTGTCGGCCTCAAAACATGCGAAGTCGCGACGATGCCAGCCATTGCGCTCGCTGAAACGTTCGATCAGACCTGCGGCGGCACCCGGCCGCGCAGTATCCTTGAACTGGTTGCCGAGGCAAGACTCGTCGGCGAATATGTAGACCAGTTGATCGTCCACGGGCGCTCCTGAACGTGACCTGACTGACACACGAATCGTAACGGATGGTAGACGTGCCGCTTACGCAAGACGCTGACGGAATCCTTCTGCTGGAAGACGGCGCAGAGTTCGCCGGTCGGATCGGATCGGACACATCGGGCACGGGCGAACTCGTGTTCACCACGAACATGAGCGGCTATCAGGAAGTCCTGACCGATCCTTCATTCGCGGGGCAGATCGTCGTGATGACGGCACCGATGATCGGTAACTACGGCGTCAATGCCGAAGATGTACAATCAGATCGATCCTGGGTCGCCGGGTTCGTCGTCCGTGAATTGCGGGGGAGTGCTGTGAGTTGGCGGGCGGAGGCTACGTTGCCGGACTACCTGAGATCGGAAGGAATTCCCGTAATTCACGGTGTTGATACTCGAGCCGTGACCCGACACATCCGTTCGCTGGGTGCGATGCGCGCATTGATTGCCCGGGCAGACATCGATCGCGCAGAAGCGCGGATGCGGCTGGAGGCCGAGCCCCAGATGCTGGGCAGAGATCTGGCCTCCGTCGTTTCGACATCAGAGACGTACGTGCGGGAGGCACAGGGCGAGACAGTCGGTGATGTCGTCTGTCTCGATCTCGGAGTGAAACGTCGCAGTCTGGAATTGCTCACCGCAGAGGGATTCCGGGTACATGTGATGCCTGGCAATTCGAGTGTTACCGAGGTGATGGCCATCAGGCCGGTTGGCTTATTCGTATCAAACGGCCCGGGCGATCCGGAAGCGATACAGGGCGTCGGACAGGTAATTCGGGAGGTGGCCGCTGCGGGAATTCCCGTCTTCGGCATTTGTCTGGGTTGCCAGCTGGTGGCACGAGCTTTCGGCGGGGAGACATACAAACTGGCGTACGGACACAGGGGTGGGAACCATCCTGTCCGGCGGCTGGACACGGGCCGAGTGGAGATCACATCACAGAATCACGGCTTTGCGGTCGTTGAAAAGGCCGGTGCGGTGGCCGGCGCCCCGGCGCTCGAGATTACCCATCGCAACCTGAATGACAGCACGATTGAAGGTCTTCGGCATCGCGATCTACCGGTATTTGCCGTCCAGTATCATCCGGAAGCAGCCCCTGGTCCGCACGACAGTCGCTATCTATTCGAGCACTTCATAGAACGAATGTCTGCAACTCGCGCAGTGCCAACCGGTTGACAGAGATTCGGCCTCGGGAGTAGCTTACCACGGAATCGGCGGTTGCGCCGGGACCATTCCGTTCAGGTAACGAGGCTACTGGCAGTGAAGCGACGCACAGGCGTGTTCGGCATTGCACTCATCCTGATTCTATTCGCCTCCGGGGCGTATGTAGCGTTGCGCCTCATGCTCGGCTCGGCACCGTCCATTGCGATCGGTGGTCGCATTGCAATGATTCCCATTACCGGCGTAATCGAATCGGAGCGCCAGTTCGTAACCCGGCTAGGGCATTACGCTGACGACAGATCCGTGCGGGGTTTCTTGATAGAAATTCGGTCGCCCGGTGGAGGTGCGGCAGCCTCCCAGGCGATCTATGAGGCGCTGCGGCAGTTCCGTGCCGAGGACGACCGTCCGGTCGTTGCCTGGATTGGCGCAGTAGGGGCATCGGGTGGCTACTATGTGGCATTGCCTGCGGATTCGATCGTGGCTCTGCCCAGTTCCATCATCGGATCAATCGGCGTGATCATGAAATTCCCCAATGCTGGAGAACTTTTCCGGCGCTGGGGCGTCGAATTCGAAGTCATCAAGAGTGGTGTGAATAAGGAACTCGGCTCCGGTACTCGCCCACTCACGGAGAGTGAACGTGCGATTCTGCAGACGCTCATCGACGATACATATGGCCAGTTTGTAGACGCTGTTGCAGAGTCGCGGCCGCTGAGCAGAGACTCGGTAATGGTGCTGGCGGATGGACGCGTCTTCTCAGGGGCGCGGGCAGCAAATAATGGCTTGATCGATGCTACCGGGACGCTCGAAAATGCACTCGCCGTTGCCGGTCGCATGGCAGGACTAGGGGACACTCCTCGTACGGTTCGTCCGGCACGTCGCTCACCTACGCTCTGGGAGTGGTTCCTCAACAGTACAGGCTCGCGGTGGTTGGAGAGATTGGGATTGCACGTCGGTGGCTCGACAGGGATGCCGGCGAATCTGCGGTACGAATGGCAGTGAACGGGCATCCCAAAAACATGGGAGGGACAAATGACCAAGGCTGATCTCGTCGAGCAGGTCTATGAAGCAATTGGACCGGGTGTTACCAAGAAAGACTGCGGAGCAGTAGTCGACGCGTTCTTGAATGCAGTAAAGCAAGCCCTGGCGGGTGGTCAACACATCGAGATCCGAGGATTCGGGACGTTTAAGGTGCGAGAGCGTCGGCCACGGCTTGCCCGGAACCCCAGGACTGGTGAGTCAGTTCACGTTCCGGCGCGCCTCGTCCCAGTGTTCAAGCCGTCGCGTCTGTTCAAGGCCGAAATTGAGATGACTCGCTAGCCGAAGTACTCTGCGATTCGCCGGATGCCCTCGGTCAGGAGCTCATCGGCACCCGCGAACGTAATACGCAGATAGCCCGGCGTGCCGAATGCCTCTCCGGGAATCGTAGCTACTCCTGCTTGTGTGAGCAGGGATTCGGCGGCGTCGACCGAAGTCTGGCCGTTGCGCAAACGTAGATAGTGGTAAATGGCTCCGGGCTGGTCGTAGACCTCGATGTTGGAAATCTGTTGCAGTACTTTCAGCGATTCAGAACGTCTTCGCTCGAGAGCGCTGCGAAAGTTTTCAATTATGGATTCACGTTCCGGAGAGTCCAACAGGGCGGCGGACGCATATTGAGACGGACCGGCAGCTCCCGAAGTCGTCTGACTCTGCAGAGCAGATGCCTTGGCCATCAGCTCGGGCGGGCCGACTCCCCAGCCAATCCGCCAACCGGGCATAGAAAACGTCTTGGACATGCCGTCCAGGGCTACGACCCGTGACGGCCGATCCATGATGTCGAGTACGGACGTGGCGGATCCCTTGCCGTAGTACAGCCGGCGATAGATTTCGTCTGACAATACCCACACATCATGCTCGCCGGCCCAGGCCAGGATCTCTTCCAGATCGGGTCGACCCATGACAGCCCCAGATGGATTCGACGGCGAATTCAACAGGAGACCTTTCGTCCGGTCTGTCCTGTGTGCATCGAGCGTTGCAGCAGTCAGCCGGAATCCGTCGGACCAGTCGAGCGGAACCACGACCGGGGTTGCCCGCGTGAGGTGCACCGTGGCGAGATAGGTTGGCCAGTAGGGGGCCGGTACCAGCACTTCATCGCCAGGACCGAACAGGCAATAAGAAACATTGAACAGGACCTGCTTTACACCCGCGCCCACCAGTATATTGGATGATTCGGCGTTGGCCGCGGCCGTGGTCTCAGCGCTGTATCTCGCCACAGCTGACCGCAGCTCCGGTAGTCCTGGTGTAGGCGGGTAGCCCGTCTTGCCTGCGGCGACGGCGGCAGTCGCGGCGGTCGCGGCGGGTTCAGGGGTCGGAAACGACGGCTCTCCGGCCGACAGGTTGATCACCGAGAGGCCTTCTGCTTGCATGGCCTTTGCCCGCGCTGTTATGGCGAGTGTCGCGGATGGTTCGAGTCGGGCCACGTTGTTTGAAAATTCGATCATGAAGAAATACCCTTCGGGCGATTGTAACCGGTGCGAGTGCGCCTTAGCTTGCGAAGGCGGTGCGGCCTACGGGCCACGTCTCGGATCGTACCGGCGGCGGCGTAACGGAGTCAAGAATCAGGAAACAGACTGGAGCCCAATGATCACGGAGACCCTTACCGATCTTACGCCGGAACGCGTGATCGAGGACGCCCGGCAGTTCTTCACCGACGAAGGGGCACTCCACTCCGCGACGATTGTGGACGAGAGTGAGACACACATTACTCTCGGCATGTTCCGCAGCCGAATGGCGATTTCCGCGTTTCCCGATGCCTTAGAAGCAGGCCGAACCCGGGTACGTGTAAGCTCGCTTCGGAGGACTGATGTGGTCGGAAAATTCCTCGCGTTTATCCGTACTGGCGGTACGGAAGGTGCCGGGACCGCCACCGAATGAGCACCGATCATGTGGAATTGATGCCGGTGCACGTACAGTTGTTTGGGCGCTACCGAGACGTTGCAGCCGATGAAGGTGTCATGCTCCAGATGCCACGTGGAGCGACCGTTGCTGACCTCGTGTCTGAGCTCCACGAGAGACTCCCTGACCAGCTTCCAGAGCGGCCGACAATTGCCATCAACCGGCGACAGGCCATGGACGACCAGGTCTTGGAAGCCTCGGACGAGATCGCGCTTATTCCACCGGTGGCAGGCGGATGAGTGACGGAGTCGGACGAGTGGGCCTGAGAGATGCCCCCATCTCACCAGGTGACCTGCTTGACGACGTGAGTGCCGGTGCCGGTGCCGTGGTTACGTTCGAGGGCAGGGTGCGAGACCGGAACGATGGCCGAACCGTAATTGGCTTGCATTACGACGCCTACCAGGAAATGGCCGAGGATGTACTGGAAGACATCCAGCGCCGTACTTGTGAGGCATTTCCCGTCTCGTTTGTCGGCCTGCTGCACCGGGTCGGCACACTGTCAGTGGGTGAGACGGCAGTAGTGGTCACAGTAACGGCGGCTCACCGGTCGGCTGCATTCGATGCAGCAAGGTTTGCGGTCGAAGCCATTAAGGCAGAATTACCAGTATGGAAGCAGGAAGAATACGAAGACGGAACTCGTGCATGGCTCGACGGTGACCCGGCCAAGGGAGGTCCGACCGCGTAAAGGCCAGTTCGGACGGCGTATTGACTACCTTCGAGTATCAGTTACGGACAAGTGCAATCTCCGGTGCGTTTACTGCATGCCTGTCGAGGGTCCGCTCGGTAGTGGCCCGGCCCGGTATTTCAAATTGCCAGGAGCACAGGGTACGGTAGGAGTGATCACGTCGCTCTCGCACAACTATTGCAATACATGCAATCGTATGCGTTTGACGGCCGACGGTCGCCTGCGAGCGTGCCTGTTCGGAACGCACGAAGTCGACTTGAAGACTCCCTTGAGGGAGACGGGAAGCGTGGTCGCAGCCGTCGAGCAGGCCTTGGCAGGAAAGCCCGAGCGGCACTTCCTGCAAATTCGAACTGCGAGCGGCAGTGGCGGGTTATCCGCCTTGAGTCAGGTAGGCGGCTGAATCCAGCGCCAGCGGCCCAAATACACGAACGGATCCTACGTGTCGTACGAAGAACGGATGTTGTACAGACAGGGGCGCGAGAAGCTGGCTGAATTGCGCGCCACTCTTGACTCCGGTGCACCTGATGCAGGGATCACCCGAGCTGAGGCGTTGGCCATTCTGGACGTCCTCGATGTGCTGGCCGAGCGGATAAGCCCGGAGCGTTGGGACCAGGCCCTCGAGGCCGTCGCTCATGAAGCCGCCCGACGGATAGACCGCCGAGACTGACGCATCTGTCGGACCTGCTTGCGTCGCCGAAACCACCGCATAGCTTTCTCTCCGCCCCACAATTAGCGCTCTTCGGGCACCCATCATGAATTCAGCACGAAGGTGGAAGTCGTGAATAGAATAACCGTAGTCGGAGCGGGCCACGTCGGCTCTACGACCGCACAGCGAATTGCAGAGCGTGAGCTCGCAGACGAAGTCGTACTGGTCGATATCCTTGAGGGCGTGCCACAAGGAAAGGCGCTTGATCAATGGGAATCCGCTCCGGTCGAGGGATTTGATACTCTCATAACGGGAGCACAGGACTACGAGCCTACCGCAGGATCGGGCATCTATGTCGTCACCGCTGGCCTGGCCCGCAAGCCGGGCATGAGTCGCGATGATCTTGTGCAGAAGAATGCCCGGATAATCGGCAGCATCTCAGAGCAAATCGCAAAGCACAGTCCAGACTCCATCATCCTGATGGTGACGAATCCGCTGGATGTGATGGCGTGGGTCGCCATGCGCACGACGGGCTTTCCGAGAGAGCGGGTGATCGGTATGGCGGGTGTGCTGGACACGGCCCGCTTTCGGAGTTTCATAGCTTTGGAGCTGGACGTTTCCGTTCAGGATATCCAGGCTCTCGTCCTCGGCGGGCACGGAGACAGCATGGTCCCCCTGGTCAGTACGGTATCCGTCGGTGGAATTCCGCTCACCCAAATGATGGAGCCCTCGCGTATCGACGAACTCGTAGCCCGCACTCGCAAAGGTGGCGGAGAAATCGTCAAGCTGTTGGGTACCGGGAGCGCCTATTACGCCCCATCGGCTGCTGCTGTCCAGATGGTTGAGTCCATCGTGCGGGACAAGAAGCGCATTCTTCCGGCCGCTGCCTGGTTGGAGGGAGAATTCGGTCTTGAAGGAATATTTCTCGGCGTACCCTGCAAACTGGGTCGGGCGGGTCTGGAAGAGATCATCGAAGTCGAACTCTCGACTACAGAGCACGAGGCGCTTGCGGCGTCAGCGGCGGCTGTTCGGGAGACGATGGAGGCACTCGGCGTCTAATTGGCGTACGTAGAATTCCTAGCCCAGTGGTTTAACCTGCCGTACGTGGTTGCTGTCGTCATCGGGGCAGTTCGTATGGTCAGGAAGAACGTGCGGGTCGGATCTGATTGGGCTCCGGCGGCGGCATTCATCGCTGGTATCACGGGGCTTACGCTCAATGGTGCGATCCACGATCTCGGCTTCGGCACGCCGTCCAACTGGTTTCCGTTCGTGTTCTCGATTGCGGCCGTGACGGGTATAGGACTGGCTTTCACCGGTGCGCGCATACTGCGTCGTGCTTTTCCGCCCGTTACTGGTGTAACATGGAACGAGCCTGGCCTCGAGGGATCAGTGGCTCAGATCGTTACGGGAACAGCAGGGCCGGATTCTCCGTCTGGCAGAGCCCGTGTGCGGGATGAGAGCGGGGTCGTTCACATCATCCGGGTATACACGTCAGGCGCGTCGTTACGTTTTGGCCGGCGGGTCCGGCTGGGTCCGTTTGACGACCCTCGTCGCGCCTACCCGGTTGAACCCGTGTGACCTCCGGAGGCATTCCCTCGTCTTTCCTGCGACAAGCGGAAGAACTGGACTCAAGGAGGGACCAATGCGGGGTCATTCTGGAAACTGGAAAGGTGCGGCGGTTGCCGTGCTCGTGGCGGGACTCGTTGGATGCGGTGACGATCCGGCAGGTCCGGAAACGGATGAGGGAACGACGGATATTGCCATTACCGCAGACCTGGATCTGCAGGTAGCGGTAGATGAAGTAGTAGCCGACATCATCGTCGAGGATGTAGCACTGTTCTTCGATGAACATCCATCGACGGGTCCATGGGCTGAGGCCCGCGAACTGTTCCGACAGGCCCGCGAGGCCTGGCTGAATGGCGACACGGAACTGGCCGCTGAAGTGGCTATGGAGGGGCGCCTTATTCTCTCGCAAGCGATCATTGATCGCCAGGGGGAAGAAGGCATCGACGCCCTGTTTGATCGCGTCGAAGATCTTCTGCTCAGGCTGGACGGTGCTTCGGACGAGTATGAGCGGTTAGCGGATCTCGCCGAGCGGATTGGTGAACTGTTCGATGAAGCGACGGTGCTTCGCAATGACGGGGATCTGGTGGGGGCGGGGGAACGTTTGCTCCTGGCACTCGGCATGGCGGATCGCATGAGGCATCGCCATGAGGATGCTCGACGTAACCCGCAGGCGCATGCCGAGGCTGCCGTGGCCGCGGCGACGATCATCTTCGATCGTGTGGAAGAGGAAGTCGGATCGGAGCCGGGTCCGGAGGTCGTGCATGCTCTGGGGCACGCGAGCGAGCTCATACGTCGTGCCAACATTGCCTTGGAAAATCAGGCATACCGAAGGGCGATCGTGCTTTCTAGACGATCCGTTGGCTGGTCGTTCAGGGCACTGCGTCTTTCGCTACTCTGACCGTACCGGGTGATAGACCCTGGAAGCCTTGTTGAAGGACCGGTTCAGCCCGGTCCTTCAACAAGGCTTCTATGTAATGGGCAGCTCGGCCTCAAGAAGGGCGCGGGCTATGGTCACGTCTGGCGTGTCGACAAGGTCGATTCGCCGGGGAGTTGCTACCGGGTTCCACGAATCGTCCCACCGAATAACCACTTCGGGACGCAGGATATTGTCGGGATTGGTGCCTACGACCTGCCCGATTTCTCCCGTGCTCAGCTGCACGTAGCTGTCCATGGGGAACGCGGAAATCTCGTTGACGAGCGCAACCACCATTCCGGACTCGAAGTACTCACCCCTCATGTCGCTCACTTGCTCCAAAGCTTCCAACGCCGTGTACGGCGATCGGTAAGACCTCGGATGCGAGAGAGCCTCGAATACGTCTGACAGGCCGATGATCTTTGCGAGCGAATCGATGGCCGACGAACCGATCCCGGAAGGATAGCCCTGTCCTTGCATGCGTTCGTGCTCGTGAAGGATGATATTTGGCAGCCAGCTGTACCGGGACTCGATTCCATCAAGCAACTCGGCGCCCAGCAGCGGGTGAGTACGCAGTTGTTGCTGTTCTTCCTCAGACAACCGCCCCGGGTTATGCAAGAGGGAAGTCGGAAGCCTAGCCATACCCAAGTCATGAACGATTCCCGCCATGATTACACGGACACTGTCCTCGACTCCCACCGCGAGACCGAGAGCGATCTTGCCAGCGATGATCGCTACGTTCGCCGAATGACTGGCCAGGTCAAACACGGCATGTGGTTCCAAAGACTGGTTGACGAGTCCATTGTCTCGAAGAAGCTGAGAGTGGATCCGTTCTGCCAGCAGACGAACCGCTCCCAGGTCGGGCATCTTGCCGTCGGCAGCCTGTGTCAGCGCCGACGCAGCCATCGCCACAATCTCTCCATACAGTACGCTGGCGGAGGCACCACCAGGCGAGCGAGCCCGGATCGCATTGACGCTTCCCGATTCCAGGAGCAGGCCGTGACAGGCGGCGGAGAGCGCAGTGCTCGACACGGGCCAGGTCAGGCACGCAATGTCGTCCGAAATTGAAACTTGGGAGCCGGGTTCGAGAATCAGCATGGCTGGAATGTCGGCAGCAACACCGAGCACTGAGCGCAGTTCGGTTAGTCCACCAGCCGGCATGACCCCTGCAGCAACGACTAGCAGTTCGGTATTGCCTGCGCCAGTTGCGGCACCTGGATCCGGGATCAGGTCAACGGAAAAATTTGCCTTTGTGAGAAAATCCGCGATCCGTGTTACAGCGTGGGTCGATTCGACGACGGTGACGTTCGGCCCGTTGGCAGATCGAAGTTGTCCGGTCATCCGGCTGTTCCTGTCGAAGATCGATGGTCGGTGGAGCGTGGATTCCAACCTAGCATATTCGCCGAGGATCGGACCAGATGCACGCTCAGTCGCGTCCGACTGGACAAGGTGGCACTTTCAATCCGTGGCTAGAACCTGGTTGGTACTCGGATGCATCATTGCCGGTCTTGGCGTGGCAGCGGGAGCGTTCGGCACGCATGCTCTCGAGGGAAGAATCTCGGTCGATCTTCTGATGGTGTACGGCACGGCGGCGCGCTATCAAATGGTCCACGGTCTCGCGTTGTTGTTCGTCGGACTGGCCGCCATGCAATCGCAGGATCGGCGCTGGGACGTCGCGGGCTGGTTGTTTACGTCCGGGGTCATCGTTTTTTCGGGCTCCCTGTACATGCTGGCCGTGACAGGAGCGCGCTGGCTCGGGGCGATTACGCCGATCGGCGGGGCGTGCTTTCTGGTGGGCTGGGTGGTGGCCGCGTTTGCAGCCAGCCGTGTCACGAGGTGACCGGGCGCGTTCGTCGTCAGAGGCGGGGGAGAGTAACTCCGGTCTGCCCCTGATACTTGCCTTTCTTGTCGGCGTAGCTTGTCTCACAGATTTCGTCCGACTCGAAGAACAGTACTTGAGCGATCCCCTCGTTTGCGTAGACCTTGGCGGGTAGTGGCGTAGTATTGCTGATCTCCAGGGTGACGTGACCCTCCCACTCGGGCTCGAACGGCGTGACGTTAGTGATTATGCCGCATCTGGCATAGGTCGATTTTCCGACGCAGAGGGTCAGTACCTGACGGGGGATGCGAAAGTATTCGATGCTTCGGGCCAATGCGAAGGAATTGGGGGGGACGATGCAAACATCTCCCTGGTACTCGATGAATGAGCGTTGATCAAAATCCTTCGGATCGACGATTGGTGACAGGGCGTTGTGGAAGATCCTGAATTCATCGGCTACCCGCATGTCGTATCCATAGCTGCTCAGTCCGTACGATATGCAACCGTCTCGTACCTGAGTATCTGCAAACGGTTCAATCATGCCGTGCTCGATCGCCATTCGTCGGATCCAGTGGTCACTCTTGATGCTCATTGGTCTCCCTGATGCGGATCCGTCATTGACAGATCAATTCTCCGCCACCGCCGTCACTCACCAGCTGCGCGCACAACTCCGGCCTTTCCTCAGTGAGTCCATGTCCTGCGCCAGGAACCAACGTGAACTCCGCGCCCAGAACGGCCGCCCACTGTGTCACATGCTCAACAGCAATTCTCCGGTCCTGCCCGCCAGTCGCTACATGTACCGGAATTCCCTGGGGAACGGTGAGTCGTCCTACGTGTGCCGGCTGCCATTCCGCGAGTATCTGCAGCAAGGCTTGCGCCCGTGACTGGTCCGTGTACGGCTCCGAGTAGCGTAAGACTGCAGATTCGATGTCTGGTCGCCGGTCCCCATACACCCGTCGAGTGAGGATATACCGGGTAAGCGGTCTGCGACAGATGCCGACAA
>Ga0114950_10000073_pt1 | contig 51450 bp, 46 predicted proteins | sample N075metaG_FD_83503 | JGI IMG/M metagenome (GOLD analysis project Ga0114950, IMG submission 83503) | Deep subsurface microbial communities from Kermadec Trench to uncover new lineages of life (NeLLi) - N075 metaG | ecosystem: Environmental > Aquatic > Marine > Ocean trench > Sediment | place...
TGGTTGTCACATTATTTTCCATCGCGGCTTCGGCGCAGCCTTCGCGAGCCTATGAAGTAACAATCACCAACATCACTCCGGCGCAGACGTTCACCCCCCAACTGGTAGTCACCCACCCCGCCGCCGCCCACCTGTTTGTGCTGGGTGAACCGGCCAGTGCCGAATTGGAAGTGCTGGCTGAAGCAGGTGACACCGGCCCGCTGATGGATGCACTGGCCAACGAGGCCAACGACGTGCAAACTATTGCCGGCCTGTTGGCACCCGGCGATACCGCATCGGTGGTAGTCACCGGCCATCCCGGTCGCGGCCACATCAGCATCGGCGCCATGCTGATCCCAACCAATGATACCTTTGTCGCCCTGGACGCGGTGCGCCTGCCCCGCTCTGGCAGTGTCACCAATCTGCTGCGGGCCTATGATGCGGGCACCGAGTACAACACCCAGAACTGCGACAACATTCCGGGTCCTACCTGTGGACCTGACCTCTTCGACCCGAGTGATCCCGATGTAGGTTTTGTTCACATCGGCAATGGCTTTCAAGAATTGGGCGACGACGTGTTAAGCCCTCATCCCTACGACGGGGGCAGTGCTGTTGCCAAAGCGGTGATCACACGCCTGACGAACTAGGCACAACTGGCCAGGCGACGTACCGCTACGCGGCGCAGCGGTTTATAATTCCAGCTATGGTTGAGACCGGGGATGGAAACCGTGACACTGATGAGCACCGCTGGGCGGCTCTGATGGTGCACGCCCAGGGGGCGCCGAGAGCGATTACCAGCAGCTTCTCGGCGAACTGTCCGAAGCCATCAACCGCTACTTGTGCAGTCGTATCGGTCATCATCACCTCATCGAGGATTGTGTGCAGGATATTCTGATAGCCATACACGAGGCGCGCCATACCTATGACTCGCGGCGCTTGTTTCGACCCTGGCTATTTGCAATAGTGCGCCATAAAACCGTGGATGCCCTGCGCCGCAACAACAGCTACAACAAGGCCCTGAAACGCCAGTACAATAGCGCGCAAGTCTCTGCGCAGGCCAGCGGGGCCAACTCACTGGATGCACACCTGGATCAGGGGCGTTTGCTAAGCGCCCTGTCCCCACGCTATCGAGAGGCAATCACCTTGACAAAGATTATCGGCCTCAGTACGGCAGAGGCTGCCACTGAACTGGGTATTTCCAAAAGTGCGCTGAAAGTTCGGGTGCACAGGGCGATAGGTCAACTCAGGCAGTTACTAGAGGCGGATGAGTTATGAGCGGCCACCGGGATTTAATTGCCTCGCTTAGCAAAGATCTTGAGAGCGTAAAACCCCCCGCCGGTAGCGACAGGGTGGCACTGACCTGGTTGGTTGTCAGCGGACTCTATGTAGTGGCCGTCACCAGCGTGCTGGGACCGATCCGTCCCAACGCCCTCACCCAACCGCTCACTGAGCCCCGATTTCTACTCGAAACCCTCGTAGGGGTTGCAGCGATTGTGAGCCTAACCCTGATCGCGTTCAGGGCCGCGGTGCCAGGAGCGCTAAGCAAAAAATTTGCCCTCATGGGGTTTGGCCTATTAGTGTTCTGGCTGGGCTCTTACGTCGTGGGTCTGGCCAGCCCGGCATTGGAGCCCTCCATGCTCGGCAAACGTCACTACTGTGTGTTTGAGACCTTTATCTATGCTCTACCACCCATCCTGGCAGCTTTTATATTGACCCGGCGCCTGTATCCTCTGCGCCCCGTACAAACCGCCCTGTGGTACAGCCTGGCGGCGGGAATGATACCGGCGCTATATATGCAATTGGCGTGCATGTACATACCGGCTCACATCCTGCAATTCCATATCATGCCAGGCCTATTGGTAGGCTTGCTGGGCGCCTGCCTCGGTTTGATCAAGCGCTAGCTCTCGATAGCCTCGCCCCTGCGCGGGCACCCGGAATGCACTGTCTTGCATAAACCGGGACAGATCTATTTAATGTCATAAACCGGGACAGATCTATTTAATGTCATAAACCGGGACAGATTTATTTAATGCACATGAAATAAATAAATCTGTCCCGGATTATTCTTGTAGTGCTGTCTTTGTTGTGGGGGCTTTATTTAGTGACACTTCGAACGCTTGTTTTGCGCTACGCGACCTTTGCCATGTTGGCGGGCCTGGCCAACCTGGCTACTCAGCGAGTAGTACTGCAGTTCGAGGCGATCAACCTGGGCTTTACGATTGCTGTCGGGGCGGGCACCGCCGTGGGTTTATTGACCAAATTTGTGCTGGACAAGCGTTGGATCTTTTACGACACAAGCACCGGGCTCAAGGTGCAGGGACAAAAGTTCGCGCTCTACACCACCATGGGTATTTTCACCACGTGCATATTCTGGGGCACGGAAACAGCATTTTGGCTGGTGTGGCATACCGATGCCATGCGGGAGTTGGGCGCCGTTTTGGGCCTCACTACCGGCTATGTCATTAAGTACAATCTCGACCGTCATTTTGTGTTCACCGACGCCGCACTCAACCGTCGGACCCCGTCGTGAGCCTGTGGAACAATCTGTGGCTACGAATAATCCCTATAGCTGGAATCCTCTCGATCACCGCGGTTTTTTGGTATTTGATTACTTCATTTTCCTTAAACATACCCATCAACGATGATCTGCAGGATGTGCTGCTCTTTGTACTTACAGCGGTCGAGGCGGATTCGAGCTATGAATTTATCCATGCCTTTCTGGTACAACACGCGGACCACAAGACCGCGTCATCACGTCTGGTCTACTGGCTGGTATATTCCCTGCAGGGCGACATAGATTTCCGCATTCTCATCTATAGCGCCAACACGGCGATATTTGTGATACTGGGTTTACTCTACAAACAACTTGTCGATAGCGACTACAAACTACTTTTCTTACTCGCCGCCTGTGCGTGCCTTCTCAACCCCAGGTCCTATTCGCTACTGGTTTGGGCGATGGCAGGTATGCAGTGGTACGGCTGCTTCGTCTACGGGCTGGCCACATTATTTTTTCTCAGTAAGCGATCGCCGTTCTATTACGTTCTCGCTGTAGTGGCGGCTTTTCTTGCCACATTCTCCATCGCATCGGGAACGATGATCTGGCCACTTGGATTCCTCTATCTGCTGACATTCGAGATAAGAACATCGCAAGTAGACCGGTTGAGAGCACTTGTCTGGGCCCTCTTTGCGCTGCTTGCTTTCACGGTATTTATAAGCGGTTTCAGCGTTATTTCCAGTGCTTTGAGCGTGAGTACGACGTCTCACCTGCTCACCAACCCCCTGTATAACGTCCAGTTTTTTCTGACTTTAATCGGCAGCCCCTTTGCCTTTCAAAGCGTTGCCCTGGCCCAATTGTTTGGCGCGGTGCTTTTTCCCTCGGTGATTTATTTCACCTATCGAGGTTTGCGCGATGGACTCACACCACTGCACTTCTTCACGTGGTACTGCCTTATCGCCATGGCAATTACCAGCGCCGCGCGAGTACAACTTAGCCAATTCGCCCTTTTTGGGCAGCCCCCGCTGTTACTGGAGATGGCATTGACGCCCAGATACGCCTTCCCAGCCATGGTGCTGTCGGCAACGCTAGTGACACTACTGGCAAATACATTCGGCAAATCGGCTCGATATTTCAAGTCGGGAATCGTCTTACTGGCCGTATTGGCTTCGATGGGAAATTATTACCTCTACGCCAGCGAAGTCGAGAAGTTATACCAATCGCGGGTAGATCGTTTTAATGCCGTTGGACTCAAGCCCTTTTTTCCCAGTGAGTCCTGGAACGCTACACTGGTCGCGGTGGGCCAAAAAAATATCTATCACCCACCTGACAGGCCCATAGAGAAATAAATTAAACGGGTTCATTCGTAAACCGGGACAGATCTATTTAATAAATAAATCTGTCCCGGATTATTAGATTATTTTTTAAACAGTTTATCCAGCAGTTTGCCCGCTTCCTTCTCCACTTGACGCTGAACTTCTTTGGTGGCCATTTGCTCGAGGATTTTTTGGCTATCCACCCCGCACCAATCAGCGGGGTCGCCGGTGATATTGCCTTTGCAGTTAACCGGCCAGCCGATGGCAGTGAGCCGATCATTCACCCGGCAGGCGGGGTCCAACTCGCCCAGCCCCGGGGACAATCTGGCGGTAAAGGTCGCCGAAAAATCCTGCGCGAGTAAATCCAACACGCCCTTGCCGCGGAGTTTGACGTGGGGCAAGTCCGCGACCAGAGGCTGCATACGCAGCTTGCCCCGATTCATCTTCATATTTACCGAGAGTGTGTCGAACCGGGTATTATCTGGCAGTGTCGCGCTGAGGGTTTCACGGTTGACCAGCGCCACGACTTCACAGAGCATTTTGTCTATGCCCAGGTTTTTTAATGTTACCTCACTGGTCAACAAATCTATCGGCCCATTCATTGTCTCAACCAACTGATTACTGGTACCGCCGCGACTGCGCAGCTGCCATTGCAGGTCGACCTTGCCCGACACAATAGGCTCGGCGTTCATGGCCTCGAGCGCCGCCCCGATATCCATGCCGGTCAACCCGCCCGTGGTATGCAGCTTGGCAGTGTTATGCTGCCCGTTGAGGGTAGCCTTCATATTCAGTTTGCCCCCGTGCAGGGTACCGGTAAGGGCGATAATTCTGGCGATGCCGTCTACCACGCGCAGCCTGACCCGCATCTTTTCAATCACATGCCCCCCAAAATTGGCGCTGTCGATCGACAGCACTGCCTTGGTATCAATGGCCCGGAGGGCATTGAGGGGCAATGGCTTATCACCATCCAAACCCGTATCACTGTTTCCGGCATCGTTGGCAGCGGCGGCATCCGGCCCGGCCAGAGCCATAAGTGCCGGATCGAACTTATTGAGGTGCAAGTTGGCATCAATTTGGGGCGACTCAAAACTGGCATAGCGCAGCGCTCCATCACCGCGGATATCCCCCAGGTCAAAACCAAGCTGCAAATCGGCAACCTGGCTGGTCAGGTCAATCACACCACTAATTTGCGCCGTAACCGCTGTCGCAAGTACGCCATTCACTTCGACCGTAAGCGCCTCAAGTGTTAACACTCGTGTATCGGCGTTTACCTTCACCACACCTTCAAGCGCTAGCGCAATGGGAGCCGATCCGGTACTCCCCTCAAGCTGGATTTCCATCTGCAGAGGTATCGCCCGATCCGCCAGATTGAGGCCTGTCGCCTCAAAGTTAATGATGTTGATCCGGGTGGTTTCCTGTGTTTCAGTCGAAATGAGCGCCAGTACTGAGTCGGTCACCGACAGGCGCTGCACATTCAATGCCAGGGGAAGCGCCGCGATGGTTTCCCGGCCCGCGGCCTGACCGGCACTGTCCAGTTCCGCCCTGCGCTTCTCATAGTATTCATCCAATTGCTCGTCGGAAAGCACGCTGGTGTCCAGCGTCGGCGGAGGCGGCGCTGATTTCACAGTCATCACCAGCCCGTCGACGGTAATTTCGCCGACCTCCATCTGACCTGAAAACAGTGGCATCAGTTCAAGTCCAATGCCCAATGCCCGCACCTCTACGCGCATTTCCTGCTCCCCGGGCAGGGCGATACTGATATCGCCCAGCGCCAGCGAAACACTGGGAAATATCGAAAGATTGACCTCGCCATCAACTACCAGCACAGCCCCACTCTCCTCTTTTAGGGCCTGGGCGGCAATATCCAGAATTTTCTGCTCATCGAGCAACAGGGGTATCAGTAGCGCAGCGAGTATTACCAGCACCACAGGTATGGCTAACACGATCAGGATAATTCTGGACACAATCAACTCCTCCTCACAGGTATATGGAGCATAAACACCTATTCACTTTTCGTCCAACTGGTCCGGCGTTTTGCCAGCGGCAGCGTGGTTAAACGCTACTCAACCTGATTGCGACTGATGATTATGATGCAGACTATAAGCGAACATATCTCCAATAGTGCGAGTATCCATGGAAATAATTTCCTACCGCAAGGTGCATCACAAAAAAATATGCGATATTTATAACTACCACATCGCAGAGACCGTCGTGACCTTCGAAATGGAAGAATTATCCGTAGAAGACTGTGGCGAGGCACTTTACCGCGTTCTCCTGAGACAGCTAGCACAAAAGGGTTGAATTGCGCTATATTGCGCAACAGCGGGCCGCTCGTACCCGCTCATAGCAAAAATATATACTTTGGCGGAGGTTCTCTTGAATGCATTAAGAACGGGAATTGTACTCGGTGTAGTAATGATACTGGCGCAGGCTTGCGCCTCTACAGCGGTAGAGAAAGCGACAGATGCTGACGACGACACAATGTCGGAATATGTCGCACAGGCAGACTTGAGTGCACAACAGCGCTTCCGGGAAGTGCTCAATTTATTGGAAGATGGCGAGCCGGGTGCAGCGCGGGTTGAACTCTTGATTTATCTTGAAGAAAACCCGGACAGTAACATCGCCCGAGACCTGCTGTCACAGATAGACTTGCCGTCTTTGGACTATTTCCCCGAGGATTTTGAGGAGGTGAAGCTGGCATCCGGGCAGTCGCTGTCGACCTTGTCCAAACAATACTTAGGCAGCCTGTACCAGTTTTATGCGCTGGCCAAGTACAACGGGATTGGTAAACCGCGAAGTATCAAAGTTGGCCAAATGATCAAGATACCTTTGACTGTTAACGCGCGGGAGGTCTTTGCGGGTGAACATGAAGATGTGGGGCCGGCTATTAGTAGTACGGCCCCTATTCCACCCACGGAGCCAAGCCCTGAAGAACAGCCCAACGAGAGTGTCGCTCCCTCCGAGGAACTCCTGGCCGATCAAGCGGATGATTTATACCGGCGAGCGGTTAATGCATTTCGCGCCCAGGATCTGGATAGCGCTATAGCCCTGTGGGACAAAGTATTGGATATTGACCCCGACTATGAGAACGTTATATTACAGCGCTCACAAGCAATTGAGCTTAAAAAGAAATTAAGCAGCCTCAACTAGTTATTGGGAGCAATCAAATATGGCCGGTTCTGAAGTTTCGGGTAACTCGTTTTTTAGGGAACTAAAACGACGCAAGGTTCTGAGAACATGCGTACTCTACATAGTTATGTGTTGGGGGGCTTTGCAGGTAGGGGATATCCTGTTTCCCGCCATGGGCATGGACCCTGATGTCGGCTCGCGAAATGCCTTGTATCTCGCCGTTGTTGGTTTTCCGCTAACCTTTGCCACCGCCTGGTTTTTCCAAATATCCACCGGCGGCATTGTGCGTACCACGTCTTTTGTCGAGCGTCGCGTGCTCAGTAATATTCCTCCTATAAATGAGCGCCGTCATGGGGGCATGAATAAATTTTTCCATAAAGACGAAACACACTCTAACTACAAATGGATATTATCAGCTGAAACCGGACCCCTGGCCGGGTTGAGTTTTGGCGTCACAGGAAGTTTATTATTGGGGCGTGCGCTGGATTGCGATGTGGCGATGGTGAGCCAACATGTTTCGCGGCAACACGCACGCCTGAATCTGGATGGTGATGATCTAAGCGTGGAGGACCTGGGGTCGGCTAATGGCACCGTGGTTAATGGCAAAAAAGTGGAGGGCATTTGCCATTTGCATCACGAAGATGAGTTGCGTTTTCATGATATTGTGTTTCGTGTAACACAGGGCTATTCGGGGCTAGGTAGCGAATCGAATGCGATGAATCAGACCACTTTTATCGACTCCACGACGCTGGAATCCTCCAACCCAGCCGGAGACTCCTGACTTGGCCGTCAATTGGGGTCACGCATGACACAGTTTGCCGCCAGCACACATCCAGGCGTAAAACGCGATCACAATGAGGATTGTTTTGCTGCGGAGGCACATCTGAATTTGTGGCTGGTGGCTGATGGTGTAGGCGGCCACTCCTGCGGTGAAGTTGCCAGCGCTATCGTCAAAAGCACGGTTCTAGAGGAGTTCGCCAGTACCGGTGATTTACAACAGGCAATCCATCGGGCCCATGAAACAATCCTTCGGGAAATTACACAGCGCCAAGCCAAAGGGGGAATGGGCTCGACGGTAGTGGCCATGAGCCTGAAAGACGAGAACTATGACATCGTTTGGGTTGGGGATAGCAGAGCTTATTTGTGGGACGGCCGTGAGCTTAGGCAGGTGACATGGGATCACAGCCATGTTCAATCCCTGGTCAGCCGGGGCGTTATTTCCAGCGAAGAAGCCAAAACCCACCCCCAGCGCAATGTGCTCACCCAGTCCTTGGGGATATCGCCTGAAATGGAGCTGCACCCGAGCAGCGAGCGCGGCGTACTTGAGGCGGGACAGCAGATCATACTGTGTAGCGATGGCCTCAACGATGAACTCAGTGACGAGGAAATTGCCGCACAAATGCGTGGGCATCACAGTGTGCAAGCGCAGGTAGACGGTTTGATCAACGCCGCGCTGGAGGCCGGGGGAGGCGACAACATCACAGTGATTGTGGTGGGCGCCCCAGCCCCGGGGAATGGTAATTCGAAGAGTACCGGGCCGGACATGGAAATAACCCAGAATATAGGCCAGGCAGTACTCAGCAAGAGTGAAGCACGCGAGAGCCACAGTGCGAAAGTCTGGGTTATCTGCCTGTTGTTGTTCGCGCTGGTGTTGTTTCTGGCCTGACTAGGGCGGTGGAAAAATTTAAATAAAGGAGTTTCGGGTGGATATTGTCGGTAGGAAAATTGGGCGCCATGAGATCGTGGAGGAGATCGGCGAGGGCGGTATGGCCAAAGTATACAAGGCCTTCGATCCGCAGATTAACCGCTCGGTAGCCGTCAAAGTCCTGAAAGAAGAGCACTGCGCTGACGAGGAGTACAAAAGCCGCTTTTTGAAAGAGGGCAAGGCTGCGGGTGCGCTCACTCACCCAAATATTGTCACAATCTACGATGTGGGCAATCTGGATGATGCCCCTTTCATCATGATGGAGTTGCTTCCGGGGCGAAATTTGGGAGATGCTATTCGGGACGGTCAGCGATTCTCGCCTATTGCCATCATAACCATCGCCATGCAACTGGCCAGCGCCTTGGATTACGCCCACGGTAAAGGAGTGGTTCACCGGGATATTAAGCCGGACAATATTATGCTGGCAGATGGTAAGGAGACGATTAAGATTGCCGATTTTGGTATCGCCAGAGTGGAAAATGCCGCTGTTAGCGACAACACGCAGGTGGGAATGATGCTCGGTACGCCGCGCTATATGTCTCCCGAACAGGCCAGTGGTCAGGCGGTGGATGGTCGCTCAGACCTCTTTACGGTGGGCGTTATTTTATATGAATTGATCACTGGCCAGAAGGCATTTGACGCCGACTCCATGCCCACACTCATCATGCAGATTGTACAAAAGGATCCGGTTCCCATTCGGCAGATACGTTCGGATGCTCCTGCCGCCTTGCAAAAAATTACCAATAAACTACTGAGGAAAAAGCCAGAGAAACGATTCCAGAGCGGCAAAGAATTGTATGCTGCCCTGGAGCGCGAGCTGCTCAACCTGAAAGATACCGAGGAGGAGCAGCGCGGCTATTTGCCCTTGCAAATCAAGTGGACAGCCATTACCGGGGCTATTGTGGCCGTCGCCATGGCTATCAGTTCCGCGATTGTGTTCAATGCACAACGCAATGCGCTAACCCAGCAGGCCATTGACTCCGGTGCGTCCCTGTCTCGATTTATCGCTGTGCAGCTAGCTATTCCTGTGCTTGGGGAGGATTGGATTTCCCTTGAGTCACTGGTGCAGGATGCCTCGTCCCGAAAATCATTCAGTTACTTGGTGGTATCGGATCACAGTGGCATTGTGCGCAGCGCTACCGATGTCTCGCAAGTCGGCGGTTTGTGGGAAAAGAGCGGTAGTGGCAAAGTCATCTACAGCCAGGGTGAGGTTGTGGTCACGTCCCTGGTCGGCGCCGATGGCAAAGTATTGAATTTCAACGTTCCTGTGTTGTTTAACAATACGATGGTGGGTGAGGTCAATCTTGGCCTGGATACCGACTCGCTCGATTCGGCCCTCGCCACAACTGCGCGCATGATGATTATCCTCGCTCTCTCTATTGTGCTAGCAGTGTCCTTGGTGATTTATATTTTTAATAAACTTACTGCCAAAAACCTGCTGCTGGCAACGCGTGCGATCAAGGCATTCGGGGCCGGACAACTGGAAACGCGTATCTCGAAGCAGCGCAGTGATGAATTTGGAGACTTGTTTACTGCGTTCAATAATATGGCAGATACGATGGAGGCGAATCTGGATGCGGGAGGTCACCAAGACGCCCCGGGAGAGCGGTCGGAACTGGATGTTAGTGCTATCACCAGGGGTATGGTTACGGAGAATACGATAGTGCGGGGATCTGATGCTGCTCATGATTCTTAGGCCACTGGCCGTCAGTTTGTTGTTTCTCGTGGCGGCGGCAACCCAGGCCTCCCCACTGGCTCAGGACGAGCACTTTGTATTAGTGCGCTTGCAATCGAGGCAGAATTTTTCTGATCTCGCGCAAACCTGGCTGGGAGATGCAGGCCACGCCTGGCAGATTGCCGAGATAAATGGCAATCAGGCTCAGCTGGCCGGACAATTGGTGGCAATTCCACGCAAGCCAGTTAATCCCACTTCAGTGTATGTCGATGGCTACCGGGTGCTGCCCATTCTGTGTTATCACCAGTTCACCAGTAAAGACACTGCTAGTCACCCACTGGAGATCACCGCTAGGGCCTTCGAGGAGCAATTACAATACCTGGTGACCAATAATTTCCAGATTCTGACCTTCTCAGATGTTGAGAAAATTCTCAGGGAACATCAACCCATACCAGACAAAGCCGTCGTTATTACGGTTGATGACGGCTATCGCTCGGTCTTTGATGTGGCGTGGCCCATTCTCAAAAAATACGGCGTGCCCGCGACCCTGTTCATCTACACAGATTTTATTGGCGCTGGCAGTGCGATGAGCTGGGAACAGCTACAACGTTTGGCCAGCAGCGAGCTCATCGACATACAGTCCCACGGCAAAAGTCACAGCAGTTTGTCGCGCCTGCCCGAGGATAAGACTGCCGCGAGTTACGCGACAAGAATACAGAGTGAAATAGACGGTTCGGGAGCGGCTTTTCGCAAGCACCTGGACGCGTCACCCGTGTATCTTTCATACCCCTATGGCAACAGCAGTAAGACGGCCAGTGAACTCTACCAGCGGGCGGGCTATGAATTGGCGGCCACCGTTACTCGGGGTGATAACACGGTATTTTCAGACCCCTATCTGTTACATCGCACCATGATTTATGACAGCCACAATTTGTCTGATTTCGCTGAATTTGTGCGCGGATTCAAGACAAAAAACCTGCGATGAGAATGAGTTTAGGATGAATATACCATCTTTAATTCGTCCGGTAGTGTGGGCGCTACTAGTCTCGCTAGTAGTTGCTTGCTCCAACATGCCGCCTGAGCGGGAGTCGCGTGCTGAGTTTGTCGAGCAACAAAAAAACTTCGCGCAAAGCTTACGCAGCGAGGGTCGCCTGGCAGACTCCCGCAGCCTGTGGCTAACACTATTGACCCTGGATGCCTCGGATTCCCAGGCGATTGAGGTTGTAGCGCAGCTCGATCAAGCTATTGCAAGGCGAGTTGAGGATGCATGGCGCAAAGGGGAGTCGGCCTACAGCCGTGGCAATACCCGCGATGGCGATATCTGGATGCTTAGAGTGCTTGCGGCGCAACCGGGACACGAAGCTGCGCAGCAACGCCTCGCAAAATCCCAGTCCGCCAGCGCACAGAGTCAACAGCGCGATAAAAGCCTGGCGGAGAATCGAATACTGCTTGCCAGAAAGAGAGAGGCCCCCGGTGGCGTTAACGAGAAAATAAAAGCTTTCTACCGCGAGGGCGCGTATCAGCAAGTGCTGGACAGCGCCAGTCAAATAAGCGGTGTGGCCGGCTCGGAGGTTGGGGACTTAGTACGTAAGTCCCATATTGCTCTGGCTGATGAGGAAGAGGCTCAGGGTGATTGGAAACTGGCTCTATCCCATGTGCAGGGTGCCATCGCCAGCGATCCCATCGCGCATGATCCACTGCTATCACGGGCGGCAAGCTTGCGCGGTCAACTCAGCGATAGTTTATATAAAGAGGGCTTGATGCTGATGAGCGACGATTTGACGGCGGCCATTGATGTCCTCAAAAATTCCTTGTTTTACAATCCCTACAATCAGTCGGCCAAACGGAAGCTGCAGCAGGCGCAAAAATTGGAAGCGAACCTCAGGCGAATACAGGGAAAGTGACAACTGGAGAGTGCTTAGCCGGCATTTACATTCCCAGACTATGGAGGCAGTGCAAAAAATGTCTAAAAGAAAGCCTATATTCAATAAATCGGTATGGGATCGCCTTCTGGGTCGCCTGCAGAATCAGCCCAAATACGATGGTGCCAATAAGTTGGATTACGCCCAGGAGATGGCAGCTGGAGCTTGATGGTGACGCGTTTGCGGCCTGCCTGGCCAGTGGCCAGTGACCTCCACCGAGCCAAAGCCGGAAAAAATCAATAAACTGGCTCTCATTCCAGGTTCAACGTAAGATTGCCTGCAGACAAACAATCGGCATTTATTTTCAATTCAGGCGAAAAATAGTACAGAATGAGTAGCACCCCGGTTCAGCAACACACCCCCATGATGCAACAATTTCTACGCATCAAGGCAGACCACCCCAATGATCTGCTGTTCTATCGTATGGGCGATTTCTACGAAATGTTCCACGACGATGCCAAGCGGGCGGCGGAGCTTCTCGATATCACTCTCACCGCGCGGGGCAAATCCAACGGCGCGCCTATTCCCATGTGCGGTATCCCCTATCACGCCGCCGATGGCTATCTGGCCAAACTGGTCAATGCCGGGGTCTCGGTTGCTATATGCGAGCAGGTGGGTGACCCAGCCACCAGCAAAGGCCCGGTTGAACGCAAGGTTGTGCGGGTGATCACTCCCGGCACCCTCAGCGATGAGGCCCTGATGGACGACAAAGTGGAGCGCTTACTGTTGGCTGTCATACAACACAGTGATGATTATGGCATCGCTTACCTGGATTTGAGTACCGGCCGCTTTCGGGTGTTGGAGGTGTCCGGCGAGGAGGCATTGCTGGGCGAGCTGCAGCGGCTGGACCCGGCGGAGACCCTCTATCACGAGGCCATCTTTCACCCGGATATTACCGATCGCCCCGGCGCCCGCTCACAACCCGCCTGGGAATTTGACCCCGAGAGCGCCCGCCGTGCCCTGAACACCCAGTTTCAGACCCATGACTTGCAGGGCTTTGGCTGCGAGGACCTGGACCTGGCGATTAGTGCCGCGGGTTGCCTGCTGCAATACGTGAAGGATACCCAGCGCAACAACCTGCCCCATATCCGCAGTATGAGTCATGAGAATCGCGCCGACAGTGTCATTCTGGACGCGGCCACCCGACGCAATCTGGAGATTGACCGCAACCTGGCCGGCGGGGACTCCAACACGCTGTTTTCAGTGTTGGAGCGAACCGTCACCGCCATGGGTAGTCGGCTGCTGCGCCGCTGGCTACACCGGCCGCTCACGGATATTGAGACCCTGGAACACCGGCAAAACGCCATCCGGGCCCTGTATACCAACTACCGCTATGAGGGTGTGCGGGCGGCGTTAAAACCGATCGGGGATATGGAACGTATCCTCACCCGCATAGCCCTACGCTCCGCCCGGCCCCGCGACCTCACCCGATTACTGAGTTCCCTGGCGGCCCTACCGGTGTTGCGCAGCGAATTGGACGACGAAGGTGGCACCCGACTGGCGCTTTTGTGCGAGCAGGCGGGCGACTACCCGGAACTGTGTGAGTTACTGGGCCGCGCCATTATCGAAAACCCGCCAGTCATCATCCGCGATGGTGGGGTGATTGCGCCCGGCTATGATTCGGAGCTGGACGAGTTGCGCCAAATCAACACCCACGCGGGCGACTACCTGTTGGAAATTGAGCGTCGAGAGCGAGAGGCAACCGGGATTTCTACCCTGAAGGTTGGCTATAACCGGGTGCATGGCTACTACATCGAAATCAGCCGGGCGCAGTCGGATCGCGCCCCGGTAGAGTATGTGCGCCGTCAGACGCTGAAAAATGCCGAGCGCTTTATCACCCCGGAACTCAAGGAATTCGAAGACAAGGCCCTGTCCAGCAAGAGTCGTGCCCTGGCCAGAGAAAAAGCCCTGTATGACGAACTGCTGGAAGATCTCAACGTGCACCTTGGCGCCCTACAGGATACGGCGGCGGCGGTCAGTGAAATAGACGTGCTCGCCAACTTGGCAGAGCGCGCCGATACGCTCAATTTGTGCCAGCCGGAGTTTTGTGGCGAGCAGCTGTTCGAAGTCAGCCAGGGCCGCCACCTGGTGGTTGAGCAGGTACTGGACGAGCCTTTTATCGCCAACGATGCGCTGCTCAACAGCACGCGCCGCATGCTGTTGATCACCGGCCCCAATATGGGGGGTAAATCCACCTACATGCGCCAGAATGCAGTGATCGCCCTGCTGGCCCACATCGGCAGTTTCGTACCCGCAACGGCGGCCCGTTTGGCCCCCATGGACAGAATATTCACCCGCATCGGCTCCTCCGATGACCTGGCCAGCGGGCGCTCCACCTTCATGGTTGAGATGACCGAGACGGCGAACATTTTGCACAATGCCACCCCCCGCAGCCTGGTGTTAATGGACGAGGTGGGCCGTGGCACCAGCACCTTCGACGGTTTGAGCCTCGCCTGGGCCGCGGCGGTGCAACTGGCCCAAACGGTGAAGGCGTTCACCTTGTTTTCCACCCACTATTTTGAGCTTACCAGTTTGCCCGACCAGTGCCCCACCATGGCCAACGTGCACCTGGATGCGACAGAACATCTGGACCACATCGTATTTTTGCACAATATTAAGGAGGGGCCCGCCAGCCGCAGTTATGGCCTGCAGGTGGCCAAGCTCGCCGGCATCCCCAGCCCTGTTCTCAGCGCGGCGCAGGAAAAGTTAACGGAGCTGGAGCGAGGAGATGCCGCCAAAAAAGCAGCCGTTCCGGTGATACCAGGCCCCTCCGAAGTGAATCCGCAGCCAGATTTTTTTCACCGCCCGGAGCCCTCGCCGGCGATCGATTTGCTCGAGGCGCTGGACGTGGACGACCTCAGCCCCAGGCAGGCGCTGCAAAAGTTGTATGAACTGAAGGCGCTTCTGGTTTGAAAAAGCCTTCAATTTCGCTGTGCCAGCAGGTAAAATACCGCCTCTGCTTTAACCACCCCCTGAAATAGAGCAGTTAGAGGTCGTAACAGAATGACGTTTGTAGTTGGCGAACAGTGTATTAAATGCAAACACACTGATTGCGTAGAAGTCTGTCCCGTGGATTGTTTTTATGAAGGTCCAAACTTTCTGGTGATACACCCGGATGAATGCATCGACTGCGCCCTGTGTGAGCCCGAATGCCCGGAGGATGCCATCTACTCCGAGGACGAACTGCCCGAGGACCAGGAAGTGTTCATGGAGCTCAATGCCGAGCTGGCCGAAGTGTGGCCCTGCATTACCGAGATGAAAGAATCCCCCGCAGACGCCGCAGAGTGGAAAGGCAAACCAGACAAATTGGCTTTGCTGGAACGCTAGTACCGCACCTCAATAACCATGAGATCGAGAAAGCCCCCTGCTCTTTGAGCACAGGGCTTTTTTTTTACCCATTTTCCGCTAGACTGCCCCCATGAGCGAATCAACTAAACACTTTCATATGGACTGGCGCATCGTCTTGGGCACGGTGCTGACCACCGCCTGGATCACCGCCGGCCTGGCCTATCTTCTGGGCATCGTGGGGGCGGACAAGTTTGTCCACCTGCCCACCGGCGAAATCGGCAGTTTTCTGGAGGGGGCTTTCGCCCCGCTGGCATTTTTGTGGTTAGTGATTGGTCATTTCATGCAGCAGAAGGAAATTAGCGCCAACACCATGGCGATATCTCTGCAGGAAAAAAGTGCCCTGCGACTGGAAATGCACTCCCGACGCGACTCCTACTTCAAGTTACTCACCCTGGTGCAGGATCAGCTTGGCTCCATCGCTTCGTTTCACTACTTCTCGGTATTTGGCGAGTCCGGCCTGGGCAAGATGACATTTGCAGAGTTCTCGGAAAATCGTGCGCACACAGCCAATGGCGATCACGCGTATTTTATTCGCCTTATGACGCTCGAATCTTTCAATATGCGCGACGACCCGGCGGGCCTGGACGAAATGTATTTCGGCACCGACATTCGCAAACGCCACACCAATAATTACGTCAAGACCTTCGAAAAGCTGCTCAATGCCGCCAAAGAGATCGACACCGATGACATGATCAGCAATGCCCTGCTGCACGGCTCCGCGTCCGGCCGGCAGTACCGTGTTATCAAGGTGTTACAGGGCAGCGATGCCAAAGAGCTGGATCTCTATCTCTAGCAAGTCACGCTAGCTTTGCCGCGCTGGATGATAAACCGCTTAGTAGGATTTGGGCAATCCCAACTCCCACTCAGCAATAAAGTTCAAGATCATTTCCTTAGACACCGGCGCCGTTTTGAGCAGCCTCGCACCGTTCCACAGGCCCAGTAAGCCCACATCCTGGGTAAAGGCGCTGCCGCCCAGGGTTTCGATCGCCACGTCCACGCTGTGAATGGCCGAGTCGGCGTTGAGCAACTTGCACATATTGGCCAGGCTGCCCACTTTTGCCGGTTCCCACCCCTCGTCATAGGCCCAGGCCGCTTTAAGCATCATTAAACGGGCCGCCTCATGCTCGGCTTTGGCCATCGCCAGGGGGTGGGCGATGCCCTGATACGCGCCGATTGGGGTATCGCGAAACACCTTGCGCTCCTTGGCATAATCCGCCGCCATGCCTATGGTGCGCTCGGACATGCCCGAACACATCGCCGCCGCCAAGATGCGCTCGGGATTGAGTGAGTTGAACATGACGATGGCGCCCATATCCACCTCGCCCACTATTTGGTCGGCGCCAATCTCCACATCGTCAAAAAATAACGTGTACTGGTTCACTCCCTCGTTGAACGCCATCGGCATGGGCTGTTTTTCAAGGCCGGGCACATCGGTGGGCACGATGAACAAAGACAGCCCATGATACTGCCCCATATCGGTCTTGCGGGCGTCCTCCAGGGAGGTTGTGCGGGCCACCAGCAACATGTAGTCGGCATCTTCAACACCCGAAATAAAGGTCTTGGCGCCGTTGATGACAAACTTGTCTCCGCGGGCGACCGCCCGGGTTTTCATGTTAAACGAATTGGTGCCGGCGTCGGCTTCGGTAATGGCGAAGCAAAACTTGATCTTGCCGGAGACAATGCCAGGCAAGTATTGTTCTTTGATGGCATCGCTGGCGTTGCGGGCAATGCAGGCCGAATCCATGCAGGTCACCAGCAGGATGCTGGGCGAGACGCCCATTGCGGTAACCTTCTCAAAACCCAAGGCCAAGGGCAGTAGTCCAACATTGGTACCGCCATATTCCTCCGGCACCAGGCACCCCATCAATCCCACATCGGCGAAGGTCTGCCATAAATCCTCACAAAACATGGCCTGACTCACCATCTCATCCAGCTCTTTTTTGCGGGTGGTGATCCAGGGTTTCATCGCCGTGTCGATGGCATCCACCAACATGGTATTTTCTTCGCTGAAATTAAAATTCAAGTTCATTGCGGGTCTCCCGATAGTGATGGGCTAAGAATACTGACCCGATCACCTCAGACAAAGGGCAGGGATGGCCAAAAATCAAGCCATTAGAGATCACCGCGGGAGGGGATGCTAACTGAACAAGGACTCGCTGCTGAGGCCCTGGGTTTCCATAATGACACGAAGACGGCGTAGAGCCTCCACCTGAATTTGCCTGACACGCTCACGGGTCAGGCCTATTTCACGGCCCACTTCCTCAAGAGTGCAGCTCTCGTAACCGCGCAGGCCAAATCGGCGCGCTACTACCTCACGCTGCTTCTCCGACAGTTCTTCCAGCCATGAGCTGATACTGTCTTTAATATCGCTAGTTTGGAGTAATAGAGAAGGGTCGCACTCCCGCGTATCCGCAATAGTGTCCAGCACTGCCTTGTCGGAGTCGGGGCCCACCGGCGTATCGACCGAGGAGACGCGCTCATTGAGGCCCAGCAGACGCTTTACATCTCCCGCTGGTCGATCGAGCATTTCCGCAATTTCGTCGGCCGTGGGTTCGTGATCCAGCTTTTGGGTGAGTTCGCGGGCCGCCCGCAGATAGACGTTTAATTCTTTTACGACATGAATGGGTAAACGGATGGTGCGTGTCTGGTTCATGATCGCCCGTTCAATGGTCTGGCGAATCCACCATGTTGCATAGGTAGAAAAACGAAAGCCCCGCTCCGGGTCAAATTTTTCTACCGCGCGCATCAGCCCCAAATTGCCCTCCTCAATCAGGTCTAACAAGGTCAAACCCCGATTGATGTAGCGGCGGGAAATTTTTACCACCAGGCGTAAATTACTCTCGATCATGCGTTTGCGACTCGCTTCGTCGCCTTTCAATGCCAACCGGGCGAAATACTTTTCTTCATCGGCAGACAGCAGTGGAGAAAAGCCAATTTCGTTTAAGTACAACTGGGTTGCATCGAGAGATTTTTTAGTTTTTCGCACGGCCTTGGCGCGATTAAAACTGTGCTCTTCCGACCCCTTACGGGCGGGTGGAATATCTATATTTTTACCCGGAGTGCCATTTACTTTTTTGGTAACTTTAGCTACCTTTTTGGTTTTTTGCCGTGCGAGGGAATGGTTGAGCGTTGGGGGGGGATTTTGGGCAGCTTTGCGCTTTCCTGATATCCGTTTTGGGCTGGCAGTTGTAGGATCCACGTCCATGGCTTCCCTCTTTTTCTATTAGTTATAGAGAGTATTTACTTGCCGGCCGACCAGCGTAACCCAAGCATGGGGGAAAGTACAATCGTTAATATTTACTAGAGATGGCTAAGGCAACAATTTTTGCGGGTCAACTGGCTTGCCTTCTTTTCGAATTTCAAAGTGAAGCTTCACGGTATCGGTGCCGGAGCTGCCCTTTTCCGCAATTTTTTGCCCGGATTTTACCTGCTCGCCCTCATCCACAAGCAAGCGATAGTTGTGCCCATAGGCACTGAGATATATGTCGTTGTGTTTCACAATAAGTAATTCGCCATAGCCGACAATACCGGTGCCCGCATAGACAACTTTCCCCGGTGCTACGGCGTAGATAGGGTCGCCCTGTTTACCGGAGATATCGATACCCTTATGCACCGTGGAAGAGTAACCCCGGGTCACTTTTCCGGACGTGGGCCAGCGCCAAGCTGTGATCCGGGCAGCCGGTTTACTGGCGGTTTTTGCGATGGGTTTAGGGGTCGTCCCGATTATCGGTTTGGCAGTGGGTGTGGAACTGCCAGTAGCTGCAACCCTGGAAGTAGCAGTTGCCGGGGGGGTCGCTGCGGGAACGGGTCTGCTGGCAACACCAGGGGCCTTGGTCGTCAGATAAAGTTGCTGGCCCGGGTAAATGGTATAGGGGGCAGCCACCCCGTTGGCAGCCGCGACAGAGCGATAGTCCAGGCCGTATCGCCAGGTAATGGAGTACAGGGTATCGCCGCGTTGAACCGCGTATACATAGGGGACAGACTGTGGCTTCATCTGTCGGCCCTCCACAGGAGCGCGATAGCCGCCGCCACAGCTAACCAGCGTGCATAACATCACCAGAAAAATAGCAAGTCTGGACACAAATCCCTCAGTTCGAGGCGCTTACTGTAAATTGATGCGAGATCCGCCCCACCTGGAATCAATAAGCCACACCCCCAAAAAACCTGCAAGCATTAACCCCAGGCAGAGCGCGACCGTTGGGTCCTGCCCGCTGATACTCCAATATTCCGATGGAAAAACGGGCACTTGCTGGGCGGGTTTAAGTTCGCCGTGACTGCCTACAACCCAGTCCAGCACTTTTTTCCAGGGCCACACCACCGCCAGGGAACCGAATAGAAACCCCGTGAGCACAGCCATAGTCTCCTGGTACGCCCGGCGCAACAACCAGTGCAGAAACCGGGAAAAACAGATGAGCCCAGCGGCGGCCCCCGAGGCAAAGACCAAAATAAACAGCACATCAAATGACCGCAGCGCAGACAATACCGTGGCGTACATACCCAGTAAAACCAAAATAAAGCTGCCCGATATGCCCGGCAATATCATGGCGCATATCGCGATGAAACCGGATAGGAACACCGCCACCAATCCCAGTTCCAGGGTGACAACCGGCGACAGTGCAACCCACAGAGCAACCGCCGCTCCCGCCGCCAAGTACAGCGTACGCAATACTGACCAACCCTCGATCTGACGCAATAAAACCAGGGCGGAGGCCAATACAAGGCCAAAAAAGAAAGACCACAGGGGCACGGGGTAATCCTGCAGCAGCCACGAGACAAGTCTCGCCAGGCTTAAAATACTGGTGGCTATGCCCAGTAGCAATGCCGTCAGGAAACGGCCATTCACATGATCCCAGGCGCCCCTGATATCGCCGCGCAACACCTGCTTTAAGCACTCGATATCAAAACAGCGGATACTGTTTAGCAAGGTGCCGTAAATTCCGGTGATAAGCGCGATAGTGCCACCGGACACGCCGGGCACGATATCCGCGGCGCCCATGAGCACACCGCGTATGAATATGCCAAAACTCGACATCACCTTACCTCACTGTGCCGCTGCAAAGAGGAACAAAGCGCACCTCTTCCACGATTTCCGTCTGAAAACCCTCCTGGGTGCGCGTGATACATTGCAAATGTTGAGTCGCCGCCCCCACCGGGATCACCAGGCGGCCACCCGGTGCCAACTGGCGCAGCAGATCCTGGGGTATTTGTTCGGGTGCCGCGGTGGAAATAATACCGTCATAGGGGCCTTTGTCTTCCCAGCCCATGGTGCCATCGGCATGTTTGGTCTGGACATTGTAAAGCTTCAATTTTCGCAAGCGCTGACGCGCCTTATTCTGCAGTGGTCTTATCCGCTCGACACTAAATACATTCTCCACCAACTGAGCGAGTACCGCCGTCTGGTAGCCCGAACCGGTACCAATTTCCAGTACCTGTTTCAACGGCCCGGCGGCCAACAATAATTCGGTCATGCGCGCCACTATATAGGGCTGTGAGAGTGTTTGTTGGTGACCAATAGGCAGGGAGGTATCTTCGTAAGCCCGATGTGCCATCGCCTCATCGAGAAACATATGGCGCGGGGTAGTCCGAATAACATCAAGCACGGCCATATTGCTGATGCCCTGGTCGACCAGGCGCTGTATCAGGCGCTCGCGAGTGCGCTGCGATGTCATACCAATGCCCCTGAGATTCACGCTATTCACTGCCGTCCCCGCCCACTACTACCCTCTGCCGTTTAACGTCGTTGTACTGCACCAGTTCAGCCAGCACGGCGGTAGCATAACTGCCGGTGGTGAGAGCGAAACTCAGGTGCAAGCTGCCATCATCACAAAACTGCCAGCAAAAGTCATCCGGCAGTACGCGCGAGGGACGATAGGCCAGTTCCAGCCCCATGCCCTCCAAAAACGAGCCGCAGGCGGCGCCCGTGTCAGACAGGACAGCGGCCTGTGCCTGCACCCGATACGACGAGGCCAACTGCCGTCCCCTACCCCACAGCGGCAGTCCCGGATGAATATCCCCACACGCCGCCCGATCCCGGATGACCTCATCCACAGTGTCGCAGGCAAAGAGACTGCGCGACCCCTGCAACATGCACACATCGCCACAGAGGACCCGGTTCCAGTTGCCCGCCTCTACCCGCTCGGCCAGCAGTGCATTGAACATGTCGGCGCGCAGAGCCGATAAGAGCAAACTGCGCTTGTGACGTGAAATTTTCCTCCCGCCGTCGTGCATCCACTGCCGCGCCTGCTTCAGGGTAGACCCCTGGCGCCCAAAGCGCTGCTCGCCAAAGTAGTTTGGCACCCCCTCGCTTCGCACCCGCTCAAGGCGCGACAGCAGATCCTGCTGGTTGCCGTGTAAGTCGCGCAGCCGCAGCTCGAAGCGATTTGCCTTGTGCACACCCCGTTTGAGCTTGCGCAGGTGGCGCTGAACCTGCAATACCTTTACCTGGCCAGTGCATTCCAACTCGGCCCAGTCCGGCTCCGCTTTGCCGGCCAACCGTACGCTGAACCACTGCCGGCTGATGGCATGCCGGTCTTTCATACCGCACACACCGATATCACGACGCGCGATGCCGCTGAGCCGCGATATCTGCACCATCAAGTCCGCTGTGTTGAGTTCGCGCTTCTCCAGCTGTAAAAACGCGTGCTCACCCTCACCGGAGGGTTCAAAGCCCAGCTGTTCGCAAACCAGAAAATCTTCGGGCGATACCCGCAGTAGCGCCTTGACGTGAGGAATACCTGCCACCCCGGGCCGAGCGTGATTCATTCTCGTGCGGTTTCCAATAACACCACCGCGTGCGCTGCTATGCCCTCTCCCCTGCCGGTAAAACCCAGGTGCTCGGTCGTGGTCGCCTTCACATTGACCGCACCGACGTCAGCGTCCAGGTCGGCGGCCAGCAGCGCGCGCATGGCACTGATATGACCGGCCATTTTCGGGGCTTGGGCGATAATGGTGGAATCCAGGTTGGACAGACGCCAACCTTTTGCGTGTACCATTTTAACAATGTCGCGCAACAGGCGACGACTATCGATGCCGGCATTGGCCGGATCGGTATCGGGGAAGTGTTGACCTATATCGCCCGCCGCCAATGCCCCCAGCAGTGCATCGCAGATAGCATGAATCAGCACGTCGCCGTCTGAGTGAGCCTCCAGTCGCCGATCATGGGGGATGCTGACGCCGCCAATGACCAGACCTTCGCCGGCATCACCGTGCGGCGCAAAGCGGTGTACATCGTAGCCGTGACCTATTCGCATGGGGCGCACTCCAACTTGGCATTCATGGGCGGGAACCAGGGCATTGTCGCGCCAGATAAAATGCCGCAAGCTCTAAATCTTGCGGCACCGTGATTTTAAGATTGCAGCTGGAACCAGGAATGAGCTGCACCCTCTGCCCCGCCAGCTCCATCGCCGAGGACTCATCGGTTATGGCGAGCCCCTTCGACTTCGCACTCTGCAGAGCCTCGAGCAGCAAGTCCAGGCGAAACATCTGCGGGGTTTGCGCGCACCACAGGGCGTCGCGTGCCAGCGTTTCGACAACCAGCGCGTCGGCGCCCGAGCGCTTCACGGTATCGACCACCCGCTGGGCAAGAATACCGCCTATCCCTTCGGCGACAACCTGCCGCACAAGGGCAGTGATATCCTCGCGCGACACACAGGGCCGAGCCGCATCGTGGACCAGTACCCAATCTCCGGGCGAGGCCAGGGGCTCCAGCGCCCGCAGGCCCGCCAATACCGAATCGCTGCGCTGCGCACCGCCCTCGGCCAGCAAGACGCGTGAATCCGCCAGGCCCGGCAGCCGCGCCGTATTTAATTCCACCGGGTTCACCACGACGACCACAGATTCGATAAAATCGCAGCCCAACAGAGCATTGAGACTGTGCTCGAGAACAGTCGCGCCCGCCACTTCCAGATACTGTTTCGGCACCTCGCTTTGCATGCGAGCGCCGGTACCCGCAGCGGGAATCACGCCCCAACATTTGGCGGGAAGGGGCATCACTTGTTCTCCTTCTCAACCACCTGGTAAAAAACTTCGCCCTCGCGTATCAAGCCCAACTCTTCCCTAGCCCGCTGCTCAATACCCTCGGTACCGCTCTGGAGTTCCAGCACCTCGCGTTCAATAATGGCGTTGCGTGCCCGCAGCTGACGATTAATCTCGGTCTGCTCCTCCACCTGCCGTTCCAGGCGGCGCTGCTCAGCTAAACTGCCCTGGGCAAACCAGAGACGGTACTGTAGCCCCCCCAGCAGTATTAACAATGCTGCCAGCAGCCACAGCAGTGGGTGTAATCTAGCGAGCAATTTCCACCAGACCGCGATAGGGCGCCTTGCCGGCCAATTCTGCCTCGATCCGCAGCAGGCGATTGTACTTGGCTACCCGATCAGAACGGCACAGGGAGCCAGTCTTGATTTGCCCGGCGGCAGTCGCCACCGCCAAATCCGCGATGGTAGTATCTTCGGTCTCGCCGGAACGATGGGAAATCACCGCGGTATAACCGGCCGCCTTGGCCATTGCGATGGCGTCCAGCGTCTCGGACAAACTCCCGATCTGGTTAAATTTAATCAAGATAGAATTGGCGACGCCCATATCGATGCCCTGTTGCAGGATTTTAGTGTTGGTCACGAAAAGATCGTCCCCGACCAGCTGCAATTTACTGCCGATTTTTTCTGTCAGGTATTTCCAGCCATCCCAATCCGATTCATCCAGGCCATCTTCAATGGACAGTATGGGATGATTCTCTGCCAGGGCCGCCAGATAATCCGAGAAGCCCTCACTACTGAACTGCTTACCCTCCCCGGCCAGGTCATACACGCCGTCCCGATAGAACTCCGACGCGGCACAATCCAGAGCCAGCGCGACGTCAGTACCCAATGTATATCCAGCATTTGCCACCGCTTCCGCAATGACCTCCAGGGCCGCCTCATTGGAGGGCAAATTCGGTGCAAAACCACCTTCATCCCCCACCGCGGTACTCAATCCTCGCTCGGAGAGCACCTTTTTCAGAGCGTGAAAAATTTCCGCACCCGCCCGCAAAGCCTCTGCGAAGGTGGGGGCGCCGATGGGCTGCACCATAAATTCCTGGATGTCCACATTGTTGTCGGCGTGTTCACCCCCGTTGATGATATTCATCATGGGCACCGGCATGGTAAATTCGCTGGTGCCGTTAATATCGGCAATATGCTGGTACAGCGGCACCTTGCGATACTGTGCTGCAGCCTTTGCCGCCGCCAGAGACACTGCCAAAATGGCATTGGCACCAAAATTTTCCTTGTTGTCGGTGCCATCGGCGTCAATCATCGCTGCATCCAGCGCGCGCTGCTCGGTGGCGTCGCTGCCCAACAGCAGATCCCTGATCGGCCCATTCACATTGCCGACGGCCTTCAGAACACCCTTGCCGAAATAGCGGCCTTGATCGCCATCGCGTAATTCCAGCGCCTCGCGGGAGCCGGTGGAGGCACCGGAGGGGGCGCAGGCGCTACCCACCTCACCGGAACTCAAAGTAACTTCAGCCTCTATCGTGGGGTTGCCGCGAGAATCCAGAACCTCGAAGGCTTGTATATTCGCTATTTTACTCATTTAAGTTGCTCCGTTGCCGGCCTGCCGCGACTCCCGCCCAACAGCCCGGGAATTCAGTCAATGCTCAGAGGAGGCAGGCTTTTAACCAGCTCATCAATCGCCTTCATTTGTACGAGAAACGCCTCCAGTTGTGCCAGAGGAAGTGCGCTGGGACCATCACACAGCGCGCTATCAGGATCGGGGTGGCATTCCAAAAACAGTCCCGCCAGGCCCAGGGCCATGCCGGCGCGGCCAAGTTCCGCCACCTGGGAGCGGCGCCCCCCGGAGGCTGATCCCATCGGGTCTCGACACTGCAGGGCATGGGTAACATCAAATATGAGTGGCACACCGTCACACACGCGCTTCATCAATCCAAAGCCCAACATATCAACCACCAGGTTGTCATAGCCAAAGTTACTGCCACGCTCGCACAGCATCACGCGGTCATTGCCACATTGGTAAAACTTTTCCACCACATTGGCCATTTGCGAAGGGCTTAAAAATTGCGGTTTTTTGATATTGATGGCAGCACCGGTAGCCGCCATCGCCGCCACCAGGTCGGTCTGTCGGGCCAAAAAGGCGGGCAATTGAATAACATCGCACACCTCCGCCGCCGGGGCGGCCTGCTCCGGGCTGTGCACATCGGTGATTAGTGGCACACCGAAGGTAGCTTTTACCTCCGCCAGAATAGCCAGACCCTCGGTCAACCCGGGTCCGCGAAAAGAGTGAATGGACGAGCGGTTCGCCTTGTCATAGGAGGCCTTGAATATCAGAGGAATGTCCAGCTTCTCGCAAATCGAGACATAATGTTCCGCTGTCCGCAGGGCAAAATCCCGACTTTCCAGCACATTGACGCCACCAAAGAGCACAAAGGGCGCCCCGTTGGAAAGGGTAATGTCCGCTACAGAAAGGGTTTTGTCAGTCACTGTCGGTACCCATACTCAATAGTAAAAAACAAAAGTGGCACAGGAACAGGCCGTGACGCTATTGGCGCTCTGCCACCGCCGCATGTGCCAATGCAGCTTCGATATACCCGGTAAACAACGGGTGGCCACCGCGCGGGCGGGACGTGAACTCGGGGTGGAACTGGCAGGCGACAAACCAGGGATGATCCGGCAGCTCAATTATTTCCACCAGGGAATGGTCTTCTGACCAACCCACTATTTGCACCCCCTTGTCACACAACTGATCAATATAATTGTTGTTAATTTCATAGCGGTGACGATGCCGTTCCGAAATGGTTTCCTCGCCGTACAGTTCACGGACCTTGCTGCCCTCAACCAAGTGACACGGCTGAGCGCCCAGGCGCATGGTGCCGCCCATATCGGAGGACTCATCACGCAGCTCGGTAGAACCGTCGACATTTTGCCACTCGGTAATCAGGCCCACGATAGGATGCGGTGTAGTGGGATTCATCTCAGTGGAATGGGCCTCGGCCAGGCCGCAGACATTGCGTGCGTATTCGACCAGCGCAACGTGCATGCCCAGGCAAATGCCCATATAGGGAATGCGATTTTCCCGCGCGTATTGCACCGCGGTAATCTTGCCCTCCACGCCCCGATCACCAAACCCCCCGGGAACCAGTATGGCATCGACACCCGCCAATACGCCCGTGCCATCGCGCTCTATTGCTTCTGCGTCGACATAATCGATATTTACTTTTGAGCCGGTTTGCAGGCCCGCGTGCTTGAGGGCTTCATTGAGCGATTTATAGGCATCCAGCAGCTCCATGTATTTGCCTACCATCGCCACCCGTACCTCCTTCAGCGGCCGGGCAAATTCACGTTCCAGTACTTCATCCCACTCGGATAAATCCGCCGGGGGGCAATCCATGTTGAATCGTTCTACCACGAAATCATCCAGTCCCTGGGCGTGTAGCATGCCGGGAATTCGATAGATGGAATCAGCATCGAGCAGGGGAATCACCGCGCGCAGTTCAACATTGGTAAACAGCGAAATCTTGCGCCGGGCACTCTCCCCGATCGGCACGGTGCAGCGGCACAATAAAACATCGGGCTGCAGGCCAATGGAGCGCAATTCTTTCACCGAGTGCTGGGTGGGCTTGGTCTTGATTTCTCCCGCGGTGGCTATATAAGGCACCAGGGTCAAATGCATCAACAGAGTCCGGTCGGGGCCCATTTCCAGTTTCAATTGACGGGCAGCTTCAAGGAAGGGCAGGCCTTCGATATCACCCACGGTGCCGCCAATCTCGATGACCGCGACATCCGCACCCTCGGCACCTGCGATGACCCGTCGTTTGATTTCGTCGGTAATATGGGGAATCACCTGCACGGTGCCGCCCAGGTAATCACCGCGCCGCTCTTTGCGCAGCACGCTTTGGTACACCCTGCCGGTGGTGAAGTTATTTCGCCGCTGCATGGTTGTGTGGGTAAATCGTTCGTAGTGACCCAGATCCAGGTCAGTCTCCGCCCCATCTTCGGTGACGAAGACTTCGCCGTGCTGAAAGGGGCTCATGGTACCGGGATCGACGTTGATATACGGGTCGAGCTTGAGCAAAGTGACCTTGATCCCGCGGGCTTCAAGAATTGCAGCCAGGGACGCCGCTGCGATACCCTTGCCTAACGACGAAACCACCCCACCTGTGACGAAAACATAACGCGTCATAAAAATCCTATAATTACTGCATTATTCGCTGTATTTTTAGACACGTGATAGTGCGTTGCGAGGCATTTTTGCCATTTTCAGGCCGAATAGCCACCGCCGCATATCTCGCGAAAAGATGGGAAGCCAGCTTAGCAGAAAGGCCACCCTGGCTCAATCGAAAGCAGTAGGTTTTCGCTGCCAGCACAGTTGCCACACGCCGGCTTCACCGATGGATTGCGAACACAGACGATCAGTCTCACACAGCCACAGGTCGCCGACCGCAAGCAACTGATCATCCAGGTAGAGCAATGGCACCCGCTCACGCCACCAGGGAGGCACATCGTATTCCTGGAACAGTTTCTTCAGCCGCTGGCTGTACGGCCGGCCCCGGGGTCGACAGCGTTCACCACCCTGGCGCCAACGCAGTTCAAGCGTGTCGCCATCACGCAGCAGTAGCCCCGAAGCCTCGCTACGTACCAGGCTCAATTCCCCTAGACCGGGAATTTCGCATACCTCCCCAATGCGCAGGGTCTGCACTGGGGAATCCGTAAATACGGGTAACAAATAGATGCTGTTCTGGTAGCGCTGCAATGTGAAGCTGCTGCATTCCAGGCGCGGGCTGGAACCCGCAGCACTGTGACGCAACTGGCGTAAAAACTCCGTCAACAATACGCGATCCGGCATTGGGTAGTCGCCGCACCGCAACCAGCGACGCAGCTTTATCATCGCCACGTCTACCGATACACCATTGAGTTCTTTTTGCTCTATGCCGGGATCGCCCAACACGCTGAATACGGTCGCCGGTAGTGGCACACATTCATCCTCCACCAATTGACTGCTGGCCGCATGTTCGGCCGCACGGGCCACGGTCTGGCGATAGCCTGTCCAGCGTTGCGCCAACAAAGGCAACACGGTGTGCCGCAAATAGTTTCTATCCAGCGCCGTGTCGCGATTGGAGGGGTCGTCAATCGAATTCAATGCATGTTCGCCGGCGTAACGCTCAAGCAAGTGTCGTTCGGTGTCTATCAGGGGCCGGATCAGTTCGCCCTCGCCCAGGGCGCGCCGGGCCGGCATTGCCGACAGTCCTTTAAGCCCGGAGCCGCGCAATAGACGCAGGAAGTAGGTCTCGACCTGGTCATCCAGGTGATGGCCCATAAACAAGATATCACCGGTATTGAGCTGTGCCTCGAATGCCCCGTAGCGCGCCTCGCGAGCAGCCGCTTCAGGACCCTGCCCGGCAACGTCGACCGTCACAGGGCAGACGATCAGGGGAATATCCCAGCCAGTGCAAACCTGTTCGCAGTGGGCCTGCCAACTCTGGGACTCCGCTTGCATGCCATGATTCACGTGGACCGCCAGCAGCGCCGGCGCCTCCTCAACATGCGCTCGACACCAACTATGAAGCAGGTGAAGTAATACAGTGGAATCGGGGCCGCCGCTGAATGCGACCAACCAGCGCGCGGCATTCGTCAGGGGCGTGAGCCCCTGATCGAGGCTGGCGTAGGTTAAACAGGCTTCTGACACGGGGCTTACCCCCGCTAGCTGCCGTAGGACATAAGCCGCTGATAGCGCTTTGCCAACATATCTTCTACCGGCAATTGCTGCAACACATCCAATTGCGCCGCAATGTGGTCCTTCACCCGCTGGGCGATCAAATCCACGTCCCGATGTGCGCCGCCCATGGGCTCCGCGATGGTGGCATCTACAATACCCAATTCTTGCAAAATAGAGGAGGTCACACCCATGGCCTCAGCCGCGTCGGGGGCGTGATCGATGCTCTTCCAGATAATATTGGCGCAGCCCTCCGGCGAGATAACAAAATACGTGGAATACTGCAGCATCGCTACATGATCACCCACGCCAATTCCCAGCGCACCGCCGGAACTGCCCTCGCCAATCACAACACATACAATAGGAGTGGCAAGGCGCGACATGACCGCAAGATTCTGCGCGATGGATTCGCTGATGCCACGCTCCTCGGAGTCAATTCCGGGATAAGCGCCCGGGGTATCGATGAGGGTAATAAGAGGAAGTTTGAAGCGCTCCGCCATTTCCATTAAACGCAGGGCCTTGCGGTAGCCCTCCGGTTTGGGCATGCCAAAATTGCGCAGCACCTTGTCTTTGACCGCGCGGCCTTTCTCCTGACCAATAACCATCACTGGCTTGTCGTTCAGGCGTGCTAAGCCGCCCACGATGGCATTGTCGTCGGCGAAGTGACGATCACCGTGGAGTTCGTCGAACTCAGTGAATACCCTGGAGATGTAGTCCAGGGTATGGGGTCGCAGCGGGTGGCGGGCCACCTTAACAATGTCCCAGGCACTCAAGTTTGCGTAGATCTTCTCTGTCAGCTTGGTACTTTTGCCACGCAGGTTGTCGATTTCCGCGCCGATATTGATATCGTTGTCGGAACCGACCAGTTGCAGCTCTTCGATCTTGACTTCCAACTCGGCGATTGGCTGTTCAAAGTCCAGGTAATTAGGATTCATGCGGTTAACTTATGCTGTTCACAGTAGCGCACAGTGTACAAAATTAATGGCGTAGGCACCAATAGTCCTCGCCTAACCGCCAACCAGGCTAATCATCACCCCCGCCGCTACCGCCGAGCCAATGACACCAGCGACATTGGGGCCCATGGCATGCATCAGCAGGAAGTTATGCGGATTGGCCTCCAGACCTACCTTATTGCTGACCCTGGCGGCCATAGGCACCGCAGAAACACCCGCCGATCCGATCAGCGGATTGAGCGGCGTACCGCCCATTTTATTCATCAGTTTAGCGATCAACACACCGCTGGCGGTGCCTATCGCGAAGGCGATGATACCCAACACCAATATGCCCAGGGTATTGAAGTCGAGAAATTTCGCCGCCACCAACTTGGAGCCCACCGACAGCCCCAGAAAAATGGTCACAATATTGATCAGCGAACCCTGGGCGGCATCGCTGAGACGATCGACGACACCGCACTCCTTCATCAAGTTACCAAAGCAGAACATACCCAGCAGGGGCGCTGCGGCGGGTAGTAAAAAGGCGACCAGCAGCAGCAATACCATGGGAAATACAATTTTCTCCCGGCGGGTAACCGGGCGCAGTTGTACCATTTCTATTTTGCGTTCAGCCTCGGTGGTCAGCGCCCGCATGATGGGCGGCTGAATCATGGGCACCAGCGCCATATAGGAATAGGCCGCAACGGCGATGGCTCCCAACAAATCCGGCGCTAGCAGACTGGACACGTAGATGGCAGTGGGACCGTCGGCACCACCGATAATTCCGATGGCGGCGGCATCGGCGATGGTGAGATCCATGACCCCAATCGAACTCATATAGACCGCCCCAAGCACCGTGGCGAAAATACCAAACTGAGCCGCCGCGCCCAGGAACAAGGTCTTGGGGTTCGCCAATAAAGGGCCAAAATCCGTCATCGCCCCCACCCCCATAAATATCACCAGCGGCGCCGCCCCGCTGGCGATGGATACAGTGTAGAAAATATACAACATGCCATCGTGAAAGCCGGCATCGTTGACCAATTGGGTCGCCACCATCTTGACCTGGGCGCTGCCGGTTGCATAGGCATGGAACATTTCCCTGGCATTGTCCGTTGTCGCCACGCCCAGGGTCTTTGCCAATTCGAGCAACAGGGCGGGATCACCCCCCTGAACGGCGTTCTCCACGGCGGAGTAGGCCAAGCCCGCCCCGGGAATATTCGCCAGAATGCCGCCAAAGCCAATGGGCACCAGCAGCAGGGGTTCAAAACCTTTGCGAATCGCAAGAAAAAGCAATAACAGCCCGATGAGAATCATTGCCCCCTGGCCCATGTCCATCTGAGCCAGGCCTGAATCGTGCCACAGACTTAAGAAATTATTCACCCTGGGCTAGCCGAATGTGATCATGGTATCGCCAACCGCCACGGTGTCACCAATGGCGATATCAACCGAGGCGACAATACCGTCGTGGGGGGAAAGTACTTCCACTTCCATTTTCATGGCCTCGAGTATCGCGATGACCTGGCCATCGACCACCGTATCCCCCACCGCGACACAGACATTGAATATGTTGCCCGCCAGCGGTGCGGGCAGCGGTTCGCCAGCGGTAGTGGCGACCGGCGGCGCAGGGGTAGTTTGCACGGCGGAGAGCTCGCCCCCCTCTGCGACTTCCACCACATAGGCCTGGCCATTGACCGTTACGGTATAAACCTCGCTACCGGCGGTAGCAGCGGCTGCGGGCACAGCGACAGGCTTCGCCTCTGTTGTTCCCTGAGCCGACGGGGCGACAGGCGCCGGCTCGAAGGCATCCGGATTTCCCCGGTTGTCGAGGAATTTGAGGCCAATCTGGGGAAACAGGGAGTAAGTCAGAACATCGTCTATCTCCCCGTCGCCAGCGGTTAGACGGATGTTCTTCTCCGACGCCAGCGCCCGCAGTTCGTCGGTCAACGCGGCCAACTCCGGCTGCAGAAGATCCGCCGGGCGGCAGGTGATCGGCTCACCCCCCTCCAGAACACGTGCCTGTAATTCGGCATTAACCGGCGCGGGCGTGATGCCGTATTCGCCCTTGAGTATTCCCGCCGTCTCCTTGGTGATGGACTTATAACGCTCCCCCGTCAGCACATTGAGCACCGCCTGGGTCCCCACAATCTGCGAGGTGGGCGTCACCAGGGGAATATAGCCCAGATCTTGTCGAACCCGAGGGATCTCGGCCAGGACGTCATCCATTTTATCGGTTGCGCCCTGCTCCCTGAGCTGGTTTTCCATGTTGGTGAGCATGCCTCCGGGCACCTGGGCGACCAGAATGCGCGAGTCCACCCCGCGCAGGGAACCTTCAAACTTGGCGTACTTCTTCCGCACTTCGCGAAAATACGCGGCAACTTCTTCCAGCTTTTCGATATCCAGGCCGGTATCGCGGTCTGTGCCCTGCAGCATGGCTACAACCGACTCGGTTGGCGAATGACCGTAGGTCATGGACATCGAGGAAATAGAGGTATCGATATTATCAATCCCTGCCTCTATGCATTTCAGCGCGGTGGCGGTAGAGAGACCGGTGGTGGCATGGCATTGCATGTGAATGGGTATAGCGCAGGACGCCTTGAGACGGCTGACCAGTTCAAAGCCGTCGTAGGGACGCAGTAGCCCCGCCATGTCTTTGATGGCAATCGAATCGGCGCCCATGTCCTCAATCCGCTTGCCCTGATCTATCCAGGTGTCGAGATTGTGCATAGGACTCAAAGTATAGGAGATAGTGCCCTGGGCGTGTTTGCCGACATTTTTGACCGCTCGCAGGGCCACTTCGATGTTGCGCATGTCGTTCATCGCGTCAAACACCCGGAAGATATCTACGCCATTGTGTGCGGCGCGCTCGACAAACTTCTCCACCACATCGTCGGCATAGTGGCGATAACCCAGGATATTCTGGCCGCGAAAGAGCATTTGCTGCGGGGTCTTTGGCATCGCTTTTTTGAGTTCACGCAGGCGTTCCCAGGGATCCTCACCCAGGTAGCGAATACAGGCGTCGAAGGTCGCTCCACCCCAGGTTTCCAACGACCAGAACCCAATATCATCCAACTTTTCCGCAATGGGCAACATATCATCCAGGCGCATGCGGGTGGCCAACAGCGACTGGTGGGCATCGCGCAATACCACATCGGTAATGCCCAATGGGCGTTTATTGTCTTCCATTGAAACCAGACCTCTTATTGTTCAAATAAACCTCGATCACGCGGCTTGTTATTGTTTCTTGCCGGGGGTTGGAGGTTTCCTGGCTCGATGGCGGTGTATCGCGGCACTGATCACCGCGATCAGGTTGGCATCTGCCATCCCGGGCGCGGCCGCCCTGGTCGGACCGGCTGCGCGGGTGGGCGCGTCAGGTTCGGGAAAATAGCGGCGAATAACCCATGACATAAGACCGATTGCGAAAACCAGCACCGTCAAAAAAACCAGCACCGTGCCCATGCCAAACAGCATGAGCTCCAGCCCCTGATCTACAATATCACCCTGCATAAACTCCGCTCAGCATTGCGTTAAAGCCACATCATAAATCAGGATAGCCCATGAGCCTAATCCCGGTGCTATTATCATCGATCATTTTGCGTATAATGCCGCGCGCGCCCTTCACCAACTGACCACGGGAGACACCTATGCGACTAATGCTGGCTCCCATGGAGGGCGTCGTCGACCACACAATGCGCGAAATGCTCACCGGACTGGGGGCCATCGACCGCTGTGTCACGCAGTTCATACGCGTGACCGATCGCCTGCTACCCGCCCGGGTATTTCGGCGCCTGTGCCCGGAACTGGCAACGGGTGGCACAACCACTTCCGGCGTGCCCGTCTACCTGCAGTTACTGGGGGGGCAGGCCGCGGTAATGGCGGAAAATGCCGCGCGAGCCGGACAGTTGGGCGCGCCGGGAATTGACCTCAATTTTGGTTGCCCCGCCAGGACTGTAAATCGCTCCGATGGCGGATCAATTATCCTGCGCGACCCCGAGCGGGTACACCACATCGTGGCCGCTGTGCGCAAAGCACTACCGCCGGACATCCCCCTGACGGTAAAAACCCGTCTGGGATATGAAGACCAGGATAGATTTTTGGACATCGTACAGGGCATCGAGGCGGCGGGAGCCTCGGAACTCACAGTTCATGCCCGCACCAAACAGCATGGCTACCGCCCGCCCGCGTATTGGGAAGAACTCGCCAGGGCGCGAGAGGTAGTCGACTTACCCATTATTGCCAACGGCGAAATATGGAGCCCCTCGGATGCCCTGCGCTGCCGAGAAGTCAGTCACTGTGCGGATTTAATGTTGGGACGGGGCGCACTGTGCCGCCCCGACTTACCTCGCTTGATCAAGGGGGCAGTCGGCGGTGAAGAGGTAGCCCCTCTCGCGTGGCCGAAAATCCTGGCACTGGTGGCGCAGTTCTATCGGCTCAATCTGGACCACTACGATACCCACTACGCCGCCCGTCCTGTCAAACAGTGGTTAGTCTATCTGCGCGCTTACTACCACCCGGCGGCGATCCTGTTTGAAGACATCAAGCGATTACATCTGCCGGCTGAAATTTGGCCACTATTGCAACGCGCGATGGGAGAACACGGCAGCGGCGCAATCCCCGCACAAAGGGCTGCGGCCTGAGGGGTTGTGTTTGGCTCGCCCTAGGCGGTTGGCAATTGATTCTTGAGCTCCACCGTATTTCCTTCCGGATCCCGGATATAGATAGAGTTTCCCCAGCCCTGGGCGCCATAGCGCTCGGCAAACTCCCCTGCATCAATGCCAACGCTTGCCAAAAAGCGGGTAACCTCGGACTCGGCAAGCGGTTTTATTTGCAGGCAGAAGTGGTCAAGGTTGTTCCCCGATGCGCCGGGAGCGGCGCCGCCAAGCCTGCCCAGATGGCTATCTACCAGCACTAAATCAATGAGCGCGTCGCCCGCCCTGAGTTGAGTTAACCCGGTTTCTGCAGGGGTCTCACGCTCTATGCTACAGCCCAGCACGACGGTATAGAAGTGGAGCATCTCCGCCAATCGGGTAGTCCTGAGGACGATATGATCTATGCCAACAATTTCGAACATATTGCAGTTCTCTGTACCGATAATTAACGCTGACTTGTCATGTTACGCCCTGCCTGGGGTCGCAAGCAAAGAATCTGCTGGGAGATCCGCGCTGTATGTCTTATATGCCCGGAATGTGAACTGCTTCACAGATTGATTTACCAGGCCAAAACACTCTCGGGGTAAACTGCATTGCTTCACTCACACACCAGGTAGTTTCAGTGGCAAATCGACGCAGGGAAGATGATCTGAAATATCGCAATTGGTTTCGGTCAGACAGGATGTTTGAAGAGGGTGGACGCTGGTTCTTCTTTACCCGCGAGGGCACTATCGAAGGGCCTTGCAACAGCCGGGGCGACGCCGAAGCCGCACTCGAAATCTATTTGGCAACACTGGATGTGAACCCGGTGCCAACCGGCATTGCACCGCCCAACCATAACCGGGACAGATTTATTAATCGATGAAGTCCTGGAGCCTCTGAACAAGTCTATGGTATCTCTGGCTCTCAGGCTCCCTAGCTCAGGAAGGTGGGCACTATGGCATCGATCAAGCATGGCCCCATCGTGCGCATAGCCGCCTCAAACTGCTCATTAAATTCTTCGGCGGTGGTCGCCCGGGTCGCATTGACCCCCATGCCATTGGCCAGGGCAACAAAATCTATATCGGGGCCACCAATATCCAAGGTACTGCTGGCCTTGGGCCCCGGCGAGCCCCCTCTGGCACCCGTCCTGGCAAATTCCAATTCGAGAATGCTGTACTTGCGGTTATTGAAAATAACAACGGTTACATCCAGGTTTTCCCTGGCCATGGTCCACAGGGACTGAATGGTATACATCGCGCTGCCGTCTCCCTCCAGGCAGATGACTTTGCTATCGGGAACGGCGATGGCCGCACCAACTGCAGCGGGCAGGCCCCAGCCGATAGCACCACCCGTCAGGTTTAGCCAATCGTGGGGCTGGGAGGTGGCCGTCGCTGGAAAGCAGGCGACACCAGCGGTAATGCCCTCATCCACAACCACCGCGTTCTCCGGCAAAAAAAGCGCTATCGCGGTAGCACAACTCATGACATCCAACGGCCCGGATGCGAGATCCGGCAAGGTCAGGGGGTGAACATCCGGCTCCACATCAACCGCATCAAGTTTTTCCAGCAGTGCTTCCAGCACCTGGTCGATGTCCTCATTCACACTGGCCAGCACAAACTCATGACAAGTGGGGGGTGCGATAGCACTGGGCAAATCGGGGTAGGCAAAAAATGACACCGGGGCTTTGGCGCCAATCAGGATGAGGTGTTCTATATCCTTGACGAAATCGAGCGCCAGCTCGGTGAGATAGGGCAGTCGATCGATCGCGGCCGTGCCGGCACCGCGCGCCACCCGGGCGGGAAAGGTATCGGTGCTGACCCGCGCACCGCTGGACTTGCCAATGCGGCTTAACATCAAACCCTGTTGCGCATCTATTTCCCTGCCACCAATCATCACCATGCAGGACGCGCCCGAGCGCAACAACACCACGGCTTCGTCAATCCGGCTCTGGGGCACACACGGAAGAGGTTCGAGCACAACACCAGGGCCGGGGCCATTGGGATTATCACCCCAGGACACATCGGCCGGTAAAATGAGGGTTGCGACCTGCCCTCTTCCCGCTTGGGTCACCGCCTCCGCTGCATCCACCCCGATGTCCTGGGAGGATTTGGAGGTGTATACCCAGTGGGAGACGGTAGCGGCAATTCCCTCGATATCCGAGGTAAGCGGCGCATCGTACGCCAAATGATAGGTCGCGTGATCGCCGACAATATTCAGCAGCGGGATATCACCCTTTTTCGCGTTGTGTATATTGGCCAGGGAATTTCCCAGACCGGGGCCCAAGTGCAACAGGGTGGAGGCCGGCTTGCGCGCCATGCGGGCATAGCCATCGGCCGCGCCACTGAGCACACCTTCAAAAAGGCACAACACACAACGTATGCCCTCCACCTCATCCAATGCGGCGACAAAATGCATCTCCGAGGTGCCCGGGTTGGTAAAACACACCTCTATGCCACTGTCGACCAGGGTTGCCAGTAAACTCTCTGCACCGTTCATCTTTGTCTGCTCCGCAACTCATTTTAGCTTCCATAATAGAGGATACACGGTTCGCGGCAAGCCAAACATTGTCGCCGCCTAGCCAGGCACCCAGCAGGCGAATACGCATGCATTTAGACCGAAAATGAGAACCGGTTCACACCAGGGCAGTCGGGGGCGCCGAAGCACCAGCCGCATCGACCCTGAAGGACTATAATCAACATTTACTCCTTCCAAGAGGATATTACCATGCCCGTCAGATTGCTCACGTATTTGGCCATTATCGCCGCCGGCTACTGGTACTGGAGCGGGCCCTATCAGGACAAGGGGCTATCAAGCTACGAGACCCAGCTGCAGGAAAACACCGACAACATGATGCTGTGTATACGCGGCAAGAATTATAAGGCGGGGGCCACCGGGTTCGGCGATGGCAGCCCCGAGGAGATGTGCGCAAAAAGATATAATCTCTATAAGCACGACGGGCAGTGGTACAGTTACGATGCCGCCAGGAAAGACGATTGAAGCGGGCAAATCCACCGCCATCCGGGAGACAGAATGCGTAGGAACAGACTTGGCAGAAGTGGCATTATTGTTTCTGACATTTGTATGGGGACGATGACGTTCGGCAACCAGGCCGACGAGAAGACGGCTTTTCGGATCATGGATATCGCCTTTGATGCGGGCATCGACTTCTACGACACGGCGGAGATGTATCCGGTCCCCCCGGACGCCAAATATGTGGGGCGGTCAGAGGAAATAGTGGGCCGTTGGATGAAAACCAAGTCGCGCGATTCGATAATCCTGGCGAGTAAGGTGACCGGCCCCGGGCACGGCTGGATCACCCCGCCACTGCGCGCAGGCAAGACCAGCCTGGATCGCCATCACATTATGAGGGCAGTGGAAGCAAGCCTGAAGCGGCTGGGTACCGACTATCTCGATCTGTACCAAACCCATTGGCCAGACGACAATTTCCCTCAGGAAGAAACCATGATGGCGCTGGATGACCTGGTGCAATCCGGCAAAGTGAGAATTCTCGGCTGTAGCAATGAAACCACCTGGGGGCTATGTAAAAGCCTGTGGGCGTCTGAATTGCACGGTCTGGCGCGGTATCAGACTATTCAGAACAACTTCAGCCTGAACAACCGCCGCTTTGAAGATGAATTGGCCCAGGCCTGCAGAAAGGAACAAGTAAGCCTGATTCCCTACTCGCCTCTGGCGGGCGGCGTATTGACCGGCAAATACAACGACGGCCAACTACCCCCGGGCGCTCGATTTACCCATTATCTGGCAGGTGAAAAGCGCCAACAGCAGATGGCGACCCGCTTCGTCAATGAACGCACACTGGCATCTACCAAAGAGTTTCAAACCATCGCAGCCGAGGCCGAACTCTCGGTGGTAACGCTGGCGGTAGCCTGGAGCAAGCAACACGATTTTGTCGCCTCGACCATAGTAGGCGCGACGCAGCCGGAGCACATGGACGATATTTTGGCGGCCCAAGAGGTGGAACTGACAGCCGAGACCCTGGCCCAGATCAATCAGGTATCAAAGACAATCCGGTATCCCATGGGCTGAGCGCGGCCTAATCCATGCGCGGCACGGAGGCCAGTAAGGCTTTGGTATAGGGGTGTTGCGGATTGGTGAGAATTTGTTCTGCACTGCCCTGCTCAACAATTTTACCCATTTGCATCACGCCCACATGATGGGCCAGGGTGGGCACGATTGACAAATCGTGGGTAATAAACAAGTACGACACCCCGGAATCGCGCTGCAACTCCTGCAATAAATCCAACACTTCGGCGCGAATAGAGACATCCAGTGCACTGGTGGGCTCGTCACAAATAATGAGTTCCGGTTCTACCGCCAGGGCCCTGGCAATGGCAATGCGTTGCAATTGCCCACCGGATAATTCGTGTGGATAGCGCGTGCTGTGCTCCCCGGGCAGCTGCACCCGTGCCAACAGGGCCTGTACTCGAGCGTCCCGCTGCGCGGCGGACAAACCCAGGTCCAAACTGATCATACCCTCGGCGATAATTTCACCCACGGTGAGTCGGGGGTTCATAGAAGAGTACGGATTTTGGAATATCACCTGAATTTTCTTGCGAAAGGGCAACATTTTCTTGCGGGAAATACCTCCAATGGGCTCACCCTTAAACAATATCTCACCGCCGGCGAGGCTCTCCAAATTGAGAATCGCCCGCCCCAGGGTCGACTTGCCACTGCCCGATTCCCCCACTAGCGCATAGGTCTCGCCACGACCAATGGTCATGGACACCCCGTCCACCGCCCGGATGTGATCAACAACACGCTGTAATACACCTCTTCGAATGGGAAAATGCACTTTCACATCAGTTAATTCCAACAGCGATTCATCGCTGCGCTCGTGTTGGAATTTGCTTAAATCCGGCAGGGCATCGATCAACCGCTTGCTATAGGGGTGCTGGGGATTGTGAAAGAAATTGTGCACCGTCGCCCGCTCAATAATTTCTCCGCGGTACATCACCGCCACTTCATCCGCGACATTTTTAACCACGCCCATGTCGTGGGTAATCAGCAGTACCGCCAGTTGCCGGGACTGGGTTAACTCGCGGATCAGTTCGAGTACCTGCTCCTGTATGGTGACATCGAGCGCTGTGGTGGGCTCATCGGCAATCAGCACGTCCGGCTCGCAAGCCAGCGCCATGGCAATCATGATGCGCTGCTGCTGGCCGCCGGACAACTCGTGGGGATAGAAGTCAAACCGCGAGTCGGGCTGGGGAATACCCACCTCGTCAAACAGCTGCACCACGCGCTGGCGAAGATCGGCGCCGCGCAGTGCTGTGTGCAGCCGCAAGGTCTCGGCCACCTGCTTGCCGACGCTTTGCACCGGGTTGAGCGCGGTCATGGCATTTTGGAAAATCATTGCCACCTTGCGACCACGCACTTCCTGCATGCGCGACTCCGGCAGGGAAAATAAATCCTGGCCCATGGCCTCCACCGAACCGGAGGTAATCTTCAGGGCATCGGGTAACAGGCGCATTACGGCCATAGATGTTACAGACTTACCGCTGCCCGACTCCCCTACCAGGGCAAAAATCTTACCCGCCTGTAGCTCAAAGCTGACATCGCTAATAATTTTTTCTTCCGAGCCCAGGAGCGACACAGTCAAGCCCGCAACCCGCATGCGCACATCACTCATGCTTTTTCTCCTAGCATACTAGTTCGCGGATCAAAGGCATCGCGTACTAAATCAGAAAAAATGTTCGCGGCCAATACCAGACCGAACATGAAAAAGAACGCGCCCACCAATGTCCACCATATTGCGGGCTCTCGGGACAGTTCGGCCCGCGCCCCGTTTATCATATTGCCCCAGCTGCCCATTGAGGGGTCTACCCCCACACCGATGTAGGATAGTACGGCCTCGGCCAGCACCAGAGCGCTGAAATCCAGAACGAAGGTGATTAAAATAATGTGTACCAGGTTGGGCAGGATATGCCTGCCCAGGATTCGGCTGTGACTGACGCCAAACGCATGGGCAGCCTGCACATAGTCCAACTGACTTATCTTGAGAGTTTCAGCGCGAATCAGCCGACACAGGGTAGACCAGCTGGTGACGCCTAAAATAAAGCACAGCGCCACAAAGCGGGCGTCGGCCTTCTCCATGCCGATAGAAAAGGAATCCGGATTGAGATCGATGTACACCTGGAACAATAGCACCGAGGCGGCGATGAGCAAAATTCCAGGGATGGAACTCAGTGTTGTGTACAGATACTGCACCACATCGTCTACCCAGCCCTTGAAATACCCGGCCATAATGCCCAGTGTTACAGCGATAGGTAACATGACAAGTGTGGCCAGGGTACCTAACAACACCCCCGTGCGTATTCCCTTCAAGCTCTGGAACAGCACATCTGCGCCACCTTTATCGGTGCCCAACACGTGATAGTGATTACTGATACCCACCAGCCAGAAGGCGACACAGATTATGGCGCTCTGGGTTATCCAGGAAGCGCGCCAGGGCAAATTCCCGCGGCGTAAAAACGCCCATTGCAGAGCCACCCACAAGCCCGAGAACAACAGCCCCCAGGCCAGGGGGCCGACACTTTTTGCCAGTACATCCGGCCATTTTTCGCTGGGATCGACGACCTCGAGTCCGGCATATTTCAAGGGTGGGAAGTCACGCATGTCCCTGCCCTGTTCATCCTTCATATTTTTCTTTTCAAAAGACAGCAGGGCAAAGGGCGCGGAGTAGGTTCGCTCAAAACGCTCGCCCATAACACCGGTTAAGACATCGAAAACGCTGGTAACCTTATTGTCATAAAATATCTCGTCGGTTTGAATGCCTACGGGCGCATCCAGTGCGCGCCGAAAATGCACGGAATCCAACAGCGCAATCCCCACGTAGGTCAAAATAACGGTAAACGCAACCATGCCCAGACTGGAGGAGAACACCTGTCCCCAGCGCTCCCGGATCTGCGGATCTTGCCGCAATTTATAGAAGAAAAAGACCAGGGCAAACACCAACAAAAATATCAGCGCGTCAGACCACAACAGTACCGGTTTCATTACTGCTGGCCCCCTAACTTAATCGAACCCGGGGGTCGGCCCAGGTGTAGGATATGTCGGTAAGAATAAGGCCCGTGATGTACAAGATAGAGCCAATGAACACCATGCTTCTGACAATGGCAAAATCCTGGGAGCGTATCGCATCGAGCATGTAGCTGCCCAGCCCGGGAATACCAAAAAAGGATTCGATGAGCAGGCTTCCCATAAACAGCGTGGGTATCAACACCACCACTCCGGTGAGAATAGGAATGAGGGCGTTGGGCAGAATATGCCTGAACAGGATGGTAATTTCGCTGCACCCTTTGGCCCTGGCAGTGCGTACATAGTCCTGATTGGCCTCTTCCAGAAACAGGGTGCGATACCAGCGCGCCCCCGCTCCAATGCCGGCAATGACCCCTATCAACACCGGCAGAATCAAAAATTTCCAGGCCTGCCCCTGGGCGTCGAAGCCGGAAATAGGGACCAAACGCCAGGTCTTCGCCACCATATATTGCCCGCCGATAATGTAGAACAGGTAGGAAATCGACATCAGTCCGACAAACACAAACACCGTCCACCTATCCAATCGAGTGGCGTGGAACATCACGACCATCAAGGCCACACATATATTCACCCAGATGCCCACCGCAAATGTCGGCAGAGCCACCGCCAGGCTGGGCCACATTCTGACGGAGATATCGGAGGTGATATCCCGACCGCTTTCGGAACGGCCAAAATCGAAGGCAAAGAGCCTCACCGACTTGGTAAAAAAGATGGTCTGCGTAATGGTGTCAACACCGCTGGCCTCAGCGTTCAGAAACAGGGGCTTGTCATAGCCATTTTTCTCCTTCCATTTGGCGATGGCCTCGGGAGTGACGTATTTTGCTCCCAGCTGGGAGACCGCCATGTCGTCGGGCGAGTTAACCACGAAGAACAGAGTGAAGGTCAGTAAGTTGACCCCAATCAGGATCGGAATGGCATACAGCAGTCGTCTAACGATGTAAGCGAACATATTTTCCTATCCTGTTCCGTGGGATATTGAGAAGGATTGCAGGCTATCGTGCTGTTGCATTCTGACGTCGTCGATAAGCAGCCATACCGGGCAGCACCATGCCGGCAATCAGGAAAGCACCGGCATACAGCGGCCAGGTGACCGGCTGGTTCCATTCGGCCTGTTTTTCGGCACGCAATTGCGTATCCAGACGAACGTATTTCAACGTCCCCTTGTCAATGCCGTGGCGCTTGGTATTGTGTACCCAGGCATTGTTCAAATAGATTTCTTTGGGTGTGAAGGCGTACAGCCAAACCGCATCGTCCTGAAAAAGTTTTACCATTTTGGCCACTTCCCGGTCCCGCTGCTCCCCCGGAGGAAGCACTCGCATAGCGCGAAATGCCTCATCGAATTCCTCGCTGGCATAGTTGGCATTATTAGCGCCGTCACACTTGCACACCAGAGGGCTCTCGGGTCCGTACAGCAGAAACAGGAAATTCTCCGGATCGGGATAATCCGCCAACCAGCCGTGGGAAAATATCTGGGTATTGCCGGTGAGGAGTTTTTCCCGGGTGCGATTCCAATCCGCCGGGCGGTACTCCACCTGTACACCAATTTGGGCAAAGCCTCGATCCATCCAGTTCATTAACGTATTGGATATTGCCTGGCTCTGGACATCGATAAAAATTTTCAGCGGCTCGCCGGTGCGCGCATCTCTGCCATTGGGGTAGCCCGCCTCAACCAATAACTGCTTGGCATAGGCGATGGGCTTGCGTTGCCGGCGCCCGTCCACCCAATCATAAACCTGCGGATTCATGCCGGCTTCCCCCGGGAGGTTCCCCGGAATTCCGGGGGGGATTGGGCTCTGCGCCGCCACCGCGTTTCCCTGATAAAAAATATTGATGTATTCCTCGGTATTAAACGCGATCTGCAGCGCCTTTCGCAGCTTCCGTTTTTCCTCGGTGTAACCCCCCACCACCGGGTCGCGCATGTTAAAACCGTAGTAATACAGCGAAGGTTTGACGTCTGCGGTCACCGTAATACCGTGGTCGGCCAGGTCGGGCGCAGCCTCCAGGCCATCCGGACCCACCACAAAAGCCTGGTCAAAAAATTTGTTTGTATTGGAGTGCACTTCACCCGAACGGTCATAGTAGCCCTGTAAAAATTTGGTCCACAGGGGCAGCACTTCCTTCTCCAGTCTATAAACCGCCCGGTCGATGAAGGGCAGTCGCTTACCGGCGTCATCGAGCAGCCCCAATTCCGCATCACCGGGGGCGCCCTCGCTGGGATAGTAGTCCTCACGGAAATTGGGATTGCGTTCCAGGATGATTTCGCTATTGGGATCGTTCTTCACCATCATGAACGGGCCGCTTCCCACCGGCCAAAAATCAAGCGTGAGGTTGCGCTTGGCGAAACCCGGATTCTTGTAGAAGCGATCGACCTCCGGCGCTACCGGGGCGAAAAAGTGCATGGCCAACCAATACACGAACTGAGGATAGCGCTCCTTGATGGTAATGGTCAGGGTGCGATCGTCAATGACCTGCAAACCCGCCATGTCATAATCGTCCAGGTTCAGCCAACCGTCTCGCTCCACGCCCTCCAGTTGCGCGGTAAGCTCGGTCATTCCCACAATATACTGGGCCATAAAGCTCAACATGGGGGAAAGATTGACCGGGTCTGCCAACCGCTTTATCTGGTATATAAAGTCATTGGCGCGTACTGCTCTGGACCCGGTCTGAGGGAAATCCGAGATGATCTTGTATTGCAGCCCCTCCTGGGCACTGCCAAAGAGATAGCGGGGATCGCCCGCCTCGTTCTTCGCGAAAGCCGGGTGGGGCTGAAAGTGCTCATCCTCACGGACATGTAAGGTATAGCGGGTAAAGGCGATGTCACCGTCGCCCTCCTCCATCTCCTGACCCTGCGCATCCAGGAAGGTGACCTGCGGCAGGGACGTCATTCCCAACGGTATCAGTTCATAGGGCCGCTTCAAAAAATGGTAGCCCAAGGGGGGCTGATAAATCTGTGAGATAAACAGGCTTTCATCGGTGGCGTAGGAAATAACAGGATCGAGGTGCTTTGGCGGCGCTGGCGATATCACCGACTGATACGTCATCAATCCCTGGGGGGAGGCCGGATTCGGGTTATTCCAGGGCCCTTTGCTGCAGGCGCTCAGACCGATCACACAAACTGAAAGGGCGATGAAATTGATCGCCGTCCGCCTCTGCAATTTCATAAACAGTCCGCCTTGGGTAATACCGTCCGAAGATACAACATCAATTTTCTTTTATTATGCTCAGAGCCAGGGCCCCTACTGACGCAAGTGAGACGTACGGCAGTGGCAAAGCCTCAACCCTGAGGGCAAAAGATTCCCATTCGTTTGATGGGCATTCGGCTCTATACTGGCGCCACTATAAGATAAATTGTGGCTCCCGCACACCCCGCTGTGCCGCCCCGTAATTTTACTGGAACAATAACAATGACAGCTTCCGTTATCGACCCCGCCTCGGATACCGGCTTTTTCGGCCACCCCAAAGGTTTGCTAGTTTGCTTCACCACTGAGATGTGGGAGCGCTTCTCCTTTTACGGTATGAAATATTTACTACTCCTGTATCTCACCAAATATCACCTGTTCACCGACGTCAATGGGCTGGAGGTGCTAGGTGGCTATGCCGCCCTGGTGTACGCCATGCCGGTGATAGGCGGCCTGTTGGCCGATCGTTATCTGGGCATGCGCAAGGCGGTGGTCTTTGGCGGCCTGCTGCTGGTGGCGGGCCATTTCGGCATGGCCTTCGAGGGCGAACAGGCCCGCGTGGTCAATGGCGAAATTTTAAGGGATGACAGCGCTCTGCAGATTTTCTATTTCTCCCTGGCCCTGATCGTTATTGGCGTGGGTTTCCTGAAACCCAACATCTCAACCATCGTCGGCCAACTCTACGACAAAGATGATCCCAGGCGGGACAGCGGCTTCACCATTTTCTACATGGGCATCAACCTGGGGGCATTCACTGCCACCTTGCTCTGTGGGTATCTGGGAGAGACCTTTGGCTGGGGCTACGGTTTTGGTGCAGCCGGCATCGGTATGTTGGTTGGCCTGACTAGCTTCCTGTACGGTCAAAAACACCTGCACGGCCACGCCGAACCCAAAGATCCCGAGTTGCTCAAACAAAAATCGCCTATTGGCCTGAGTAAGGAGTTGACCGTCTATTTGGGCGGCCTGGTGGGAGTCGCGGTCGCCTGGCAAATGCTACAGTTTCACGGTGCTGTAGGCACCCTGCTAAATGTGCTCTCGGTAGTGGTGCTGTTGGGGATGGGCTGGTTCATCGCGGTAAAGTGTGACGAGGACGAGCGCAGCCGCATGATTGTGCTGATTGTCCTGATCATCTCCACCGTGGTGTTCTGGGCGTTGTTCGAACAGAGCGCCGCCTCGATGACCCTATACGCCGACCGCGTGCTGAATCGCAATATATTGGGTGTGGAACTCACGGCCTCTCAATTCGGCGCGCTGAATGCCATGTTTATTTTCATGTTCGCCCCGGTCTTTGCCTGGTTGTGGACCGCGCTGGCCCGGCGGGGATTGGAACCCAGTACACCGGTGAAATTTGCCCTGGGCATCGCCCAGGCCGGCCTGGGTTTCGGCGCATTAGTGGTGGGTGCAACCATGCCCGATGAATCTGGTCGTGTACTGGGCTACTGGATGGTGCTGGCCTACCTCCTCCATACCTGGGGTGAGCTCTGCCTGTCCCCGGTGGGCTTGTCGGCCGTTACCAAACTGGCCGTACCCAGTGTGGTGGGTGTCATGATGGGCGCCTGGTTTCTCGCCACCGCCTATTCGGAGTTTGTCGCCGCCCAGCTGTCAAAAATCGCTGCCATTGATACGGTAAATGGCGGCGTGACGGACATCGGCGTAGCGCTGGCCAGTTACACCGATTTGTTTGACAGCTTGCTGTGGGTCGGACTGGGTGCAGGCGCTCTCATGCTGGCGCTATCCCCTCTGTTAAAGAAAATGATGCGAGGCGTTCACTAGCCCGCTGGCTACGCCTCCCCAAAGGAAACACTATTCATGTCCAAACAACTGCTATTAATTGTCATCGCATTAACCACCAGTCTTCTGTTTGCTTGCGGTGAGTCGACGCCGCCGCCTGCCAACACCGACGCTGCCGCAACACTGTCCCTGCCGGAGCAACCGCCCTCGGCACGACTTCCCAGCAGCATCTCTCCGACACACTATCGTTTACAATTGACCATCGATCCGCGCGAGGCACGTTTTAGCGGGATCACTGAAATCGACGTCACGCTGGACGGCAATACCCCCTTTGTGTGGTTACATGGGAGGGAGCTCGATGTTTCATCCGCCACCGCCGTTCTAGCCAGCGGCGAGGTTATCAATTTAACCTGGCAGCAAGCCTCTGCCCACGGCGTAGCAAAACTCACCGCACAAGAGCCGCTACCGGCCGGAAAGCTGCAGCTGCTAATCAACTACAGCGCCCCGTTTGACACCAACCTGCAGGGCCTGCACACGGTTGAACAAGGGGGCATTTCCTATGCCTTCACCCAGTTTGAAGCCACCTCGGCACGGCTGGCCTTTCCCTCCTTTGACGAGCCCGGATTTAAAGTGCCCTTCGATATCCGCCTCACGGTCCCGGCTGACTATTCCGCGATCAGTAACACGCCGGTGGTGGACGAAGTCGCGGCGGCGAATGGTCTGAAGACGCTTACCTTTGCCACCACCAAACCACTGCCCACCTATTTAATTGCCTTCGCGGTGGGACCTTTCGATATCGTCGAATGGGAACCCATTCCCGCCAACGCGGTGCGCCCAACACCGCTGCCGCTGCGGGGCGTTACCACCCGGGGCAAGGGGAGTGAAATCCACTTCGCGCTGGAGAATACAGCCGCGATAGTGCACGAGATGGAAAAATTCTTTGATACTCCCTATCCCTACGCGAAACTGGACATCATCGCGGTGCCAGATTTCTCAGCCGGGGCCATGGAGAATGCCGGCGCCATAACCTACCGCGAGCAATTAATTCTGCTGGATGAGAACGCGTCGGTGGGCCAAAAAAGGGGCTTTTTCAGTACCCACGCCCACGAAATCGCCCACCAGTGGTTTGGCAATCTGGTTACCCCCGTGTGGTGGGATGACATCTGGCTGAATGAGTCCTTTGCCACGTGGAACGCCGCTATCATCATGGATAAGTTGTTCCCTGACCAAAAATATCGGGACGCCCTCCAAAATAGCGTCTCTCGTGTCATGCGGAACGACAGCCTGGCCAGCGCCCGACAAATTCGCGAATCCATTACCCGCCATGAAGACATCAGCTCCGCCTTCAACGGCATCACCTACCAAAAGGGCGGCGGCGTACTCTCTATGTTCGAAGCGTTTTTAGGCAGGGATAATTTCCGCGACGGGATACGCCACTACATGAAGGTCCATGCCTTCGGCAATACCACCGCGGAGGATTTTATCGGCGCCATTGCCGATGCGAACCCACAGGTTAACGGCGCGGATTTGCGCGAGGCTTTCGCCAGTTACATCGAACAACCCGGCTTGCCCATTATCAGTACCGCACTCACTTGCTCGGAAGATGGCGTATCACTTGAGGTGTCTCAGCAGCGTTATCTGCCAATAGGCTCAGAGGGGTCCCGGGATCAAACCTGGGTCATTCCCGCTTGCGTCAGTATGCTGGAAGGCGATAAATCGAGCGATCAGTGCTTCCTGTTAAAAAATCAGTCCGAGACCATTGTACTGAACACGGAGCGCTGCCCGGATGCCCTCCTGCCCAACACCGGGGGCACCAGTTACTATCGCTGGTCACAATCCGCCGAACAGTGGGCGGCATTGCTGGCACACTTCCAACAGCTCTCAGTCACCGAACAAATCTCGATTGCGAGCAGCCTGAGTGCCGCAGTCAATGCGGGTAAAATCGAGTTGGATGATTACTTGGCCGCCGTGCCGACGATTATTGGCTCCGAGTCCTGGCGAGTGGCAATCGCCCCCAGAGCCGACCTGTACAAAATTAAGGAGTTTGTCGCCAGCGACGCCGAGAGAACCGAGCTCGAGGCGATGCTTGTACAGTGGTATCAACCCGTGCTGGATGAGCTTAATGCCGCGCCGACCCTGAGCCCCGATCAGGAACAATTTCGTATGTTCATGATGTCTACCCTGGCATTGGGGGCGCATGACCCCGCCATTCGAGCAGAATTGGCGGCAATGGGTGCCGCCTATACCGGTTTTGGCACTGACCAGAGCCTGCATCACGACGCCGTTGACCCCAATTTGGTTTATATTGCCCTGCTGGTTGCCGCCGACGAATACGGCAAGCCTTTCACCGACCTGCTATGGCAACAATTCAAGGCATCAGACAATGCCCACGACCGGCAAGAACTGCTTGCGGCCATGGCCTACAGTATCGAACCGTCGATAGCGGCGGCAGTGCGCGACAGGATTCTCTCGTCCGATCTACGCGACAATGAAATCTTTATCATCCTCTATGGCCAGATGGGCCGGAGCGAGAATCGGCAGGCGATGTGGGACTGGACCAAAACGAATATGACGGCGCTATTGGACCGCATTCCCAACTGGAATAAAGGCAAGTTGCCTGCCAACTTTGCCACCTTCTGTAGCCCTGAACAGGCCGATGACATGGAGCGAGCATTTGGCCCTATCATAGACACCCTGGAAGCCGGCCCGCGCTACCTGGCCAACGCAGTGGAGACAATCCGGCTCTGCGCCGCATTTGTTGAGCACCATCAGACCCCCAAAGGAGAGTAAAATGACAACTCGTGAATTTGACGTCATCGTATGGGGCGCCTCCGGCTTTACCGGCTCCCTGGTGGTGGAGTACCTGGCCGCGAACTACGGCGTGAACGGCGATTTGAAATGGGCCATCGCGGGCCGCAACCGCGCCAAATTGGAAGCGGTTCGGGCGCAGTATTTAGCCGACGAACAGCAAGCATTGCTACCCATACTGATCTCGGATAGCCACGACGAAAGCGCCCTGGCCGAACTGGTGGGAAAGACCCGCGTTATATGCACCACGGTTGGCCCCTACGCCCTCTACGGCACGCCCCTGATTGCCGCCTGTGTATCTGCCGGCACCCACTACTGCGATCTCACCGGCGAAGTCCACTGGATGGCCCAAATCATTCCTCAGTATCAACAGGCCGCACAAGAGAGTGGCGCGCGCATCGTACATACCTGCGGTTTCGATTCTATTCCCTTCGATCTGGGAACCTGGTTTTTGCAAGACGCCATGCTACGACAGCACGGCGTTGCCGCCAGACACGTCAAGGGGCGCGTGGGTCGCAATAGCGCCGCCGCTAGCGGCGGGACCATCGCCAGCATGTTAAATATGATGGAGGAAGCGAAACAAAATCCGGCCATCCGCAAGATTATGGCCAACCCCTATTCGCTGAATCCGGCAGGGGTGAAAAGAGGTCCGGACGGCCCCGATCAAAACGGCGTTCGCTTCGATCCGGATTTTGGCCAGTGGACCTCCCCTTTCATCATGGCTGCTATCAACACCCGCGTGGTCAGGCGCAGCAATGCCCTGCTCGGCTTTCCCTGGGGAGTGGATTTTGCCTACGATGAATCCAGCTTGAACAAGTCCCGCTTGAGCGCGATCCGCGCCGGTGTTGCAACCGGGCTGGGGATGCTCGCTATGGCAATAGGCCCCACCCGCAGCCTGTTGGCTCGCGTGTTACCCAAGCCGGGCGAAGGCCCTTCGCAAGAAGTACGTGAAGCCGGCTTTTACGAGATATTTTTTCACGGGGTACACCCGCACGACAGCGCCAAGGATTTGCGCGCCAAGGTGACAGGCGATATGGATCCGGGCTACGGTTCTACTTCAAAGATGCTAGCCGAAGCCGCCGTCTGCCTAGCCAAAGATGAACTTGCTGTCGAGGGTGGATTTTGGACACCCGCTGCGGCCATGAACCAAAAGCTGATTGATCGATTAGTAAGCAATGCAGGGCTCAGTTTTGAGCTTGTACCACTAAATTAGCATCGTGCCTTTCTCCAGGTTTCTGCTGGCATAACCGTTAGAAATCTCGTACATTCGCAACAGTCGATGTGACAACAGGCCGTTGGGGAGGTGGGGACGCGGGGTGGATAAGTTTAACCTCACGTTTGACGGGGAGATACTGGCGGGGGCAAACCTGGCCGAGGTAAAAGTACGCTTTGCTCAAGCCCTCGGCATAGAGGACCCTGCCAGGGTAGAACCATTTTTTTCCGGCAAGAGAGTCACCCTGAGGCGCAACGTCGATAGAAGCACGGCGGAAGCCTTTTACACTAAAATGCACCGTGCGGGCGCCATTTTGAAGCTGGAACAAGTCCAGCCAAAAAGTGTCGCCCAGCATCCCAAACCGGGCATGAATCGCGAATTTCGCAACGAAAAACCCGGTTATGTCGATCAGAGCTGGCCGATTCGATCTGCACCCCCGTCCCAAAGGAAATCTCCAGCCAAACCCGGCAACGCGATAAAACGTGCGCAGGAGTTGCAGCGTAAAAGAGCGGAGGAAGCCGCGCGAACGAAAGCCGATGAAGCTACTCGTATCAGGGCCGAGAAACAGCGCAAAAAAGCTGAAGGGGCGGCCCGCATCAGAGCCGAGGAACAGCGTAAAAGGGCCGAGGAA
>Ga0114950_10000074_pt1 | contig 51447 bp, 45 predicted proteins | sample N075metaG_FD_83503 | JGI IMG/M metagenome (GOLD analysis project Ga0114950, IMG submission 83503) | Deep subsurface microbial communities from Kermadec Trench to uncover new lineages of life (NeLLi) - N075 metaG | ecosystem: Environmental > Aquatic > Marine > Ocean trench > Sediment | place...
ACACCCAAAGACGGACCGAGCGCGGGTATTACGATGGCAAGCGCGCTGCTGTCGCTAGCCATCGGCAAACCAGTTCGCAGCGGCTGCGCAATGACGGGCGAACTCACACTAACCGGCAAGGTATACCCGGTGGGCGGCATTCGCGAAAAGCTGCTGGCGGCAAAACGCCAGAACCTCAAGCGAGTGATCCTCCCCGCGGCCAACCAACGTGACTATGAAGAGGTTCCCGAACACATTCGACACGGATTCAACGTACACTTCGTGGAAACCTTCGCGGACGTCGTGGAAATTGCCTTTTAGAACAACTCTACGGTTCGGAGCAAACATGAGTACGCCACACCCATGGCCTACAAGACCAATCTGCTGGTGATGAGCACCGGCAACTACAGCTTCAGCGACCTCGTGACGGTAGGCGTGCCGTTGACGATCCTCATGTGGCTGACGCTCACCTGGGTGCTCAGCGCGATGTACCTGTGACAGACGCCTACCAAGGCCCCAGCGTACGGGGTCGCGCGGGGCGTGTTCGCGGATTCAGGCGTTGCGGCGCTATATCTCGAGCAGGTTTAGCACGTCGAACAGCGAATCAACGACCTGGTGCCCCAAAGCGCGAACCTCGTCGCTTGGCAGGACCAGATCCGGTATCTGGAATACTCGTAAACCCGCTGCATGTGCGGCCCGAACCCCGTTGTTGGAGTCTTCCAGCGCCCAGCATTGGCCCGGGTCGAGCAGCAGGCGTCTGGTCGCTTCGGTATATGGATCCGGGTGGGGTTTTCCGCGCGCGGTTTCGCCAGCGCAGACCAACTGCACGAAGTAACCATCCAGCGCGGCGTTGCGCAGTTTGGTCATAGCGATGGTTCGTTTGGTGGAGGTGGCGAGCGCGCGCGGGATGCCAAGCTCATCCAAACGCATCAGCAACTCGAGTGCACCGGTTTTGACGTCGATTGCCTGATACAACACGCGCTCTTCATACAACGCGCCCCAGCACTCGTTCACCGCTTCGAAGGGAAAGTCGGATCCGAATCCCGCTTTCAGGATACGCTCGGTATCTTCGTACGTACTGCCTATGCAAAGATCGTAAACGGCGAGATCGGGTTCCCAGCCGACGTCGCGGCAGGCCCGGATAAACGTCTGCCTGGCCAGGCTCTCGGAGTCGAGCAACAGGCCGTCCATGTCGAATACGACACCAAGCGGTCGATTCAGCTCGCCTCCTCTACCAGGTGGTTCAGCACATATTGCAGAATGCCACCACTTTTGAAGTAGGCGATCTCGGTTTCGGTATCCAGCCGGCTCATCACGGTGATGGTGCGGGTTGACTCGCCATCATGGACCACCAACTCCATCTCCTGACGCGGCGTGATCGCGGTCACCCCCTCGGGCAGGCGGACGTCGACAATCTCGTCACCCGTCAGCTTCAAGCTGCGACGGCCTTCCCCGTCCTTGAATTGCAGAGGCAACACGCCCATGCCGATGAGGTTGGATCGGTGAATGCGCTCGAAGCTTTCCACAATCACTGCCTTCACGCCCAAGAGCCGGGTTCCCTTGGCGGCCCAGTCACGGCTCGAACCTGTCCCATATTCCTTACCACCGATGACCACCAGCGGCGTTCCTTCGCCCTGATAGCGCATCGCTGCATCGTAGATGCTCAGCTGATCAGCGGAGGGAACATGCCGGGTGTAGCCGCCCTCCACCCCGGGCACCATCTCGTTCTTGATCCGGATGTTGGCAAACGTGCCGCGCATCATCACCTCGTGATTGCCCCGGCGCGAACCGTAAGAATTGAAATCCTTTACATCCACCGCGTGCTGCTGCAGGTACTCGCCCGCCGGGCTGTCCGCCTGAATGGCGCCGGCCGGCGAGATGTGGTCGGTGGTTACCGAGTCGCCCAAGAGCGCCAGAATGCGCGCGCCGGCAAACTCCACAGACTGGTCGAGATCACCCCCCACGGAGAAAAACGGCGGCTGCTTGATGTACGTGGAGTTCTCCCATCCGTAGGTCCCCGAGTCGCCCACCTCAATGGCGCGCCAAGCTTGCGTTCCGGTAAACACATCAGCGTACTGACGCTCGAACATATCGGCGGATACCTGGGCCATCGCATCGGCGATCTCGCGATTGCTCGGCCAGATGTCGCGCAGAAATACATCATTTCCTGCATCATCGCGAGCAATGGGATCGTTGCCAAGATCGATCCGGGTGGTACCCGCAATGGCGTACGCCACCACCAGCGGTGGCGACGCCAGCCAGTTGGTACGCACCTCCTGGTGCACGCGTCCTTCGAAGTTACGGTTACCCGAAAGCACCGAAGCCACCACCAGGTCACCTTCGCTGATAGCTCGAGAGATGTGCTCCGGGAGCGGTCCGGAATTGCCGATGCAGGTGGTGCAGCCGTACCCCACGAGATTGAAACCCAGCGCATCCAGATCGTCCTGGACACCGGTTTTCTGCAGATACTCTGTCACCACCTTAGATCCAGGTGCCAACGAAGTCTTGACCCATGGTTTTATCTTGAGGCCCAGGGCCCGTGCCTTTTTGGCAACCAGTCCGGCTCCCAGCATGACGGCCGGATTGGAGGTATTGGTGCACGACGTGATTGCCGCTATGACCACATCACCATGACCCAGGTCATAGTCGGTGCTCGCCACGGCCACCCGCAGATTGGCGGTTTTGGCACGACCCTGCAGCTCCAACGCCTCGTCGAAGGCACGGCCGAGGTCGGTCATCGCCACCCGATCCTGCGGTCGCTTGGGGCCTGCCAGACTCGGCACAACCGTCGCCATATCGAGTGATAGGCTGTCGCTGTACGCGGCCTCTGCGGTTGTGCCGTCGCGCCACATGCCGTTGGCCTTTGCGTATGCTTCTACCAAGGCGATCGTTTCTGCGGTCCGTCCGGAAAGCTCCAGGTATTTGATAGTTTCCTGATCGATGGGAAAGAAACCACAGGTTGCACCATATTCCGGCGCCATGTTGGCGATGGTGGCACGGTCTGCCAGTGGCAACTGATCCAGGCCCTCGCCATAGAACTCGACGAATTTACCGACCACACCCTGCCGGCGCAGCATCTCCACCACCGTGAGTACGAGGTCCGTGGCGGTCACACCCTCCATCAGCTTGCCGGTGAACTCAAAGCCGATCACCTCCGGGATGAGCATGGAAATCGGCTGACCCAGCATGGCGGCTTCGGCTTCGATGCCGCCCACGCCCCAGCCCAGCACGCCAAGGCCGTTGATCATCGTGGTGTGGCTGTCAGTCCCCACCAGCGTATCTGGATACGCGACGGTGCGGCCGTTCTCTTCCCTGGTCCACACGGTCTTTGCCAGGTATTCGAGATTCACCTGGTGGCAGATGCCGGTGCCAGGCGGTACAACGGAAAAGTTAGCGAACGCCTGCTGGCCCCAGCGCAGGAACCGGTAGCGCTCGGCGTTGCGTTCCATCTCGATCTCGACGTTCTGGCCGAACGCTTCGTTGGTACCGAAGCTGTCCACCATCACGGAGTGGTCGATGACCAGGTCCACGGGCGAGAGTGGATTGATGATGCTCGCATCGAGCCCCGCCGAGACGACGACGCTGCGCATCGCTGCCAGATCGGCAACGGCCGGGACGCCGGTGAAATCCTGCATGAGAACCCGCGCGGGCCGGAAGGCAATTTCTTCCGCGGCAGGAGGGTTGTCTACCCAGCCGCCTAGAGCGCGGATGTCTTCAACCGTGACAGTGCTGGCGTCTTCGAACCGAAGTAGGTTTTCCAGCAGAATTTTCAGCGACATCGGCAGCCTGGACAGGTCCCCAATCCCTGCAGCCTCGGCGTGGGACAAGCTGAAATAGTCATACTGGCGACCATCGACGTTAAGCGTTTTACGCGTGTTGAAACTGTCTAAGCTCATGACTCCTCGCTCGGTTGTGCTTGCTCGGCCGGGGCTTGGCTGCGAATTCGGCCGGAACTCCACCCTAAAAAGGGGGCGGTATTGTACTCATAACTGCGATGCGCGGCAGCACGCGCACGGGGCTGCGCCTCGACCCCGGTGGCCTTACGCAATGTCGGGCGCGGTCGTCTTGGAACGGTAGAGGTGCTCTCCGCACCTCCAACAATAATCGGCCTCCGGCACGTGCCCCTCTGCAGAGCATTCCGGGCACGTTCGCGTGTTCGCTGCCCGGCGCGAAGCCTCGCTGATCTCGAGCGTCACAATTCCCGTGGGAATCGCAATGATGCCGTAGCCCATGATCATCACCAGAGAGGCGAATGCCTGGCCGAGGGGCGTTTGCGGGGTGATGTCTCCATAGCCGACCGTGGTCATCGTAATCACCGCCCAGTAGATGCTGCGAGGAATACTGGTGAAACCGTTGGCTTCACCTTCAATCAGATACATGAGCGAACCGATCACCACAACAAGTACGGCAACGGTCGCAATGAACACGATGATTTTGCGTCGGCTCGCGCGAAGGGCTTGAGCGAGCAGTTCCGCCTCGCCAACAAAACGTACCATCCGCAGAACCCGGAACACCCGCAGTACCCGCAACACGCGAATCACAAGCAAGTACTGGGTACCGGCGAAAACCAGGCTGAGGTACGTGGGAATGATTCCCATAAGATCGACGATTCCATAAAAGCTGCGCGCGTAAAGCGCAGTGTTCTGGATGCACCACAGCCGCAGCCCGTACTCGATGGTGAACAGAATGGTGAAGAACCACTCCGCCGCGTACAGCCAGTCACTGTAACCGACGTGAATGGCCGCTACCGAATCGAGCATGACCGCCAGCACGCTCAAAAGGATGCATATGATCAGGCTCACATCGAACGCCTTTCCGGCGGGCGTATGGGCCTCGAATATGATGATGCGGACGCTGTCTTTGTTGAACGCCATGGACTAATTAAAGCATGACCTCTAAGCCCTTCGTTAAGTCGAGGTTAACTCGGAGCTACGTCACGAACACACCCGCATCACCTGGTCAAAGGCCATCAGTGAACCTGAACGTCTATGCTGCGCGGCTTTTCTTCTTCCTTCTTTGCAATCACAAGGTAGAGCACGCCGTCTTTCGAGGTCGCCCCGATGCCTTCTTCATCCACGTTCTCCGGCAATCGGAAACTTCGGCTGAAACGTCCATACTGACGTTCCACCCGATGCGTCTTGCCGTCGGTGTCTTTCTCCACCTTACGCTCACCGGCTACCGTCAGCACGCCATCCTTCACCGATACGCTGATGTCGTCCCGCGCCACGGCTGGGATTTCCAGATCGATCTTGTATTCGCCATCGGTCTCAGAGATGTCCACCGCAGGCAACCACTCGGGGCGAGCCAGATTCTCGCTGGGCAACGCGGCCATGATGGTAAACAGATCGTCGAACTCCCGCCAAGGGTTCAATCGCACAATGCTCATTTCGGTCAACTCCTTTAAAACTATTTCATTTCACACGATTTCTAAATGGCACCAACCGGGTATTTTCAAAGGCCTTGAAAAAGGAAATATCGTCCCCAGCCGCCAAAAAAGTCGACAACCCGGCGACGATATCCAGCGCGACGCGCTATTGCTCTTTGACGATCTGATAGACCGCCTCGACCGCCCGCTCGACCCCTTGCGCGGCAAACTTCGCAGGCAACAGGTCGGTGGCTTTGGATTCCAGCAGTTCGATGCTGCAGCGCTCTTCGTAATGCACCGTCACCTCTTCCGGCATTACCGAGAATGGGGGGCCAGCAACGAGATTCTGATCATACTCCAGGGTTACCAGAAGCATCCGGGTGTGATCCGGAATCACCCGTAACATATGATCAATGTACCTTGCGCGCATGTTCGCAGGTAGCGCGACCAGCGCGGCGCGGTCGAACACGGCGCTCGTGCCCACGAGGTCGGCAGCAGTGAGCTGAAAAAAGTCACCGCATAGAATGACCGTGTTCGAACCCTGATAGCTCACGCGCGTTCCCGAGACGATCCGCTCGTACTGCTCGCCGGCCTCCTCGAAGTAGGCTTCGATCGCCAGATCAAGGAGCTCAATTCCCCGAACCAGGTGACCGCGCCTCACCAACCAGCGCATATCCTGACTTTTCCCACACATCGGCACGAATACACCGCAGGCGTCGGGCAATCCGAGGCGCTCCCAATACTTGACGAGCCACGGGTTGAATTCCGCCTGATGAAAGCCAATCTGGTTGCGACGCCAGCGATCGCGCCAGAATTTCAGCTCCATGGGCGCAGCGCATCCATTTGATTCGGAGATTAACGCGAACGGCTGCCACGAACGGTTGACGTCAACCGCATCAAGCATAGATCCTTCGCCTCGCCACCAACCGATTCTGACCAAAGCTCTCACCAAAGCAAGGGGGAACGGACATCCATGGATCCGCCTGCCAAGCTCCGACGCATTGCGCTCAATCAGCAGGGCTTGCTGCGTACTGCGCCTTTCGGGCACGGAAAAGAGGCTACCCGGCGCACCATTGAACACCTGGGATACGTTCAGATCGACACCATCTCAGTGGTGGAACGCGCTCACCATCACGTTCTGCACACCCGGGTACCGAACTATCGAGCGGCATTCCTAGACGCTCTGCTGCGCGAACGCAGGGTGTTCGAATACTGGTATCACGCCGCCGCGTACCTACCCATGCAAGACTATCGATACGCCCTGCCCCACATGCATGCGATGCGCAGCGGCGAAGTGCGCTGGCAACGCAGCACCGACAAAGCGCTCATGCACCGCGTGCTGGAACGGGTCGCGAGCGACGGACCGTTGCGCGCCCGTGACTTCGAAGACCGCCGGGGGGCTCGCCAGGGCTGGTGGGACTGGAAGCCGGCCAAGCGAGCCCTTGAGCAGCTGTTCATGCAGGGGGATCTCATGATCATCGGCCGCGAAGGATTTCAGAAGGTCTACGACCTGACCGAACGTGTGCTGCCTGTAGCCATCAACACTTCCACGCCAACTACTCTTGAACTCGCCGAGCACCTGGTGGAGACCACCATTCGCAGTCACGGTTTTGCCACGGCCAAGTTCATGACCTACTTGCGCCCGGGTGCGGCGCTGCGCGAGGCGGTCAAGACGGTGTTGCAGCGGCGCTCTGACGAAGGCCGCCTGGCGAATTTTACCCTCGACAATGGCGAGCGCGCGTATGGCGACCCCGGGCTCGCTGAGCGCCGTGCCCCTGCAGCACCCGCCAATGTGCGTATCCTGTCTCCGTTCGACAACGCCGTCATTCAGCGCGCCCGTGGCCAAGCGGTGTTCAATTTCGACTATCAGCTAGAATGCTACGTGCCCGAAGATAAGCGCCGGTTCGGCTACTTCTGTCTGCCGATACTTTATCGAGACCGACTCATCGGTCGCATGGACTGCAAGGCGCACCGCAAAGAGCGCCGGCTGGACGTCAGGGCACTGCATCTGGAAGATGTGCGTCTCATGAACGACCTTCCCGATAATTTCCCTGACAAGCTGGCCGACGCACTTGGCGCCTTCGCCGAGTTCAATCGATGCACGGAAGTGAAACTGCTCGCTGTCTTTCCAAAGCGCTGGTATAGCACCCTGAACAACGCGCTCGCGGAGCGCATCCCGCGCTCAACTTGAGGAGCCACCATGGACTACGAACATCCCGACTACCTGATCACTCCAGCGCAGCTTAAATCGCGCCTCGATGAGCCCACCTTGCGCATCATCGATACTACTGTCTTCCTGGTCCCGGGAGAGTCCGGCTATCGCGCACAAAGCGGTAAGGGTACCTATGACCAGGGCCACATCCCGGGGGCTGCGTTCATGGACCTCATTCACGCATTTTCGGACACCAGTACGGGCCTTGGCTTCAGTCTGCAAAAACCAGATGCCCTCGCAGATGCCCTGGGGACGCTCGGCATCGCCCCGGACAACGATGTGGTGTTGTACTCATCCGGGCATATGATGTGGGCCACCCGCGCATTCTGGTTGTTACGCTACGCTGGCCATACTCGAGTAGCGGTGCTAAACGGCGGTTTGGACCGCTGGAAGGCCGAAACTCAAACGATCTCGGAGAAACCGCACAACTACCCGCCAACTACCTATGCAGCCAACGCCCAAGCAGAGCTGTTCGTGGATCTGGCGGGCATGCAGCACGCCATGAACATCGCCGGGGTCTGCACGGTGAACACGTTGTCCCCGGACGTGTATGCGGGCACCGGCGAGATGAACTATGGCCGACGCGGCCACATCCCCAGCAGCCTCAATCTGTACTACGACGACCTGCTGGAGGATGGCAACTTCAAGTCGGCCGACGATCTGCACGCCGCGCTGTCCGCAAACGGCATGCTCGAGGCTGATAGAGTAATCACGTATTGTGGCGGGGGTATCTCAGCAACGATCGATGCGTTTGCCTGCTTGTTGCTCGGCAAGAACGAGGTTGCAGTGTATGACGGCTCAATGTCGGAATGGGCGCGTAATGAATCGCTGCCGTTGACCATGGGCGAGGCGCCGTAGTTCGACACATTCGACGGATTGCGAATCTCGTTACAGCTAAAGGGAAATGGATACTGCGCATGGTCATGGACGACCTGCTCTGAGCGCAACGCTCGGCCTGGTACCTGGGCACTAAATCTGCTTGTCCCGGCCTTCCCAATAGGGCGCACGAACGTATCGGCGCTGAATCTTGCCGCTGGGCAACCGTGGCAGATCGTCGGCAAAGTCCACGGACCGTGGGCATTTGAAGCCCGGCAACCGATCACGGGCGAAGGCCATGATGCTCTCGGCCAGTTCCTTGGAAGCACTTGCCTCGGGCTTAAGTTGCACCACGGACTTGACCTCCTCACCCCACTCTTCGCTGGGCACGCCTACCGTGCAGACATCGACCACCATAGGGTGCTTCAAGAGCTCGGCATCTATCTCCTGGGGATAGATATTCACACCTCCGGAAATGATGGTTTCCGCGCTACGTCCGCTTAAAAAGAGAAAGCCATCCTCATCAAAATGACCCATGTCCCCCAGGGTGAACCAGTCACCCCGATAGCTTTCGGCGGTCTTCTCTTGGGCTTTGAAGTATTCGAACCGACCAACTTCCGGAGCGCGGAAGTAGATGCCGCCGGTTTCGCCTTGAACCACATCAATACCATCGTCGTCCAGGATGCGGGTGCTCTCGGGGTCGGGGGCGCGACCGACGCTGCCAGGCTTCTGCAGCCAGGTTTGCGAATCGATCAGAAAATTGTTGCCGCCCTCGGTAGCTGCGTAGTACTCGAATACGATGGGTCCGAACCACTCGATGATGGCACGCTTCACATGGATCGGACACGGTGCGGCGCCATGAATCACAAACTTCAAGCTCGACAGATCGTAGGCGCTGCGAACCTCGTCGGGCAGCCCTAACAAGCGATGAAACATGGTGGCCACCATATGCGTGTGGGTAATCGCATATTCCTCGATCAGCCGTAACGTTTCTTCCGCGTCCCAGCTGTCCATCATCACGATGCCAACGCCAGCGTTCAGCGGCGAGACCACGTTGAACACCAGCGGCGCCGCATGGTAGGCGGGGCCGGTACACAGATTACGATCGGTTTCAGGATCACCAGCCGCACGCTGCTGGGAATCTGATCGTTGCAGCGACTGTTCGCGTCGATACACGCCCTTGGGCTGGCCGGTTGTGCCAGAGGTGTAGAGCATGGACGAACCGCGCTGCGGATCGCTGATGTCCGCTACCGAAAACTCCGCCCGAGCGCCGTCGAGGTCGACAAATCCTGGTATCGGTCCGCCGACCGACAGCCGCAGCGAGCAGTTTCTGGCCTGCTGCGCGGCCTCGGCGGCCGTGCCAAGCGCCGCGTCGTAAATCAACGCCTTGGCTTCGCAGTTGTCTATGACGTAACCGGCCTCTGCGCCGGTGAGATGCCAGTTTACCGGCGTCACCCGCACCCCCGTTCGCATCGCCGCATAGTAGACCTCCACGAACTCCGGTCGATTCTTGGTGACGAGCGCAATCGCATCGCCGGCGCGGACGTCGTGGGCGCGCAGTAATCGCGTCAGCTGGTTCACCCGGTCATTCAACTCAGAAAAACTACGATCCCCGTAACGCGTCGCAACGGCCAGCTTGTCTGGTCGCAGCGCCGCATGAAACGCAAGCGCCATGCCGTGAGCGAGTGCATCATCCAGGGATTCGAACGTCATACTCTGGGCTCCCGTTCACGACCAACAGATGTTAGAGCTCCGGGCTGACCATGACTGGCTCGCCGTGATGGCTCGTCATCCACAATGAGCCGCCCTCCTCAAACGCAACCAGAGTGTCCAGGAACTCAACGTCCGCTGCTGCAACTTCTTCGCCCAGCAGACGATCGCGAACGAGCAACAGGGTCATATCGTGTGACACGCACACATCGAGCTGGCACTTTGGTGAACTCGCTGCGCCGCGCGCCTTACTCTCCTGCGCGCCTTCGTGCTTCGCCGCAGGCGCTTTGAGCTTTTCGGCCATTACCCGCAGCACGAGCTTGGCGGCAAGCTCCGGCGGCATTATCGCGTCGGCGGGCACCTCACCGCGAAACCACGCTTCCAGAAACGCAATCAGCCCCCCGGCGGCGTCCATGGTGCGCCACATTTTCATCTGATCCAGCACGTAGAACACGCCCAACGCCTCCAGGGGTCGATGCCGGGTCACTGCGCCGCCCTTGGCAGCGTAGCCCGCAAGTATCAGCTCGGCGGTTTCCATGCATCGCTGTGGCGGGCTGGCATAGCCACGCAAAGTGAGCCCATCGGGCAGCCGGCTGCCCAGCCGGCGGGCCAGTTCGCGGCCCTGGGCCGTCAGCGGATTCTCCAGATCGTGGCGACCCGGCTCGAATTCCCGGGCGGAGTGGCGCATGAGCGCTACCGCGTGCTGCACCCCCCGATCATAAACCGAGTGCAACAGGTCGATAGTGGCCTCCCCGTAGTCGGTCAATGCTTCCTCCCCCTGATATTCCGGACATGACAAATGGCGCTTGAAAATCTTCTGTATTAGTATCGAAATCTTTCCACTTTTACAGAGATTTTTCTCAACAACATCAACTGCTGCGAATACAAGCAAGCATTCAGGGGGAAGCGATGGAACTCGGAATCTCGGATCACGTCAAGCCGCTCATTGCGGACATCAAAAGTTTCATTCAAGACCATGTGGTTCCGAACGAAAGAGCGTTCGCCGAGCAGGTCGAATCAGGCGGACGCTGGACGGAAACCGCCGCCATGGAGGAGATGAAAGACAAAGCCAAGGAGCGGGGCTTGTGGAATTTCTTCCTGCCCGACAGCGAGCGTGGGTCCGGCCTCAACAACCTCGACTACGCACACATCGCCGAAATTCTGGGTCAGTACCCGTTGTCGTCAGAGGCAATGAACTGTGCAGCGCCCGATACCGGCAACATGGAAGTAATCGAACGCTATGGGTCCGAGCAGCAGAAGGAAGAATGGCTACGGCCCCTGCTGGACGGCAAGATCCGCTCTGCGTTCGCAATGACAGAGCCACAGGTTGCCTCGTCGGACGCCACCAACATTTCGCTCGACGCCCGATTGGACGGCGATGAGTGGGTGCTCAACGGCGAGAAATGGTGGACCTCGGGCATTGGTGATCCGCGCTGCAAGGTCATGATCGTAATGTGTGTCACCGAGCCTGATGCCCCGCGACACTCACGGCAATCGCAGATTCTAGTGCCGGTCGACACCAAAGGCGTTGAAGTTCTGAAGATGATGCACGTGTTCGGTTACGACGATGCGCCCCACGGCCACGGCCATGTCCGCTTCACCGACGTGCGGGTGCCCAAAGACAACATCATCCTAGGCTCCGGTCGCGGTTTTGAGATTGCCCAGGGCAGGCTTGGACCGGGTCGCATCCATCACTGCATGCGCTCCGTCGGCGTTGCAGAGCGGGCATTGGAGTTGATGTGTCGCCGCGCCCTTTCAAAGGAAGCATTCGGCAAACCCATCGCCGAGCTCGGCGGCAACTATGACAAGATCGCCGATGCTCGCATCAACATCGAGATGGGGCGCCTGCTGACCCTGAAGGCTGCCTACATGATGGACACCGTCGGCAACAAACTCGCCCGCAGCGAAATCGCGCAAATCAAAGTTGCAGTGCCCAATATCGCCCTGAAGGTGATTGACGACGCCATTCAGATCCACGGCGGGGTCGGTGTGTCTCAGATCTTCCCGTTGGCCAAGATGTGGTCGAGTCAGCGAACCCTGCGATTGGCAGATGGTCCCGATGAAGTGCACCGCCGTGCCGTGGCCCGCATGGAGCTCAGCAAGTATCCGGATAAGGACCCCATTCGTACGGAGGTGTGGTAACGGGAGGACTCAATGGGCCGACTCGACGATAAAGTAGCCGTCATAACAGGTGCAGGTCGTGGTATCGGCCGCGAGATCGCGCTGATGATGGCCGGTGAGGGGGCCAAGATCGTGGTCAACGATCTTGGCGGGAATGCCGATGGCACCGGCACCGGCAGGATCGCCGACGACGTGGTCGCGGAAATTACCGCCGCCGGCGGTGAGGCGGTTTCCAATACCGCATCGATTGCCGAAGTTTCCGGCGGGGAAAGTCTGCTGCGATCTGCGCTCGATGCCTTCGACGGCATGGACATCTTGGTGAACAATGCCGGAATTCTGCGTGACCGCACGATCTTCAAGATGGAGGAAGCCGACTGGGACGCGGTACAGGCTGTGCATCTCAAGGGTCACTACTGCTGCTCGCGGCCGTTTGCCCGATACATCCGGGACAACAATCGTACCGGCTGCAGAGTTTTGAACTTTTCCAGCGTCTCCGGTTTGTTCGGCAATTTTGGCCAGGCTAACTATGGCGCAGCCAAGGCCGGGATCGCCGGATTTTCCAGAGTCCTGGCGCTGGAACTCGCCAAGTACGCCTGTACGGTCAACACCATATCCCCGGGTGCCCTGACGCGGATGACCATTCCACTGCGCGAGGCGCGCGGCGAAGAAGTCGCACAGTCCGAACTTGACGTAGGCGGTCCTCAACACGTCGCCCCCATCTGCGTGAGGCTGTGCTCTGAGCAAGGCGCAGGGATCACGTCTCAGATCTTCCACACCGCGAGCGGCGCAGTCGGCATCATGCAGCAACCACGGGTCATAAAGCAGTTTCACAAGGCCTCGGGGCTGTGGACCCTCGACGAACTCGACGAGCTGGTACCGCAACTGGTGGTGGCTCGACAAGCCAACGACGCAGCAGCAAAACAGGCGGCCAAGGCTATCGAGGTCTAAGCAAAGAGGAAAAAATGGCGTACGAGATCAAGCGCTTCGGGCACTCGGGCACGGTCGATGGCGACGGCCACATTCTCGAGCCGCCCGACCTGTGGGAAAACTATCTGGAATCCAAGTTCGTCGATCGCGCCTTGCGCGTCCGGGTCGATGACGACGGCCTCGAGTATCTCGAAATCGACGGCCGACCGTCAAAGCGCACGCGCAAAGGTAGCCTCGGTGTGATGGGCGCCATGGGCGAGGAAAATCTGCGGCCGAGCCCGGAGCGTCGCTATGCGGACAGCATGCCGTTTGGCGCTTGTGACCCCGGCGAGCGCTTAGCACTCATGGACCAAGAAAACCTGGAGGCGTGCCTGTTGTATCCCACTGTCGGATTGCTGTGGGAGTGCGAACTCAAGGACCCCGAGTTGAGCCTTGCTTATGCGCGCGCCTACAATCGCTGGATCGCCGAATTCTGCCGCGATTCCAACGGCCGCCTGGTACCGATCGCGCAGCTTACGTTGCTGGACCCGGAGGGTTCTGCAGCGGAACTCGAACGGGCGGTCAAGGACGGCTGCCGCGGAGCCTGGGTGAACCCCTTTAATCACAACAAAGTCATCCATGGCAGCCCCGAACACGACGTGCTGTTTGCGAAATGTTGCGAGCTAGACGTACCGCTGGCGATACATCCAACATTCGTCCCGCACATTGCCGCGCAAGGCATCTTCGATTGGCCGGTAGCCGGGAGGGGGCCAGCGGAAGCTATCTGGCTGCGCAGCATCACCCAACAGGTCTTCATCTCATTCCTATCGCTGGGTACCCTGGACCGTTTTCCAGACCTGCGGCTCGGCCTGCTCGAGGTGGGGTGCGGCTGGATCGGCGCGCTGCTCGACCGGCTCGATGCATATGCCCAAGCCATGCATCTCGCTGGCAATCGCAGCGCAACCCAGACCTTCCGCGAGCAGTGCTTCATCTCGGCAGACCCCGACGAGACCGCGGCAACCCACATCATCGACCACGTGGGCGCCGATAATTTCATATGGGCAACCGACTACCCGCACCCCGACCACCCGCATACCTGGGTGGATGCCCTCACCACGTTCGTGGAGCCGCTCGCGACCGCTACCCGGGCGAAGTTTCTCGGCGAGAACGTCAAGCGTATTTACAATCTGGCGTGATCACGCTCACGGGCACACAAAACACTGTGAACTCCCTCACAATCCCGGCAACTCACGGCGCCCAAGGCGCGATTTAATGGGGCGCACAACACGTTACCGTCGTGAGGGGGGAACCCGATGGGGGGAGATAGCAGGCCAGCTTGGCGAGCAACCCGGGCGTTTAGCGTCGCAGGCCTAGTCGCTTTGGCACTGTGGACGCAGGGCGTTGCAGCGACCGAAATCGTGCGCTGGGTTGACACAGACGGCGTCACCCAATTCACCGATCCGCAATTTGCTGCCGCACCGGCAACGGTTGTGTACGTACAACCGGCCAACGGCATGGTCGTGCCCTCCGGGGTACCGCCCAGCCAGGCCAGCGGCCCGTCTTTCACAAAAATTTCCATGCCACCCAAGAAGAACAAGCGTGGCTGGCGCGGTTATCAATCCAGCCGCAATCGCAACTCGCGCCGTTACCGACGATAGCACCGATGTGGCGATGAGCCTGTTCAGAAATAGTAGACCCAGCGCACGTAGCCACGCACGCCGCCGCCGGTGGTGATCTGTTCGCCTTGCAGATCAGTTGCCAGCGGTATCCCTCCGAATTCGTCCCCCGCACTACCAAGGGGGATCACCACCCCGAAATGCAGGCGTTGATGGTCGCCGGGCTCAAAGGTCGCCTGAGTCTGCATCAGGCTGCTGCCATCATGAAGATTACCAATCAAAGTGAGGTTCTGGCTCCACAACGGATGCCATTCATGGGTGGCTCCGAAGGCCAGATAGTCCTTCATGATGTTGAACAGCTCCCCCCGGCTGAGCCGGTCGCGCAGCGGCTGAGGAAGTTCGAGCGCGGAATTCGGAAGCTCCTCCACCCCAAAGTCATTGTGGAAATACTCGCCGAACACGTAGGTGGCGCGCCCAGCGACCTCCAGGCTGTAGTCCACATTCACGACGTAAGAGACGTTCCAATCACCCCCTTCGAGTCGGGTAGCCACGATATCGGATCGCACCAACGCACCGGCCAGGGGCCAGCGCAGGGCAACCGCATACACCTGATCGGTGAAGTGCTTGGATGCCATCAGCTCGACCTCGCTCACACCGACGAAGCCGCGCCACTTGGCCGCCACGCTGCCTGCCTGGGCGGTGAACTTCCCGTTGTCATCGCGCCGACCAACCGCGAGAACCTGAAGATCGTTTCCGTTGGAAAACACGCGCTCTACCAGCAGCAGATCGTCCCCGGCTTTGTAGTCGCGATCCACGGTGGTCGGCGCAAACGGGTTGAAAAGATCCATGGGTTGAAACACCAGCCCGTTGCCCCAGCTGATGGCCTGCCGGCCAAGACTGACTCCCCAATCACCGGACCGCAAACCCAGCACCAGCCGGTCCAGGCGGTGTAGCAATCGATACCGTTTGCCATTCGCGATTTCCCAGGTGAGATCCATGACCCGGCGTTCATCGCCCGTGGGCGCCTGTTCCAGCGTGGTCCCCGGCGCGGACTGGAAGGCCAGGGAATCGCCGCTGATGAACGTCGTTGAGTGCTCTACCTGCAATGTGAGAGCGGACCATTCCTGCAGGAACATGAGTCGCACATCCAGGTTCTGGTCGTAGGCCGGGGTTCCATCCAACACTCGCTGCAGGTCATGCTCGGGCAACGCGGTCGCGGTACCAAGCCACTTCACCCGCGCATCGAAATGGAGTTCAGCCGATGCAGCCGAGCAGCACACGCTGAGCGCACCGAGCAGCCCGACCCCAAGCCAGGGCGACCTAGGCCACCGCGACATGCGCGCTGTCTTGCACGATCATCCCGTCGCGAAGATTGACCTGACGTTTCGCGTAGCCCATGACAATCGGGTCGTGGGTGGCTGCAACGATGGTCACGCCACGCTGCTCGTTGAGGCCGCGCAGCAACTCCAACAATTCCTTCGTAGTTGCCGAATCCAGATTTGCGCTCGGCTCATCGGCCAGCAACAGCACCGGCTCGGTGACAATCGCCCGGGCCACCGCTACCCGCTGCTGTTGTCCACCGGAGAGTTCGCCCGGGCGGCGATCGGCAAGCTCACCAACACCAAGCGCGCGCAGCGACTCCCGGGCGCGCTCCGCGCGTTCGGCGCTGGACACCCCCTGTAGCTGCATGATGAACTCGACGTTTTCCCGCGCCGAGAGAACCGGAATCAAGTTGTAGGATTGAAATACGAAGCCCATCTTGTACAACCGCATATCAGACAGCTCACTCTGACTGAGCGCGTTCAAATTCAGCCCATCAACTTCGATGTCACCCTCATCGGGTCGATCCAGGCCGCCGATGATGTTGAGCAAGGTCGACTTGCCCGACCCAGATGGTCCGGCAATGCTGACGAAGTCACCCTTGTTTACTTCGAAATCAATCCCGCGCAGCGCGTGCACGGGAACGGCATCATCCTGATAGGTGCGAGCAATACCTCGACAAAGAACGACTACGTCACTCATCTTCTGTCTACTTCCTATTTACCGCCGGAGGGCATCCAGGGGTTTGATTTTTACCGCGCGCCAGGCTGGATACAGGCTGGCAACGATCCCGAAAAACAAGCTCATGGACGCCACCAGAACGAGATCTTCAACCAACAGCCGCGGCACCAGCAGACTACGCATACCGAATGTCTCGACCCCCGCCGACCACCGAGACAGATCGATACCCTCACCGATCCAGAGGATGAACAGCCAGCCGCTCAGCAACCCCAGGGCAACCCCCAGCGCCATGATCAGGGTGGATTCGAGCACCACTTGAACGATCACCGAACCCGGTCGCATACCAACCGCGCGCAGCATGCCGAACTCGCGCACCCGTTCCATGACCGCGGTAATGAGCGTATTCACCAACCCAAAAATGAGCGCGCCCATCATGATGAGGAACCAGATGAAGATCGCGCTATCGGCGAAGAGGAACATCGCCGCCGCCTGGGGTTCGAGTTCCTGCCAATCCATCACTTCAAGGCCGGTGAAGAACTCTATCAACGCAAGCTTGACGGTGAGATCCTCGGGGTCCCGAGCAAGCCTGATGGACACTTCCGTGACCACCTCGGCATCCACCAGCTGTTGTAATCGCCTGATGCCGGTGAACACGAAAATCTTCTCCAGCCCTTCGCCTTCGGCGTCGTAGACGCCGGCAATTCGAAAACCCGCCTCGCGGTTGAGCCCGTCCATACCCTGAGTGATGAGCACCAGGCGTCGGCCAACATCCGTTTCGAGCTGCTCTGCCAGCGCCCGGCCGATGACAACGCGACGATCCTCCGCGCTGGTGAGCCGCTCACCCCGGTAACGGGCCGAGCCGAGGAACGAGATGGATTCCTGTGCAGGATCGACCCCGATGAACTGCACACCACGGGTTTCGCGTTCGCTCATGATCACCGCGGGAATACGAATGCGCGCAGCCCAGCCATCGAGATCGCCCGCGGGAATGTCTGGTTCCCAGCCCGCGGCGAGCTCAAAACTCTTTTCAATGCTGGGATCGTCGAGATAACCCGGTGCCATAATTTTCAGGTGGCCCGTGAGGTTTTCGACCGCCGCTTCGCGCATATCGTACTGGAGGCCACGTATGAGGCTGTTCATGAGCGTTACGCCGCTCACCGCCACGACGATAGCGAGCAGCAACATGAAATTGCGACGCTTGCGCCGGAACAAATTGCGACCCGAGAGCTGTAACAAGAGTTTCAACGGCATCTAGACCCCCTACTCGCGGGCTCGAATGGCATCGACGGGCCGCATGTTGCGGATACGCAGGGCCGGGACCAGCGCCGCTATCTGCGTACCGATGAACATAACAGCCGCACCGACCGTCAGCGCGAACACACTGAAAGCCGGATACAGGCGATCAGGAATATTGTAGGTTGCCATGAGCTCCGCCGCATCCACCGGCAGCGGAATACCCACCTCACCGAGGACGGCGATCATGACGAAGCTGATGCTCGCCCCGAGCAGCACCCCGAGCAGGCACAGCCACAGCGCTTCGACCATCAACTCCCGGATGATGGCGCCCGGACGCATGCCGATGGCCATGAGCATGCCGAACTCGGGAGTCCGCTCGAACACCATCATCATGAAGGTATTCACCACGCTGAACGTTACGATCACGGTAATCACCGCAAAAAACAGCTGCGCGCCAATAGATTTGATCTCGATCATCTGCTCGGCTTGCGGCATCAGCTCGGTCCAGTCGAGGCTCACCCGGCCAGGGCCGTCGAGTTCGCGGGCAAGGTCCCTGCTGGTGGTGACATCGTCGGCTATCACGACGACGCTATGCGCCTCGTCAAATCCCAGCTCCCAGCCGGAGCGGAAGTCATCGATGGGTATCTGCACCAGCGAGCGATCGATCTCTGCCTGACCGGTGGTGAAGGTGCCCACCACGCGCGCGACATGGGCGGCAACACCACCCTGTTTGGACGTACCCAGCATCACCAGTTCTTCACCGATAGCTACACCCAGGTTGCGCGCCAGCATGGACCCGACGAATGCTTCGCCCGGACCTTCGAGATAACGGCCCTGACGTTGCATCTTCGGCAGGGTCGACCAGGCGAGTTCCTTTGCGGCCTCAACCCCCAGGATCTGCGCGCCGAAGCTGCGCTCTCCCACAGAGACGAGGGCAAAGCCCTGGGCTCGAGCCGAAGCAAACAGCACATCGTCGTTGGCGGCCACACTCGCGGTCAGAGCCGCAACGTTTCTCAGCGTGTATTCCAGGCGCGGGTCGTCCTGATACCTCGGATGCTGAAGCTGAATATGACCGCTGAGGAGCCGAGCGCCGTTGTCGATCATGAGCCTGAAGGTGCCGTCCTGGGCAGAAATGGAGAACACCAGCATCCAGATCGCAAACGCTATTCCCCCGGACGTCAGCCACGTACGGCGCCTGTTGCGCCACAGGTTGCGCCAGGCGATCCGCCACACGCTGATGCGGGCGATCTGCCTCGCGGGCCCGATTTGTGATTGAGCGCTAAGCGATGCCTCTGCCATGGCTACTCGGCGCGTAGTGCCTGTACCGGTTGCAGGTGGCGAATTCGCAAGGAAGGCAGCAACGCCGCGAGCTGTGCGCCCACCAGCATGATGAGTGGGGCCGAGACAAAAGCCTCGGCGGAAAACGCCGGATACAGCCGTGTGGGCATGTACAGCTGGCCCGCAAACTCCTCCAGCGCCTCGCCCATGTAGATGCCCACGCTGTGGAGCCAGAACACCAACAGCGCCGCTAGGCCGACCCCCGCGCCGGCCCCCAGCAGCCAGATAAAAAACGCCTCCCATTGAACCATGGCTACGACGCTCCACGGACGCATACCGATGGCGAGCAACATGCCGAACTCCCGCGTGCGCTCGAAAACCGTCATGATGAAGCTGTTGACCACGCTGAAAACGACCAGCACTTCGATGATATAGAAGAAGATCTCGCCGCCCAGCTTATCGAGCTCGATCGCCTGCTTGACCTCGGGCATGACCGCACCCCAATGCCGAACACTGATCCTAGCGTCAGTTTCGAGTCGCGCGCGCAGATTCCTGACCACATCTGAGCTCGTGTCGAGATCCTCGGTGCGAACCGCAAACGTATGAACCTCGTCGCCAAGGCCGAAGGCGTTCTGCACCGCGGCGATGGGCACCCAGAGCATGCCACGATCCAGATCCACGATTCCGGATTCGAAGATGCCGACCAGATTGACCACCATAGCTGCAACACCGCCCTGCTTGCCGGCGCCCAACAACACCACTTCGTCACCGAGCGCGACCCCAAGGTTGCGAGCGAGCACCGCGCCGATGATGGCTTCGTCTGGCCCCTGCATTGCGCGGCCCTGTGTGATCGTCTTCAGAAATCGCACTGTGGCCCGTTCCGCCGCAACGTCCACGCCAAAAATACGCGCACCAAAGCTGCGCTCGCCCGCGGACGCCAATGCGAAGGCTTCAACCCGCGGTGCGACCGATACCACGCCTTTGGTCGTCGCGATTGTCCGCTGCAGTGCGGTGGCAGCCTCAAGGGTGTCCTCAAATCGTTCTCGTTGCAGATGGTCGGCGCTTTGAATCTGTATGTGGCCCGTAAGCAGCGAGGTCGCGTTGTCCATCATGACGCCGTACACACCACGCTGCATCGACTGGGAGAAGACGACCAGCACGATGGCAAACGCGATGCCGCCGGAGGTCAGCCAGGTGCGCCGCGGATTGCGAGCCAGGTTACGCCAGCCCACCCGCACCAGCATGTTCAGGCTCGACTGCTGTTGCACGCTCGCGGGCAGACTGGCAACCGCCTCGCTCACGGTCGCGATCCCGCCTGCAGTGAAAATATGGTGAACAACCGATCGTCTAGTTCAACGTCGAAATCGGCTACTGCGTAGTGCAACTCCGTATAGTTGTCGGGTTCGTCCAGCTTCGACATGCGCATGCGCGTGCCGAACGTGCGCCCACCCAGTTCACCGATCTCCAGCGTTTGCATGCGTTTCAATGCCACCATGCTCTGATCGTAATAAGTCTGCGAGAGCAACACGTAGTCATCGCGCACGACCATTTCCTCCTTACCCCAGACCACCGGTGCCTCGTCGTGAGGAATTGCCTCGATGGTGTAGATGGTATGGCCATCCTGCTCTGCGCACTGGGTGATCTCCAGATCGTACATCTCCAACAGCTTGTCTGTGCGAGACAGATCGTTGTAGGAGAAATCCGAACCTGCCCAGCTCTGCGACATCAGGCTGAACGGCAGGCGGATGGTTCGGTTCAACTTTGGCGAAAACGTCCACATCTTCTCGCCCTGCTTCAAGGTCGCGTTGCCGGCGTCCTTGGCGGGTGCGGTAAAACGGATCAGCGCGTCCTTGCGGCCCCGAGTCCAGGCAACCAGACTCGATCTGCGCTCCCAATTCGGCCGGTGGATGATCATGCTGAGCTCGGTGTATGAGTGCGTGCCACGAGTCAGATCGATGGCACCGGCAACGAGTTCGCGAGCGGTGACGTCAGGCTGGCCGGCGGCGCCCGCGTCGCCGCAGTCTGCCAATGCTGGTCCCGCCACGACTGCAAGCCCGATCAGCAAACGCGGCACAGCACCAACCAGAAATCGACCCACCAATCGCATTGACAACACCCTCGTTTCAGGCAAAATCTATATTCGCTCTAATTATTGACTCTGTCAAAACTACATCGACAAAACATGTCTCTTCGTGAGCAGAAAAAACACCAGGTTCGGCAGGACATTCTAGCCGCCGCGGCTGAGCTCATCGACCACCACGGCTACGGGCAAGCGCGCATGCGCGAGATCGCGGCGACCGCCCATGTCAGCTATCAGACCCTCTACAACTATTTCCCGACCAAGGCACTCATCCTGCAAGCCCTGCTCACCCAGGACGTGGCGGACGTCGCCGAAGCCATCGACCGCCTCATCGATGGTTACGACGGCAAGCTGCTGGAAACCCTCAATTCGATCAACCGTACCCGGCTCGACGTGGTCGCCCATCGTGACCGGGACCTGTGGCGCGTCGTCTCTATCGAGCTGATCCAAAATCAACGCGAGGCGGGGCACATCTACCAGCTCATCGATGCCAGTGCCCACGAGAAATTGGAGCGTCTGCTGAATCTGGCCCAGGGCACCGGCCACCTCGATCCCTACGTCGACGCCGAATTGCTTGCCGAAACCCTGTTCGCCCTGAGCCAGCACGCTTCCTCGCACTACATGATGGAGCCGACCACGTCTAAGACCACACTGCTGAAAACCTTGTCCGATCAGACCGCATTGCTGGTAACGCCGTATCTGCAGGAACCGTGATGTCTTTGATCCGCGCGCGGCGCTCTCAGCGCTTGCGGCGATTCGCGAGCAAGATCACGTTGTCTGCGCCCACGACATCCTGCTGTAGCGAAAACGCGATCTCCCAGGTATAGGTGGTCTTGCCATCACGAAGGAATCCGCGAAACCCGTAGCCTTCCGAAACCACGAACAGCGCAAACGTAATGAAGGTCGTCGCGTCTTCGTTCCACAACAAACCAAGATTTGGCGCGCTGTCGAGCTTAGCCGTGCCCGTAAAGGTCTCGGCCAGGGTTCTCACGGTGATCGCATACGTGCCAACGTCGTTGGCCACGATGTGCACGGCCAGTGCCCTGGCACCGACTTCGCGGATGTCTATTTCGGCCTTGACCGTGTAGCCATCGGGGTCCTGGGTGACCTCAGCGTCGCAGCTCACCCCCTGACCCAGGCTTTGACCCTCTGCCAACAGAGAACCGCGACCCAACCAGTGCCCCGCCTGCAGCAGCATCAGCCCGGCCTGTCCACGGCGATGCCGAGCGACTTGCCAATCGGGTCAAAACAACGCGCAGTTTTATTGCGGGCGTTGTTGACGTAGCTGGACACTGGAACAGCATTGAGTTGCACCGGCACACACGAATCGAAGAGCACTTTGAACTCGGGCGTCTGCACCGCTACGTCGAGCCAACGATGGGCATCAATCATGCTCAACATCACCGGCTGGCGTTTATGCACGAACTTCAGCTGCTCATTGGCCGGGCAGGTGAGAACGGCAAAGCTGTCGAGAACCTCGCCCGATTCGGTGTTGTGCCAGCGATCCCAGATGCCGGCGAGCAGCAGACCGGGAACCTCTTGCGGGGTGAGATAGTATGCTAACTTCTGGTTGCCGCCGCGCGCCCATTCGTAGAAACCACTGATCGGCACCACGCAACGTCGCTTCTTGAAAGGTTCCCTGAAGGCGGGGCTCCTTTCCACGGTTTCGGACCTGGCGTTGAACATGGCGTACTTCGCCGATACCTCCTTGGCCCAATACGGTGTCAACCACCAACGCATGGCTGCCAGCTCCGGTTGGTCTTCTTCGCCAATCCGCAGCACCATAACCGTTTCGGTGGGCGCCGCGTTGTAGTTGTCCGGACCGGGGTGTGCCATGCCCACCAGCTCGATGAGCAGATCCGACAGCGGACTCGACGAGACGTTGAAGCGACCACACATCATTCACACCTGCTTATCGAGGCTTCTGCGAAGCTGAATCTGCCTTTACCCATGCTTACCCAACTGCCAGTTCACCGCTCCGAGCGCCCGGGTGGCAAAGTCGACGGCCGGCTCTTCGAGCTGGGTCGCCATCGTGTCGTTCCAGCGGTTCAGAAATCCGAACATCGAGATTACCGCGACGATCTGCACGATCTGTCGTTCGCTGAAGTGCTCACGCAAGCGCTCGAAGTGCTCAGCCACAGATTCGTTCGGCACGGCGCCCGCCGCAAGGGCCAGGGCAACCACGGCGCGCTCGGAATCGGAATAGGCGGCGCTGGTCTCAAAGTTGAGGACGTCGTCGAACTTGGCTTGGTCTTCCCCCAGCCGGTGGGCGCTGTGGGATGTGTGCGCCTGACAATAGCGGCAACCGGAGCTGACGCTGCTGGCAAACGCGATGAGTTGCACCAATCCGGACGCCAGGCCGGCCTCGGCATCATCCAGCTCGGGCACCTGCGAGTGCATCTGTGCCATCACAGCCTTGAGATCGCCGCCGAACACCACATTGACCAGCATCATGAATCCCACGGGAAGCTGAGGCATATGCGCCATGGTCAACATGCTGTTCGGCACAAAGCCCATTGCGGCCTCGGCACCGCTGAATGTGGCTGCCAGCGCCGGCACGTCCGATCTGGATCTTGGTTCAACGTGGCTCATCGCATTGTTCCTCCTTCTAGATTCGATACAGTTTACCGGTTTGCGTTTTCCCATTCATTCGCTGAGCATGATGCCCCTTTGAATTTGGACGCAGCGCGCTCGAGGCACGGATGACCAAGCCCCCGGTTGCGCAGCGGATAGCGCATACCTTTTCCCACCACGGAATCACCATTGAAGACCCCTACCACTGGCTGAAGGACGAAGGCTATCCGGACGTCACGGATCCCGAAATACTCACCTACCTCGAGGCGGAAAACGCCTACTTCCAAGCACGGATGGACCCCCATCAGACGCTGGTGGACGAGCTGTTTCAAGAAATCAAAGGCCGGCAACCCATCGAAGATGCGTCGGTTCCCTACCGCAAGGGCAACTACTGGTATCGCTGGCGCTTTGAAGCCGACGCACAGTACCGCAAGTGGCTGCGCGCGCCCCATCCGCACGACCCACACACCCGACCCGCGACGATCGATCCTGCCAGCTGGGAAGTGATTCTCGACGAGCCGCAACTGGCCGCGCAGCACGACTACTTCAATCTCGGTGGCATTGCCGTCAGCCCCAACGGCCGCTACCTCGCCTGGAGCGCAGACACCAGCGGCGCCGAGCGCTTCACGTTGCACATCACCGATCTGAATACCGGCACGCTACTCGATGAGCCTATCAAGGAGTCGCTCGGACGCCCGGTATGGGCGGCCGACAACGCACATCTGTTCTACCTAATCGTCAACGAAAACTGGCGGCCCTATCAGCTGCGCAGACACGTGCTGGGTGAGCCGTTGACAAAGGACCGGGTCATCTACGAAGAGTCCTCTGAATCGTTCTTTGTCGGAGTGGATAAGACCCAATCGGAATCGTTCATCCTCATCACCAGCGGTGACCACGTCACCTGCGAGGTACGTTACTTCCCCTCTAACGAGCCTGCCGCGGAACCGGTGCTGATAAGCCCAAGACGAAACGGGCACGAGTATCACGTGGACCATCGCGAGGGGTATTTCTACATTCTGACGAACGACACCCACAAGAATTTCCGGCTGGCGCGCGCGGCAGACACGGCCGCTGACGAGGCGAACTGGCAAACTGTCATAGCGGGTTCGGATATTCATTACCTGACCGGCCATCTGTGCCTGAAGGACTACGTTATCGTGGTTGAGCGCATCGATGGTCTGGATCAGATTCGCATCTGCACAGACGCCGACGACGATCACTTCATTGCCTTTCCCGATGCCGCATACAGCGCCTCACTTGGGTCAAACCCGGAATACGAAACTCACACGCTGCGCTTGCACTACGAATCCATGGTGACCCCGGGTACGGTCTACGACTACAACATTGCAAACCGCACGCTCGTCACCCGCAAGGTCCAGGAAATACCGACCGGTTACGACCCAAGCCGCTACGCCACCCGGCGTCTGATGGCCAAAGGCCGGGATGGGGTCGACATTCCGATCAGTGTCGTTTATCCCAACGACCTGCCCAGAGATGGCAGCGCTCCCCTATACCTCTATAGCTACGGCGCTTACGGCCACGCCACAGATCCGGGTTTCTCTGCCAGTCGTTTATCGCTGCTCGACCGGGGATTCGCCTTCGCGATTGCCCATGTACGTGGGGGCGACGATCTAGGCTATCATTGGTACGAAGACGGTAAGCTTGACAAGCGAACCAACACATTCAACGATTTCGTGGATTGCGCGCGGCATCTCATCAAGGAAGGTTTTTCCTCGGCGGGCCGAATCGTTATTTCTGGTGGCAGCGCCGGCGGCGAGCTGATCGGGGCGGTGGTGAATCAAGCGCCGGAGATTTGGGGCGCTGTGGCGGCTCACGTGCCGTTCGTGGACGTGCTGAACACCATGCTGGATGCGAGCCTGCCACTCACGCCGATTGAATGGCCGGAATGGGGAAATCCCATCGAGGACAAGGCAGCCTTCGAGTTGATCGAGTCGTACTCCCCTTACGATCAGCTGGCAAAAGGCGCCTTCCCACCCATGCTGGTCACCGCTGGTTTGAACGACCCGCGGGTCACCTACTGGGAGCCTGCGAAATATGTCGCCAAGCTGCGGACGCTGAAGACCGATGAAAACTGGTTGCTGCTGAAGACAAACATGGCGGCGGGTCATCGCGGCGAATCAGGACGTTTCGATTCGCTCAAGGAAGTTGCCGAGGAGTACGCGTTTTTCATCGTGAGCCTGCAGCCAAGCTTATAGCCCGCGCGATCAGCCCTGCTGGGCGAGGCGCCGGGACTTGGCTTCGTTCGCTTGCTGCATGCGTTTTTTGATGATGCCCTGGACCACGGCTACCGTGGTCCAGTCGTGCAGCATCTTGCGCTCGCAATCGGTGCACTCGGCTTGCTGGGTTTCAGCAACCAACGCGAGCAGCTCGCTGTAGGGCATGCGTGAAATGTATTTGCAGTGCGAGCATTCCAAGCCCACCGCGGGATCAATACCAACATAATCCATGACGTCGAACTCCTTTTCGTCACCATGGACATTGTAGTTGAGCCCACGCTTGGTATACGCGCTGGGTGGCGTCTTTGTGACTGAGCGCACACGCACGCCATGACACAGGCGACGCTCGCACGGATCAGCTTGGCAGCTCGGCCCTGAGCCCGTCACGAAACTCGGGTGCCGCCACTTCTATCAGAGCCAGAGCACGCTCCCGGACTGGCAGCGTCTTCAGTCGTGCAACGCCAAACTCCGTGACTACCATGTCCACATCCGTCCTGAGCGCCGTCACCAGCTCCACCTTGGGTACGATCCGTGAGACTGCTCCCTTGCGTGCTGTTGCGTTCATGGCAACGATGGATCGTCCTCCACGCGAAGCTTTCGCTGCCCGCATGAAATCGACCGAACCCCCCGTGCCGGAAATCTGCCGGCCCCCCGCAACCTCGGCATTGACCTGGCCGTAAAGATCGACCTCCACGGCCGAGTTGACGGAGACGAACTGTGGCAGCTGAGCAATGATGCTCACCTCGTGGGTGTAGTTGGCTGGCCGCAAAAGCACTTGCGGGGATTGCGCAAGCCATTCGATGAGCCCGTGCGAGCCGAGCGCCATCCCCGCCACGTGCCGGCCTGTATCCATAGGCTTGTTAAGACCGTTGAGGTTGCCATTCTTGATCAAATACATGCCGCCATCGTCGACAATTCCGCCGTGCATGCCCAAGTCGTTCTTGTCGCCGAGCCGAGCAAGAATCGCGGCCGGAATTCCCCCAATGCCGGTTTGAATGCAATCTCCATCGCAGATGAGCTCAGATACAAGCTCGCCGATCCGCCGAGCTGACGCATCGATTCTCGGAGCTGCGAGTTGGAACAAAGGCCGATTGGATTCGAACACGTGGTCGATACGCCGCTCGTCGATCACGGGGCAACCCGCCGGGGCAACAAACGCGCGGTTCAGCTCTACAATGAGGGTGCCCGCGCAACCGAGCGCGGCTTGGGCAAAATCCACGTTGGGGCCGATGCACAGCTCGCCTGCCGCATTTCTCGACACCTGCAGCAAAACCACATCTACCCCCGAGCTTAGATAGTCATAGACCGCGCGCATATGCATTGGCAGAAACCGCAACCGCGTGGGATCAACCTCGCGCAAATGTGGCGTCATGAAAAACGTCGTAAAGAGCGTGTCGGGGCCGAATCTGGTGAAATCACATTGGTTGTAGCCTGCCAGGGGAAATTGAATGAAATGCAGCCCCTTGGGCAGGTCCGTGGCCGCAAGCTTCTCGAGCAGCGCGGTTGGCTCGTTCGAGCTTCCGGCCACGAATATTCGTTGCCCTGGGTGAAAAAAAGATGCGAGATTAGGCATGCCGTTCGATTCTAGCGTTGTCAAAGCTCAATTCGTAACAATCCCTGCTTCGATGAACTCGAAACAAAGATGATCCACGGAAGCATCAAAGACCTGGAAGCGCTGCTCAGCCTGGAAGCTCTGAGCGTTAGCACGTTTTCGGGCAGCGTCTTCTCCGCTGGCAACGTAGGCGACTCACGCTCCCGGGTCTACGGAGGGCAGTTTCTCGGCCAGGGGCTGATCGCTGCGAGCCGGGTCTGCAAGGGGCACCTACGCTCATTTCACTGCTACTACGTCCGCGCCGGGTCGACGGATATCCCGCTGACATACTTTGCCCGGGCATGCGGTGACGATCTGGCAACCGTGCAGGCGACCCAGAACGACAAGATTCTGTTCAGCATGGATGTGGCGTTTGGCGAATTCGCGCATGCCCCCAACGTGGCGATGCCAACCGTTGCGCCGCCGGCAAGTTGCATTCCCCGAATCGAAGGTATCCAGGGGTTGGACAAGGATACTGATTCGACCTGGGCGGTGACCGATTCGCCCTTCGACTACCGTTTCGTCGAGAATATCTGGGAGGACGGGTACACCACCCCGGGGCACAATGTCTGGTTCCGGGCCCGCGATCCGGCCCAAGTGGACCCGAGCATGCCACAACCACTGTCCCAGGCCATGAGCGCCTATTTCGTCGACGACCCTATCATGGACAATGCCCTGTTTCCCCACGGCTGGCACCGCTCCTGGAGCGAACTGCACACGGCGAGCCTGGACCATGCCATGTGGTTCCACGCGCCGGTGGACCTACGCCAGTGGTTGCTGTTCGCCCAGGACAGCCCAGTGGCCGCTGGCGGGCGAGCGCTCACCCGCGGCCTCATGTTCAACCACGACGGCCAACTAGTGGCCAGTGCCTGCCAGGAGATTCTCATGCGCTCGCCGGCCGCGGCTGCACCATGACTGCGCTGGCTGATTTTCATCCCAGCATTCGCGCCTGGTTCGAAGCGAGCTTTGCAGCGCCAACGGCTGTCCAGACCGAGAGCTGGCCGCGCATCGCCGCTGGCAAGCACCTGCTGATCACCGCCCCCACCGGCAGCGGTAAAACCCTGACCGCATTCCTGTGGGCGCTGAATCAATTTGCCACCGCTGTCTGGGAACCCGGCCGGACGCGGGTAATCTACATCTCGCCGCTCAAAGCGCTGAACAACGACATTCAGCGCAACCTGTTCGAGCCGCTGGCAGCCTTGCGCGAAGATGACGACTTCCCACCCATCAGCGTGCAGACGCGGTCCGGCGATACCAGCCCCAGCGACCGCCAGCGCATGCTGAGACGACCACCGGACATCTTGATCACCACCCCCGAAAGCCTTTCGCTGCTGCTGACAACCGCCCGCGGCCGCCAGGCACTGAGCGCGGTGGAGACCCTCATTCTGGACGAGATCCATTCCATCGTGGATAACCGTCGCGGGGCGCAGCTCATGACCTCGCTCGAACGGTTGGTGCAACTGAGCGGCGAATTCCAGCGCCTGGCGCTGTCCGCAACGGTGAATCCGTTAGAAGCGGTAGCGGCCTACGTTGGCGGTTACGACAAAGCCGGCAATCCACGCAGCGTCGAGATCGTGGCACCCGAAACCGGCAAACAGATCGAGTTCCGGGTGCGCTTTCCCGAAGAAGCAAAAATCGCACTCGCCAACGGCAAGAAAATCTGGGACCCCTTGTCGGACAGCTTCCGCGATCTCATCGACCGCAACCGCTCGACCCTGTTCTTCACCAACAGCCGGCGCCTGGCCGAGAAGATCACCCTGAAGATCAACGAAGACCAGCAGGGACCCATCGCCTACGCCCACCATGGCTCGCTGGCCCGGGAGATTCGCACCGAGGTAGAGACCCGGCTCAAGCAAGGTGAGCTCAAGGCCATCGTCGCCACCAGCTCCCTGGAGTTGGGCATCGATATCGGCCACCTGGACGAAGTGGTGATGGTGCAGTCGCCGCCATCGGTGGCATCGGCTTTGCAACGTATTGGTCGAGCCGGCCACCACGTGGGGGATACCAGCATCGGGACGCTGTTTCCGACCCACGCTCAGGACTTTCTCGAAGCCGCCGTGCTCGCCAAAGCGATCGCAGAACGCGACATCGAGCCGTTGCGACCGTTGACCAACGCCCTGGATGTGCTCGCCCAGATCATCGTTTCCATGTGCGCCAGCGAATCCTGGCGGGTGGATGATCTGGTCGACCTCATCAAACGCAGCGCGCCATATCACGACCTGCCCCGGGAGCAATTCGACCTGCTCATCGAGATGCTCGCGGGCCGCTATGCCGGCACGCGGGTGCGCGAGCTGAAGCCACGGCTGGCCCTTGACCGAATCAACCAGACGGTCAAGGCGAACAGGGCAGCCGTGTTCGCTCTGTACAACTCCGGCGGCACGATCCCGGATCGCGGGTACTACAATCTTCGCCACGCAGATACCGGGGCCATCATCGGGGAGCTAGACGAGGAGTTCGTCTGGGAAGCAACCACGGGACAAACGTTCACCATGGGCACCCAGAACTGGCAGGTGCAACGAATCACGCACAACGATGTGCTGGTCCGCGCGGCCCCGCCGGGGACCGTAGCCCCACCGTTCTGGCGCGCTGAATCGTTCAATCGCAGCTTCCATTTTTCCGAGCGCATCATCGACTACCTGGAACTCGCCGAAAACGCTTTCGCTGACAAGCAAGAAGACGCGCTGCAAGCAGCGCTCCGCGAGCTACACGGATTCGAAACATGTGCCGCCACGGAGCTCATGGACTATCTGGCCCGCCAGCGAGAGAGCACCGGCGCGCCGCTGCCGCATCGCCACCATGTGCTCATCGAGCTGGTGCGTAGCGGGCCTGGTGGTTACCAGGGACCCGACGACACCCGCCAGGTGGTTCTACACACAATGTGGGGCGGGCGCCTCAATCGACCCTGGGGGTTGGCCCTGGAAGCGGCTTGGCAACATGCATTCGATACCCGACCCGAGATTCACGCGGACAACAACGCCATCGTCATCCAGGTCAAGCACGACCCCGATCCAGCGGTGCTGACGTCGCTCGTCACAGCGCAGAATCTGGAGGCACTGCTGCGCGAATCCCTGGAGAATTCCGGATTCTTCGGCGCAAGGTTCCGGGAATGTGCGGGCCGCGCGCTGCTGCTCCCCCGCCAGCGCTTCAACCAGCGCCTGCCCCTGTGGATGAGCCGCCTGCAGGCGAAAAGGCTGATGACCGCGACCAGCAGCTACAGCGATTTTCCCGTGTTGCTGGAAACCTGGCGCACCTGCCTGAACGACGAGTTCGACCTCCCCGCTCTGCGCGGGATGCTGGCCGAACTGCAGGACGGTGAGATCAGCTGGACCTATGTAACGACCCGCACCCCCAGCCCATTCGCCAGCAACGTCACGTTCGATCAGATCAGCCGTTACATGTATGCCGATGACACCCCCGAGCACACCAGCGTGCGCAACCGTAGCGCCCTGTCGGACGATCTCATCCGCAGCGCAGTCTTCAACGCCGAGCTGCGCCCGTGCGTGCGATGGGACATCGTCGAGGCATTCCTGGCCAAGCGCCAGCGAACGGCAGCGGGCTATCGGCCATCTGATGTAGACGATTGGCTCGAGTGGAGCAAAGAGCGGATACTGATTCCTAGCCAAGAGATAGACTCCGAGGGAGACGAACCGCCCGAGCACGAGTACCTGGTGTGGTTGCGTGAACCCGGCAAGGCTTCGGACAAACGCGCCTGGCTCACCCACCGGGAGCTGTTGCACGGGTTGCTCGCCAGCGGTCTGTGTCAAGGCCTGATCTACACAGGCGGCGCCCCGGAAATACCCGAACCGCGGTCCGACGAGCAGCTCGCGTTGGAGATCTTGTCATTCTACGGACCGCTGTCGGTGCCGGATATCCGGCGACTGTTGCCGACCACGCCTGAGGCGTTGCTCGACAACGAAGAACAACTCGTCCATGGCGAACTCGTAATCGATGACACCACGCTCTACTACTGTGACGCCGACAACTACGAAATGCTGCTGCGCTTCCAACGTGCAGCCCAGCGTCCCCAAGTGCAGGCCCGCAGCGCGCGAGAGTTGCCAGGCTTCATCGCCAGCTGGCAGGGGTTCCTGCGCCCCTGCAACGAGCAGAACCTGCTCGACGCTCTCGAGCGCCTGCGCGGCTATGTCGCTCCCGTCCGGGTCTGGGTAAGGGACCTGTTGTGCGCACGTTTTCATGATTTTGCCGACCACCAGCTCGATGACGCCCTGGTTCGGCACGAGATCCATTGGCTGGGCATGGGCAGGGAAAACCTGACCCTCGGATATCCTGAGGATCTGCAGCTCGTCCGCCCCGCTCAGGACGAGACTTCGCAGCCATCGGATCTAGCGGAGCTGTTCGTAGACCCCGCTGCCCGCTACGGCTTCGTGCAGCTTGCCGACGCAAGCAGCCTAAGCCTCGGGCAGTTCAACGAGCGCTGGTGGCAGGCAATCTGGAACGGCGAGATCAGCGCTGATTCACTCGCTCCGCTGCGCCAGGGCCTGGAACGCAAGTTTGCCCTGGCCGAAGCCTCGAACAAGCGCACCACGAGCAGCCGGTTTTCCAGCCGCCGCGGGCTTGCCAACCGTCGCGCGCGCTCCAATTTTGGCACCGGGTGGAGCGGCAATTGGTCGGTGTGCGCGGCGCCCGCCGACGACGTCGACCCGCTCACCGAACTCGACGACGCCAAGGAGCGGGCGCGACTGCTGCTGGATCGTTACGGGTTTGCGTGTCGTGAGTTGGCGAACCGTGAGGGTGGCAAGCTACGCTGGCGGCGTCTGTTCAAAGCGCTGCGCTTGATGGAGCTCAGCGGCGAGGTTGTGGCAGGCTATTTCTTCGAAGGTCTATCGGGTCCGCAATTCATCTCCCCCGCCGGCTTGAATCTGTTTCAGCAGGGCTGGCGGACACCCGAGCACTTCTGGCTGAGCGCCCTGGATCCTGCTTCTCCCTGCGGGCTGTCGCTCGATTGGGATGCCCTGCCACACCGGCGTATACAGAACTATCTCGCCTTCAACTGCGCAGAGCTTGCGCTCGTGATCGAAAACGGCGGCAAGCGGCTGACGTTTCTGGTGCCCCCGGACCACCCTGGGATAGTAGAAGTCTGCGCGCCGCTCCGGCACCTGTTAGGCGAGCGCAAACGGCTGGATGTGGAGCTCATCAACGACCAGCCTGCCCGGCAAAGCCCGTATCTGGAACCTTTGGGGCGAATTTTCCGGGCTGCGAACGATCACAAGCACATATTCCTGGAAAACCGCTAGCGTCTACACTCTCAGGGTCCCAGCACGCCGGTTCCTCTGGGGGGTTTCCGGCAGCTACTCGGCTGACCACAGAATCTGGTAGGCAACGCCTGAGGCTGCTGCCGGTGCGTTTGCTAGTATTCGCGCATGCTGTTGATCACCCACCACGAATGCCTGCGTCACGAGATGCAGCCCGGTCACCCCGAACGCCCGGACCGACTACGCGCGATTTTTAAGCACCTGGAGGCGAGCGGCCTGTTGCAAGACCTGCAGCAACGCCAAGCGAGTCCCGTCACCTTCGAGCAGCTTGAGCGCGTCCACGATGGGGAGTATCTCGACGCCCTGGCACAGAGGTCTCCCGAGTCGGGGCTGATTCCCGTGGACCCCGATACGTCGATGGGCCCACACACTCTGAGCGCTGCGTCACACGCGGCAGGCGCCGTGGTGAACGCCGTCACCGCCGTGTTGCAGAGCGACGCGAACCGCGCATTCTGTGCTGTACGGCCACCCGGCCACCATGCCGAAGCCGGCGCCGGTATGGGATTCTGTTTCTACAACAGCATTGCGCTGGGGGCCGAGATCGCTCTCAGCGATCCGAATATTGACCGGGTCGCGGTGCTCGATTTCGATGTCCATCACTGCAACGGCACTGTGGATATCTTCAAGGATCGGCCGGAAGTGCTGGTGTGTTCGAGCTTTCAGCACCCCTATTATCCCTACCGTTACGTCGACCTTCAACGCGACAACATCGTCAATACGCCACTGCCCGCAGGAACCAGAAGCGCCGAATTTCGGCGTGCGGTCGAAGCCGACTGGAGCAACGCCGTCGAGCGCCATCGACCCCAGCTGATACTGGTTTCGGCGGGATTCGACGCCCATCGCCAGGATCCTCTGGCACAGCTGGAGCTAACCGAGGAAGACTTCCGCTGGGTGACGGAACTGGTCATCGATTTCGCCAATCAACACGCCGATGGCAGGATTGTGTCCGTCCTGGAGGGAGGTTATGACCTGGCCGCTTTGGCAGCTTGCGTGCACGTACACATCGAAGCGCTGTGCGGCAAATAGACCAGCGTCACCTGCGCTGACCTGCCGAGCATCGCCTTACTCCCCGGTAAACTGAGCGTCACGTTTTTCGAGAAACGCCGAAACACCTTCGCCGAAGTCTTTGCTCGAGCCGGCCTGAGTCTGCAGACGTGCCTCCAGATCAAGCTGCTGCTCAAAGGCGTTGTGCCACGTGTTCCAATACGCCTGACGGATCAACGCCAGCGACTTTGGACCATTGGCGAGACGCTTAGCGATGCCCATGGCGCCCTCCATGAGCGCCTCGGTATCTTCATAAAGGCGGTTGACCAGACCCCATTCGTACGCCTGCTGCGCAGGTAGTCGCTCGGCGAGCATCGACAGCTCCATGGCCCGGCCCCAGCCCACGAGACGCGGCAACATGTAAGTGGACCCACCGTCGGGGATCAGTCCGATGCGCGCGAACGCCTGCAGAAAAAACGCCGCCTTCGATGCACACACGATGTCGCCCATGATGGCGAAGCTCATGCCGACCCCCGCCGCTGCGCCGTTCACCGCGGTAACCATCGGCATCTCCAGATCACGCAGCGTCAACAGAATGGGGTGATAGGTGCTGCGCAGGCCGTCGCCTACCCCGCCCCGTCGCTCGGAGGTGTCGTCATCCTGCAGGTTGGCGCCCGCACAGAAACCCCGCCCCTCCCCGGTAAGGAGAAGGCAGCGCGCGCCGTTGGCGGGGTTGTTTATCTCACGCAGAGCCTCGGAGAAATCCACTAGCATCTGGCTTCCAACGGCATTCAGGACCTGCGGATGATTGAATTTGAGCAGCGCGACTTTGCCCGCGAATTCCAGCGACATGCGTTCCATCTGTTCCCCTCAATCTGGCTTGCAAAGACAGACTTGTCGATTTGTGAAGAATCGGGAACGATACCGCATCAGGCAAAGGGGCTACAACGCAAAAGCAGGACACGCAGCGCAACGCCATGCAAGAACAACGGATCCGAGCCGAGGGTGAATGGGCAGAGGGCGCCCGTCTGAGACGCTTCCTGATCATCCTCACGCTGACATGGAGCTCACACACCCTCGGACAGACGCACGGGTGGGCCGAGTTGACAAAGGAACTCACGGCCGCTCAGCACAAGGCCAACGTGCCGGCCATGGGGCTCGTCATCATGGACCACAACCGACCGGCCCTGGTATCGGCCTGGGGCAACGCGATCAGTACCCAGACCCCGTTTCGATGGGGATCCATCTCGAAAACCTTCACCGCACTGGCCCTGCTGCGTCTAGTGGAACAGGGCAAAGTTGCTCTGGCGGACCCGGTACGCCAATTTCTCCCCGCTAGCGCCTACCACAACGCCTGGGCTACGAGCCATCCACTGCAGCTGCTCCATCTGCTCGAGCTGAGCGGCGGTTTCAGCGATCTTTCCAGGGCCGAATTCGCGCTGAACGAGCCCCTGAGCCTCGCCGCTGCGCTTGCCTTGAACCCGACCTCCAGAACGACCCGTTGGCCGCCGGGTCTCCAATCCAGCTACACCAACGTCAACCCAGGCCTCACCGCGGCCGTCATCGAACAGGTGAGCGGGAAACCCTTCGAAGAATTCGTGCAGGACGAGGTGCTCGCAGCCATGGATATGCACGCCGCGAGCTTTCACCCGGTGCCTCGATTGCCGGGTGGATTCAAGGCCGACGGCAGCACCGAAATTCCCTATTGGCACATGAGCTTTCGCGCCTTTGGTGGCCTGAACGCGTCGCTGGAGGAGATGTCGCGATTTCTCACCATGCTTCTCAACGACGGCCGGCTCGGCGACCGAACGGTCTTCACCCAGGCAACACTTGCCGGTTTGTATCGCCCACGCAGCGGGCTCGCCGCAGCATCCGGTTTGGAAATCGGTTATGGCACCGGCGCCTACGGCTGGGTCAGTCAGGGCCATGTGTTCTACGGCCACGGCGGCGACGCCGACGGCTACCGCTCCCGCTACGGGTTGCTGCCCGGTGTGGGTCGCGGCTACCTCATCGTGATCAACACCGACAACCGCAGCCTGCTGCGGCGGTTGCAGAAATCCATCGAGGGAGCCCTGACAGCCGATCTACCCGCCACGGATGCCTCGACCGCGGTTGCCTCCACCGCGGTTGCCGAGCCCCGCTCTACCCTGCAATCCTACGCCGGCGACTACTATCCGTCCTCGGTACGGTTCCGCATCGAGCGCTGGCTAGCCGGTGAGGCCCCTCGGGCCAACGTCAGTTTGAACGAGCAGGGCTTGATTTTCACCCGGAACGGCCGCCGGGTCCGGCTGATTTCACTGGGAGCCGGCAAGTTCCGCCGACCCACGGACCCCGTCGCCACGGTGATATTTGCGCGGGATGCCTCCGGAGCCCTGTACCTGCAGGGCGAATTGGGGAATTTCGTGAGCTTGAAATCCGCGCCGTGTCCAGCTTTTATCCCGGTATGCGATTCGTGATAATCCAGCAATGACAGAGCTCACCACCTGCGAAGTCAAACTGGCCCGGAAAGCCGACGCCCCGCTCATCGCGCGGATGTCACGCGACTATATCGAGCTTGGCCTCCGCTGGCGTTGGCGATCTCCGCAGATCCGGGCAAAGATCGCGAACGAGGAAACCGTCGTGTTGGTCGCCCAGGTGGAACTGGGCGGTGAGCGCTTCACGGGCGGCTTTGCCGTGATGGATTTCTCTCTGGACTCGGCATTGAACTCCTCATTGAACAAGGCGCTGCTCAACCTGCTGGCGGTACACCCGAGCCTGCGGCGGATGGGGGTCGGCGGCAAACTCCTGCGCTGGCTGCACAAGACCGCCAGGGTGGCCGGTTGTGAGCACATCGAGCTCCAGGTCCGGGCCGACAACATCGCCGCCAGACGCTTCTACAACCGCATGGGTTATACCGAAGAAGCTTTGATCAACGGTTACTACGACGGCGAGGAAGCGGCCTACCAGATGAAACTGCGTCTGACCACTTAATGAACCCCGTCGCGGTTGCTGTTCCGAGCCGACGGCGCGGTAGGAACAGGCGCGCAAAGATCCCCGCCGCTACGATGCCGCTATAATCAGCGTGCAGACCGAAGTCTAACCACAAACCTGAGCGTCACCTTGGGCCACGAGCACCACGATCATTCGCGCAACCGGCTGGACAACGAAGTCATCGTGGGACGGGCCTTTGCGCTGATCGCAGGATTCATGGGCATCGAGGTCGTGGGCGGTCTGCTGGCCAACTCGCTGACGCTGCTGGCCGACGCCGGACACATGTTTCTCGACGCCACTGCGCTCGGTTTGACGTGGTATGCACTGCGGTTGTCCAAGCGCGATCACGACCACAACCTGTCCTACGGTTACCACCGGTTTCAGGTTCTCGCCGCATTCATCAACGGGCTGACAATCTTTGCGCTGATCATCTGGATTCTTTGGGAAGCGTATTCCCGGCTGCGTGCGCCCGAAGCCATGTTGGCTCTACCGGCGCTCAGCGTTGCCGTGGTTGGATTGATCGTGAACATCGTCGCTTTTCGCTGGCTGCATGGTGGCCAGGACAACGCAACGGTACGCAGCGCAAGCCTGCACGTCATCGGCGATCTGCTCGGCTCCGCTGCGGCGATCATCGCCGCGCTGAGCGTCTACTTCTTCGGCTGGCTGTATGCGGATCCGCTGTTGGCTCTAGTGATCGTCGTGATCCTCGGTCGCGGGGCCTGGCGCGTGACGAAAGAGTCGGCACACATCCTGCTGGAAGGCGTACCAGCTGGAATCAACCTCAAGGAGATCGCCAATACCCTCGCTGCACGCGTGCCCGGGGTTATTGAGGTGCACCACGTGCACGCCTGGGCGTTAACCGCAGACAAACCGCTGGTCACCCTGCACGCAAGCGTAGAAGAGCAAACCGAACTCAGCGGCGTGGTGACACGCATGAAGACGGTGTTGAACGACGATTTCGGCATCGATCACTCGACGATTCAAGTTGAACACGGTCTTTGCCCGGACGATGATTGAAAAATCAGAGGTTTACCCTGCAACGGTCTAATCAAAGTGCCTAAACCGGGCAACACGGGCATAAATCGCGTCATTAAGGCCGCCGGCTACTCTTCCAAGGGCCTGCGCGCGGCGTGGCGCCACGAATCGGCGTTCCGCCAGGAGTGCGTGGTGGGCATCATATTGCTGCCTTGCGCGATATTGCTCGCGGATTCATGGTTGCAGCTGGCGCTGCTCGTTCTGGTCTGTGTGCTGGTGGCGATCACTGAGCTGATGAATTCCGCCATCGAGGCGGTGGTGGACAGAATCGGTCTGGAGCACCACGATCTCGCCGGCCGAGCTAAGGACATAGCTTCAGCGGCGGTGGCCTTCGCCATCGTTCTCGTTCCGGTTATCTGGATGATGGTGGCCCTGGACCGATTTGTCGGCTATTGACGAGTACCTGTGAAGGGGCGCGCGATTGCAAGCGCTCCTACACCCGGCCCTCTTACACCGGGGCCTCAGTGGGGAACTGCTCACGCAGGATCCGTTTCAGGATCTTGCCGCTCGGGTTGCGCGGGATCTCGTCGACGAACACCACCGCTTGGGGCAGCTTGAACCCCGCAAGCTTGCCTCGGCAGTACTCGATGACCTCGGCTGCACTGAGCGCATCGTCGGACCGCACCACGATCGCCAGCGGCGACTCGCCCCACTTGGCGCTGTTCTGGCCGATCACAGCGGCTTCGGAGATCTGCGGATGGGTCATGAGCACCCCCTCAATCTCCGCCGGATAGACATTTTCGCCGCCCGATATGATCATGTCCTTGATTCGATCCTGGATGGAAACGAAGCCCTCCTCATCCATCACGGCCATGTCGCCCGTGTGCAGCCAGCCGTCGATGATGGTCTCTGCGGTGGCCTCGGGCCGATTCCAGTATTCACGCATGATGTGCTTGCCCCGCACGATCACCTCGCCGGCCTCATCTGGAGCGCAGTCCTCTCCCGCGGCGTTCACCACCCGGACCTCAGTGTGGTAGAACGCCTTTCCCGTTGAACTCGGCTTGCGCAAAGCGTTTTCCGAATCCATCAAACAAGCCGGCCCACAGGTTTCCGTGAGCCCGTATACCTGCAGAATGTTAATCCCCATCTCGGCGTATTTTTCGGTGAGTGCAACGGGGACGGGGGCAGCACCCGTCATGATCCAGCGCAGCGACGAGTAGTCGTAACGCTCATCGAAATCGCCGACCTGCAGCATGGAGTTGAGCATTGCCGGCACCATAAGACCGGTGTTGATTTTCTCGCGCTCGATGAGCTCCCATGCAAGCACGGGATCGAAGCTTCGCATCACCACTGAGGTGGCGCCGCGATAGACGTTGACCGCCAGCGGTGTGAGCGCCCCAACATGGAACATCGGCAGTGCCCCGATATATCGATCACCCTCCTCGTAGTAGGTGTTGGCGGCGATCGTCAGGATCGCCCAGATCGCCGTGGTATGGGTGTGCACCACCCCTTTGGGGAGCCCCGTGGTGCCCGAGGTGTACATGATGTAGAGCATGTCGTCATCGCATGCGGTGCAGGCCGGCTCGTGGGCGGGTTGCGCGTCGCGAAAGGCCTCATAACTCTCGGCGAAGAAAGCCAAGCCGTTGGACCCGGCCACCTGCAACCAGTGGGCGATATCGGTTTTGTCGCCGCGGGCGTTGAGCTCGGCCACCGTGTCGACAAATTCGTCGTCATAGATCAAACGCCGGGTGCCGCTGTCAGCAAGAATGAACTCGAGCTCGTCGGCCACGAGCCGCCAGTTGAGCGGCACCACCACGGCGCCAACCTTGGCCAGCGCGAAATAAGCCTCCATGAACTCGGCGCTGTTCATCAGCAGCAGCCCCACGCGCTCACCTTTCTCGATCCCCACAGCAACAAAGGCGTTCGCCAGGCGGTTGCTGCGCTGGTTGAGTTCGGCATAGGTCAAACGCAGATCGGAATGGCTGTCGACATAGGCTTCCCGATTCGGCGTCAAAAACGCGCGTTTGCTCAAAAACAATCCCAGGTTGTTCTCCACTGACTGTCCCTGCTTGTTACCTCGAGTAGGCTATTTTGGGCTAATTGGTACGCAACAGTGAACACCAGAACGCGCATTGAAATCATTGGTTACAAAAAAATCCCGGCACACGCTTGCCCCGAAAAATGAAATACGTACAATGCCCCGCTTCTTTTCGGATGCCTGTACGGGCCCGAATAAGAAACGGGCGTGGCGCGGTGGCTTTCTCCCCTTCCTCCCCTCACCGTGAAGACAGCGCCCCAATGTGCTGTCGCCACGCCTTCTTTCCTGGCCTTTGCCTACCTGGACAAGCACCCCGACGCGTGTACAATTCTGTACAGGTAATGTACTGGCGGGTCGCCTTCCGACCGAGCCTTGGGTGAGCGATGGAATCAGCATCAAAATCTGAATCGAGGACGATCAGCGAAGAAGACCTGTACCGGATCGGCACCATCGCCAATCTCACGGGTATCTCGGTGGAAAGGCTGCGTGCCTGGGAACGGCGTTATGGCCTGGTCCCTGCATTTCGTTCGGGCAAAACACGTTTCTACAGCAAGGTGCAGCTCGAGCGGTTGCGCAAGATCAAACGACTCATCGATCAGGGGCATCCCATCAGCACCCTCGTCTCGTTGAGCGACCAGTTACTTGACGAACGCTTGTCCAGCTCGCGCACCGATCGGGCACTGAAATCCGCAACCGTGGGCCTGATCGGTCCGAACCTGCTCGTGCTCGAGCAACAGCAGGATGAGCGCAACCGGTTGGACGTGCAGGCCCGCTGGGCAAACATGGATGCCTTCATGAGCGACCAGTCCGGTACCGACAAGCTGGATGTAATCGTCGTTCAGCTACCCGTTCTGCTCGACCATCAGCTTGAAAACGTTGCTAAATTTCATCCTGAAAGCCGGATCGTTGCGATCTACCAGTTCGCCACACCGCAGCAGATCGCGGCGGTACAGAAGCTCGGCGCGCCCACCCTCGCATGGCCGGTTTCGTGGCAGGAGATCGAGCACGCGAGTGCGACCACTGCCGGCATGCCTTTGCGGGCTGCGCGCACCGCTGCGCGGCGCTTCAGCGACGAAGAGCTGATCGCCGTTGCGGCCAGCAACCACAATGATCCAGCCAATTGCCCGCAACACCTGGTCGAACTCATCAACGGCCTGAATGCTTTTGCCGACTACACGTTGAATTGCGCCGATGAAGCCCCGGAACCACAGATCTACCAGCGCGTACACACCGATGCGACCCAGGCTCGTGCACAGCTGGAGCTCGCCCTGGAGGTGCTGGTCGAGGCCGAGGCCGGATTCCCAACGCCGAATTGAAGTACCCCCGCCAGCGCGTTGACCGAGCACCTATACAAAACCTATACAAAAGGTATAAATAGGTGTTGACAGCGATCTTGTCCTGTACATAATACGTACATCAACAGTTCAGGCGTGCAATACAACTTCATGCAGTCCTCCCTTTCAAGTGTCCTTCCCCCAGAAGCGAAGTTGTTTCAGCGGTGCCCACCACTGACACGCCTTTTTCTCTAGGCCAACCCGGCTAAAGCCGGACCAGCCAGCCGAAACGACTCAGGCCTCGAAATCGAGGCCTGAGTCGTTTCTGGAACCCGAAAATCCCGGCGAACCATCACTTACGCCAGCGGTTTGTCCGATGGTGTCGGCTCCTTCCCAAACCACTGGCAGTTTATGTGAGAACATTCCCGTTTCTGGAATGGGCAAGCCAGCGGGCCGTCGATATGATCGCACGCAATCACTTTCCGATCACAGTCATCCTATGCAGCCTGTTGTCGAGCGGCTGCGGTGGCGGCGGCAACGACAGCAACCGGACGGTCGCTCCGGCGCCCGTACCACCGCCCGCCGCGGCAAATCAGGCACCAACGGCCGCCTTCACCATCACCCCGGGCCAGGGCACCCTGCCCTTGCTGGTTCAATTCGACGCCTCGGCATCTAGCGACTCAGACGGCAGCATCCAAACGTTTACGTGGGACTTCGGTGAGCCTGCCGGCGCCTCGAGCACCAGCGGCATCACCACGGCGCACACCTACAGCGGCGCCGGTGCTTTCACCGTGCAGCTACGGATAACCGACGACGACGGCGCATCGGCCACGACAACGCAGACCGTGACGGTGCTAAACCCCCCGTTGGCATTGGCAACCATTTCCGGGACGATCCACATACTTTCTTCCAGCGCCATCGACAGTGACGTGAACGATGTCGGCAGCCCACCGACGCCCAACAACGACTTCTCCAGCGCCCAGACGCTGCCTAACCCGGTCACCCTGGGGGGGTTTGCCAATCTACCAATGACCGGCGTGGGCGACGATCCCCAACGAGGCAACCTCTTCAGCACCGGCGACCCGGGTGACTTTTACGCGCTGTCGATGGTGGGCAACGAGATCATCATTCTGGACATCGCCGACCCCGCCACGGGTGGGCAGGCGCTGTATCTTTACGACTCGGCGCAGAACCTCATCGATGTCGACGATGGGCCCGACGCCACTCAAACTGTGCGGGTCCCGGCCCTGGGCACGTATTTTATTGAGGTCAGACCATTTCTCGGCGCCAGCAACTACGTGTTGACTGTCGGTCAGGACCTGCTGCCAGCCGGAGCGATCGCGCCCGGATTGACCGACGCTTTCGTCCCGGGCGAGATCCTGCTGGGGGCAAGCGACATTGGCGCTCTGGGCCGCGAATACGGCCTGACCGAGGTCGCCCGTTCGGGGGAGCTCGCCCTGATGCGCACCGCAGGTGCCGACGCCACCCTGCACCGCCTTGGGCGTACGTCACCATTCGATTACCGGTGGAGCTCCGCAAAACGCGAAAAGTACGCCACCCGGGCGATGATCGAGGCGCTCGCACGCGATCCCCGCACGCGAATCGCCGAACCCAACTTTTTGCGTTACCCGCACACCGAGCCCAACGATACTTTCTATGGCCTGCAGTGGCATTACCCCGCCATCAACCTGCCGTTGGCGTGGGATATCACGACCGGCGACAGCAGCGTGATCGTTGCGGTGATCGATACCGGCGTGCTGCTGGCCCACCCGGATCTGGACGACCAACTGGTCGCCGGCTACGACTTCATTGCAGATCCCGACCGCGCGCGGGACGGTGATGGACGCGACAGCGACCCCACCGACGAAGGCGACCTTGCCTTCGGCGGATCGAGCAGTTTTCACGGCACCCACGTTTCCGGCACCATAGCGGCCGAGACCAACACCGATCCCAACAACCCCAGCCCGGGTGTGGCCGGGGTCGCTTGGGATGCGCGCATCATGCCGCTGCGAGTCCTGGGCGTTGACGGCGGGACGAGCTTCGATGTCATCGAAGCGATCAAATGGGCGGCCGGGTTGGACAACGTCTCCGGCACGCTGCCCGCGCAACGCGCCGACGTCATCAACCTCAGCCTCGGCGGCGGCAGTCCCTCGATGAGCGAGCAAGACACCATCAATCAGGTACTCAACTGTGACCCCTTGAACCCCCCCGCCCCATGTGTGATCGTCGTTGCCAGCGCCGGCAACGATGCTTCCACGGAACCCAGCTACCCGGCAGCCTACAATGGGGTGGTGTCCGTGAGCGCGACCACCATTCAGAACAACGCCATTGCGCCGTACTCGAACAGCGGCGCCACGATCGACATTGCGGCACCCGGAGGATCGAGCATCACCGACATCAACGGCGATGGCATCGTCGATGGCGTGATCAGCACGCGCGCCGACGACAGCGACCCGGCCAATCTGCAGTTCGGCTATTCCACCCTGCAGGGCACCTCCATGGCCGCACCACATGTGGCCGGTGTAATCGCCTTGATGAAGGCGGTGCATCCGAACCTGACCCCTGCCGAGTTCAACGACGCCTTGATGGCCGGTGACCTCACCGATGATCTCGGCGTTCCCGGCCGAGACGATCAGTACGGCCATGGCCTGATCAACGCACACAAAGCGGTGCTTACAGCGCTGGCCCTGGCCGCCGGCCAGGGCGTCGACCCCGGTCCGATTTTGGGGTTGTCGGCCAGCACCCTGGTTTTCGGCTCCGCCCTCGATCAGCAAACCCTGACACTCAGCAATGTTGGCTCTGGCACGATCGCGGTTCAGAGCGCGACTATCAGCGCACCTTGTTGGCTGAGCACAACGCCCGCAATCACACAGATGGACGCCTACACCGTAACCGTGGTTCGCACAGGGCTCGCCGAAGGCTCCTACAGCGCAACGATCGACATCACCACGGACGCAACCAATCCCAATGTCACCGTTACCGTCACCATGCGGGTGGTCACCGCTAACCCCAACGCCGATGCGGGCGTCCACTACGTGATTCTGGTGGACGATAGCGGCGCTACGGTTGCCAATCTCTTCGACGTCGTGAGCGTCAACAACGGCGAGTACGCCTATTCGATCAACGCGATTCCACCAGGCCAATACCGCGTGTTCGCGGGAACCGACTCGGACAACGACAACTTTCTGTGCGACGCCGGAGAGGCCTGCGGCACGTACGGAACTCTGGACTCTCCGAATTTGATAGCGGTCAACGGTGTGGATCTAACCAATATAGATTTCACTTCAGAGTTTCGCGTGAATCTCAGCGTTCAGGGCGCTACAACCAGCCGCATTGATGCTCGCGGCAGTACGGCACCCATGCAGATCCCGATAATGACTCAGAAACAAAAACCTTGATCGCTGCGATGATCAGACTCAGCCTGCCAGGCATGGCGACGTTGCTATGCGTCGGCTGCGCGGCCGGCGATCCGATTCCTGCAGCCGAACTGCTCAACCACCCCAATTGCACCATCACCCAGGCCGGGATACAGGTGGTGAGCTATGAAGAGGTGGCCCGGTTGCGCGGATCGACGCTGTTGAATATGACCACCGCGCAGGTCAATAGCGGGCCAGATGCAGTCCTGATAGTCATTTCCAATGGCCGCCAGCCTACCCCGGGTTATCGATTCGACCTGACTGATGCTTTCACCGTCGGCGGCATCGCGACCCTCGAATTACGCTGGCTGGTACCCGACGAAGATGCGCTGCAGCCCCAGATGATCACCTATCCGTGTATTGTGATCGGGCTCGAGCGCAACGCTTTCAATCAGGTGCGCGCGCTCGACGAACATGGCAACCTGCTGGGAGAGGTTTTTCTGTAGAAGCGAACCGGTCAGCAGGTCAGCAGGTCAGCAGGTCGAGCGCCGCGGAGGCGCGTTGCTGAACGCTTGCCTTGTACGTGTCCAGATCCATGTCCCGGTTTTCACCCATGGCCCCCACCAGATAGCGCTTGTAAACACCCTGGCCGATGGCCGCAAGGCGCCAGTGAGAAAACGCGCGATAGTAGTCGATGCCTGAAAGATCTCGCCCGGTAGCGTCGTGATAGCGTTCACACAGAGCATCACGGCTCGGAAACCCACCGATGGACGTGGGTGTGAGTTCAAGCGCACCGTCACCTGGCTCGATCCAAGAATTCAGCAGGTAACCCACATCGGCCAACGGATCCCCCAACGTGCACAGCTCCCAGTCGAGCACGGCCACAATGCGGCCCTGGACCACGATCATGTTGCCGAGCCGATAGTCGCCGTGCACGATAGTGGCGCCGATTTGCTCGGGCATGGTTTCCTCGAGCAAGCGCGAGGTTTCCTCCATCTCCGGAATCTCGTGAGTCTTGGACGCCGCCCACTGTTTGTTCCAGCGCTTGAGCTGGCGCGCGAGGTACGCTTCCTTGCGGCCCAGCTCCCCCAACCCCACATCATCGGGGTCCAGCAGATGCAGTTTCGCGAGGATATCAACCATTTGCTCGCCCAGGGTGAGCCGTTCGGCGCCCGATAATGTCCGCGCTGCCTCGGCGTCGTGAAGCACCTCGCCGACCACGAACCCCATGATGTAGAACGGCGCACCGTTCACGTCGGGGTCCACGCACAAACCGTAGGTTGGGGCCACAGGCACATCGCTACCCGCAAGTGCTGAGACGATTCGGTGCTCTCGACCCATGTCGTGCGCACTTTCCAGCACTTGACTCAGCGGCGGCCGCCGCAGCACGTAGTCGGCGCCGCGCCGATCGACGAACCGATAGGTGAGATTCGAATGGCCACCGGCAATGAGTACGAATTCCAACGGCGGCTCAAGCCCCGGCAGGTGACCCTGCAGCCAGGCGGTGACCGGCTGCGCGTTGATTCCTTCTACCGTCCTTGTTACCACGGTTTCTCCCGCGTTCGCACTGCCAGTACCAGCAGTGTATTAGGGTAACCAAACCCTTTGAGTTTTGTCATGCAATCGTTTTACATACCGCCGTGCTCAGACTAGCCCTCATCCCGATGGTGGGTTTGCTGGTGACGGCATGTGCCACGGTGCCCATTGGCGGTCCCACCGCACCTGCGAACGATCCTGACGCCGGCAGATTGACGCCGGTGTCGGGCCGCAGCGTCTGGATATATCCCCGCGAGCTCGCTTTTACCGGCGACGCCAGATATCAATGGCCGACAGGACGTACCTACGACGGCGACTGGAAAAACGGCAAACCGCACGGCATGGGGACGATGGAACTCACGAGCGGCGAGCGCTTCAGCGGTATGTGGGAACACGGCAAACGTCACGGCCACGGCGAGTTGACCCAGGCCCAGGGCAACCACTACGTCGGACAGTTTGTTAACGGCGCGCGCCACGGAGACGGCGTGGAGCGGTCGGCCGATGGCCTCTACCGGGGCGCCTGGACGGACGATCTTCCCAACGGCGCAGGCGAATTCCACAGTAACGATGGCAGCACCTACAGAGGCCAGTGGCACGACGGCCAGCGCGAGGGCTACGGTACCTACACGGACAAGAACGGCAGCACCTACGAAGGCGACTGGATCGCCGACGTGCCCCACGGCTTTGGCAACATGTCAGGAGTCGACGGCACTAGCTACACTGGAAGCTGGGCCCGAGGTCGCCGCGACGGCTACGGGAGCGCCGTCGACACCGCGGGACTGCGCTACGAGGGAACCTGGGTAGCCGGCCAGCGCCAGGGCTTCGGCGTCGTCTCGCGTCCCGACGACAGCCGCTACGAAGGCGATTGGCTGAAAGACAAGCGCCATGGACAGGGCCGTGAAACGTCGAGCGATAGCAGCTTTCACGACGGCGGCTGGGAGAGCAACCGGCCGTTTGGACCCGGTATACGACACAGCCCTACAGGAATCGAGATCAGCGGCGTGTGGAACGGCGATCTCGTGAGCACGGGCCTGCTCCGGCTGCCAACGGGCCACGAATATGCCGGCCCGCTGTTCAAGAACAACAACGAGGAGGCAAGTCCACTGCTGCGCCACTGGCTCACGGGCATCGCCGACCAGGGAGATCCTTACGCGCAGCTGTTCCTCGGTACGCTGTTCAGCGATTTCAAGGAACCCGCCAAAGACGTCGATCAAGCACGGCTGTGGTACGGCAAAGCGGCCCTGGCAGGGCTCGCCGAAGCTCGATACCGCCTCGCGCTCACCCACACGAAGGGCAACGCGGCGCGCACCATCGAGCTGCTTGCCCAGGCAGCCGAACAGGATCATGCCGCGGCCAATGACCTCCTCGGCGAGTACTACCTCATCGGCGATGAGGTGCCCCGCAATCTCCAAACCGCAATCCGTTACTTCGAGCGAGCGATGGGGGCCGGAAGCATTCAGGCACGCAACAATCTAGCGTGGTTACTGGCCACCACCACAGCAAGCGAGTTTCGCGACGGCAAACGCGCCGTTGCGATGATTCGCCCCCTCGCCCTGCTCTACGACAACTGGCAGTATCTGGACACGCTGGCCGCCGCCTTCGCCGAGAGCGATGATTTTGATCAAGCCATCGAGTTGCAGAAACGCGCGCTCGAAGACGCAACAGACAACGACGCCGTGGAGGCCGCCATCGTTGCGCAGATGCGCCAGCGCTTGCGGGCCTTTGAACGGGGGCAGCCGGTTCGGGAGTAACGCAGGCCATGACCACGGCTAACTGGCCGTTCCTCGATCGCAACACGCTCAATATCGATCGAGCGAGCGGCATGTACCTTTTTACCACCGAAGGCGACAAGATTCTGGATGCGGCCGGCGGTGCGATCGTTGCGAATATCGGTCATGGCCGACAACGTGTGGTCGACAAGGTTGCCGAAGCGACGTTGAATTATACCTACGTGGTACCGCCGTGGATCACGCCCTCTCGTCGTGCCCTTGTCGAGGCGCTGGAGGCACATTGGTTGCCTGAGGAGCTCAGGCGCATCCACATCACCTCCGGCGGCTCCGAAGCGGTGGAGTCGGCCATGAAGCTCGCACTTCAGTATCACGCCGCGCGTGGGGAAACGAGCCGAAATCAGATCATCTCGCGCAGTGTGTCCTATCACGGCACCACGGTGGCGACCACGGCGATCAGCGGTCATCCTGCACGCAAAAAGGGGCTTGAACACGCGCTGCCCCACTATCCGAGCGTTGCCACCCCCTATCCCCTGCGCTGCCCACTCGGCTCCCACCATCCGGACGCGGGCGCCTACTACGCCGACCTCTTGCGCGAGACGATCGTCGCCGAAGGCGCCGAGGACAATTGCGGCTCTCCTCGCAGAACCGATCACCGGCTCCAGCGGCGGCGCCATCGTGCCGCCCGCCGACTACTGGCCGCGGGTCCGAAAAATCTGCGACGAGTTCGGGGTGCTGCTGATCCTCGACGAGGTTATGACCGGGTTCGGTCGAACCGGTTTGCCTTTCGGCTACCAGCATTGGGACATCACGCCCGACATCTTAGTGTCGGGCAAGGGGTTGGCCGGCGGCTATGCTCCGCTGGGCGGCGTGTTCGCGACCGAAACGATCGGCGCCACCATCGAGGCGGCGGGAATGAGCGTGATGTTCCACACCTTCGGCGCGCACCCGGCCGCCTGCGCGGCCGGTGCAGAAGTGTTGAACATCATCATCGAAGAACGCCTCGTCGAACGCGCCGCCCGCATGGGCGCCCTGTTGCACGATCGGCTGGTGGAGGTGTTTTCAAACCATCCGCACGTGGCAGAGGTGCGCGGCCAGGGTCTACTGCAAGCCATCGAGGTGGTCCAGGATCTAGACACCCTCAGTCAGTTTCCAGCCGAGGACGGCGTCACCAATCGGATCGTCGCGAAGGGGCTCGAAAATGGCGTCTTCTACTATGGCGGTGGCACCGGCGAAGTACGCGACATCGTCTGCATGGGACCGCCATTTATCGTCGAAGAATCCCACATCGAAACGATCGCAGAGGTCCTACTCGAATCGGTGAATGCGATCGTATGATCGGCCGGGTGCGAAATCAGGGTCGTTGAGGTGGTCATTGGAGGAACGCCACATCTTCGGGCAACGTACGCCCGCGCCCGAGCTCGGGCAGCCGACCAATCGGAAAAAATTACGCAAGCAGTGGCTACCACGCTTGACCGCGCCAGCGCCTGCAGTGGGAATCGAGCGCCGATCAACCCGCGAGTTCGGCCTTCACCGCCGCCAGACGCTCGATGGTGGCCAGGGATTCGGACTGGTCGGCGCTCAGGTTGCGCACGATTACGTCGGTAAAACCGAGCTCCTCGAAAGCTGCGAGTTGCTCGGCGACCTCGGTGACGCAGCCATACATCAGGGCATCTGCGCTGATTCCCCGATAGCCGCGCTGAATATATGGCTCGACCACTTTCTTTGCTTGGGCACTGGTCGCACCCACGAATATGTCGCGCCGGATCGCCACCGCAGAGGGCGTACGGCCATGTTCCACGCAGGCCTGGCGATACGTGTTCAGTCCCTCGCGAGCCTGAGCCATGGTGTAACCCGGCGAGGCCAGCCAACCCTCGGCAAGCCGCGCGGTACGATTGATCGCCGGGACCGCCATGGCGCCCACCCAGACCTCTACTGGTTCGGGCGGCAAAGGTGATATTCGTGCGCGCTGGATGCTCCAGTAGCGTTTCTCCGTTGCCTCCTCGCCGCGCCACAGCGTTCGCATGACCTCCATTGCAGCTTCGAACAATGCCGCGCGCTGTTTTGGCTCGTTGCCCATGCTCACACCCTGATGGTCGTCGCCGAGCCCGCACTGCATGATGAACGGCCCCTGGGCAATAGATGCCAGCGTGCCGATCTGCTCGGCCAGCAGCACGGGATTCCACAACGGCAGCAGGAACAGCGCACCCGCCGGTTTGTCGCCCCACTCGGCGAGCATCCGGCCGAGGATGGGCACATTTTGAAAGTACGGCGACCGCGTGACGTGATGGTCGCCGACAAACAATGTATCGAGATCCGCTTGCCGCGCGGCGCGCGCGCGCTCGACCATATACCTGGCGCCCTCGCGGGGATCATCCACCGTGTAACTCGAGCAGATCGAAATACCGATGCGCATCGTTGTACCTCCGAAAACGGACTCCGCTCACGCAATACGGTGAGCACGCAACCTACCATCGTCAAACAAGAACTCGCCTTCCACCGGATGTCCCGAGAGCACCCGCGGCAACCAGATTCGATCATCCTGCCACATCCGGTCGTAAGGTATGGCATCTAGTGCATACCAATGCGGGTCTGCTTCGGCGGTCTCAATGGCCATGCCGCCGTGCTCATGGACAACGAACACATAGCCGTACCACTGGCTGGCAAGCGTGTCTGCAAACTTGAGCCGTGCCATGAGCCGCGGGCGTGCAACCCGAATACCCACCTCCTCGAGGGTTTCGCGAACCGCGCATGCAGCCGGGGTTTCACCTTCTTCCAGCTTGCCACCGGGTGCATTGATCTTACCGGCACCGTGCCCCGTCTTTTTGTCGATCAACAACACCCGATCGGCGTCGATCACGAACAGCAACGTCCCCGTCAGCTCTGGCTCCCAATCCTCAAACATCAGCTCGAGCTCACGCGCTGCGACCAGGTTTTTTTCCAGCCGCAGCACCTCAGATCCGGATGCCGCTTTGACGTCGGCCGGGTAATAACCCTCGCGCTCGTACCATCGCACCAGCATCGTCTCGTGCACGGCGCAGTCCAGCCACAGATGCTCGAAACCTGCGTCGCGCGCGCGCTCCTCCATTGCCGCAAGCTTGATCCGACCGCGCGGCAACGCCATCGCATCATGCACGTGCCAGACGGCGTCCGCGGGTTGTGTCAAGGATCCCTCGGGAACGGCAGAGCCCGCCACCTGGGCAGATCGTCCTCGATCGGGAACCAGCGAGCCCTGGAGCCGACATAGATGTGGCCGCGTGGCGTGACTCTGGGATCGCTGTCGAGACTGCCGGCGGGAATATTCATCCGCCGAGACGATCCGGGCTGGTGAGCCATTCGAAATCTACGTCCTTGACAAACAGCGCCCCACGGCGCTGAACCGATCGTTAGTTGATTCAGACATAGCCCAGGCCTCCTGATCGCAAACTGCTCTGCCGTACCTATCAAGTCAAGGCGTATACTTGATCGAATACAGGCCAGGAACCGAGCGCAGGTTGGCGGGTACGAAGGTACAAACTGAGCATCCGGTGCAGCCTGGTGATGACCCGGACATCGACCGTCAACGTCAGATTGAAATCGCTGCACGCCTAACAAT
>Ga0114950_10000075_pt1 | contig 51383 bp, 46 predicted proteins | sample N075metaG_FD_83503 | JGI IMG/M metagenome (GOLD analysis project Ga0114950, IMG submission 83503) | Deep subsurface microbial communities from Kermadec Trench to uncover new lineages of life (NeLLi) - N075 metaG | ecosystem: Environmental > Aquatic > Marine > Ocean trench > Sediment | place...
AGCCCGGCGACACCGGCACCGATGACAAAAACTTTAGCGGGTTTGAGTGTACCGGCTGGCGTCATCATCATCGGCAGGATCCGGTCAAGTTTCTGGGCGGCCAGGATGACCATTGCGTAACCCGCCAGGTTTGCCTGGGAACTCAAGGCGTCCATTTTCTGTGCCCTGGTCGTCCGCGGGATCATTTCCATACTGATTGCAGTGACACCCTGGCTGGCCAGAGAATCGACCAGTTCTATTTCATTGTAAGGGTCCAGGTAACTAATCTGGATAGCACCTTTTTTAATCTGGGAAACTTCTTCCAGAGCCGGTTTCCTGACCCTGAGCACCATATCAGCTGAGCCGATCAGAGCCTGGCGATCATTGGAGATCGTGGCCCCGGCATCTGTATATTCCGCATCGGAATAACCGGACCCCTTACCGAGACCAGATTCTACAGCGACTTCAATTCCCGCCTGGGTGAGTTTCTTAACAGAATCGGGAATCAGGGCCACTCTTCGTTCGTTGGCCCAGGTTTCCGCGGGTACAGCAATCTGCATATGCAACCTCGTAGCTAAATTGTATTTCCGAATATTCCTGAATATTAAGTCCTGCCCGGATTCGAGAGTGTCTAAACCAGGAAGGGTTATACTTCCGACGCGCAAAGTACCATGATCACTGGGTCATTTCTATAATAAGTACGTGATCCGTTGCTATTTATTCCGGCCTTGTGCGCGGGGACTATTCTTCTTTCTTTGTTTCACGTTGATTTCGATCAGCTAAGGATCCGTTTAGGTGACTCACTTGTATCAAGGTCAGGGGAATTGTTATAAAGAGTCCCTATTTCAGGCAATTAGGAAGCTTGCATGAGTTGGCACAAAGAAGCCCACGAGATTCAATTACGGCGAGACCTCTCAAAACAACAGGGTGGAGAGGAATCGATTGCTGTTCAACATGCCAAAGGCAGGTTAACCATTCGTGAACGGATTGATTCCCTGGTGGCGTCGAATAGCTTTGAGGAACATGGTGAGGGTGCCGGGTTTGCACAGAAAGGTGAGGATGGCGCCATAGAGGAATTTACCCCGGCCAACTATGTCGTGGGATTCGGTGAGGTTAATGGCCGGCGGGTCGTCGTTGGGGGTGAAGATTTTACGTTAAAGGGCGGTTCTCCCAACGGCGCAGGTCTTCGCAAGAGTGTCTACGCAGAAGAACTGGCCGTGCAGTATAAGGTGCCTTTAATTCGTATGCTTGAAGGCGGCGGCGGCAGTGTTGCCGGTTCTTCCGGCAGCGGTAAAAGGCCCACCACGGTTGGCACTCCTGTCTATATTGAACCCAGGTTCAAGATAATTGCAGAAGCGATGAATGTTGTGCCCGTTGTTTCAGGCGCCATGGGGCCGGTAGCAGGTTTTCCGGCCGGGCGCCTGGTGGCGTCACATTTTTCCGTCATGGTTAAAGAAATTTCCCAGGTGCTGGTTGCCGGACCGGCATTGGTTGACAGAGCGCTCGGTGTGTCCATGACAAAGGAGGAATTGGGTGGCTGGCGAATTCACACCAGGAGTGGCATCGTCGATAATGTTGCTGATACTGAAGAAGCTGCATTTGACCAGATGAGGCAGTTCTTGAGTTATCTGCCGCAAAATGTGTGGCAGATTTCTGACAGGATCCATTGTGATGATGATCCGGATCGCGCAGATGAGGAGCTGATCTCGATCGTGCCCAGGGATGGCAGGATCCCCTTTGATATGCGGGAAGTGATCACCCGGATTATGGATTCAGGTTCATTCTTTGAGATTGCGCCGCACTACGGCCATGGACAGATCATCGGATTAGGCAGGCTAAAAGGTGCCGTGGTGGGTATCATCGCGAACGATTGTGTTCACTTTGCAGGCGCGATGACGGCAGAAGGATCACAAAAGGCAAAGAGAATGATGGAGCTGTGCGATACATTCCACATGCCAGTGGTTAACTTTATGGATGAGCCGGGTTTTATGATTGGGCCGGATGCCGAACAATCAGCAACTATTCGTTATGGGATGAGTGCCGTGGCAGCAGCGGTGCAATCCACTGTACCCTGGGCGACTATCGCAGTCCATAAGTCGTTTGGCGTGGCTTCAGCCGCGCACTTTGCACCTAACACCTATCAATTAGCCTGGCCATCCTGGGAGATGGGAGCGCTACCGGTTGAGGGTGGTGTTGCGGTTGCGTTTCATCGCGAAATAGCGGCTGCGGATGATCCAGCGGCAAAACGAAAGGAATTGGAAGAAATGTTGATGAAGAACCGGTCTCCATTTCCCATGATGGAAAGTTTTGCCGTTCATGAATTGATAGACCCAAGGCAGACAAGGTCTAAACTCTGTCATTGGATAGACTGGATACAGCCTCTGCTGGCAGAATTGAAAGGACCCGTAACATGGGGAATGAGACCCTGATATGAAACGAAATGAAAATACCCGGCCGTTGATTACCGGGGTGCTGCTGCTATGGTGTGTCCTGTCCGGCGTCGGGATAAATGCCGCAGCTGTTAATTCTGGCAATGTTGAAGCAGAGCTGATTGCTGAGGTGGCGAGTATCGAACCAGGCAAACCATTCTGGGTTGCCCTGAAACAAAAAATTCGACCTGGATGGCACACCTACTGGCGCAATCCAGGTGATTCCGGTGCGCCAACCAGTCTAGAGTGGGATCTGCCGGAAGGATTCTCAGCATCAGGGATTCATTGGCCGTACCCGGAGCGGGTACCTTACGGACCCCTGATGAATTTTGGGTATCACGATGAGGTTGTATTTCCGGTACTGATCACCACACCCGATACCATCCAGTCGAGTGAAATTGTCCTCCGGGCAAAAGGACAATGGCTGGTTTGTGCAGACATCTGTATACCTGAAAATGCGAATCTCGAGTTGGTTCTACCCGTATTGAATCGTTCGTCCGTTATAGATGAGCGCCATGCAGAGACTTTCGAACGAGCAAGGCAGAAAATTCCACAGGATATTGGCATCATTGCAGAATCCGTTATTCATCCAGACGTGATAACCCTTCGCGTGGCCATGTCCGGATTGCAGGCATCACGGATCAGGTCCATCGACTATTTTCCTTATGAAGAAGGGGTCCTTGATTTCCCGAAACCGCAGAAACTTTCGTTGACTGAATCGGGATTTCAGCTGGACTTGCAGGCCGGGTACAACTTTGATCCGGGTGAGCCGAGACTGGATGGCATCATTGTCGTAACCGAAGATTCCGGTGAACTGTTGAAAACGGCATTTGAAATTTCAGCCGTCGTGGCAGGTTCCACTGGCAGCAGTGAGATTAGCCTGGTGCTGGCTTTATTGTTCGCGTTTCTCGGTGGCTTGATTCTGAACCTGATGCCCTGCGTTTTCCCTGTTTTATCGATCAAGTTTCTTTCTCTCGTCGAGAGTACTCACGCCGACACAGGGGAAATAAGACATCACGGCATTGCCTATATGGCAGGCGTCGTTCTTAGTTTCCTGGCTGTTGCGGCCATCCTGATTGCATTGCGTGCCGGTGGAGAACAAATAGGCTGGGGATTCCAGCTTCAGTCGCCGGTGGTCGTTGGTGTGCTCGTATACCTGTTTGTTTTAATCGGCCTTAATTTATCCGGTTACTTTGAGTTCGGATTGTCGTTGATGAATGTGGGTGGCGGTCTGGCCAGTGGCGGTGGTTACTCCGGGTCTTTTTACACTGGTGTGTTAGCCGCCGTGGTGGCAGCGCCCTGTACTGCTCCCTTTATGGGCGCCGCCATTGGTTACGCGCTGACTGAAGATACGATGAGCGCACTGCTTATATTTGCTGCCCTTGGTTTTGGCATGGCAGTGCCCTATGTATTGCTGTGTTTTTCCCCGCCATTGTTGAATCGATTGCCGAAACCTGGCCAGTGGATGGAAACACTCAAGGAAATATTTGCATTTCCCATGTTTGCAACAGCCATCTGGTTGATCTGGGTACTGAATTTACAAACGGGTGCTAACGGATTGCTGGCCATTCTCGGCGGATTGTTGCTAATTGTTTTCGCACTGTGGTTAGCCAAACGAAGGGGAGATGGAGTCGGGCGCCTCGTCTCTAATGGGTTTATATCATTATTGCTGATCGGCGCGTTGGGGTTGACGGGTTCCGTCAGCAATAAGGCAAAATTAGCGGGTGAAACTGGACCTGTAAAAGGAGAATCAAAGGGATTACATTCGGAACCTTATTCACCCGACGGATTGAAAGCACTGGTGGCGGAAGGTCCGGTATTTGTCAATTTCACCGCCGCCTGGTGTATCACCTGCAAGGTCAATGACCTGGTGGCATTGAGTTCCGACAGGGTTCTGCAGGTATTTGTGGATAATAACGTCACTTACTTGGAAGGTGACTGGACCAATGAGGATCCTGTTATCACCCTGGCGCTAGCGGAATACGGACGCAGTGGTGTACCGCTGTACCTGCTTTATCCGAAGGGTGCTTCCACAGCGACTGTATTGCCGCAGATCCTGACTGAATCGATTGTCATTGAAGCGATCGAAGCGTTGTAATTGCAGGTTCAGAGAGGGATATTATCAAGAGACATCATAGAGAGAGGGGGAAAATAGTGAAACTGCTTATTGTACTGGTCGCCTTTCCGCTTTTGCTTGCTTGCGAACCACAGAATCGAACGCCGGGTATGTGGTTAAGCGGTGAACTTGTTGACACGAGCGTAACAGACTGGACATTTTCTGATGAATTTACCGAGATTTTCATCCAGACCAATCCCTGGTATGGGATTCCATTTTCCGTCACCGTCGTGGTGGCTTCAGTTGGGAGCAGGATTTATGTTCCATCTATCTATGCGGAACCGGCGGAATTTCCAGGCAGTAAGTACTGGAATAGTGTCATTGCTGACAACCCGGCAGTGGTGCTTAAAATAGGCTCCAGGCTCTATCCACGTCGGGCAAGGCTGGTGACGGATGACGATGAATTTGAGATAGCCTATGAGGCGCTTGCCACCAAGTATGAATTCTGGCGTGAAGGTAAAAACAATCCTGACAAACGGCCGCCATTTGTCCTCATCAGCATGGATGATCCAATTTAATCGGCAGGTGGCCCCGTATGAAAAAGATAAACCTGGTGCTGGTCACTGCTCTCGTTGCAGGGATATACGTTTTGTTGCCGGTTTATGCTGATTCCCGGCAGAACAAAAAGGACACAATAAATATTGAAGACAGTGCCTGGTTAGCGGGTCATTGGCTGGGTGATGGATTTGGCGGCACCTCGGAAGAGGTCTGGACCAAACCGGTTAATGGCGTGATGATGGGGATGTTCAGGCACCATGACAAGAACGGCAAGCTGGTTTTCTATGAATTCCTCACCATCGATGAAAGCGGTATGACGCTGAAACATTTCCATCCTGGCTTAAAAGGGTGGGAAACCAAGGACGAGGTGGTGACCTTTGAAATGATAGGAACACCACCAGGAAAGATACTTCTCGAAGGTTTGAGCTTCGAGAAAAAATCCGAAACAGAAATGGAAATTTCCCTGAGTCTCAGGCGTGGAGATTCGATTGAGACTGAAGTTTTCCATATGATGCGAGTCCTGGAATAGGCTTCAGTAAGCGACGACGGTATTTTCAAATTGAAATCCGTCCGGATTCAACACCAGTCGATGACGATCACCTTGTTCATCGGGATTTTTATTTGTGTAACCCGAATCCCCCTGCCACATGGCAACGCGAATACCGTCCTTGCGAACATGAACACGAGTTTCATACACCTTTTTTGGCTGGGTTCGCAATACCTCCAATACCTTGTCGGCAGTCGGGTATAGCGATAGGTGATAAAGCGTAATCCAGGTGGGTGGTGCCAGGTCAATTTCACCGGCAGTGTGTTTTTGCAATGCGTCCCTCGGATTCATCCAGTCGTGTTCCAGAATTTCACCGCCATCAATCATGATCACCTGATCCGGTTTTATTTTTGCAGCGAAGAACCAGGTGGCAAAACGCTTTGTGGTGCTGGCTGGAGGCGTCCAATGTGAAAACCAGATAAAATCATCCGGGCTCGTTGAAATACCGGCTTCTTCAGCAGTTTCTCTTGCCGCTGCCTGTCGGGCGGCAATCAAGGGGTCACGGTTTTCGGGATAGTCCGCGTCATCAATGCGGCCGCCTGGAAACACCCACATGCCACCAAAACTGATCTTTGAATTCTTCTTTAACATTAACACTTCCAGTCCTTCAGCCTGGTCCCGGATCAGGACCACGGTAGCCGCGGGAATCGCATCAGGTATCTCATGGGCCTCGTTTTGTTTAAGATCTCCATAAATGTCGTTATGGTGTTTTAGTTCGGTTTTTGATTCTGTCATTAAGGGGTACTTCAGTTGTTTCTGTTAATTGTGTTGGTGATATCTACTGTCCAATTCTACTACACATCTGGTTAAACCAATCGTCGGGACTTGAACAGCAGGCAGCAACTAAAATATGATTGACTTAACGAGTGATTGACGAGCCAGCTAGCTCAAAATACTCCCTGGGAAAACACCGAGGAACTACCCTGTGAGAACAAACCTGGTTGACGAGGAAGGTAATCCGCTTTTTACCAACCGTCTGATAGACGAGGATTCTCCTTACCTGCTGCAACACGCCCACAATCCGGTTGACTGGTACCCATGGGGTGATGAGGCATTTGAGGAGGCCAGGAAAGCGGACAATCCAGTGTTTTTGTCCATTGGCTATTCTACCTGTCATTGGTGTCACGTGATGGAGCACGAGAGTTTCGATGACGTTGAAATAGCCAAATTTCTGAATGAGCATTTTATCTGCATCAAACTGGACAGGGAACAACGCCCCGACCTCGATGATATTTATATGACTGGCGTGCAGTTGATGTCGGGTCAGGGCGGTTGGCCCATGTCTAACTTCCTGACCCATGATGGCCATCCTTTTTATGCCGGTACCTATTTTCCTCCAGCAAGATTTATGCAGATCCTTCGCCAACTAAGTGAAGCCTGGCAGAGTAAACGGGGGGAAGTGCAGAAGCAGGCAAGCGAGATCTGCAGGGCAATTGATCAATACACATCTGCCAGAAGCAAGGCTGCTGATCTGGGTGATGACCTGACGGCCCGGGCAGCAGCAGAACTCAATGACCGTCTTGATGCAACTTCTGGCGGCTTTGGCGGTGCGCCAAAATTCCCGAATGAGTCCCAGTTGTTAGTGCTGATCGATGATATCAAGCGTGGCGGTTCCTCCAAATCCCGCCACGCGTTAACCCTGACGCTGGACAAGATGTACCAGGGCGGCATCTACGATCAGGTTGCCGGTGGCTTTCACCGTTATTCCGTGGATAGTCAATGGCTCGTACCGCATTTTGAAAAGATGCTGTATAACCAGGCGCAGCTTCTTTCAGTCTATAGCCAGGCATACTCAGCGACTGGAGAGCTCGCCTATAAACGTATTGCCACGGAGATTGGTGACTATGTCCTAAGAGATATGAGAGCGGCTGATGGAGGATTCTTTTCAGCGACTGACGCAGATTCCGAGGGTGAGGAAGGGTTGTTCTTTGTCTGGGCACTTGAGGAACTGCGGGAGTTGCTTGGCTCTGAGGAGATGGAAATCGTTGAAACAGTTTACGGTGTCTCTGAAACAGGTAACTTTGAGGGTCGGAACATCTTAAACCTGCACCAGCCCCTCGAGCAGACGGCATTGGCCTTAAATATGGACGCGGATCATTTTATGACGAAATTGGGCCATATTAAGGAGCGGCTCTATGAGATTCGACAGCGGCGTGTTCCCCCATTGCGTGACGAGAAAATTATTACCGGCTGGAATGGCATGATGATCTCTGCCCTGGCTATTGCCGCCAACGAGTTGCAGGTATCGCGATTCATGGATGCAGCCTGTCTGGCTGCCGACTTGATCTGGGGTAGGCATGTTGATGCACAGGACAATGATGTGATCAGTTTATGGCGGGTATCCCTGGCGGGTCATGTGTCTATTCCCGGAAACCTTGAAGACTACGCCTGCTTCTCAGAAGCACTGCTGCGCCTCTTCTTTCTGGGATCAGGGTCCCGCTACCTGGAGCGTGGCATCAGTCTTGTTGGTACCATGAATGGCAGGTTTTACGATGAATCGAACGGTGGTTATTTCATCAGCGAAGCCGAAACGACAGGTCCCATGATCACGCGTCCGAAGAGCCCGATGGATGGGGCAACTCCCTCAGGAAATTCAGTTGCCCTGCGCGCCCTGGTGCTGGCCTATCAGTTGACAGGAGACCTGCAATTTAACCAATTTGCGAGTGAAACCATCAGCTGCTTCAGCGGACTTATCAATGCCTCACCATCGGCATTTTCCTATATGGTCACAGCAATAAGCGATCAAGTGGCCGGGTCGAGAGATTCAATTCAATTTGCTGCAGGGGGCAATGTCAGGATATCCCTGACGGGGGAAAACGCCAAGGTTAGGATGCGAATTGAAATTGCGCAAGGATGGCATATTAACGCCAATGATGTTTCGGCAGATGGGATGATTGCAACCCAGGTGATGTCGGATTGTGAGATTGTCAGGATTGTTTATCCCATAGGGGTCGAAACCAGATTACCGTTCAGTCAGTCAGCGATTAATTTGTATACAGGTTCAGTCGAAATTGTATTCGAGCTGTCGGGGTTCGAGACACAAGGATCTCGTCAGATTCAGCTCAGGATCCAGGCGTGCGATAATTCGCTGTGCCTGGTACCCGAACTGTTGACCTTCAATTGTTAAAGCCGGAATGAGAAATCATACTTCAGATTCAGGCATCCAACCTCGCCGTCGCATTGCCTTTGATCACTTCCGTTCCCTCTTCGTTGGTTGTGGAAATGGTGATTTCGGCATACTGCACGCCGTCCTCTTCACGAATCTCTGAGATCGTGGCTTTGGCCGTTAGTGTCGCCCCGGGGAACACCTGGGACGTAAATCGCACACCAAATTTGGTCAATCGACCATCACCAACGTAATTGGTCAGCATCTTTCCGGTCATACCCATTGACAACATGCCATGGGCAAAGACCGATGGGTAGCCCGCAATCCTGGTGGTAAATATTTCATCGCTATGCAGTGGGTTATAATCTCCTGAAGCGCCCGCATACTGGACTATCTGGGTTCTGGAGAGATTCTTGCATACCTCCTCTGAGTAGATGTCGCCGACCTGTACTTCACTTGCTTTTAATGACATTTCTTTCTCCTAAGGATGGTTACTTTTCTTCACCGGAAGTGGCGGGTCGTTCAGTGCGTACGCCAACACTGGTGGCAGTGACAACCAGTTCTCCATTCTGATCGTGGTATTCGGTGACGGATTCACTGAAAGTGAGTTTGCCTCCACGACGACCTTGTTTTTCCCAGGTTTTTCCTGCCTTGCTTGTCGCCGCTAGTACATCCCCTGCTTTAAGTTGTTTGTGGTATTCGTAATGTTGTTCAGCGTGCAAGCCACCACCGCCACCACCACCACCACCGTCTCGTTGCGTAACACCCGTTGGTTCTTTTGCAGAGCCAAACCATTCCTGACCGATTTTTGGTCTTAAAAAATAATCCGGATCAAACTGTGCACTGGCCTGGACAAAGGTTGGCGGAGCAATAACAGCACCTGGCTCGGTTCCTTTTGCATAGTCGTCGTCATAATAAATTTCATTGGCGTCTCCAATTGAACGCGCGAACATCATGATATGTCCTGCTTCAATCGGGAATTTGTCAACAGCCATAATTTTCTCCCTCATTAGTTTTAGATGGTGGAACGACCCTACTAATAGTAACTGTGTGACGTCAAGAAGGAATTTTCATAATAAAGTCAGGTTAGGGCTTGTTCGCCAAAGAACGCAAGAGTATGATTTTTCTCCTGCTCGATTCTTGCAATAAATCAGAGTAGAGCCGTCAATCAAAAATAAAAACATTAGGGCCGAATATGTCGAGACCTGTTCGTATAGAGTTTCCGGGTGCTTGTTATCATGTGACAAGTAAGGGAATGGAGGGCCGAACAGTCTTTATGGACAAGGAAGATCGAGGCGTTTTCCTTAACGTTATAGAAAATGTGGTGCAACGATTTGGATGGCTATTGCACAGCTACGTTTTAATGGATGATCACTATCATCTGGTTGTCGAGGTACCCGGCGCGAATCTCTCAAAAGGTATGCGCCAGTTAAATGGAGTCTACACACAACATTTTAACCGCCGACACCAGGTAGAAGGGCCGATTTTTCAAGGCCGATTCAAGAGCGTGCTATTTGAGAAAGACGGATATTTACTGCCGCTTTGCAGGCATGTGGTGCTCAATCCAGTCAGGACAGGCACTGGAAATTCATTCAAATCTTATCGCTGGAGCAGTCACCGGGCGATGTCGGGTGACATCAAGAAGCCCGAGTTTCTTGCTACCGGTTCAGTACTTGGTCACTTTGGAAAACGGCAAAGAGACTGCCAGATAAAGTACCGTCAATACGTCAAGGACGGCATTGGTTCTGATTCGCCGCTGGATCAACGCAGCCAGCAGGTATTGCTGGGGAGTCCTCGCTTTCTGCGTGAAATGCAGCCCATTTTAAATGGTGTGAAAATGGCCAAAAGAGGGCCAAAGCAAGCCAGGCGCCGTCGTAGCCTGAATTCGCTGTTCAAGAATATCGATGCCTGTACCAGGGTTGAACGCAATGAGCTTATCAGGCGGGCCCATGTTGATTATGCCTATACGTTGATGGAAATAGGGGAACATCTGGGATTGCACTACACCACGGTAAGCAAGGTCGTCAATTCCAGGTAACGGTGTGATTGTAACCATCGATAAGACGCGGTATTCTTGTATTTGATATTCACAATATTGTTGTCGGGAGTCTAGTCGTGCGCAGAATGGTTAATGCACAAATCGAAGAAGAACAAGAAATTGATCTGACCCCTATGTTGGATGTCGTGTTCATCATGCTGATCTTTTTTATTGTCACGGCGACGTTCGTCAAGGAAGTTGGTATTGATGTCAACAGCCCTGATAAAAACCAGAATATTAAGGATGCGGATAAACAGAGTATTGTTGTCCAGATAACCAGCCGTGACCGAATCAGGATTCGCGGTAGAGATATTGATTTCCGATCTGTGCGGGCCAATATTGAACGACTGCATGCAGAAAATCCCGATGCACCGGTTGTAGTTCAACCACACCCGGAAAGTACGACTGAAATCATGGTTCATGTCATGGATGCTGCGCGTCAGGCAGGGATATATAACGTATCCATTGCTGCGGGCTGAGTACTTTTTTCTGTAAAAAGCGGCTCAACAAAAAGCGGCTCGGCAAAAAGTAGCTCAGCAAAAAGCAGTTCAATAAAAAGTATGGAATTAATTCTTATCCGCCACGGATTGCCTGAAAAAATCATCAATGAAGATGGCGCACCGGCCAATCCCCCATTGTCTGATACCGGGCACGAGCAGGCTCGAAAAGTCGCCAGGTGGTTGAAAGACCGTGAAATTGACCGGCTCTATTCAAGCCCAATGAAGCGGGCGTATCAAACAGCAGAACCGCTGGCGGAAATGAAAAATCTTGAGATTGAGGTTCGAACCGGTGTTGCAGAATACGATCAGGATGCAGGTCACTATATTCCGGTTGAGCAACTCAAGGAACTTGATTACGAACGCTGGCAGAGACTCATGCGTGGAGAAATGGATGACATTGATTTCCCCAGGTTTTGTGAAGAAGTCATTTCGACAATTGAGAATATTATAGAGCAGAATCGTGGCAAGAAAGTGGCTATCACCTGTCATGGTGGTGTCATAAACGTTTGGACCGCCCATGTGATCGGATTCGAACCGAGAATGTTTTTCAATCCCGACTACACCAGTATCAATCGTTTTATGGCGGCGAGTTCTGGCGAAAAGTCCGTCATTACCTTGAATGAACACTTTCATCTATTGTGATTCAAGCTGCTTGCGCGTTTAAACGCGAGAGCCCAAATAAGTTAATCACCCTATTCTGATGCTTTGTCCTCCATCCACAGGGAGGTTGATCCCGGTTATAAATTTTGCCTCTTCGCTAGCCAGAAACAAACTGGCGAAGGCAACGTCCCAGGCAGTGCCCATTTTTTGATTGAGTGGAACCCGTGCGTCACGATCAGCAATCGTTTTCTCACGTGATTGACCAAGAGAGGTGCTGTATCCCTCTATTGCCATAGGTGTGTTCATGAGGCCAGGTAAAATACAATTCGCCCGAATGCCAAATCTCGCATTTGCCATCGCTGCATTCTGGGTAAGGGCCATGACGCCTGCTTTCGAGGTTTTGTAAGCAACCATGCCTGTTGATGCAATAGCGGCGACCGACGAGATATTGATGATCACACCCGTATTTCTTTCACGCATAAAGGGAACAACGTGTTTGCAGGTAAGGAACACACTTTTTAAGTTAACATCCATAATCAGGTTCCAATCCTCTTCCTTCAATTTCGTCATACCTGCATCGCGAAATCCTATGCCCACATTGTTTTGCAGAATATCAATTTGACCAAAATGTTGGATGCATGCCTTTGCCATCGACTCGCAGTCATGCTCCACAGACACATCACCCTGGAATGCGAATCCTTCTCCGCCTTCTTTGATTATCATTTCAAGCGTCTCTTCTGCAGAAGCCATGTTACGATCCAGCAACATCACTTTTGCCCCTTCGCGTGCGAATAAAATAGCCGTAGCACGCCCGTTGCCGATTGTTGCTCCCGGTGTCTGACCGGCGCCAGTGACGATTGCCACCTTGCCTTCTAGTCGAGTACCCATGATGGCCTCCAATATGTTGATGTTTCTCCATCATACGCGGCAGAAACCATTGGGAGAAATGAGCAGTTGATCGCTGCTTTGGTATAACTCGGGAATTGCCGGTTGATTGCCGCCTTCACCCCGTCAAACTGTCGATATCAGGGTAAGGCGCCCAGCGGAGGGGGTTATGGTAAGTTTCATTATATTTATCTTCATAGTGGTCGGCTTGTGGATGCTTTTGCGATATTTAAGAACTCGTGAGATCCAGGCTTTCCGCGATGCTGATATGAGTGTCTTCGAAGACTTTACAGCAAGACGTGAAGAGCGATTGATCGATCCGCTGGCGGTGAAAGCACAAGCCCTTGCCGCAAAAAATGCCGCAAAAAATGCTGCTAAAATGATCAAAAATAATTCGAGTATCGCGACCTTGCCTGCCGTGGATCATTCTTTACCAGTTCAACCAATATATACATTGAAGAAGGGCGTCTTTGATGAAGCGCATCGCTCCTTCTATGAAGATCTGCAAGAAGTAACCGGGTCTAGATATCGAGTACTGATCGATGTGCCCCTGGGCGAATTTGTTCAGGTTGAGGAATCAAGTGCGCAGGTGCTGGAGGGCAAGCGCATCTCGACTCTCTTGTGCGAGAAAAAGGGAATGGTGATTGCATGTGGCATCCAACTGAAGGGTGCAGGTGCTGAGTTTAAGCAACAATTTGAATTCTTGCAGGCACTCTTTTTGCAAATTGGAAAACCGCTTTTCGATTTTCCCCCGGTAAACAATATTTCAAAGACAGAAATCAGGGCAAGGCTGCGAGATGTACTATTGGAGCCAACAGTAGCAAGGAACTGTGCAAAGTGTGGAAAAGAAATGCTGAAGCGGAAGGCTGTGAAGGGCAAGAATACCGGTAAATCGTTCTGGGTATGCACAGAATTTCCCGGTTGTAATAGCATCGTGCGGATAGGCAAATTTCCATAGGGTTTGTTCAGTGATACCGCGATTCTTTTTTTTGATTGAGCGCTGCAGATATCATATTCTGGACCCTGTTTGCGAGATTTCTTGAGGTAGTGTCATGGAATGTTTCCGGTGAAATTTCATCTAAAATGGTGATGTCCATGTGTACCCTGGTTGGAAAAATCCAACCGTTTTGAGGCAATGCGTTTCTCGAACCGCTGATCACCAGCGGCAATATGGGGATATCCCGGCGCTTCGCCAGCACAAAGGCTCCCTCTCTGAAGGGTTTCATTTTGTCATACTCAGGCCGCATTCCCCCGGGGAACAGGAAGATAGAGTTACCTCTTTTTATTTTAGATTTTTTTCGCAAGATTTGTACATTTTCTTGATGCTTCTGTTCTTCCCCCGTTCCAGGCGTATATATCGATTCAGGCGCATGTTCCACTCGATAAGCGGAATGTTGAACAATTCTGGATTGGACACCCACTTGAAGTCCACAAATAATGAAAATGCAATCAGTATGTCTACCAGGGACTGATGATTGGAAACCATGACGTAAGTTTTGTTCTTCTCAATCTTTTCACGGCCATGTATGGTGACACGCCAGAACGGGCAAACCCACAGGTAGAGGCTTGCCCAGAAACAAGTGAATTGATGCAGCCAGCGAAGGCGCCTGTCGAAGGCTATTGTCACCAGCCAGATGACCAGTGCAACCGGAAAGAAAAGTATGGACGAGAGGAATACAAAACAGGTGAACAGGATTGCAATGAAACGGTTTACAAAGCTACCCATTAACGCGCTACGTATTAACAAGCTGCGTATCATATTGTGATATGCACACCTTACCCGGCAGCAGATTGTAGCATAGAGATTGATTTTCGAAAGAGTGTAATTTGAACCCTGGATTGACGGTCTAACAACTGAGCCCCGTGTTGTCTTGCCCTCCTGCCAGAAGAGATTCTTCTAATTGGAAGTAGAGCCAATCCTGTAGCGGTGAGGTACAATCGCGTTTTCAAGAATAGCCTGGATTGTTGTAATGCATATATTGAAGTCAAGAACTCCAATCGTTTTGCTGATGATATTTTGCCTGTCCGGGTGCGCCAGTCTGGTCTCGAATATTACCGCCGGGCTGGCAAATGACCTGGCATACACCATTTTAAACAGCGATGACGTTGATACTGTCAGGGAGGGCGTACCGGCTTATCTCTTGTTAATCGACAGCTTTTTACTGAGCAGCCCTGACAACGAGTCATTGCTACTTGCTGCGTCCTCTCTCAATGGATCTTTCAGCATCTTTGCAGAAGACGATCGGGCCAGGTTACTCACTTCCAAGTCCCTGGATTATGCGCTCAGGGCTGCCTGTGTATCGAAGAAAAAGCTTTGCGGGTTTCGCTCACTGCGATACCAGGATTTTCAGTTGGTTGTTGACAGTTTGAAGCGATCAGATGTGCCAGTGGTTTATGCTACCGCGGTGGCCTGGGCAGGCTGGATTCAGGCATATAGTGACGATTTCAATGCCATCGCGGAGTTAGCCAAGGTAAAATATCTCATGGAACGTATGATTATCCTGGATGAGGGTTGGGAAAATGGCGGTCCTCACTTGTACATGGGTGCACTGGAAACCATTTTTCCAGCGCTAATGGGTGGACATCCCGAGAAAGGAAGGGCACATTTCGAAAAGGCCATGTCGTTGTCGGACGATGAATACCTGATGACCAAAGTCATTTACGCAGAACAATATGCAAGATTGGTTTTTGACAAAGAATTACATGATCGGCTGCTGAATGAAGTGATATCTGCAGATCCTGTCGTTGAGGGAATGACGCTGACTAACAAGATCGCACAAGAACGAGCCAGGGAGTTGTTAGCTGGCTCGGATGATTATTTTTAAGTAAGGCTTTTTATTAGGTCTATTTATTATCAAGTCTATTTATTATCAGGACTATTTATTATCAGGTCTATTTACCAGGAAATGGAATATGTATTTTTTTAAGACGAAAAGATTGCGAAAAATCTGCCTTGCCCTGATCACCATTATGGCGTTAGTGCCGGTGAGCCAGGCGAAGACGATCGAGATGAAGATTGCGACCATCTCTCCGGATGGATTGTCCTGGATGAAACAGTTACGGGTTGCGGTGAAAGAAATAGAAAACCAGACAGAGGGCAGAGTGAAGTTCAAGATCTTCCCGGGTGGCGTGCAAGGCGATGACTACGTTGTATTGCGAAAAATGAAAATAGGACAATTGCAGGGCGGCGGTTTCGCTGCGGGCTCGTTAACCCAGTTTTATCCCGATCTCCAGGTTTACAATCTACCACTACAATTTCGCTCGTTTGAGGAAGTGGATTATGTTCGCGAAAGAATGGACCAGAGGATAAACAAGGGATTGGAACTTGGTGGATTAACGAGTTTCGGCCTGACGGAAACGGGATTTGCCTATTTACTATCGAAGGAACCAGTGACCACTGTTGAGGATCTTAAAAAGCTTAAAGCCTGGGTGCCAACGGGTGATTTTATATCTGCAGATTTAATCAAGTCATTTGGTATCAGCCCGATCCCGCTTAGCATTACAGATGTATTGATCGGATTACAAACAGGATTAATCAATGCGGTGGTGGTTCCGCCCCTGGTTGCGCTGGCCCTGCAATGGCACAACCATGTCGAGTACCTGATGAACATGCCGCTTTTGTATATCTATTCGATCATGGCGGTTGATAGCAAGGCATTTTCTAAAATTTTAGAGTCAGATCGGGAAATCGTATTACAAGTGATGAACCAGTTGTACGGCAACATCGATGCCCAGAATCGAATTGACAACAGGAAGGCTTATGAGGCATTGATTGCGCAGGGGATATCAGTGACCACACCTGGACCCGAAGATATTCCTGCCTGGCGTGAACTTGCAGGCAAGTCCATTGCCCGATTGGTGGAGTCAGGTAGGATTACCCCTGAGTCCCTTGGAATCTATAATGATTTGCTTGACGAATTTCGCCGGCAGGCATCCTCGCAAACAGGGGCATCCGGAAAGTAAACTGATTTATTGATTGTGAAGATCTATACACACCTGGTTGAATCATTACATCGGCTTGAAAATATTGCGTTGATTTCATCGCTGATCTCGATGCTGGGGATTGCTGTCCTGCAGATTTTTCTGCGAAATTTCTTCGATAGCGGATTTCTCTGGGGCGAATCATTTCTCCGGATACTCGTACTCTGGGTCGCCATGTTGGGCGCGATGGTTGCAACCCGGGAGAAAAACCATATCAGCATCGATGCCATGTCACGTTACCTGTCACATCGCCTTCAGAAAGTGTCCCGGTTACTAACCGACCTGTTTTCAGCCGGTATCTGTGGAACAGTCGCCTGGTATTCATTTGCCTACGTTCAACTCGAATATGAAGACCAGGCCATTGCCTTTGCTGAGGTCCCGGTATGGCTTTGTCAGTCTATTCTGCCAGTTGGCTTCGCTGTTATCGCACTGCGGTTCGCCATCAGTGCAGTCGAGGCCCTGGCCGGGAAACGTTGATGGCGATTCTTGTCGTACTGACTATTTTCCTGCTGGCCATTGCCGGTGCACCCCTGTTCGTCGTGATACTGGCCGCTGCGATGACGGGTTTCTACTATGCGGATATACCGTTGATGGTGATCACCATCGAAGTTTACAGGCTGGTCGATACACCCTTGTTGCTGGCGTTGCCATTGTTTACTTTTGCCGGGTATCTCCTGGCAGAGAGTCAACTGTCTTCACGCCTGGTGCACCTGACACAGGTCTTGCTGGGATGGTTGCCAGGCGGCTTGTCTGTCGTTGCGTTTATAACCTGCGCGTTTTTTACCGCATTTACCGGTGCATCCGGTGTCACAATTGTTGCGGTGGGTGCCTTGCTGTTTCCCGCCCTGGTCCAGGCGGGGTACCCGGAAAAGTTCAGCCTGGGCCTGGTGACGACCTCCGGTAGCCTGGGACTATTGTTGGCGCCGTCGCTGCCGTTGATTCTTTATGGCGTCATCGTGCAGCAGATGAACCTGCCTAACCCGTTTACCATACAGGAGCTGTTTATTGCAGGAATACTGCCTGCTTTGCTGATGATCGGATTGTTGACGATCTACAGCATTTGGACAAACAGGCATCAGCCTATACAGGTCGGACAATTTAGCAGGGGAGAAGCGAAACGCGCACTCTGGGCAATGCGATGGGAAATTCCATTACCATTTATCGTTCTGGGTGGCATCTACTCGGGATTCTTTGCCGTATCCGAAGCTGCAGCAGTGACTGGTTTTTATGTGCTTCTGGTGGAAGTGGTTATTCTGCGGGAAGTGAAATTTGTGGAATTGCCGAGAGTAATCAGGGAATCCATGATCATGGTCGGCAGTATCCTGTTAATTCTGGGCGTTTCCCTTGCACTAACCAATTACCTGATCGACGCTGAAATACCCCAGTTTATATTCGAGTGGATACAGACCTATGTCTCTTCGAAAATCACATTTTTGATACTGCTGAACCTGGTTTTACTGGTTCTGGGCGCCATTCTGGATATTTTCTCCGCACTGGTCATCATGATCCCATTAATCGTTCCCATGGCGATGCGATTTGGTGTCGACCCGGTACATCTGGGCATCATTTTCCTGGCAAATATGCAGATTGGGTACTTTACACCCCCCATTGGAATGAACCTTTTTATCGCCAGTTATCGGTTCAAAAAGTCTATTACAGAGCTCTATGAGGCAACCATCCCATTTATGCTGGTGTTGCTGGTTGCGTTGTTAATCATTACCTATATTCCGGAGGTCAGTCTTGTATTTCTCGATAGATAGGGCAGGAAGTATCATTTATTGACGTCATGAGTTGTTTTGGTCGGCATGCCATATTTGATACAATCTACACACTCCAGTCGTAATTTAACCTTTTGTCTAATTAAAACAACATGTTACGAGATAAACCTTGATTTATGGTTATAAGTTGGCACATATTTCGTATTGGTCTAGCCGATGTTCAGAAAATATTTGATGAATATCTGAGAAATTTGAACAAATGGGTCATCAAAAAGTTTGACTGGAGAGTCAGATAAGCACTTTTGACCCCTGGCAAGACTCGAAAGTATACTGGCAGGACGGCGGATAAAGAGCAGGAGATACGGGCCGGTCTACTCACAATGATCGTTAATTTACCCTGAACAGGGGCATGGATTAGCCCTTTGTACTAGTTGGAAATCGGATACTAATTTTGAAGAAGAGTGCAGAAAATACAGCCTACCAGCGCCTGATCCAGATTGGGATAGCGTTGTCTGCAGAAAAGGAAATCGACAGTTTGTTGGATCGAATTCTCAATGAAGCCAAATCCATGGCCCATGCCGATGCAGGTACGCTTTATCTTAAGACCAACGAGAATAGTCTTCGTTTTGCAATCGTTGTCAATGATACGCTGAATATCACCCAGGGCGGTGCCAAGGGAGAACCAATCGTCCTACCTGACGTAACACTGCTCACGGAATCCGGTAAACCCAATCTGTCTAACATTGCGAGCAGGGCAGCAATCACTGGCAAAACACTCGTCGTTGATGATGCTTATTCCTCTAAAGAATTTGATTTTTCGGGTACCCGCAGATTCGATGAGTTAACCGGTTACCATTCAGTATCATTTCTAACGGTACCGCTAAAAACCGTGTCGGGTGAGGTAATGGGCGTGCTGCAGTTATTAAATGCAAAGGATAAAACGGGTAAGGTCGTTGCCTTCGCTGATGAAGTGAAACCACTTATCGAGGCGTTGAGCTCGCAGGCATCCGTTGCGATGCAGAACAGGAACCTGCTGGATGAGCAGGAAGACTTGCAGAAAAAGCTGGAGGATGAAGTAGAGGCTCGCACGGAAGAATTGAAGGACACCCTGTCAAAATTATCCGAAGCACATAATGTTTTGAAGGAACTGACTACCATTGATCCGGTGACAGGTATTCGTAACCGGCACTTCTTCGATGATACCTTCGAGCAGGAATGGCGCCGGGCGCTGCGTCAGCAATATGATATTTCATTGTTATTGCTGGATATTGACCATTTTAAGAATGTGAATGATACCTACGGGCACCTCGCTGGTGATGAGTGTCTGGCAGGCGTTGCACAAACAATCGACAGCATGTTGCACAGACCATCTGATGTCGTCGCCAGATATGGCGGTGAAGAGTTTATCGTTATCCTGCCATACGTTTCCATGGCCAATGCCAGGCACCTTGCAGATCAGGTCTGTGCCGGTCTTGCCAAGCGCGTATTTAATGCAGATGGGCACAATGTTGCGGTCACGGTCAGCATTGGCGTCAGTTCCGGGGTACCGGATGAGCAAAGTCGTCCACGAGACCTGATCAGTCAGGCTGATGAAGCACTCTACAGGGCCAAGTCTTCAGGCAGAAACAAGGTCTGTGTTTACGGGGATTAGCCAATAATTGTCTGTACCTGGTCCCGGCCGAAGTTCACTGCCTCACCGGCTTTAAGGATGCCTTCCCAGGAAATGTCATCTATTGGTATGCCATTCGCTTCTCTATCCACTTGTGCGATCCGCTCCGGTTCCCCCGGAATCATCACAGAATCCACTCCTTGAGCAGTCGGTGTCGACTTCATGTAGTCGATCATGGCAATCGCTTCAGAGGTAAACTTATCCTTGTTGCCTACAACTTCCGGATTCAGGATAAACGTCAGCATATGGTTGACAACCGTACCTTGCCTCTCATTGCCGGGCTGGATGGACCAGGCGCCAGTCAAGGCACCGGCAAGTAGTTCACATATAAAAGCCAGGCCAAACCCCTTGTGCTTTCCGAAGTGGATCTGTGCGCCCGGAGGATCTTGTACGATGACATTGGGATCGGTGGTCGCATTGCCTTCATGATCGATCAGGCTTCCCTCGGGAACTTGCAGGCCGCTATTTCGGGCGACCCGGACTTTGCCAGCAGCGATCGCGCTGGTGGCCATGTCGAGCACAATAGGGTCTCGTCCTTCGACGGGGATGGCACAACAATAAGGGTTGATTCAATCTCTGCATGTTGGTTGGGCAGGCAGAATCCCATTTTAATATTACGGATGTAAGTAGGCAGCATACCGATTCCATGAGAATCGTGACCTTTGAGGTTAGCTTCAATCAGGTGATGTGCAACAGCGGTTGCTGCTGCATCATGAGCGTCTGCAGCCATGCAAATTGACTTTGCGACCTGAAATAATTTCTTGTGGTTAACGATCATTCTTAACTCTCCAATCTATTTCTTCCAGCGCCTAGAAGCCAGCAACAAGACCTTCCTTACGATGATCTGAGCCGCCGCAATATCCATCCCGCATGCGGTAGATCAGTTGCGCACCACCGAATAGGTGTTCCGGACTGTCAAGGATGACATCGTGGCCTCGATCTTTCAGGTCACGTGCCACATCGCCATCAAAGCCGTTTTCCAATGCAACCTTGCCATCCTCGCTCAAGTACCAGCGTGGCGCATCCGATGCAGCCTGTGGATTTTGTTTGTGGACAAATATGCGTAACATCATCTGCAAATGTCCCTGGGCTTGCATGTGACCACCCATTACACCAAAACTCATCGCCGGTTGCCCGTCCTGCATTGCGAATCCGGGAATGATGGTCTGGTATGGTCTTTTACGGCCACCGACCTGATTCGGATGGCCTTCCTCCAGCACGAAACCGGATCCGCGATTTTGCATACTGATACCGGTGCCCGGAATGACGATGCCAGAGCCAAAACCCCGATAGTTGGATTGAATCATGGATACCATCATGCCAGATTCGTCCGCGGTGGTGAGGTAAACAGTATCGGGGCTTGCGTCAATCACCCGGGGAGCCGGGTTAGCTTTATCCAGTCTGATTTCATTTGCACGGTCCTGAAAAAATTGATCTGAAATAAGATCTTCAGGTTTAACGCGCATATGCTCAATATCGGCCAGGTGTCGTTCAATATAAGCGTATGAGATTCGAATTGCCTCGATCTGGAGATGAACGCTGTCAGCCGAATCCAGCGCATACCGGGCAATATCCAGCTGATTGAGTATACCGAGACCGATCAGTGCCATTAGTCCCTGGCCGTTAGGTGGAATTTCATGAAGATGGCTTTCGTATAGTGCCGTATCAATGGTGCCAACCCAATCACATTGATGAGCGGCCAGGTCCTCCATGGTTAACTTGCCACCATTTTCATGTGCATCTCTTGCGATCGCTTCTGCGAGTTCGCCCCGATAGAAGGCTTGCCCATTAGTTTTGGCGATTTTCTCCAGGGAGGAAGCATGATCCGGGAGGTGTTTTATTTCACCAATCTGCGGCGCTCTACCATCAATCATGAATGTATCCATAAATGGCTGGAAGTCTTTGAATCTCTCCTCCGCCAGTTGCCAGTAGAATCCTGTTTTGGGGCCAACCTGGAATCCATCAGCGGCATAGTGAATGGCGTCGATGAATAATTGTTCGAAGGGAAGCCGGCCAAATTTGGAAGATAACTCAACCCAGGCACTGACCGCACCTGGCACCGTGACAGCGTCCCAACCCAACACCGGCATTTGTTGCTGACCGGTAAAATGTTCGGCTCTGAGCCCTGCAGGAGAGCGGCCTGAGGCGTTTAAACCATGTAGCTTCGTTCCATCCCAGACAATAGCAAAAGCATCACTACCGATGCCGTTATTATTCGGCTCAACAATGGTTAAGGTAATGGCGGTCGCAACAGCGGCATCAATTGCATTACCACCGGCTTTCATTGCGTTGATGCCGGCCTGAACGGCCAGTGGTTGTGACGTTGCCACCATGTTTTTCGCAAACACAGGTGAACGGTTGGAAGGGTAGGGACAATCCCAATTCAAGACCATGATGATTGCACTCGGTTTTTATTTATGACAGGAACACAACAAGAATACCAGCAAGGGCGGGAACCATCGTCAGTTAAAAATGAAGGCGACTCGCATGAACAATTGCCATGCAACATTGCCGGTATCATGCTCTTTCCCAGGTTTCATTTTTTAGCGAAAATTCAGATAGGCTTTGTTGCGTGTAAAGCTGGTAGTACCGACCTTCAAGCGTCATTAGCTCTGCGTGGGATCCTGACTCTGTAATTTCGCCATGTTCAATGACCAGGATACGATCCGCATTGCGGATCGTTGATAATCGGTGGGCAATCACCAGGCTGATTCTGCCTTTTAACAGCTCATCGAGACCTTGTTGGATATATTGTTCTGTGATGGTGTCCACTGAAGAAGTTGCTTCATCCATTACCAGAATCTTCGGATCGGCGAGTATCGCGCGGGCAAAGGATATCAACTGTTTTTGACCGGCAGACAGACCAGAGCCCCCTTCACCGACCAGCGTGCCGTACCTGTCTTCCATCTCCTTGATGAAGTGGTCGGCACCAGCTCGTTTCGCCGCCTCAATAATTTCACTGGCAGACGCGTCTAATTTTCCATAACGAATATTATCAGCAACACTACCCCCGAAAATATGGGACGACTGTAAAACAATGCCCAGGTTCGATTGTAACCAGTGCAGGCTACGTTGCCGGTAGTCTATGCCATCGATTAAGATTTGCCCCTCGGTAGGTTCATAAAAACGGCAGAGCAAGTTTACCAACGAGGTTTTTCCTCCACCGGTTGAACCGACTATGGCAATATTTTCACCCGCTTTTATTTCCAGGTTGATGTTGGACAGTACCTTGCCGCCTACCTTGTAGGAGAAACTTACATTGCGAAATTCAATATGGGTGATGATATCCGGATAGCCATCGATCGCATCGTTTGCCTTATTAGTGCTTGTCATTCTCTGCATCACTTCGTGAGAATCCGCTATGTCTGATTTTGCCAGGACCAGGCTCATGATTCGTTCCGCGGATGCCTGGGCCATTTGCAATTCAGCAAACCAGTGAGCCAGTTCCTCTATGGGGTCAAAGAAGTGACGGCTATAGGTCAGGAAAGCGACCAATGTCCCGGCCGTGATCGTGCCCCAGATAACTTCGAGCCCGCCGTAGACCAGTGCCAGGCCGGAAGCGATTGAGCCCAGTATTAACACCAGGGGCAAATATAAGGCTGCCTGGACAGCATTCTGGAACGAAGCGCCATACATCTTGTCTGTTAAGCCGCCAAAGTTGTTAAGGTTTTCTGCTTCTTTGACGAATGCCTTACTGGTCTGCACTCCCATAATGCTCTCGTTGTAGGAACCCGTTATTCTGGAATTTGTCTTTCGAACCTGCCGCGCACTTCCCAGGATTCTTTTCTGGAATACAAGACTCATCCAGACCAGAACGGGAATGACGGACAGCACGACCAGCGCCAGGGAGAAGTGCATGTACATCATTGCCCCGGCAATACCCACCATCATCGTCGTCGACCAGACCAGATCCAGAATACCCCAGGCGAGAATATTGGATAGCCGTTCGCAATCTGAAGTCATGCGTGCCATTAACCAGCCTACCGGCCTGAAATCGAAATAAGAGAAAGAGAGATTTTGCAGATTACGGAAACCGTCAAGGCGAATGTCATGGCTTACCTGATTACGTAACTTCCCCCCGTACCAGAAGAAACCACCGACGGAGACAGCAAGCAAAAGGCAGAAACCTGCATAAATACCGGCGTAATACATAAGATCGATTCCCGACCCCTCTGCAACCGAATCAATTACGCTGCGCGTGATCATTGGAAATGCAACTTCGGCCGTTGCCACTGCCAGGGCGCAGCAGACCAATACTGATACATCAAGACGATAGTGCAAGGCGTAACCTAACAATCTCTTCCAGAGATCGAGTTTTATGCCCTGCTCGAATGAGTCCTCATCGAACCCATCGCTAAAATTTTCATCATCAAAATATGCGTCACTCATCACTTAGCCCGGGCTCAAAATAGTAGAATCGACATCTTGCTTGTGAATGTCGTCTTCAATTTGTTGCTGGATCGCTCCCTGGATCTCGCATAGTTGCCGGTAGATGCCCTCGACAACGCTGAGCTCACTGTGAGTTCCCTCCTGTACGACAAGGCCTTGTTGCAGCATCAGGATTTTATCGGCGTGCATCACCGATGATAGACGGTGTGCAATGATAATGGTTGTCTGTTGTTCGGGTCTTTCTTTCAATGCTGCTAGTATCTGCGACTCTGTATCCGTATCGACTGCTGACAGGGCATCATCCAAAATCAAGATTGGCGGGTTCTTCAATAGCGCTCGCGCCAGTGCTAACCGTTGCCTCTGCCCGCCTGACAAGGTGACGCCGCGTTCGCCGACCCGGGAATCATAGCCTCGTGGAAATCCTTCAATGGACTCGTGAATACAGGCGTCTTTTGCAGCTTGTTTTATTTCCTCGAAACTTGCATCCATACGCCCGATCTGCAGGTTGGCAACGATACTTGCGCTATAGAGAAAGGGTTCCTGCAAGACGCTACTGATTTGTGAACGGACAAACTTACGATTGAGATTGCAAAGTTCCAGATCATCAAGCTTGATCGAACCACCGGCGCTCTGGTAGTCATATAAGCGCAGCAGTAACTGGGCGATGGTCGATTTGCCACAACCGGGTGGTCCGAGCAGCGCTAAAGTCTGCCCTGGTTTTATATCGAAAGAAATCCCGTTCAATACTGGAGTCGTTTTATTGTATGCAAAAAACACGTCATTGAACCGTATCCGGCCATTGAGCCTTTTACCCGGGTTGGGTTCATTCTGACTTTCTTTCGGTTCTGATAGTATTTCGGAAATCCTGCCGATTGATACGACCGCCTTACCGGAATCTGTTAACACGCGACCCATGTGGCGTATTGGCCAGATTACCATTCCCTCGTAGGTCAGGAATGCGAAAAGTGTTCCGATGGAAAGTGACCCCGCCAGCACCCAATTTGCGCCGACAATCAGCAACACACCGATTTGACCAAGGCAAATGAGATCACTGAAACTGTAGTAGGTGCCAAGCAGCGCCATAAGACGCATATTGTGATCACGGAAGGCTGCATTTTTTTCAGCAAATTTTTCGATTTCAAATTCCTGGCGGGCAAATGCGCGTACGACTCGAATACCTGTCAGGTTTTCCTGCAAAACGGTTGTCAATTCTGCCTCTGCCTCATCGACGATTGTGAACAAGGCTTTAACCCGCTGGAAAAAGAACACGGCTGCGACAATCAGGAACGGCATGATGACCAGCGACAACCACGCCATTTTTACATTCATAGAGAAAAGTATTGGCGTGACGACAATAAGCATCAAAATAGCGCGGCTGATTTCTATCACCTGTCCCGACAGAAATACCCGGATCGTCTCCATATCCGAGGTACAGCGCTGTACCAGGTCACCTGTATCAGCCTTGTCGTGGAAACTGCTTGGCAAGTGTTCCAGATGGTCAAATACCCTGTCTCGAAGCCGTCGGATGATGCCTTCCGCGGCGAGGGAAGCACACCTGCCCCTGATGTAAAGAAATCCACCGGCAATAGCAGTGAGTGCGACTGTTAGAAATGCAGCGAGAGACAGGTAGGCAAGCATGCCCGGTTTTTCTCCAAAACTGATCCAGCTAGCTAATGTAAACAGCCACGGGGGAGCAACAATCTCTTCGGCCAGAATGGCATCGATGGAGAATTTGGCAACCAGGGGTACGCCGAACATGAAAACGTATCCAATGGCCATTGAGCCAATAGCGATCGCGAAGGTCAGGCGATAACCCTCGGTTAGTTTCCATAAAATTTGTGCCTTGTTACGGTCTTTCACATTATGGCCTTTCTCATCGCAACGATAAGTTTGCTATGCAATCAATCAACGGTTGAATAGATTGCAATTCGAGAGCAGATGAAACTTTTCAGACAGATGTGGACGAATCTATGTTCGTCAATTAATCGTGTCGGACAACAGTTTGGGAATTCCGCTCTTTACTAGCTGTCTTGCTCCTGACGGAACTGGACTGAGCGGTGGAACGTTAAACGTTAGATCTAAATGCGCTTGATCTAAATACGCTTGATCTAAATAAACAGACCATTCGCCCAGCATTCAGCTGAATAGGGGAAATTATTTAAGTGCATATCGTTTGCTCCAATAATTTGATTGTGAAGATCAATCAACGAGACACATGGTAAACATTTATAGTCAAAAGACAAGTGTGTCGCCAACAGTGAGACCTAAAGGGTTTAAATTCTTGCATGAAAAATCAATAGTGTGCTGGACCATCTCGAAGGGTATTTGACTCGAACACGGATAAACGATCTTCATTTAAATAGCTGATGCATCAATCCTGAAATCCGACTTGCATGCGGATTTATGTCGGACCAGGATTAGTTTGAGCAGGGTCCAGGTGAGACAGCAATCGAATCATTTTTGCGAGGTTATTTGTCGGAGACTGGCGAATGATCGCATTTTTCGGTATAACCCTAACCGCACAATTAAAATAAAGAGGACTGTAATGAAATTATACAATTCTGTTGGACCGAACCCGAAGGTCGTTCGTATGTTTATGGCAGAACGTGGCATTGAAATCGATCTTGAAGAGGTAGACCTGATGGGCGGAGAAAACCGCGAGGGAGACTATCTCAAGGTAAATCCTTCCGGCCAGCTACCCGCGCTTGAATTGGACAATGGAGATGTCATTGCAGAAATTACAGTGATATGTGAGTACCTTGAAGAGAAGGAGGGTGCCTCAGGCCTGATTGGCACGACAGCTGAAGAAAGAGCTGAAACCCGTATGTGGGTCAGGAGAATTGATCTCGGTATCATGGAAAACCTGGCTAATGGATTTCGTTTTGCAGAAGGAGCGGAACTGTTCAAGGGCAGAATGCGTTTGCTGCCTCAGGCAGCGGATGATCTTAAGACGCTTGCACAGGAAAAAATTACCTGGCTGGATGGTTTGATGGAAGGCAAAGATTACATCTGCGGCGATCGATTCTCGCTGGCAGACATTGTCTTGTTTGTCTTTCTGGAATTTGGAACCCAGGTGGGTCAGGCTTTGAATGCGGATAACAAGAATATAATGGCGTGGTATGATCGCGTAAAAGAGCGTCCCAGCGCGGGGGTATAGGATTTATTAGTGACAGCGCCCGCTAATTTCTTGATAGAAAATAGACCATGGCTCTACCCACCCAATAGATGATGACATGAAATGCCAGGAAGAATAATTGGCCAGAAATGAATGCCGTCTGTCTTGAATCTTCAAGCCACAGAATGAAAAAGACATTCAATGCTGTCACCAGTGTTATACGCAACAGTATCTGACCAACAAAATCGCGGATCCGGTACCATAAATCGATAATACGATAGCAGGAAGCGACCAGGGTCATGGACAGGTGAATTCCGAGGAGGAAGCACAGGAAGTTAAGGATCATGTGATTTCTCCTGCCTGGTTCAGGACTGTGTCATCAAGTGATTGTTTATCAAGCGATTGTTCATCAATTAGCGTCACGGTTCCGTTGCTTCCATCAACTTCGATGAGGTCGCCGCTCTTGATACGACTGGTGCAATCGGCCACATCGACGACGCAGGGCATACCGTATTCTCGGGCAATTGTCCCGGCATGGGATAGATAACTGCCCACTTCAATTACTGCAGCGCTGGCAATGAGGAATAGCGGCGTCCAGGCGGGGTCTGTATAAGGTGCAATCAGAATTTCACCGGGTTTAATTTCTGCATCTGTAGCAGGATCTATAATGATTCTTGCATAACCTCTATAGGATCCTGGTGAAGCAGCCTGGCCGCTGATCTGGTGGCCAGAAATTTCGGAATCACTCGCCGAATCAATCTTTACACCAACCGTTTTTGGCGGGCGCATTTTGCTCAGTCGAATATGGTTCATCCTGCGTGTGCGAATGACGTCTTCTACATCTGCCCAGGTCAGGGCGCCAGATTGCAAATCCATCACCTGTTGCCAATTCAGGTAAAAAATATCATCTTTGCACTTCAGGCTGCCGTCATTCATCAACCCTGCTTCTGCTTCGAGTATTTTTAGTCTCACCGCGTAAAAACCCATGATATGGAAAAAACGGGAATTCTCGCGAAGCTTAATGAAATATTTGGTTTTCTTCCGGATAAAGTTAATTGTTTTGGATCGCCACCCGGTTAGTTTTTCCAGTGGCAGGCCAGCGAGTCCGTCACTTACCTTTTCCTCGAGGACCTTTCTTTGTAATTCAACACGAGCCTCGGATGCTTCAGGGTCTGAGTCGGCCAGCAGGTAATTCCTTATCATGGCGATGACGGGAGAAGGATCTTCTTCCCAGCGGACTGAATTCAATTCAAATTCTTTTTGTGTTCGGTGACCGTGCTTGGCCAGGAAGGTGTCCAGCTGATCGATGAATACTGCTCCGTCTTGCCTGGCTCGTAGTAAACCAGGTGCTTTGTCCGGTGCGGATTCAAGGATAACGCTGGCGAGTTCGGGGTGATGCTTGATGGTCCTGGCAAGTTGCCAGATTTCCCTGCCCATTTCGGTAGAAAGCACGCCTTTGTTTCCCGAACTGAGCAGGGAAGCTGCGTCGTCCGGCAGATCAGGCAACCAACGATTTAATAATTTGTTAAGCAGCAGCAGTAGGAATATATACCTTGGAGCTGCCAGGTTAACCAGAAGCACCATATTACCGACAGGTTCAAAAAAACGCGTACCAAAAAATAATTTTGTCAGTGCCTCGGGAGCCGCGATGTCGGGATCACTGACAATTTGCCGAAAGTACCGGCGGAATTTGTCCATAAAGTCATCAGGCATGCTGTCTGTTCTCTGGTAGAGAACGCCAAAGATGAGGTAGAAGATAAACAGGATAAAGGACAAACCAAACAATCTCGGTATCGACAGTTTCGGTTTAAAATCTTTGACTTCACCAAGGTAGGCGATCGTCGCCAGATCTTCATCAGATATTCTTAGCGGGACAATGGCCCTTGCCTGGGAAAGATTCATATAAGCGCGCCCGTAGATGATTTTCATCATGGGGAAAATTCGGATTAATAGATCCTGGGAAAGTGGCAGCAGGGGGTCTGTAAAATTTTCTGCCATGGGCTTGAAAAGAACATACTTTCCTTTTGGTTCTGTTTCCTGCGTTTGTCCGAGCACAGTAATAGGCCGGGATTGCAATATGAAGAAGCTATCGCCTTCAAAGGACCATTCAATATCCTGTTGTGAACCAAAATATTCTTCAGATCGTTTTGCCCATTGCGTGACCGTATCAAGCTGTTTCATCGTCAGGGATTCTATTCGGCGTAGATGTGCAGGAATTTCCCGCAACCTGGAGACAGCATCCTGATCAAGGAAAGCGGGCACCATAAATTTTTTGTCGGCAATTTTTTTAGATACCAGCTTTCTTGTGGCTTTATCAACGACGTATTGATCGGGTGAAACGCGGCCATCGACAATGGCAGCCCCCATACCCCAGCTTGATTCCGTAACAATGACATTGTCTGCTCCACTAACCGGATCAGCGGTGAAAGTGACACCAGACACATCTGACAGAATCATTACCTGAATAATGACTGCCATTTTCACTTCACTATGTTCGATACCCTGGCTTTGGCGGTATGAAAATGCCGCGTCTGACCAGAGCGACGCCCAGCATTTTTTCACCATCATTGGCAGGTTGTCGATACCAACATAATAGTAGGTGTCATGTTGGCCCGCGAAACTTGCGTCACCCAGATCTTCTGCCGTTGCCGAAGAACGTACTGCATAGATCAAATCGTTGTCGTACTGCTGTTGTAGTTGCTCGTGATGTTGGTGAATCTGGTCTTCGAGATCGGGTGGAAGAGTCGCCGTGACTATCTTGGATCTCATCGCCGCGCAGAGTGAGTTTGCTTCTTCCGGGGTTTGTTCACGCTCAGGTTGACTGAACCCGGCTATGTATTCTGAATAGGCACAGGTCGTGACGACGAATCCGGGTGGCACAGGAAAACCCTGGTGGATCAGTTCCCCAAGGTTGGCCCCTTTGCCACCTGCAATATCGACATCTTCTTTACGAACGTCACTGAGCTTAATGATGGACATATACTTCCATTCCTGGATACAACCCTCAGGATAGCAAAGCCTGCCGCTACTTTTGAACTATATTGCACCAACGGTCCGAAACGATTACGGTAGGTGGCATTATCAGTTGACATCCATCATTAGGACCCGGACAAAATGTTTCAGGGGTTAAAATTTGAATCAATTCAGTTACCCGACACTGCAAAGCAGCTAAGGGAAGAAGTGCGAAATTTTATTGCTGCTGAGATCGACCATCACCAGCTTCCGGATTCAGATTTTAATGCTGGCTGCCCGGCGGAATTTAGCGCCAGTCTTGCTGCCCGGGGTTGGATTGGCATGAGCCATTCAGGCGATATTCGGTGCTAAGGGATGGGGTTCCATCACAGGCAATTTTGCCGCTATCAAGCATTCTCAGCATCGCGGCGAATACTGATCTTGCGGCAGCACCGTACATTGCAGGGTCAGTTTCGGTGTACATCACAGGCACCATGTCTTTGATGATGGCATAACCTTTATCCAGGCAATCGAGTATCTGCTGTTCACGGTCCAGGCGGTGATTGATGAATGCCCGAATATAATTCTTCACATCCTTGATGCAGGTACCGTGGGTTGGCCAGTAAATATCTTCATCTCGATCCAGCAACAGTTGCAGGCTTTCCATATATTCAGTCATGTCACCGTCCGGCGGTCCGATAATGCTGGTGGACCAGCCCATTACATGATCACCGGTGAACAGTGCGTTTTCTTCTTTCAGGGCGAAACACATGTGGTTGGAAGTGTGCCCCGGCGTGTAGACACATTCGATCATCCAGTTCTTTCCCTGGATAATATCACCATGTTTGATTCGCACATCGGGATCAAATTCCATATCGCCGCCTTCTTCTACCGGCGTACCCTGTTCAATTCTACCCGCACCATGGGGACCGTAACCGTAGGTTGGCACTCCCCAGTATGCTTTGAGCGGTTTTGCGGCAGGCGAATGATCCATGTGAGTGTGAGTGATAAGAATGTGGGTAACTTTCTCCCCTTTTAGCGTTTCCTTTAGGGCTTCAATATGCTCATCAATCATCGGTCCGGGGTCAATAACGGCGACCTCGCCATGACCAATGACATAGGTACCCGTGCCCTGGAAGGTAAATCCACTTGGATTCCTGGCGGTCACACGCCGAATCAAAGGGGTAAGTTGCTGCAGCTTGTTATATTCAAAGTCGTATTTGAACGTAAATGGTATTTTTGTCGCCATTTTTTGACCCGGAGGCTATAGGAAAATGGAGCTTATCAGAACTATCACAGTTGTTCAGGGCAGTAAAACTGGAGGAATTGTGGATATGATAGAATTTCTTACCTGAAAATTTGAAGTAACCGGCGTAGCGGTCAGGAACAAGCAACAGGAGAGGATCGACATGCCGTCTGATCAGGCATCATTTGAGCGATTAATCGCAATTGGAATCGCGCTTTCTGCGGAAAAAGATACCAATCGCCTGATGGAGAGAATTCTCCTTGAGGCCAAGGATATGGGCAATGCCGATGGCGGCACCCTGTATATTCGAACGAGAGAAGATGAGTTAAAATTCGAGATAGTTCGCACGGATTCCCTTGGCATCGCCCAGGGTGGCACCACAGGTGTCGACGTGACACTGGACCCTGTTTTGATGTATGACGCAAACCATCAACCCAATAAAAAAAATATTGTTAGCTATGCGGCAATTACAGGCGACACCATCAACATAGACAATGCCTATGATTCGGACAAGTTTGATTTTTCCGGAACAAAAAAGTTTGACCAGGGGACGGGTTACCTGTCTAAGTCTCTACTCACTGTACCGCTCAAAAATAGTACCGATAATGTAATTGGTGTCCTACAGCTACTAAATTCGAAAGATGTGGAAACAGGAGAAATAATCCCCTTTTCCAGCGAAATCCAGCCGTTAATCGAAGCTCTTGCTTCCCAGGCAGCAGTGGCATTGGACAATGCAATGCTGATCGAATCCCAGAAGACCCTTCTTGAGTCGTTTATAGAACTGATGGCAAGTACGGTTGATGCCAAATCGCCCTACACCGGCGGTCACTGCCAGCGTGTTCCCGTGCTAACGGAAATGCTGACCCACGCTGCTTGTGATGCGAAACAGGGAGTCTTCGCCGGGTTCGATCTCACTGACGATGAATGGTATGAACTGCATATAGGGGCCTGGTTGCACGATTGCGGAAAAATGACGACACCGGAATATGTCGTGGACAAGGCGACGAAACTGGAGACCATCACAGATCGAATACATGAAATCAGGACTCGATTCGAAGTCGTAAAACTCGAAGCGATAATACAATGCCAGAAAAAAATTATTGCTGGAGGAGACGCACAAGCACTAAATGCTGAATTGGTTGAACAATTATCTGGCATTGACGAAGACTACTATTTTATCGCCAGTTGCAATATTGGCGGTGAATCAATGGCACCGGAACTAATCGATAGGGTAAGGAAAATAGCGGCTACCAAGTGGGTTCGAACGCTCGATGATCGTGTTGGAATTGCGCGGGAAGAACTGGATCGGAAAAAACGGGAGCCTGCGGCAGATCTGCCCGTCGAGGAAGATCTGCTGGCGGACAAACTTGAGCATGTTTTCGTACATGATTTTATAACCCGCTCGTCCGACCCTGATAATCCTTATGGCTTTAAAGTTGATGTACCGGAATACAAATTCAACAAAGGTGAAATTTACAATCTGTCAATTACCAGGGGAACTTTGACCCGGGAAGAAAGATTCAAGATTAATGATCACATAGTACAAACCATTGTGATGCTCGAGAGCCTGCCTTTCCCTAAACATCTGGAAAAAATTCCCGAAATTGCTGGAGGCCACCACGAAAAGATGGATGGAACCGGATTTCCGAGAGGTTTGAAGGGTGATGAAATGAGTATTCCGGCCAGAATAATGGCCATCGCGGACGTGTTCGAAGCACTCACGGCTGCCGATAGACCGTACAAGCTACCGAAGACGTTGAGTGCCAGTATCGGCATCATGGCTACTATGGTCAAAGAGAATCATCTGGACCCGGACTTGTTCAGGTTGTTTCTTGAATCCGGTGTTTATCTGGATTATGCCCGAAAGTTTCTCTACCCGGACCAGATTGATGAAATCTCGATGGAAGACTATCTCTGACTCTGAATTAGCTTAACCCTGAACTAACACCTCGACGTGCGCTTCCACACAACTCGCCAACGCATTTAAATCGTAACCACCTTCAAGTGTTGACATCACTCTCCCCCCTGAAAGTGTGTCAGCGATATCCAAAATTAACCGGGTTGCCCAGGCGTAATCAGATTCCAGTAAACACAAATGCCCCAGGGGATCATCACGGTGAGCATCGAACCCGGCTGAAATAAATATGAAATCAGGTTTGTGTGAGAGCAAGGCAGGCACCCACTCATTTTCGACTCTTTTGCGAAATTCTGCTCCATCGGCACCGATAGATAGTGGTGTGCTGATGATGTGTTCATTGCTGAAATCCAGATATCGGAAGGGGTAGAAGTTTTCCTGGAAGCTGGAACAGACCAATACCTCGTCACGGTCTTTGAAGATATCGACGGTTCCGTTGCAATGATGGACATCGAAATCAAGGATTGCAACGCGACTAATGCTCTCGTGTTGAAGTGATGTTTCCGCAGCGATGGCGACGTTATTGAACAGGCAAAATCCCATCACCAGGGCTTTCTCAGCATGGTGGCCTGGGGGCCTGACTGCACAAAATGCCCTCTTCGAATCGCCGTTTAAGATTGCATTGACTGCGCAAGCACTGGCACCGGCGGCTAACCGCGCTGCGCGGAGGCTGCCAGGGCTCATAAAGGTGTCGGCTTCAATTTTTTGTGACCCGCTATCAGGCTCGCCGCGAACCACTTCTTCAATCAGGGATTGCGAGTGTACAAGTGCAATGAGCGATTCGTCGATCTCGGTTGCACTCACTTGTTGCATATCGTGGATAAGCCCGGAGGCGTTTAGCCGCTCCATTACGCTGATCAACCTTTCAGGCCGTTCAGGATGTCCGGGCATCTGGTGTTCATTGCAATCCGGGTGTGTATATAGCGCGGTTGTCATCAAGTTCCTCTTTCGGTGGCATATGGTGAAACAAGTGCCCCACCCGGTGGGCAAATGCCATGATGCTTGCAACCGAAGTAGATCGCTTTCAACTTAAACAAAGGCGTTGTTTCGTGGCTTAATATCTTTAACAATGTGACTTCGAGTGCGGATCACCTGGATACAACCCGCCAGAACCAACTGCCAGGCCCTTCTGCTGATGCCAGGTCTGCAGTCAGCTTGTATTTGGCTGTATAGCTATTGCTAACGGGGTTGATCGCATTAGCATCATTGAGCCTTTGTAACCGCCCTTCAAATAAACGGTCTCCAAATTTTAATAGGACATCCGGGTCCTCTTCTACCCACGTGGGCCACCTTTTGCTTTCCGGGGACCTGGCAGCAATATAAAGTGTTCCGTCTACCTGGACACACCAGATCGTGATTGAGTGCGGCAATCCGTAGGGTGTTGCAACCTGAAGTGCTATTTGTTTGAAATCATCCGCAAAATACCAGTCAGAAGGGAAGGCTTCCACCTCTCCTGACAGCCTAAATCCGGGGCGAGTGTCGCTGGGATCGCAGCCAGCCAATAACAAACCTAGCAAGGCAACTGCCAGGGCTTGTGGCAAGCGAATCAATAAAGAGTTCAGTGGATGTTTCATCTGAATATCAACTTGGGTTGGAATATTCGAAGAATAGACCACGTTTACACCAGTTTGACAATGCTCGCGGTGTGTAAAAGGAAATAGTTTTACAATTGAGTCAGCCATATCCGAATTAGTGATGCGCAGCAGCCTGAAAAATCTATCGATTCAATCATCTGGTGGAACCCGGTTTCTGGTAATGTTAAGGCGTTCAGATCGCGGATTGTGATGATATCTGCAACGATCTATCAAGAAACCTGGGAGAATAGACCATGCCTCGAATGACGCAGCAGGAACGTCTCGATTTTCTTATGACACCTGGCATCCTGATGCGTATTGCGTGCGTCAGGCGCGATGGAAGGCCGCTGGTGACGCCAATCTGGTTTATTTACGAGAGCAACTGTATTTACTTTACACCCAGAGCACAGTCAGAGTGGTTAAGCTGCCTGAGGCAGGATCCACGGGTTGCACTTTGTATAGATGAACAAAATCTACCTTACAGAAAATATATTGCCGAAGGGGTGTCCGAAATCGTCCATGCTCCTGGTGAGGATGACCTCTGGCGGGATTTGTATCGTCGAATCGCCAGGCGGTATGTGCCTGAAGATGCGGCAGAAGAATATGTCCAGGATACAATAGACCAGGAACGCGCACTTATTCGGCTTGATCTGGAAGAGGCAACGATCAAGTCCTGGCGAATGCCAACAGAAGGCGAATCCCAAACCGGGATCTGGCATCAACGTTATTATGCACCTGGTACCAAATACTCAACTGACCAGCCTGACTAATTTATGAAACCTGATCAACACAATGTTTGTCTGTCCTTTGATTTTGATTCCATCTCGTTGTGGATGGCATTGGGTCAATCGTCTCCAACGCCCATCTCCCGCGGTGAGTTTGGCGCTGTTGCGGCGGCAAGAATTTTAAAATTGCTTAAAAAACACGATGTTGTTGGCACCTGGTTTATCCCTGGTGTGACACTACAAACTTATCCTGATATCTGCGCAGAAATAAATACCCAGGGTCATGAAATTGCACATCATGGCTACACTCACATTTCCCCGGTGACCATGTCAAAGGTGGAAGAATTGGACGCGTTAAAAAGGGGTAATGATGCCATCAGGAAAATTACCGGCAACTATGCGCGAGGGTATCGTTCTCCTGCCTGGGACCTCAGTCAACATTCTATCGGTCTGCTGATCAGGGAAGGCTTTCTGTACGACAGCAGCATGATGGCGCATGACCATCAGCCTTATTTCGCCAGGCAGGGCGATCTGCTCACAGAAGACAGGATACAGTTTGGCGAAACTTCTACCCTGGTGGAAATCCCGATCAGCTGGAGTCTGGATGATTTTCCGCACTTTGAATATTTCCGTGGCAATGGTTTGATGAATGCCGGTCTGGTCCTGGACAACTGGCTTGGGGATTTTGAATTTATGCAAACAGATACAGAATGGGGCGTGCTCACCTATACATTTCATCCTTTTGTTATTGGCAGGGGGCATCGTATGTTGATGCTCGAGCGTCTTATTCTGAAACTGAAGGCCAATGGTGCAAACTTCATCACCGCAGAAGAGGCGGCGAGCGTCTTCAGGTCAAGGCATGCCAATGGCCAGGCCTGTTAGGGCTCAGTGGGCATTGGGAACTTGCCAGATGCTTGCCCCCGTGAGGAGTGCCGCCGTTCACGAGTAAGCCCCCGCTGACAACGCCGTGACCTATCCCAGGACAACATACCGGATCACAAGGTAACCCATGAAAAGCTGGAATAGAAAAATAAGCATCATTGACCCCGTTACTATTTTGCCAGGTCGGATCTGTGGATCCAGGTGCTTGTGGTGCAGGTAGAGTGTCGCTCCGGTCTGGATAGGCAGGAATAAGGCAGCGGTAATCGCGCCGATGGTAACGAGGGTGACAGGGTTTTCAAAAAATAGATAAAGCACCAGTCCAATGACGGGAATCAAAAGTACGTAAACGCGGATGATTTTTATTCGTGCCGCCAGGTTTTGCCGATCGATGAACCCCATTTCAATCAGGTAATCCGGCACAAAGCGCCCGCCACCCCCGATGGCCGCAATTGTTGTTGAAAAAAGAATAAAAAAAGCGCCGATACCAAAAACCCACAACGACCAGGGTCCCAGGGTTTGTGTAAACATATTCGAAAGAACCGAGATCGTCTCCAATCCGCTGGGGGTCTCCCCCATTTCGTGGAGCACGCCTGCCCCCAGCACATAGAAGGGCAAGGTTGCACAGGTGAGGATGACCAGGGTTACCCACACATCCATATGTAATACTTTAATCCAGCCCCTTGCCCGATAAAGCCAGGCTTCCTCATCCTTCTTTTCACCGATGAAACCGGGGTAGCCTTTTTCGATGCACCAGTAGGTGTAGGTCGAGGTTTCACCAGAGTTGACACCGGTGTAGCCGTAAACCGCCAGGGCAAGCACCAGGTATTCCACTGGAAAATCCAGGGACAATCCCAGTACCAGGTCAGCGGACGTCAGTTTGTATTGCGTGAACTGCATCATGATGGCGCAAATAAGGGTGGTGACGGTAAAAGTCAGTACCAGGAACAGCATAATCCGTTCCAGGTGTTTGTAACTGCCGGTACCCAGAATTATCATTGCAAGGGCGGCCACAATTGCCGCTGCGAACCTGCTGTCGATTGCTGGAAACAGCAGGGACAGTGCTTGTCCGGCGCCTCCAAGAATCCCGCTCACTCCCATGATGCCGGGAATGAATGCGATCAGCCCAAGCCAGATGGGCCATCCTACCGGCCCTTTCGGCCCCCAGAGCTTGCCGGGTAAGCGGTTTAAAGCCCTGAGGTAGGTGTCGCCTGAAACGATAATATAGCGAGCCAGTTCCGCCTGGACCAATGATTTGATCCAGCAGGAGAGCAGCACCCACCAGAGCAGAACAAAACCGGCAGCAGCGCCGAGGCTCGACGTCAGAATGATTTCACCGGAACCGACTATCGAACCGGAAATAACGAGGCTGGGTCCCAGGTGTTTAACACGATCTCGCCAACGCGCAGGCGGCACTTGAATGTTACCCGTGAAGGTGTAGGGATCAATTGCTGTTATGCCATCTTCTTGTAAACTCATTGGATAGCTTCGTGAAGACCGCGGACCTGGATCTGGGGCTGGAGGTTAGGGTGCCTTTTTGGCCACCGCTCTTTTCTTCTTCGCCGCTGCTTTGCGCTTCCTGGCCTGGTCAGCTTTGGCTTTCTCTTCAGCTTTTAGTCTCACTTCCCATTCTTTCTCGAAAGCAGCTAGCGCCTTTGCCCTTGCTGCCAACTTTTTTTCAAAGGGTTTTGCAGTATTCAACTTTCCTTGGGCAGTTGACATGATATTCCTGGCTTCCCCAAGTGCCTCTCCAAGTAATGATGCTGCGGCCCTGGTTTTCTTTAGTTGATTCCGGGTAGCCTGGGTGCCACTTTTCCCTAATTTCGCTGCATCCTTTGCGACCCTTTTTCTCGCTTCATCAAGCTTCTTCCTGGCCCGATTGTATTTAACCTGGGTTTTTTCGTAGTCTTTGTGATGATTCGCTAGATAGGTATTCTTAGCTTTTAAGATTTTTGACTGGATACCATGAAACTGGTTTTCCAGATCTTCCAGCAGTTCTTGTGCTTTGTTCTGACTCATTGTAATTCCTCTGTTTCGGTTTAGACAGGATAAAACATTCCGTTGAAAATGAAAATCCCTACATTTGATGTTGCAGGTAGACTGATTTGTAATCCTTGATGAGATTAAAACTGGATTCAAGTGAATGAAGATACGGGCTCTGCCTTGAAGGGATGCCATTGATTGTTTCTATATCCAGTTTTTGAAGTGGCTGGAATGATCGGTAGAGAAGATGGCGAAGAACCTCCACGTAGGATGACAGATTCTCGTCGTCAGCAGCGACGTGAAAGGTCAGGGATTTACCTTTTCTTTCAGATACGAGTACCAGGCCTTCGCCATGGAAAACAAGGTGGTTCGAGCTGACACGGCGAGGCAGTTCTGGTCCCGGTTCCTGTGATTCAGATTCTTCCAGGGCGAGGCCGCAAGGGGAAATTGGATCTTTTGCGTTCAGCCAGAAAATTGATTCATTCTGATTGTCTTGACGAAGTGCCCGGAATGCAGCCGGTGAAATAAATTGTGGACCGGGTATTCCCTTGAAAAAATATCCCGACAACACCTCGCCAGACAGTTCCATGAGCCTTAATGAGCGGAATATGGCTGGCCAACGCAGTGCAGGCATTTCCCTTAAGGTGAGTTCGCGAAAAATGATGCCATATCGATCGAGCAATACCCTCACCCGATCTTTGTTGGTTTCTTCCCTTTCGATGAAATCATCGTCTTGTGGGTGATCGTGGTTCACCCTGTACCAGTTGCCAATGAATGGAACTGAACCGCGCCATCTATTGAATCCACCGCGTCGGATTTTGCGAGCACTTGTAGCAAAGCTCGCGGGTTCAGGAACCGAAAATTTACTCTCAATGCCTTTTCGAAGTGCCGCCATGGAATCATTGGAGATGCTCGACTGCCAGACGCAGGTCCATAGCTCATGAGCCAGATCCGCGGCGGATTTACCGGTGGAATCCAGGAGAGTTGCAAAATCATACCTGCCTGCTTCATCTTGCAAGAGGTGATGTTCAAAACGGGGAGGCTCGGAAAACAGGAGATCCTCATCATGCCTGAAACAGAAAGTGATCTTCTTATCACCGGTTCCAATCCATTGAATTTCACTTTCCTGGAATAGCAGATCGAGCATCGTTGACTCATATCCTTTGATGCGGGCAGGTAAGATTTCCGACTCCCAGAGTTCTGCGTTACTTTCATAACAGCGCAGTCTTTCCATCGTGTCATAGAGTTGTTCCAGTGGATCGGAGCTGTTGAATCGGGTTTGCCAATGGTACAGGAATGGAGTGAGCCTGCAGAGGGGCAAGGGTTCAAACTGAACCCTTGATTCCTGTCGGAGCAGGCGGAGTAGAAATTCGTAGTTTCTGCTGTCGCACCAGTAGGTTGTTTTATCCTCCTCAAGTAGCTGCCCTGTTACCAGAGTGGCGTCTTGCTCCAGCTGATTAAGGGTTGGCAGTAACTTTTCCGGCGGTAATCCAAATCTCGTCTCGAGTCTGGCAAGCGAAACGGGACCATAATGTTGTAACCAGTTTCCCAGTAGAACCTCAAAGCTAGCCTCATCGTCATCGGTACTTGAAGTTATCGTCGCTTCCAGTCTTCTCTCGTCTTCCCGTGCAACAACAAATTTCCCGCCCTGATGAAGGATTGTAATTTTCTGTTCCAGGATTGTCTCATCGAAAGTTCCTTGTGCTAACAATTGCGCCCATTCATCTAACGGGATGGCTGTTCTTTCCTTCACCCATTCAATAAGTTCAGTTTCGTTTGCCGGGCAATAGCCATCGGCAAGTCTCAATTGTCTCGATTCAAAGTCTTGTACCAGTGAAGCAGGCAGGGGAGGGCGCAGGCCGGGAGTAAAGACGACTTCTTCCAACAGGTCTGGCCTGAGGTTTGAAGTCTTGAACGATTTCGGCTGGTCGTTCATGTACATGTAAGTGTTCACCTGGCTCCAGGCAACCGACTGTGCAAAGGGGCTGGGCGTTGCGGTTGACACCTCTGTTATGTTGATATTGTTGTTGTTTAATTCTTCCAGCATCAATTTCAGGTTGGGTAAATCAAACTCATCCTGCAGGCAAGTTCGCCAGGTTTCCAGCAAAATGGGGAAGTCCTCGTACTTGGATACAGCATCCATCAGTTTCTGTGATTGAAGTCTGCTCATCCATAAGGGTTTTCGTTCGTTAAATCTCCCTTTAGACAGGAGCAGTGCGCGTCCGGCATTCTCACGAAAACGTGCCCCGAAGAACCCTGATCCCTCGAGCCTGAGCCTTAACAGTCTTTCGATATCCTGCACCGGTACAAGTTGCAGTAATTCAGCAGCGAGCATATCGTGTGGCAACTGCAGAACCAGGGATTCGTTTGTTACAAATACTTCCGGTTGTTCCCCAAATTCCTGCTGCCATCCCGCTTCCAACGCCATTGCCAGTGGTCGATTTACCATCGCCCCCCATCCGGTGTGCAATATAATTTGTTGCCCGCTGGCCCTGCCGGGTCCAGACTTGACCTTCTCCACCAACAGATGGTGGCGGTGGGGCAGGTCAGCACGGCTGTGTTCTTTCTGGCGTTTCAGGTAACTGATAATTTCATCGGCGACGCCCTGCTCTACATTAAAATCATCGATGAGTTCTGCCCTGTAATCATCCCGGGCCAGGTGAGTGTTGGCGTGTTCCAGGAATTGCCCAATCCTTTGTGCATAGTGAAAGTCGCGACTGATCGGTTCTGATTTGAAGAAGGGTGGCGCGAGGGATCCCGCCTTAGCAGGGCCAACGATGACATCGTTATGGGTGATCTTCTTCACCTGCCAGTGTTGTGTACCAAATGCGAATACCTTTCCTATGTTCGCTTCCCATACGAATTCTTCATCCAGCTCTCCGATCCTGGCATTACTGTCTTCATGGCGGAGTTGAAAGTAACCTCGGTCCGGAATGACGCCGCCGGATAAATACAGGGACATCAGGGCTCCTTTTTTTGCCTCGATTGTATTTTCCATACGGTCGATCATCACTCTTGGCCTCAGCTCACGAATATGGTTGTCTGCATAACGCCCGGCAAGCATGTTAAGGACAAGGTCGAACTGCTGGCGGCTGAGCTTGTGATAGGAAGTGGATCTCCGCAGTTCCATAAACAACTCGTCGATATCCCAGGATATTGTTCCGCACATTGAGATGATAATCTGGGCGAGTATATCCAGTGGGCAACTGATTGGTTTCACTGGTTCAATATCTTTGGCAAGGACTGCCTTGCTTAAAACGGCTGCTTCAATGAAATCATGTGCATGGGTTGGGTAGATGGTTCCCCGGCTGGTTTCGCCCACGCCGTGTCCGGCACGGCCAATTCTCTGGATCGAAGAAGATATTGATCCTGGGGATTGGACGAGTATGACCTCATCCAAGGCACCGATGTCGATGCCCATTTCCAGCGTACTAGTGGCAACAATGGCTGCCAGTGTGCCATTTTTTAATCTTCGTTCGACATCTGTCCGGATGTCCCTGGAAAGAGAGCCATGGTGTGCATAGGCGATGGTTTTTCCTGCCGCAATGTTGATCTTGTAGGTGAGCTTTTCACAGATCGCCCGGCTGTTAACGAACAACAGCGTGGATTTATTGCGACTGATTTTTTCGTAAAAATCCTTCGCCAGGCTGTCCCAGATCTTCTCACCTTCACCCCTGTTCGCTGCTGTTTCTGGATAACGCACCGAAATATCGTAGGTTTTTTGCGCACTGGATTTGAGTATTCGGACATCTCTCGGTTTAAAATCATTCCCGAGGCGCTCAAAACCGCCTACAAATTGGGCAATTTCTTCGAGTGGATTGATCGTGGCTGAAAGTGCGATGCGTTGGAATTCCCCGGAATAAGGAACCAGTCGCTCCACTGCAGACATCAGGTAGACGCCTCGTTTGGAGCCAACCACGTTATGTATCTCATCCAGGATAACGGTATCGATCCCGCGGAGCAGTCCCTGGCCACCCCTGGATGACAGTAACAAGTTCAAACTTTCGGGCGTGGTTATCAAAATTTCAGGCGGATGACGAAGCATCTTGCGCCTGGTGCCGGAATCAGTATCGCCACTTCTTGTCTGGACCTTGATGTCAGGGAATGGCGTTTTTTCCTCCATGAAAATCTTACGGAGTTGGGCCAGGGGCAGGATCAGGTTTCGCTGTATATCATTGTTCAGCGCTTTGAGGGGGCTGACATAAAGAATTCGGGTAGTGCCAGGCTTGAGGTCACCTGTGACAAAGCGGTTGATGCTCCACAGAAATGCGGTGAGCGTTTTCCCCGAACCCGTTGGTGCAGTGATAAGTAGATGTTCCCGATTGGCAATTCTCGGCCACGCTTGGGATTGAATATCGGTTGGCGAATCAAATTGGGAATCAAACCATTTCTGGATGAGAGGGTGGAATAGTTCACTCGTCATCATTGCAGTCTATCATTATCAAAAGATAGCGACTTCATGGTTGGTAGGCTGTATGACAACTGCTGGTGTGGGTTCCAATTTCCCACCAGGCAAATGTGTTGACAGAATAATGCTATCAGGATGCGGGGGTAAATCCTTGAATGAAATTGTTGATGGTAATGAAATATTCTTCAGTCTCGATGTAGTTGTGATGGGTGCCTTCTAGCTGCACGACTTTGAGCTGGCTTTTCCAGGCTTTGGCCAAAGCATTCGAGTATTGCAGAGGAATCACTTGATCCGTCTGTGCATTGATGATCAGGGTCGGCACATCGATTCTGTCCACGTAGTCGATCGATCTGAATGGATGCCTGATCAACCAACGAACAGGGAGGTAAAAGTACAAGTCACTTGCGACAGCTTCAATGCTGTCAAAAGGGGAGATCAGGATGAGCCCCTTAATATCACGGTTGGCAGCGACATGGGTTGCCACGCCGCTGCCCAGACTCCTGCCGAGGATAAAGCTGTTGGATAACAAGATTTTCCCTTGAGATGCCAGTTTATCGAGAATAAACAGTGCGTCCGATTTAAGGGCTTTCTCGGTTGGGGTGCGGGTACTTTTCCCATATCCGCGGTAGTTAACGATGACGTAGTTGTAGTCACCGAGCGCCTTGATACTATCAATACTTCCAGATAGTTCCTGACCATTCCCGCCGTAGTAAACCAATGCAGGTTGGTTGCGATCGACGGCAGGGAAAAACCATCCATGCAGCTCTGCGCCGTCATTCTCGAAAGAAACCGCATAGTCACTGTAGCGCAATTCTACTTCAGGAATCGAAGGCCTTGGATAGAACAGTAGACTTTCCTGCTGGAAATAAATCAGGGCGGTCATGGCGGAGTAGATGGCAACCACTATAAGGGCGAATCCGGTAATACCGCTCATCAGCAAACCTCTAACTGGACCAACAGGGAGTAAGAACGTCTGGCATCTGAAATATCAAAGGCTGTACAAAGATACAAGATAGCGCCGTAATACTCAAAGGAAGGATTTTGCATATTTACCCAGGGCGTTACGATCAGCGACTTTATTCATGTAGAGAGATGTGGATCGGTCGTCATTAAACTCGATAACGGTTCGTTTAAATCGACTTTGACGGTGAGACATTCCCACTTGAGGTACATTTTGTACACACCAATCCAGAGGGCCAACTGGCGGTCCTTGGAATTCAGTTTGACGAGGGTGAAGAAAATGCAATGCTCGACCAGCTCAATGGATTCAGGCAGTCCGGTTTAGCGCCCTACACAGGGCCGGTAGATTTCAATACACTCATCACATCACGTGACGAGTATTATACCTGCAACGGGTCCCTGACCACGCCACCCTGCTCGGAGGGTGTGTTGTGGATTGTACTCAAGAATCCGATCAAGGCATCCAGGGAGCAGATTGACCGCTTCCATGACCTGATGGGTGCGGATACCAATCGTCCCTTACAACCGCGCAATGCCAGGGTTATTCTCAATTAACACCGAAATGGCTAAATCTCCTTGAGGTGAATTCATCGGGATCCCTGATTGCTTCGAGACGGTAGAGCTGTGTATTGCCGCCAAGCAACATTTTCAAAGCAGTCAATGCATCGTTTCCGCGGCTCTCGGCCTTGTCCCACACAACTTGTAAATCCGTTGCTGTTCTTATTCCGTAATCGCGCTGACTGCTTTCTCCTGCAAGGGTGCCAGTACCATTTCTTCGTCTTCAAGACTAACCAGGGTAAGTTTTGAAGGTGTTTCATTGCGGATTGACGTAACAGCCATGGTTCCTCCACTGAACAGTGTTGGCTAATTGGTGTGAGCAAAACGGAGAACTCAATGTATTGGTTGCCTTTTACCAGGTCTACCAGTCCTGTGTCGGTTCCACTTTTTATCTCAAGTCGCGCCAGCGGGAAATAACCTTGTGAAGTTCCATCACTACCAGCACGGTAAGTGCTATTGCCAACAACTCCAGCCAGTGTTGCGGGCTAACCGGTTGGATATGCAACACTTCGCTCAACCAGGGCGTGTACATGGCGCCAATGTGTAACAGCTGTGCTGCTGCAGTACCCACCAGGAGAATTGGATTGCGAAGCGGATTGTGCCGAAATACTGAACGGACTTCAGACCGGCAGTTAAACACATGAACGTTTTCGAATAACACCATCAATAACAGTGTTCCGTTCCAGGCCTCGTCCAGAGAAAACCCTCGGGCTATGGGCCACTGGAAAACCAGAAATGTAAGAATCCCAATGACTGAGGCTGAAACCAAAACCCGCTCAATCATGAGCCTGTTGAAGATGGGTTCCCTGGGTGATCTTGGAGGGCGATGCAATTCATCACCTTCACCGGGTTCAAATGCCAGGGCCACATCCTGAATGCCATTGGTTACCAGGTTCAGCCAGAGTAATTGCACAGCCAACAGCGGTAGAGGTAAACCGGTCAACAAGGCCAGAGTAAACAGAACTAACTCTGCCGCACCGGTAGAGATAAGGAGAAAAATTACTTTACGGACGTTCGCGTATGCGATGCGCCCCTCTTCAATCCCCGAGACAATCGAATGAAAGTTGTCATCGGTGATGATAAGGTCGGCTGTCTCCCGCGCCACATCGGTACCGCTTAATCCCATGGCGATGCCTACATGGGCAGCGCGTAGTGCTGAGCATCGTTGGCATCATCACCGCTGACGGCTACAAAATGTCCATTCCTTTGCAGGGAGCGAACGATGTCCAGCTTCTGGTGCGGCCCTACACGAGCAAAGATCCTGGCCTGACGGGTTAGTTGATCAATTGTTCCTGACGCGAGTGCCAGTTTTAATTCCGGGCCGGTCACTAGCTGGTTTGCCGCTATTGGGTCGGTGCGGGCCACCATGTCCAGTTCCCTTGCAATTGCAAGAGCAGTGGCAGGGTGGTCGCCAGTGATCATGGCCACCTCAATACCGGCCTGCCGACAAGCCGCGATGGCGGCTTTGGCTTCTCTGCGTAATGGATCGATAATCCCTACCAGGCCGATCAATGTCAGCCCGTGTAGATGTTCCTCGGTAAATATCTCACCCGACGCCAGGTTAATCTCACCGGCAACCAGGGCGAGCACCCTGTACCCGTCGCTTGCCAGTATATTCGCCTGCTGCTCGATCAATTCCCGCTCTATGGGTTTGTCCTGGCCTACCATGGCCATTGAACTACTCATGGGTAACAGCCGTTCAAGTGCTCCTTTGACGAAAGCCCACTGCTTGCCGTTTACATGATTCAAGCTGGCCGAAAACAACCTCTCTGATTCATAGGAAATACAGGCAACTTCGGGATAGTTGTTGGCCATTTCTGCCTTGATGACACCAGCCTTGTGCGCCATCACCAGGAAAGCCACGTCCACTGCATCACCATGATGGACCCATCCGGAATCGCTACGACCGAGGAAGCCTTCATTGGTCAGCACCGCTGCCTTGCATAGTCGTTCCAGTAGTGCTTGTTCATCTGCTGAAGGTATGCCCGCGTGGTGTCAGAATGACACCCGCCGGTACGATACCTTCGCCGCTGACCTTCCACATGTCATCATTTGGAAAGGCAATATCATCATACCGTCCTTTACAGTGGGGCGTGTGCAGGAACTGCTGTATGTCTTCAAAACTCACTTTGATGAGTGGGGTATTGGAGACTGGGAGGTCTTTCTCGACAGTCCCATGGGTATCGAGGCTACCGAGGTCTATGCCGGACACGCACAGATTTTTGATGAAAGTGCCAGGAAAAGCCGTGAACAAAGTGGTGATCCATTCGACCTGCCAAATTTACATCTGTCCCGGCGAAGCCAGGATTCCATGAAGATCAACCAGATCGAAACTGGCGCAATTATCATTGCCGGTAGCGGAATGTGTACCGGTGGGCGCATAAAACATCATTTAAAGCACAATCTCTGGCGCAAGCAGACACATGTGATGATTGTTGGTTTTCAGGCGAGAGGCACCCTGGGTCGTGCGATTGTGGATGGCGCCAGGCATATACGTTTGTGGGGCGAGACAATACAGGTCAATGCAAAAGTGCATACCATTGGTGGATTATCTGCTCATGCGGACCAGCAAGGATTGATGGACTGGTACGGTCACTTCGTGGAGCGGCCCCGTGTTGCGTTGGTTCATGGCGAGCCTGAAGCAATGGATACGCTGGCCCAGCGGTTAAAAAGTAAATACAATGCCGACGTCGTGCAGGCAAGCTTTCAGCAGAAGCTGACCATTTGATTGTCTTGAGGAAGACGCTCTATCCCGAGGTTAATATTCGAATTGCCCACAAGCACAGTGCAGCCGTTAGGACAAAACCCACCAAGGACGCTGGAACCGGAATGTTGATCGGACCAACCACGAAGGGCCAGCTATTCACGGCACGAACAAGGTGGATTATGGCGACGAGACCAAAAATGAAGGCTGAAATAATGAGATATATCTGGGTTGAGGTTTGCGCCATGGTTCGTTCTCCTGCTTCAAAGATAGGAAACCGAAGAATCCTCCAACGACGACCAGATTGCTAGAAAAAATTTCGTTATGACCGTTTAGAAAACAGGCTGGAAAAACGACTTACTCCATTGCGATTAATGCCTGCTGAGTACTTTTGGGGCGATCTCCCACAAATATTTGAGACATAAGCTACTGTTTGCTCCTGCGTAGAGGTGGACACTGAAACTGATCCAGATTGGGAAAGTCGCGATGAAGGAACACAGGCAATTTATTAAAGAAAATACACGGATCTTGTTGCGGCTGCTTAAGGGTTGGCAAGCAGGTACTGTTAACAACCTGCAATCGGCAGTCGCTATCGAGAGTATTCTCGATACCTACGGCAAGGAATTCATTAGCCAGAAACTTCCAGTACCCACTCGTAAGGAGTTGGCCTTCTGGTTCACGCTCTATCAATTCGAGGAAGCGATTGAAGTATCCTGCGAATTGAAAGAAGATCCGTCCCAGTTGAGCAGAATATCGCCATATCAGGCGTTAATGAAAAAAAATCTGGCTATCGCCAGCAAAGCACTCCGTAAGAATCGCGCCCTGCCCAGGGAATTTTACGCGACAAGACCCGAAGAGTTCGGGGGTGACCCTGGCGAGGAAAACGAGTGGGACGGCTTCGATGAAAATACAACGTGGGAGGAATATTACTACCCGTCTAATGGCGGTTGAGCCAACATCAGCGTAGGGAATTTTCTTCATGAACCAGTTAACATCTCCAGTCATGTTCTTACCGACCTCTGATGATGTCCGGAATGTGGGACGAGAAAAGTGTGCGTCGGATATTGAATCGACTTCAAATAACTGGAAAGGAAATTTGTCATGAAGCTTTATATCAGCGGTAATTCTCCTTATGCAAGGCGTGCCAGAATGGCAGCCAGGGAAGCCGGGTTGGCAGACCGTGTTGAAGAAATTGCGATTTCCGGATTCGATCAGCTCCTTGAACTGGGCCCTGGCGGCAAGATTCCCGTGCTGATAACTGACGAGGGGCGATCCCTTTGTGAATCACTGATCATTACTCGTTACTTCAATGATCTGTCTGGCGGAAGGTTGCTGCCGACCGAACCTGCGATGAGAGAAGATTGCCTTGCATTGGAATCGGTCGCTTCTGTCTTGATGGATTCATTATTTGTCAGATCGATGGAACAAAATCACCGGGAAGAAGCGTCCCGGTCAAACGCTGTGTTACAGAGAGAAGCAGAACGGTGTCGGCGTTGTTACGACACGCTGGAAAAAATGGTGGTTGGAGAGGGTGATACAGTGAGCCTCGCCTCAATTGCGGTAATCTCATCTCTCGGATACGCGAATTGGAGAGCGCCTGAAGACGACTGGCGAGACGGGCGGCCCAGTCTTGAAAGTTATTATGACCACTTGATGCAGCGACCCGCGTTTTCCGATACCGCGCCAGCTTTCTAATGTTGTGATGATGAATGGAGCAGGACGCTAGAGCACTTTTAAAACTTCGTTGGTCAGTAATTCCTCGGCTTCAAGGGAAGCATGTTTGTCTGCCCCGGCAGAGGGTCCGATAACCGTGATTTTATCGATTCCCATATCGTTCAACTCACGAAGTCGACTCAGGCAGTGTTCCGGAGGGCCTACGATTGAATACTGGTCAATAAATTCATCTGTCAGAATGTTTGCCTGCTTTGAATCAGAGCGAGTGTGTTCATTCATGTCGTATGCATCGTGCAATTGGTTGAGCACGGATTCCTGGCTCTCGGAAATATCCCCCCTGACCTGGCCGTGCATGACGGAAAATCTGGCAAAAGTTGATAACCCGCCTTGCACCAGTGCCCGGGCTACGCTGACATCAGGATGGCAGACGATGTTAATGTAAGCGCCCAGGTTAACTGACCTGCCTGCCTTTTTCGCAGCCTGCCTTGCCGTTTCAATACCCCAACCGAGCCGCTGCGAATCTGCACCGAGTGCCAACATCACCCGATCCGCGTAAGTCGCTGCAATTGCAATGACCTTTGGACCGGTTGCCGCAACTTCTACCGGGACCTTTGTATCCCTTTCGTTTAACCACCTGAGCGCGCTTGTATCAGGGGTGTCCGCCAATCCAAGCGTCGCGACATCGGGCGCAATCTGTTCGTTGAATTCAAGGGCGTCAAAGGGAACGTTTTCCTTCCTTAGATAGGATTGAAGTACCGATAGATAATTTTCGAATAATTTCAATCGTGCCGGTGCCTTACCCAGATGCGCAAGGGCTGAATCCCCTCTGCCAATACCTAATACTGCTCGACCGGCAGATAGTCTTTGTATGCTTGCAATCGCACTGGCGGTAACCGCTGGATGCCTGGTCACCGGGTTTGTGACGCCGGTACCGATGCCGATGGTCTTTGTCGCTAGTGCCATGGCCGTCAGGCAAACATAGGCGTCACCGGCGAGGTTCTGTGAATCCACCACGAGTACGCCATCCCATCCTGCTTCCTCTGCACGCCTGGCGGCAAATGCGGCTTTAGTCGGTGAACTGGTGATTAATTTCCAAAATTGCATCACTTGATCCTCTTAATAATGTTAACAAATTATCCTGACCGGCATCTATGAATAGTCGTCTTTGCCGCCTCACAGGATTGCCGTTTAACAGGTTCTATCAGGTTTTGGGCCCAGAGTCTGGAACCCGCGGTATCGGAAGTGTCAGCCTTTATTATTTCAGATTCTGGATGGATTGTTGTCCGTATTAACTGAGCGAAAAATCATTGCAGGTTTTCCCACATCACCCTGTGTGTAATCACAGACGCCATCAGGAAATATCACTTCCAATCGTTGCTTCCAGGGACCCATATCCAGTGCGGCGTAAACGCCCTTTGAAATCGCCTGCTCAATGCTTTGCAGATGGCATTTGAATATCGTATCGGTTAACGGCGCGCCAGCGACGTTGCGACTCGATTGAAAGTTTGGAAAGAGTGCCAGGCAATCTCCAGTGGGCTGATCATTCCATTGCCCATCCCACACATTTTTCCCTTTGTTGATGACCTTCCCCGTTTCGTCAAGACATGCATCTTCAACTTGTGTTGGTTTATTTTCAACGATTGATTTTGCCGGATTCTGTTTGATCTTTTCCATCCACAATTCCACTGCTTGTAGTGCGCGTCCCCGGGGATCGAATGGTTTTCGTGTCATCCAGATCACTTGATTGTCGGCATGTCCCTGCCCGTCGATCAAGCGTAAACGCGTGGAAAATGAGGCGAAACTATGGTGCATATCTAATTCAGGATCATTGTAGTGCCGCACATCAATGATGGGGATGTTCACCTTGCCAACAAAAACATTACCCGATAAATATGCTGCGCGCATTGCCTGAATATTGCCTTTGCTTCGTTGTGCGGGACCCTTGCCACCATTGTGACTTAGCGTCATATTGTGATCACTCCAGGGCGACGTTTCGGTGATGGAGGATTTGATGCCGCTGTAGATCCAGTATCGCACCGAGCGCATGTCGGCAGATGATTTCCAACCGCCGATGCGGCTATTTAAATCCAGGAAAGTGGGTGGTGAAATTCGGCCATTCACCAACGCCTTAAGACCGTACTGGACGCCGATGTTGTCCCATGTTTTCAAAGCGTAACCATCAGCGCCCACGCCGTAATAATCTTTGAGGTCTTCCCAGTATGTCCAGTGGACCTG
>Ga0114950_10000078_pt1 | contig 50906 bp, 47 predicted proteins | sample N075metaG_FD_83503 | JGI IMG/M metagenome (GOLD analysis project Ga0114950, IMG submission 83503) | Deep subsurface microbial communities from Kermadec Trench to uncover new lineages of life (NeLLi) - N075 metaG | ecosystem: Environmental > Aquatic > Marine > Ocean trench > Sediment | place...
CGCTACAAGGTTGGCTTGACGACTTATTTCGATAGCGATTTCCCACCAGCGCTGCGGCACATTCCAGACCCGCCGCTCGTGCTCTACGTGCAGGGTAATGCTGGGTGTCTCAGCCAACCGTGTGTGGCGGTGGTGGGCGCCCGGCGCTGCAGTCGCACAGGGGCGGCAATGGCCAGTGCGCTTGCTGGTGAATTGCTGCAGGGTGGCCTCACCGTGGTTAGCGGTCTGGCTCATGGTATCGATGCGTCCGCCCACCGCGGTGCGTTAGCCGCTTTGCCCGGCGGCGGCCGCGGTCCCAATACGGTGGCGGTGATGGGCGCGGGGCTCGGGAGCGTTTACCCGCGTTCCAATACACACCTTGCGCATGCCCTGGTGGACGCAGGTGGCGCTTTGGTGAGTGAGTATTTACCGATGGCTCCCCCGGCTAAACATCAGTTCCCGGAGCGAAATCGCCTGATCAGCGGCCTGAGCCAGGGGGTCGTAATTGTCGAAGCCGGTGAGCGCAGCGGCTCTCTGATCACCGCACGTTTCGCGTTGGAGCAGGGGCGTGAGGTGATGGCGGTCCCGGGGGCCATCGCGCCGGGGTTCAGCACGGGTTGCCATCGATTGCTTCGCGATGGCGCCGCCCTGGTGGAATGCGCCGGGGACGTCTTCGAGGCACTGGGTTACACCCCGGGGCCGGACGAGGCGCATGCCGACACACCGCACGTGGTTCCCGCCGCGCTCGCGGGCGTGCTGGCAGCCGTGGACTCGGTGGTTACCACCCTGGATGAACTGGTGACCGCCACCGAACTCGCACCGGCCGACCTGGCAGCCAAGCTCCTGGAGCTGGAACTGGCCGGGTTTGTTCAGCCGGTCGCTGAAGGGTATATTCGGCGACCTTTTTCACGCTCTTGGTAAACTCCCAAACAAGTACTCTTAACCAACGGCTCTATAACGGTAACTCTTTATCACCAAGAAGGCAGATTGATGAGCTTTGTAGCCATACTCATGGGTTCAAATTCGGATTGGCCGGTCATGCAGAGCACGACCGAAGTCTTGAGTGGTCTGCACATCGAGTATGAAGTGCGGATCACATCGGCGCATCGAACGCCTGCGGCGACCATGGAGTATGTGGACGACGCAACCCAGCGAGGTTGTGGGGTGTTCATCTGCGCCGCCGGAATGGCGGCCCACCTGGCCGGTGCGGTGGCAGCCCACACCCTCTGCCCGGTCATCGGTGTACCCATCGACAGCGGGCCGCTCAACGGTTTCGACGCTCTGTTGTCGACCGTGCAAATGCCCGGTGGCATACCGGTGGCATGCGTGGCGGTGGGCAAGGCCGGTGCGAAGAATGCAGCGTACCTGGCCGGACAGATCCTCGCGCTGGCAGACCCGAAACTCAGTCAACGGCTGGCCCAGGATCGTGAGGTCAATGGGAATAAAGTGCGGGCGCAGAACGAGCAGCTGCAAGCCGACCTCAAGGGCTGATGAACCACTGGCATCTCACTCGTGCGGTTCGCGTGCTGGCGGCGGGCGGGGTGTTGTTGCATGCCACTGAGGGCGTGTGGGGACTGGCGTGCGACCCGTTCAATCTCAACGCGGTGCTCAAGATTCTGGCGCTCAAACAACGCGACGCCGGCAAAGGCCTCATCCTGGTCGGTGGCAGCGTCGAGGATTTTGCGCCTGAGCTTGCCAGCCTTGCAGACTCCGAGCGTGTGGCGGTACAAGCCAGCTGGCCGGGTGCCGAGACCTGGATATTGCCGAGCAATCGGTTTCCTGCGTGGATAACCGGCGGTCGTGATTCGGTGGCGGTGAGAGTGTCGGGTCATCCCCAGGTCAGAGCGTTGTGCTCGGCGTTCGCCGCGCCCATCGTATCCACGTCGGCAAACCCTGGTGGGCGGTCACCGGCGCGCAACCAGTTCAAGGCCCGGGCCTATTTTCATGAGCTAGTCGACTACGTCTTGCCCGGAGAGGTCCGCGAGACGCATGGGCCAAGTTGCATTCGAACGCCCGCTGGTGAGATTCTGCGGGGCCGCGCCTGATGGATCGATACGCCGTCATCGGTCATCCGGTGGAGCATTCGCTGTCGCCGAAGATTCATCGGTTGTTTGCTCGGCAGACCAACCAGGCCCTCACCTACGAAAAGCTACCCGCGCCGGAGGATGGATTCGTCACCGTGGCCGAAGAGTTCTTCGCCGCGGGGGGCAGGGGTCTAAACGTGACGGCGCCGTTCAAAAGCGTTGCCGCGCGGTGGGTGGATGAGAGCGATGAGGTGGCCAGCGCGGCGGGCGCGGTGAACACGATCGCCGCAAGCTCCGGACGTTGCCTGGGTTACAACACCGATGGCGTAGGCCTGACCACCGACCTGCGTGAGAATGTTGGCTGTCCCATCGAGGGCAAGGCGCTGCTCATACTGGGCGCAGGCGGCGCGGTGAAGGGTATCATTCGTTCGCTGTTGGCCCTGCAGCCGCGCTCACTCACCCTCGCCAACCGCACTGTGGAAAACGCACACGCGCTCATAGATGAGCTGCGGAGCGCCGATTCAAGCGTCGAGATCGAGTGTTGTGCGCTGGGAGCGACGAGTGGCGCATTTGATGTCGTGGTGAACGGCACGTCGGCCGGACTCGCCGGAGAGGGAGCCCTGGTTGCCGAATCGGCGGTGCAAGGAGCGTTTTGTTATGACCTGCTCTATAGCGTGCAAGTGGGCGTGCAGACCCCGTTCTGCGCGTGGGCTGCGGGTGTTGGCGCGGCAAAGGTCAGCGATGGTCTCGGAATGCTGGTCGAGCAGGCGGCCGAAGCATTTCGTATCTGGCGGGCGGTGCGCCCGGCAACGGCTCCGGTGATCGCTGAGCTCATAGGTGACGGGTCCGGGGGCGAGTAGCCCCGCTACCCTGTATAGTGGTCCGGTTGATGGAACGGGCCAGGTGCTAAGAAATGGCGAAAAAGCGCTTCATTGCAGGGGCCATCTGCCCACAGTGCCACGCCCTGGATCGAGTGGTGGTGGAGCAATCCAACGGAATCACGCGCCGCCGCTGTGTGAGCTGTGGGTTCAGCGACGAGCAACCCGCCACGACAAAAGTCACCTTGCCCACGCGATTCGTTGCACGCGGTCTCGCCAACGTTCAAGCACGGCCCGTAAAACTTCTCGACGACTGACCTTCGCGTGCAACCTGTCCGCCGCTGGCGCCACTCGCGCGTCGATGTGAAGAAGAACCGGCACAGGCCGTTGGCTTGGCTGGGTGCAATGTTGTCGGCGGGGACTGCGAGAGCGGACGAGCTGAACATGACACCCGGTGTAACGGAGATCAGCCGCTCCATATACGACCTGCACATGTTGATATTCTGGATTTGCGTGGTCATCGGTGCGGTGGTGTTCGGCGCCATGTTTTGGTCCATTTTCCAGCACCGCAGATCGCGCGGCGTTGAGCCGGCGCAATTTCATGAGAGCACTCAACTGGAGATCGTCTGGACCCTTGTCCCAGCCCTTATCCTGGTCGGCATGGCGTTCCCGGCGACCCGCACCCTGATCGCGATGTACGATACCGGAGGCGAAGACATGGCCGTCGAGGTACGAGGTTACCAGTGGAAGTGGCAATACAAATACCTCGACGACGACTACAACAGCACGTTCGGCTTCTTCAGCAACCTCTCAACCCCGCGCGACCAGATCGAAAACCGCACCGAAAAGAGCGATAACTATCTGCTCGAGGTGGATCAGCCGCTACGCATTCCGGCCAACCGCAAGGTTCGTTTCCTGATCACCTCGGAAGACGTCATTCATTCGTGGTGGGTGCCGGAGTTTGGTATCAAACGCGATGCGATACCGGGGATGATCAACGACCTATGGACGATCGTTGATCATCCCGGCATCTATCGTGGGCAGTGCGCCGAGCTGTGTGGCATGGATCACGGGTTCATGCCTATCGTGGTGGAGGTCATGGAAGAAAGTGCCTACGACACTTGGTATGCCGAACAGATCGTCGCGGCGCGAGCGCGCCGAGAAGCTCTGTCGAAGACGTTTAGTGTTGAGGAGCTCATGGTCGAAGGCGAGCGTGTCTACAACTCGTTTTGCGCGAGCTGTCACCAGGCCAATGGCAAAGGCGTTCCGCCCGTGTTTCCCGCACTCGCTGGCAGCCCCATTGCGACAGGTCCGCTGAAGGATCACCTGGAGGTGATCGTCTACGGCAGGGCCGGAACGAGCATGAACGCATTTGGAAAACAGCTCGACGCAGCACAGCTCGCGGCGGTGGCCCACTACCAACGCCACGCCTGGGGTAACAATGCGCGTGACGTCACCCAGCCCAGGGACGTGGTCGAGTTCATGTCCGGGGTGGAAGGATAAAACAGATGAGCGAAGTAGCCGTAGACCGCCACCTCGATCACCACGACGTAGGGCCGGCCAAAGGCCTGACCCGGTGGCTGTTCACGACCAACCACAAGGACATCGGCACGCTGTATCTGTGGTTCAGCTTTCTGATGCTGCTGATCGGCGGAGGTATGGCGCTGGTGATTCGCAGCGAGCTTTTCGAGCCGGGGCTGCAGTTCGTGGATCCGGCGTTCTTCAATCAGATGACCACGAACCATGGGCTGATCATGGTATTCGGCGCGATCATGCCAGCGTTCGTGGGCTTAGCGAACTGGTTGCTGCCGATGATGCTCGGGGCGCCCGACATGGCGCTGCCGAGAATGAACAACTTGTCGTTCTGGATTCTGCCCTTTGCGTTCGCGATGTTGCTTTCGACGCTGTTCATGGAGGGTGGCGGGCCGAACTTTGGCTGGACGTTTTATGCGCCGCTGTCCACCACCTACGCGCCCGACTCGGTGACGTTTTTCATCTTTGCAATCCATTTGATAGGCGCATCTTCGATCATGGGCAGCATCAACATCATTGCCACCATATTGAATATGCGCGCGCCCGGCATGACGCTCATGAAGATGCCGCTGTTCGTCTGGACCTGGCTCATTACCGCTTATCTGCTGCTTGCGGTCATGCCGGTGCTTGCGGGTGTCGTGACAATGATGCTGTTCGACATCCATTTCGAGACGAGCTTTTTCAACGCAGCCGGCGGTGGTGATCCGATATTGTTCCAACACATCTTCTGGTTCTTTGGGCACCCCGAGGTGTACATCATGATCCTGCCGGCGTTCGGCGTGGTGTCGCAGATCATCCCCACCTTTGCCCGCAAACCTTTGTTCGGCTACGACTCCATGGTGTACGCAACGGCCAGCATTGCATTTTTGTCATTTATCGTGTGGGCGCATCACATGTTCGCGGTTGGCATGCCGCTGGCTGGGCAATTGTTCTTCATGTACGCGACGATGCTCATTTCCGTGCCCACCGGAGTCAAGGTGTTCAATTGGGTATCGACCATGTGGCGAGGATCAATGAGCTTCGAAACCCCGATGCTGTTCTCAATCGCATTCGTGATCTTGTTCACGATCGGCGGGTTCTCTGGTTTGATGCTTGCGATCGCTCCAGCCGACTATCAGTATCACGATACCTACTTCGTAGTTGCGCATTTCCACTACGTGCTGGTGCCTGGTGCGCTGTTTACGATCATCGCTGCGGTTTACTATTGGTTGCCGAAATGGTGCGGGCGCATGTATGACGAGTCGCTCGGCAAACTGCATTTCTGGTTATCGTTCATTGGCGTGAACGTCACGTTCTTTCCACAGCACTTTTCGGGCCTGGCGGGTATGCCGCGACGCGTACCCGATTACGCGTTGCAGTTCGCAGACTTCAACATGGTTTCGAGCATCGGCGCTTTCATATTTGGCTTCTCGCAGCTGGTGTTTCTGTATACGGTGATCAAGGCGATCCGCAGCGGCACGCCCGCAACACACCGCGTCTGGGATAGTGCCCACGGGTTGGAGTGGACGCTGCCTTCACCCGCTCCCTATCACAGCTTCACGAGCCCGCCGAATGTCACCGAAGCAGAGGCCCACTCCTAGCAACACCCTTATAGGCGCGCACAGCTCGACCCAGATATGCAAAACAACCACACGATCACAGTACTAAAGCTCAGCCTCATCGTGGTGGGGATGTTCGGTTTTGGGTTTGCCATGGTTCCGTTGTACGACTTGTTATGCGAGGTCACTGGCCTGGGCGGAAAAACGGGCGGGGCGTACGCTTATGACCCGGTGGTCGCGCGGATCGACAAGAGTCGGTTGATCAAAGTGAATTTCATCACCAACACCAACGCTGGCATGCCGTGGCAATTCTGGTCGGACAAAGGCGGTGTCCGCGTCCACCCTGGCGAACTCAAGGATGCGAAGTTTTACATCAAGAACACCACTGAGCGCCGCATGATCGGCCAGGCGGTAGCCTCGGTGGTCCCTTTCAGCGCGGCCGAATACTTTCACAAGACCGAGTGCTTCTGCTTTTCCAGCCAGATGCTAGAACCGGGGGAACAAATGGAGCTGCGCTTGCGATTCATCGTGGACCTCAAGCTGCCGAAGAACGTCCAGACGATTTCGTTGAGCTATGCATTGTTCGACGTAACCAACTTTGCCGCCGCTGAGCACGCAAACCCGTACCTCCCAAACCGAACGAGCACCTAGATACCCGAAGCGGAGGCAGATCAGTCATAGCCAGTTCATCAGATCAACCGTCCTACTACATACCGCACGCTGGCTGGTATCCGGTATGCGTTGCCGCTAGCGCCAGCTTGCTGATGCTTGGCCTGGGCTTGTGGCTCAACGATCTGAAAGCCGGGCAAGAACCGAGCCGCCTGGTGTTCTACGTTGGCGCGAGCGTCCTCACCGTGGTTCTGTTCGCGTGGTTCTCCAAGGTCATCGAGGAAAACCTCGGTGGGCTGACCAGCCCGCAGCTTCACCGCTCCTATATCTGGGCCATGAGTTGGTTCATCTTCTCCGAGGTGATGTTCTTCGCCGCGTTCTTTGGCGCGCTGTTCTACACCCGCGTGTTGGCGGTGACCTGGCTCGGGGGCGAAGGCGGGAAGGCACTAACGGGTGACTATCTGTGGCCCGATTTTGAGGCCGGCTGGCCGGTCATGAACAATCCGGATCCGAGCGTATTTCAGAACCCAGGTGGGAACATGGCGTCTCCGGGCATAGGCAACTGGGGGAACTACCTGCCGTTTTGGAATACGGTGATCCTGTTGACATCGAGCGTCACGGTGCACTTTGCGCACACGGCGATCAAGAATCTCGAGCGAATCAAGCTGCTGTTCTGGTTGGCCTTGACCGTTGCATTGGGAATCGTGTTCCTGTTCCTGCAGGTGGAGGAGTATCTCGAGGCGTATCAGGACCTCGGCCTCACGCTCTCAAGCGGTATATATGGATCCACGTTCTTCCTGCTGACGGGATTCCACGGGTTTCACGTCAGCCTGGGTACTTTCATGCTGTTGGTCCAGCTGATCAGGGCTTTTAAAGGGCACTTCCAGCCCGCGGATTGTTTCGGCTTCGAGGCGTCGTCGTGGTACTGGCATTTCGTTGACGTGGTCTGGGTGTGCTTGTTCCTGTTCGTATATGTGTTCTGAGCGCTGATGCCACGGTGCGCTGCTGCCCATGCGGAGCTGGCCGGTATAGAACCCGAAAAATACGGTCAGGAGCAGTGCAGCGGCCAGGCTGATGCGGATTCCGAGCGTGTACAGGGCTCTTTTTGATTCCGGCAGTTCGCTGTCTTTAAACAGGAATGCAAGGCCCCCAAACAAGCTCAGTACAACGCCTATGAGAAGCACGATGATGAGGAATTTGATCAAGTCAGGCACTGGCCGACCGGGGGTGACGAAGGTTACAGCATCCAACACGCGTGGGTAAGGCGCGACGAACGCTTATTCGGCGGCGGCCAGGATCCTCCGCTGCAGGCGAGCCTGTGCTCGACGATCTAAAACATTCGCTCAAGGTGTTGCAAATTGGCTGACAAAACTCTGCTCTGGCTTGCGAAATTCGCTGTTGCGCTGGCGGCTGTGGTCGTCGTGTTGGGGGCCTATACGCGCCTTGTGGATGCGGGCCTGGGTTGCCCTGATTGGCCGGGGTGCTACGGCTTTCTGAGCGTGCCTGAAACCGTAGAAGACGTGTCGGTTGCCGAAGCGCGCTTTCCTGACGCGCCGGTGGAACAGGTCAAGGCTCGGTGGGAGATGGTGCATCGCTATTTCGCCGGCAGCTTGGGATTGCTGGTGCTCTTCATTGCCGGTGCCGCCATTGCGAAACGCGCCGAAGGAGTGCCGGTCAGGTTGCCCGTTGCGCTGCTGGCGCTGGTCATCGTGCAGGGCGCCTTCGGCGCATGGACCGTTACCCTGAAGCTGTGGCCCCAGGTGGTCACTGCGCACCTGTTGGGAGGGTTTGCCACTCTCAGCCTCTTGTGGCTCTTGTGTATGCGCCTTGGCAGCGGCCGCAACTGGCAGGTTGCTGATCGGGTGCGGAGCCCGGCGCTGATTGCGCTAGTGGTGCTTGTCGTGCAGATCACCCTTGGCGGTTGGGTGTCGTCCAACTATGCGGCACTGGCATGTCCGGACTTTCCTATGTGCCAGGGCGTCTGGATTCCGGAGATGGATGTGGCCCAGGGGCTGAACTTCGCCCAATCCGTCGGCCCCAACTACTTGGGTGGCATGATGGACAGCGAGGCCCGGGTTGCCATTCAGGTGCTCCACCGACTGGGCGCGTTAGCAGCATTGATAGCCATCGGCTGGTTGGGGGTGAGGCTGCTGCGGACGGGCTCGATGCTGGCCTGGCCGGTGCTCGGTGTCCTCGGGCTGCAGCTGCTGTTGGGCATTGCGAACGTGCTGCTGGTTATGCCCCTCGCGAACGCGACGCTGCACAATGCGTTCGCTGCGGTGTTGTTGCTTGGGTTGGTTACAGTAAACTATCGGGCGTACCGTGGGAGAGAAACCGTTGAGTGAAGTCAGCATACAGGCCGCCAACTGGCGGGATTATCTCGAGATGACCAAGCCCAGGGTGGTCCTGCTGATGCTGCTGTGTGCGCTGGTCGGGATGTTTCTCGCCGTGCCGGGCATGGTGCCGGTGGACGTGCTGTTGTTCGGCCTGCTGGGTATCTCGCTGGTTGCGGGTTCGGCGGCCGTGGTGAATCACATCGCCGATGCCGAAATCGATGCCCGCATGGCTCGCACCCAGGCGCGACCGGTGGCGACCGGGCGTGTGGGCGTGGCCCAGGGGCTGCTGTTTTCGGCGCTGCTGGGTCTTGCCGGTATGTTGGTGCTGTACTTTCTTGTCAATCCTCTCACGGCCTGGCTGAACCTCGCGTCGTGGGTCGGCTACGGGTTGATATACACCCTGTATCTGAAGCGTGCGACGCCGCAAAACATCGTTATCGGTGGTTTGTTCGGCGCAGCGCCGCCGTTGTTTGGTTGGGCGGCCGTGAGCAACAGCGTGGAGCCGGGCGCGTTGTTGCTGGTGTTAATCATCTTTGCTTGGACACCGCCGCATTTCTGGGCGCTTGCGCTCGAGCGAAAGGACGAATACGCCTCGGCGGGCGTGCCGATGCTGCCGGTCACACACGGCGAGCAATACACGCGCCTGCATATCCTGTACTACACGTTGATCCTGGTCGCGGTCGCATTGTTGCCGTTCGCAATCGGCATGAGTGGTTGGCTGTACCTCGCAGCCGCGCTGGCTCTGGGGGCTGGCTTCGTATACTGGGCCGTAGTGCTGCTACGCAACAACAACCCGCGCGCGCCGATGGAAACCTTCAGGTACTCCATCGTCTACCTGGGACTGCTGTTCGTCGCGCTATTGGTTGATCACTATGTGGTCACAGCCGCCGGAGTCGGTCGGGTCCTGGATCTCGTGCGCCTGTGAAATCTGTTTCCGGCACCGTACTGCTATGTCTGGCACTGGTAGCCGTGGTGCTTGGAGTGTTCGTGTACAGCGTGGTGAGAACGCCCCTCTTGAGCGAAGCCGAGCTGCGCGATCGGGGCGTGATCATCCTGCCGCGTCCCAGGGAGCTTGCCGAGTTCGAGCTGACGGACACCCACGGCGAAGCATTCACCGTTGAGGATCTGCGCGGCGGTTGGAGCTTTGTATTGTTCGGGTTCACCAACTGCCCCGATGTCTGTCCCACGAGCATGTCGGTTCTAGCCCAGGCCGAGCGACAACTGCAGCAGACGAGCCCCGATTCAGCCGGGGAGTTCAACGGCATATTGGTTACGGTGGACCCGCAGCGCGACGATATTGCAACGCTCGGGGCATATGTTGGTGCATTTTCTGCGCGCTTTGTCGGGGTGGCGGGCGCCGTGGACGAAACCGTCGCGTTTGCGCGGCAACTCAACGTAGGCTTTGCCAGAGTGCCTTCCACGGACGGGGAGTACGCGGTGGATCACGGCTCTCAGATTGTGATTGTGAACCCGAACGGGCACTATCATGGGTTCATCAAAATGCCTCACCGGGTTGATACGATCACGCAAGCGTTTCAATTCCTTCGGGCGAATTTCTAACGGCGGCTAGTTTAAGCTAAGGTTTTCTCATCGAGCCCAACAGCGCAGATAGCGATTGGCTCACCAATCGATTCGTGGCGGTGCGCCAGCAGAGTGAAGATCTCTGCAAGCCCCTGGCCACGGAAGATTTCTGCATCCAGCCGATGGATGATGCGAGCCCGCCCAAGTGGCATCTCGCACACACGAGCTGGTTCTTCGAGACGTTCCTGCTCAAACCCTACCTGCGCGCCTATCAACCGTTCAATCCGCGCTACGAGTATTTGTTCAACTCGTATTACAACGGGGTGGGAAACGTGTTTCCGAGGCCCCGGCGTGGGTCGCTGTCGCGGCCGACGGTCGCTGAGGTGTTCGAGTATCGACGACACGTGAACGACGCGATGCTTGCGCTTCTGGCCGGCGTTGGTGCGGATTCACGATCTGAGGTACTGCAGCGGGTAGAGCTTGGGGTCAACCACGAGCAACAGCATCAGGAGCTGTTGCTCACCGACGTCAAATACACGTTGGGCAGCAACCCGCTGTTCCCTGCCTATCGCGACGATCTGCCTGATTGCGAACCGCCCAGCAGCGTTGTGGCGGCCCTGACGTTCACAGAGTTTGCGGGTGGGACGGTCACCATTGGCGCCGATGAAAGTGGCTTCAGCTTCGACAATGAATTGCCGCAGCACCAAGTCCTGTTGCATTCGTATGCCCTCGCCGATCGGCTCATCACAAATGCCGAGTATCGACAATTCATGGACGATGGGGGCTATAAGAACCCGCAGCTATGGCTGTCGGATGGCTGGGCGTGGCTCAAGTCCGCGGAGCGTTCTGGCCCGGACCAGACGTACGCCAACGGCGACGAAATTCAGGATCTGCCGGACGGCGGTCCGCTGTACTGGCATCGCCGGGGTGGGGAGTATCTGGAATACCGGCTGTCTGGCCTGCGACCGGTGGAGCCCTCGGCACCCGTCACCCACGTGAGTTTTTACGAAGCAGACGCCTACGCCCGATGGGCTGGTCAGCGCCTGCCAAGAGAGCATGAGTGGGAGCACGCTGCCGGGGAACAACCCACGCTCGGCAATTTTGTGGAAAGTGAGCGCCTGCATCCCGCCGGGGCCGGCGCGGATAGCGGACGCCTGACGCAGCTCTATGGCGACACCTGGGAGTGGACGGCGAGCGCGTATTGCGCCTATCCGGGATATCGGCCGTTGTCGGGCGCGCTCGGGGAGTACAACGGAAAGTTCATGAGCAACCAGCTCGTGCTACGCGGGGGGTCCTGCGCAACCCCGGGTAATCACGTCAGGGCAACCTATAGAAACTATTTTTATCCGTCGGACCGGTGGCAGTTTACTGGCATTCGGCTGGCGTCTGATCGGTAGAAAAACGGGAAAGTGTCGACGATGGATACGGAACAACAACAAGATTCTAGGGAAGGCTACGAGTTTTTTGACCTCAAACCCAGTACCGAGGCGATGCGCGAGGAGGTGATAGCCGGGCTCGCTTCGGTGCCCAAACACATCGCGCCGAAGTTTTTTTACGACGAGCAGGGATCGGAGCTTTTTGAAGCCATCACCCGGCTCCCGGAGTACTACCTTACCCGCACCGAGATGGCGTTGTTCGATCAGCATCAGGAGCAGATCGCGCAGGCGATGGGCGGTGGCGGTTGCGTGGTCGAGTACGGCAGTGGCTCGAGTGCCAAGATCAGGAAGTTGCTCGAGAACGTGCGGCCCCAGGCCTACGTTCCGGTGGACATTTCGCGGGATCATCTTCGGGACTCTTCACGCCGGCTGCACGACGACTTTCCCTGGCTGCAGATCTATCCGACCTGTGCTGACTTCACCGAGGCTTTTGCGCTTCCCGAACCGGTCAAGGGTCTAAGCAAGGTGGGTTTCTTCCCCGGATCCAGCATCGGTAATTTCCGACCTGATGAAGCTGTTGACTTTCTTGTCAACGTTACGCGGACACTCGGCCCCGAGGGGCGGTTTCTGGTTGGCGTAGACACCAAGAAGTCGACCGAGACCCTGGAAGCTGCCTACAACGACTCCCAGGGGTTAACGGCGCAGTTCAACGAAAATCTGCTGCAGCATCTCAACGATACCTTGCAGGCGGACTTTGTCGTTGAGCAGTTTACGCACCAGGCGCACTACAACGAAGACGAAGGCTGCATTCAAATGTTTCTGGAGAGCAACGTGGCACAGACCGCGAGCATTGGTACGCAGCAGTTCCACTTTGCCGAAGGCGAGACGGTGCATACAGAAAACTCCTACAAATATCATCCGGCCGAGTTCGAGGCCCTGGCCGCCGACGCGGGCTTTCGGGTCAAAGAGATGTGGATCGACGAGCGCCAGTGGTTCGGCGTATATCTTCTGGAATCGCTTCAGAATTCCTAGACCAGCAGGCGCTCATCCAGGTAGAAAAAGTGCGCTGAATGTTGCTCGACGATCCGTTGCAGCTCCTCGGGACTGTTGAACCGCAAGTCCGCGGCGACGTCGGGGTGCGCGGCGAAGGAAAGCCGCGACAGCCAGAAAACCAGCGCGGCGTACAGCGTGAATCCGGAAAAGAACCACAACTCAGGTCTGGTCAGTGGCCTGATTCGCTGATAGGCGCGCAGCAGAGCCAGAGTACGCTCCGGATCGAGAATTCCGTTGGCGTCGTTGCACCAGTCGTTGGCAGCTACAGCGAGGTCGTAGATGAGATAGCCGTCAGCCGCGTTGTTGAAACCGAGCACCCCGGTCAGGCCACGCTCGTTGAAGAGAACGTTGTCGCGAAAGAGATCCGCGTGAATGAGTCCCGTGGGAAGCTCGCGCACATCGCCCCGCATCAACATGGAGCTGACCGTGACCAGCGTTTCCGCCAGCAGGTCGCTGCGGCTGAAGCCGATCTCCGCACGAATCAAAGCGAACCGATCGTGGAGCCATTCCGGTCCCTTTGGGTAAGGCGGCATGCCCAAGTTGGCGCTGGCGATATGGAATCGGCCGATGAAGCGCGCAAGCGCTTGCACCTGTTTGACCGTAGGGTTGTAAACGTGTTTTCCGGGGAGCCGCGGGATGAGCAGAACGGCATTCCCGTCCAGCGTGTCGTAGGGGTTGCCTTGCACATTGCGGATGACCGATGCCACCGGTAACCCGGCGCTCACGCAGGTGTCTAACAAAGTAACGTACGATCCGCTGGTGGTTGAGGATTGCTCGATAATGGTCAGAATGAATTCACGTTCGCGCCCGTCGCGCAGGGTGCGCAGGAAGTAGCTGTTACTTTGCGCGCCAGCGCTCGCAGGCCAGTAGCGAATCAGCTCGCCGATGTCGTATCGGGAGACCGTTTCCTCCAGGTGTAACAGGTCCAGCTGAGTGATGGCATTCACGAAATCGGTTCCTAAAACTCGATGATGACCCAGCTCGGGAGCCACATGTCGGCTCGCTCGAGATCGCCAAATCCACGCGTGCGATCCCTGGGAACCAGATAGTAAGGTTTGCCCCACTTTGGCACTATCTTGACCATGCGCAGCTGACCGGACTGACGAAACTCAAAGATGGTCCTTTCTTCCCGGAGGATGATCGTAACGTCCGGGCCTCGCAGACTCTCGGCCGAGCGTGCCGCGAGCGCGGCAGGGACGTTCGCCCCCAGGCTTGCGAGGCACGCCAGCAAGAGCACGACGGCCCCTTTCCTCGGCAGCTGTGGTAGTGTCTCGCTGAGGCGATACATAACCTCAGATGTTGACGCAATAATGGCCAGAAAGAAACCGACGGCGGCATCAGGGGACGCGCCGTTGCTGCTTGTAGACGGATCCTCGTATCTCTTCCGAGCCTACCACGCACTGCCGGAACTAAAGACCCGCGATGGCCGCCCTACCGGCGCTGTGCGAGGCGTCGTCGGCATGCTGCGCAAGCTTGCCAAGGACTACGAGGGCAGCCCGATTGCGGTGGTTTTTGACGCCAAGGGCAAGACATTCCGCGACGAAATCTTTCCGCAGTACAAGGCGAACCGACCGCCGATGCCGGGTGACCTTGCCGAGCAGATCGAACCCATCCACCAGATCATCGAGGCGATGGGGCTCCCGCTCATTGTGGTTGAAGGCGTGGAAGCCGACGACGTGATCGGAACGCTGGCGGCGGAAGCAACGCGCAAGCAAAGGCACACGGTGATATCTACCGGTGACAAAGACATGGCCCAACTCGTCACGGACCACGTCACGCTGATCAACACGATGAGTGAGACTGCCATGGACCGGCAAGGGGTGCTGGAAAAATTCGGGGTGCCGCCGGAGTTGATCATCGACTACCTCGCACTCATGGGTGACAGCGTCGACAACATCCCCGGCGTACCCAAGGTGGGCCCCAAGACCGCGGCCAAGTGGTTGAATGAATTTGGCGATTTAGACGCGGTTATTGCCAGCGCCCACGACATCAAAGGCAAGGTCGGAGAAAATCTCCGCGCGAGCCTGGATCAGCTGCCGCTGTCGCGAACGCTGACTACGATCAAGTGCGATGTGGCGCTCGAGGTAGGCATAGACGACCTCGAGCCACGTCAGGTCAATGACGCCCAGCTGCAAGAGCTTTTTGAGCGATTGGAGTTCAAGACCTGGCTGACCGAAGTGGGCGGAGCAACCGCGCCAACGCCGGCCGTCATCACCGAGCAGAACTATGAATGCGTGGCCACCCACGAAGAACTCGACGCCTGGCTGCAACGCTTGGCCGCGGCCGACCTGTTTGCCTTCGATACAGAAACCACCAGCCTCGACTACATGGATGCAGAGCTCGTCGGCGTCTCCTTCAGTTGTGAACCGGGACATGCCGCGTACGTGCCCCTGGCCCACGACTATCCAGGAGTGCCGAAGCAGCTCGGGCTGACCGAGGTGCTCGATAAGCTCAGACCGTTGCTCGAAGATCCTGCACAGCTCAAGGTCGGCCAGAACCTGAAGTACGACATGAGCGTGCTCGCGCGATACGGCATCAAGCTTGCCGGCGTCGCCTTCGACACCATGCTGGAGTCCTACGTGTTCAACAGCACGGCTTCGCGCCATAACCTCGACGCCCTGGCGGACAAGTATCTGGGGCGCTCTACGATTCACTTCGAAGACGTCGCCGGCAAGGGTGCGAAGCAGATTACGTTCGATCAGGTAGCGGTGGATCAGGCGGTCAACTACGCCGCCGAAGATGCGGACATCACCCTGCAGCTGCACGAGGCTCTTTGGCCTGAACTCGAGCGTGAACCGCGCCTGGCACGGGTGCTGCGGACAATCGAGATGCCGCTGATTCCGATCCTTTCGCGGGTGGAACGTCACGGCACGCTCGTTGACGGCGGTCTTCTCGAGGAGCAAGGTCGTGAGCTTGCCACAAGAATGCAAGAGCTCAGCGACGAAGCCTGGAGCCTGGCGGGCGAGGAATTCAACCTCGATTCACCCAAGCAGCTGCAGGCGATCTTCTACGACAAGCTGGATCTGCCGGTCCTGAAGAAAACGCCCAAGGGCCAACCGTCGACCGCCGAACCCGTGCTTCAGGACCTCGCCAGAGACTACGAGCTGCCACGCACTATCTTAGAATATCGAACCCTGGCGAAGTTGAAATCTACCTATACCGACAAGCTGCCGTTGCAGATCAATCAGAAAACCGGGCGCATTCATACCTCGTATCATCAGGCGGTCACCGCCACCGGTCGCCTGTCTTCCTCCGATCCGAACCTGCAAAACATTCCGATTCGTAACGCCGAAGGGCGCCGCATCCGGCAGGCGTTCGTCGCCCCGAGCGGAATGTGCATCGTGGCGGCAGACTATTCTCAGATCGAGCTGCGCATCATGGCGCACTTGTCGGGCGATGAGGGTCTGAACGCCGCCTTTGAGGCGAACCTGGACATCCACCGCGCAACCGCGGCGGAAGTTTTCGGCGAAGAACTCGACGCCGTTGGCGAGGACCAGCGGCGCAGCGCCAAAGCAATCAACTTCGGGCTCATCTACGGGATGTCGGCCTACGGCCTCGGCCGCCAGCTCGGAATCTCGCGCACCCTGGCCCAGGACTATATCGACCGCTACTTCGAACGCTACCCGGGCGTGCGCGAGTATATGGACGCCACTCGGGCGCTTGCCCATGATCAGGGGTTTGTCGAAACTGTGTTCGGACGCCGCCTATATCTGCCGGAGATCAACGCACGCAACATGCGGCGCCGCCAGGCCGCCGAGCGCGCCGCCATCAACGCACCCCTGCAGGGTACCGCCGCAGACATCATCAAGCGCGCGATGATCGCGGTAGACGAGTGGCTGATAGCGGGATCGCTGGACGCCGCAATGATCATGCAGGTTCACGACGAGCTGGTGTTCGAAGTCGCGGAAACGGATCTGGATGCGCTCATTGCCGGGGTCGAGGAGCGGATGCAGGGAGCGGCGCAGCTTGATGTCGCCTTGCTGGTGGCTAGCGGGGTGGGGGCGAACTGGGACGAGGCTCATTAGGGTTGGTGTTGGCGAACGTTTGATTTCTCGGGCGTCTGGGTTCAACGTTGACGCCAGACGCTCGCGTTTCCGATTCACCCACACGGCAGCGTGAACCTACTCCTCCCGACTCACCAGGTGCTCGCGAACCCAAGCCACGGCCGCGTCGCCGCCCAGCCCGCTCTGCGCCGAGAACAGCAACACATCCACCGATGGCATTTCCTGCGTTATCCGTTCGATGCCGCGCAATGCCTGGACCTGTGCGTTGCGTTTGAGCTTGTCGGTTTTGTTGAGCAGGACGAGTAGCGGCATGTCCGATGCCACAGCCCAGTCGATGAGATCGACATCGAACGCCTGATTCGGGTGGCGGATGTCGGTCACCAGCACCACGGCGGCCAACGCATCCCGCTTGGACAGATATTCGTTCACTGAACGTTGCCAGTCCTTTTGCGCACTCCGGGCCGCCTTGGCATAGCCATAGCCTGGCAGGTCGACAAGCCGTCCGCCGCTGGCGACCGTGAAGAAATTCAACAGCCGGGTGCGGCCCGGTGTCCTGCTGACCTTGGCGGTCTGGCGGCTACCCGTCAGGCGGTTCAACACGCTGGATTTTCCGGCATTGGAGCGTCCAGCAAAGGCGACCTCCGCGGTGTCCGGTGCAGGACATTGTCGTAGCGAAGGGGCGCTGGTGAGGAAGCTCACCTGCAGGCGGTCGACGCTTCCTCTGTCGGTGCTCGCGCCTGGTCTCAAATTGGAATCGCCTGATCGGCTCACGGGTTCTGGCTCGCTTTGCTCACGTTCACTCCCATCTGCCGGCGGCGGACAGTTGTTATATACTCCGCGCGCCCCGCACGGGGTGGGTAGTGTAAAGGAACAAGGAAGCATGCAGATTCGTTGGTTGCCGGTTTTTGCGGCCGGTGCCGTCGTCGTTGGCGTGCTCGGTGCGGCTGCGGCCCTTGCCGGCGGAGATCCCCTGGCGGGCGAGGCGCAAGCGCTGGTTTGTGCCGCATGCCACGGCCAGGACGGCGCGACGGGCATCGATCCGAGCTACCCCAACCTTGCCGGGCAGAATGAGAAGTACCTGTATAACCAGTTGAGGATGATTCAGAACGGTGACCGGGCAATCATACTGATGACGGGTCAGCTCATCGGCAAGAGCGATCAAGACCTGCAGAATCTCGCTGCGTACTACGCGTCATTGCCTGGCAAGCTGAGCCAGGCCCAGGGCGACGATGCGTCGGTGCAGATGGCACAACGCATCTACCGCGCGGGGATCCAGAAGAAAGGCGTAGCGGCATGCTCAGCGTGTCATTCTCCGAATGGCAACGGCAATTCGGCGGCCGGGTTTCCGGTGCTCACGGGCCAGCCCAGCGCGTATACCATCGCCCAGCTCAAGGCCTATCGTGAAGGTGAGCGCAGGAGCGATGAATCCTTCGGCGGCATGATGCGCGGGGTGGCTGGAGCCTTAACGGATGGCGAAATCGCCGCGTTGGCAGATTACCTGCAAGGTCTGCATTAACTGGGTGCACGAACCGGGTGTTTTGTGGTCGAAATTCGTGTCTGATCCCCGTCGGCGGCGGCTCGGTCAAAAGCTCACAGCCACAAACCGTCATTCTTGCCGTTGACGACTAAACTTCCTCTAGCGGGGTCTGTATGAAACGTAATCTTTTTACACTACTCACCTGGGCTCTGCTCGGCGGATCCGTCGCGGCTGAAGGTTTCGAAGAGGGCGTGGATTATCAGCGTCTGCCCGTCAGCGTCGAGACCCGGGATGACGCCAAGGTCGAGGTCGTCGAAATTTTTTCGTATGCCTGCATCCATTGCAAAACGTTCGATCCGACTCTGGAAGCCTGGCGTGCGGAGCAGACCGATCAGGTAGACTTTCGCAGGATGCCGGCTATCTTCAATGAAACGTGGGCAGTGCTTGGCCAGGCATTTTATGCGGCGGATGTGCTCGGCATCGGTGATGCCATACACGCGCCCATGTTCCGGGCGATACATGACCGGGGCGTTGATCTGCGCGATCCCAGCTCGATGGCAGCGCTGTTTCACGAGGTCGGTGGTGTCACGCCAGAAGAGTTCACCCAGGTTTTCAACTCGTTCAGCGTGCGCAGCCGGGTGCAACAGGCCGATGCCCACGGCAGAGCCTACAGGGTGTCCGGTGTGCCGGCGCTAATCATCGACGGGACCTATCGGGTGGATGGTCGCATGGCGGGTACCAATTCTCGCATGTTGGAGGTCGTGGACTTTCTGGTGGCGCGGCGGCACGCCGAAAAAGACCTGCAGACCGCGCAAGCGGGTGGATCGCCGCCATCGGCTCCCGACGGACTGGGCGTGCAGTGAAAGTGCTAGGCAGTACACAGTTCAGACCCGCGCAGGCCGCTAGACTTCTGGCGAGGTCTTTGGAAGAGTCCGTCATGTTGACTTGGTCTAGGCGCGGTGGGAATCGAAATATCGCGGTTGCCCCGAGGGTGAACGTGCATTCGGTTCACAAGGTGACACATACGGGCGTTGTCGAGCCCCTCAAGCTGCTGACCTTCAACATTCAGGTGGGAATCAAAACCACCAAGTACCGACACTACATTACGAAAGGCTGGAAGCACATGCTTCCCTGCGAATCGCGCGGTGCGAATCTGCGTAGGATTGCGGACCTGGTCAGGGACTACGATCTGGTCGCACTGCAGGAGATCGACAGCGGCAGCTTGCGTAGCGGCTTTGTCAACCAGGTCGAATACATCGCCGATCGTGCCCAGTTTCCGTTCTGGTATGCACAACTGAACAGAGATCTCGGTCCGTTCGCTCAACAGGGCAACGGCGTATTGTCGCGAATCGAACCAATCGACGTGGAAGATCACAAGCTGCCGGGCGCTATCCCCGGCCGTGGCGCCATATTGCTGCGATTGCCTTATGGCGATGAAATCGTGTCTCTGGTGCTGTTGCACCTGTCACTGGGAGGGCGCTCACGGCAGCTGCAGCTGGAATATGTGCGCGGCCTCATCGAGTCGGAAGACCATGTCGTCGTGATGGGCGACATGAACAGCCATCTTTCCAAGCTGCTGTTCGACTCACCCCTGGCTGAGACTAACCTGGTCCCCGCAGATATAGTGAAACCCACCTATCCTGCCTGGCGGCCGGCGTTTGCGTTGGACCATGTGCTGGTCTCGCCGGGGTTGAGCATCGCCGAGTACGAAGTGCTCGATTGCCGGCTATCGGATCATCGGCCGCTCGCAGTGAGCCTCGAGCTGAGCGACCGCGTCCCTGTTTCCCAGTAGGCCTACTTACCGGTAGGGGGCGTTTGCTACGCCGAATCCGAGGCTGAATCCCAGCCTACTCACCGGTCGCCGTCCCTACCCGAGGTCGCGTGCATGCGGTATCCAGAACCTCCGGGTAGTTCTTGCGATATTCGCCCTGGCACAATGCAATGGTTGCGCGGGTCTGTTCCACCACGTAGGCACGAATGGCTTGTGCATCCTGTTGTTCGAGCACGTGGGCAAAACCGGACATGCCTTTGCCAACGAAGGCGCCACCGCGCACGATCGCATCCCAGCTCTGGTGGATGGCCTCGGTACTGTAACGCAGATCCGCAATGCCTCCGGTGGATTGGGTGACGCCGGGGCCGTGGCAGACCGCACAATACCGATGGTACAAACCCTCGCCCCGAGCTACCTGCTCAGGCGTGGTCGACATGGGTGGAGGCTCGGGTATGTCGATGAACGCCACGTCGAGGGGCGGTAGCTGCGTGTCGGCACCCAGCTTGAATGCGAGGATGCGCCCCTCGCTCAATACGTTGTCTTTATGCCGCGGCACTCCGGAAGTCAGAGCAAACGCCCCTCCCCAACCGGCCATGACCGCGATGTATTGCTCGCCGCCCACGGTGTAGGTGACGGGTGCGGCGATGATGCCGACGTCGACCGGATATTCCCACACCAGCTCGCCCGTATCGGCCCGGTAGGCGGCAAACTTACCGTCGGCCCGGCCCTGAAAGACCAGGTTGCCGGCCGTACTCAGCAAGCCGCCGTTCCAGGTCATCGGATGTTGCACGCGCCACACCTCCTGCTGGGTGACCGGGTCCCAGGCAGTGAGGTGTCCCTTCACGTCCTGCAACGCTTCTATCATCTCATCGGGGTCTTTGGCCGGAGCCATCTCGCTGGTCGCAACGCCCAGGTTCCATTCGCCGGGCTCATACTTGAAAGCGTTGTCCTGGGCGTACTTCCACGCCAGATCCAGCGCCGGGATATACACGAGACCGGTTTTGGGGCTGTAACTCATCGGATGCCAGTTGTGGCCGCCCAATGGACCAGGACGAATGGTTTTGACGTCGTTAGCGTAGTGGGCGTCGGGGTTTTCCACCGGTCTGCCGGTCTCGGAATCAACATGCGTTGCCCATGTCACGGGCACGTAGGCCTGCGCTGAGATGAACTCGCCGTCGGTACGGTCGAGCACATAGAAAAAGCCATTCTTCGGCGCCTGCATGATGACCTTGCGCAACGCTCCCTCGATTTCGATATCCGCGAGGATCATGTGTTGCACGGCGGTGTAGTCCCAGGTGTCGCCCGGGGTCGTCTGGTAGTGCCAGACCATGGTGCCGTTGTCGGGGTTGATGGCGACTATGGAGGAGAGATACAAGTTGTCGCCACCGCCGGGTGAGCGGATATAGCGGTTCCAGGGCGCTCCGTTGCCGACGCCGATGTACAGCAGGTTCAGCTCTGGGTCGTAGGCCATGGAATCCCACACGGTGCCACCGCCGCCGATCTCCCACCATTTGCCGCCACGCCAGGTGGGCGCGGCGATCTCCATGGCGCGCGATTCGAATGGCTTGGCTGGGTCCCCCGGCACGGTGTAGAAACGCCACTCTTGAGCACCGGTGGCTGTGTTGTATGCAGTTATGTAGCCGCGGACACCATACTCGGCGCCGCCATTGCCGATGATCACCTTGTCTTTGACGATCCGGGGTGCGCCCGTAATGGAATACGGCCGTTGCGGATCCGTGGTCTGCACCTCCCAGGCACGCTCACCGGTGCCCGCGTTCAACGCGATCAGGCGGCCGTCGAGGGTGCCGACATAGATGCGGCCCTTCCAGGCAGCCACGCCACGGTTGACCACGTCGCAGCATGCGAACTTGCCCCACTCGCGGGGTACCAGCGGATCGTACTGCCATAACAGCTCCCCGGTTTTTGCGTCGTGGGCCCAGACCACGGACCAGGAACCGGTGGAAAACATCACGCCGTCGACAACGATGGGCGTGGCTTCCAGTCCGCGGATGGTGCCGGTGTCCCAGTACCAAGCAAGGCCCAGCTCGTCGATGGTTTCCGTACTGATATCGGCCAGCGGTGAGAACCGCTGTTCGTCGTAACTGCGACCATGAGCGAGCCAGTTACCCGGCTCGTCATCCGCGTTGCTGATGCGTTTGCCGTCAATGGTCGCCATGGCCGCCTGGATGGCAGCTGCACGTTCACCTCCAAGAGACGCGCCCGAGGGTGCGCTGGGCCGGCCCGCTGCTTGTTCGGTGGCGGGCGCCGCTGAAGAGGAGCCGTCGTCGTTGCAGCCCGATAGCAGAGCCAGAATTCCTGCCAGAACGAAAAGCCTGCCAGTCGCCATGTCCACTCCCCTTTGAGTGCCTTCGAGTTTGCGCGGGAGTTTACCAGAATGCCGTCATGGCGTAGGTTCCCCCAGGTGCTTTGACCGGCGGGAATACAATGCGCGAAGACACGCAGTTTAAGGATGAGTGGCTCACCGAGCAGGAGGAATGGTGTGACGCAATCGACGACGTGCTCATGCATCGGGGCGAGGCCCAAACCAGGGAGCTGCTGTTGAAGCTGCAGGCGCATGTAAGCCGTCGCGGGTTGATCCTTACCGAAGCCGCGCTCAACACCCCGTACAAGAACACCATCGATGTTCGCGATCAGCCGGAGTATCCGGGCAACGTCGAACTCGAGATGCGCATCGGCGACATCGTCAGCTGGAATGCGGTCGCCATGGTCCTGCAGGCCAACGACAGCGGCGCCGAGGTGGGAGGACACATCGCCACCTATCTGTCTGCGGCAACAATGATGGAGGTGGGTTTCAACCACGTCTTTCGCGCCAGGTCCGACGATTACGGTGGTGACCAGGTGCATTTTCAAGCGCACGCCGCCCCGGGCGTGTACGCGCGGGCATTCCTGGAAGGTCGTCTGAATGAAGCGCAGATCAGCAACTTCCGACGCGAGCTCGGGGCGGGCGGTGGACTGCCGTCGTATCCGCACCCACGGCGCCTGCCCTGGTTCTGGCAGATGCCCACGGCCAGCATGGGCCTGTCGACCCCTTGCGCCATCTATCAGGCGCGGTTTGCGAAGTACCTCGAAAGTCGCGGCCTGAAGCCCGACAACGGTGGCAAGATCTGGACATTCATCGGCGACGGCGAGTCTGACGAGCCGGAAGTGCTCGGCACGATCAATATTGCCAGCCGCGAATCCCTCGACAATCTGGTGCTGGTCATCAACTGCAATCTGCAGCGCCTCGACGGGCCGGTGCGCGGCAACGGCAAAATCATTCAGGAACTTGAGCGCGCCTTTCGCGGCGCGGACTGGCACGTGATCAAGGTGATCTGGGGCGGCGGTTGGGACGCAATCCTGGCTCGAGATGAGCACGGGATACTGCAGGATCGCATGGAGCAGGCCGTGGATGGTGACTACCAGATGTATACGGTTTCCAGCGGCGATGTCGTGCGCGAGCACTGGGTGGAGAACACGCCTGAGCTTGCTGAGCTGATGAAGACTCTGTCGGACGAAGAGATCCGCTCCATCAAACGCGGTGGCCATGACCATCAAAAGATTTATGCGGCCTTTCATCAAGCGGCCGAGGTGCGCGGCAAGCCGTGCGTTGTATTGTTAAAGACGGTGAAAGGCGATGGGCTTGGTCCCGGCACCGAAGGTAGCAACACCGTCCATCAAAAAAAGGCGCTCAACGAGCAGGAGCGCCAGGAGTTGGCAAAGCGGCTGCATATACCTCTTTCCGAAGAAGCCGTGTCCCGCGCCGCGTTCTACCTGCCTGCGGCCGACACCGCGGAGATGCGGTATCTGCACCAGCGTCGTGAGGCGCTCGGCGGTTACCTGCCTCGGCGTGAGATACATTGCGCCCGCCTCGCCGCGCCGCCGGTGGAGCTTTTCAGGACCATGCTCGAAGGATCTCAACGTCCGGCGTCCACCACGGCGGCCGTGGTGCGGATGCTGTCGAGGCTGCTGCGCGACAAACAAATCGGTCGCTTCATCGTGCCAATCGTGCCCGATGAAGCGCGCACCTTCGGCATGGACGGGCTTTTTCCACAGGCGGGCATTTACTCGCCTGCCGGACAACGCTATCAACCGGTGGACGCAGGCACAATATCGCCTTACCGGGAGGCCGAAGACGGGCAGATCCTGCAAGAGGGGATCTGCGAAACCGGCGCGATGGCGTCCTTTCTCGCTGCGGGCACGGCCTACGCCAACTACGGCCTGCCCATGATTCCGTTCTACATCTTCTATTCCATGTTCGGCCTGCAGCGGGTGGGCGATATGATCTGGGCGGCGGGCGACATGATGTGCAAGGGCTTTCTGCTGGGTGGCACTTCGGGGCGTACCACGCTCAACGGTGAAGGTGTGCAGCATCAGGATGGTCACTCTCACCTCGTCGCCAACACCATTCCAACGCTCACGAGTTACGATCCCGCGTTTGCGTTTGAAATAGCGCTTGTCGTTCGCGAAGGAATCCGCCGCATGTACCACGAGCAGGAGGACGTCTTCTACTACCTCACGCTCACCAATCAGGCATACCCCATGCCCGCCATGCCCGATGGTGTGGAAGAGGGCGTGCTCAAGGGCATGTACTGCTTCGAGCGCAACGCCGACGCTGCGGTGAATCTGCTTGGAAGTGGCGCCATCATGACCGAAGTGCTCAAGGCACAAGCGCTGCTGGTAGAGCTTGGCGTGGTCAGCAACATCTGGAGCGTAACGAGCTACAACGAGCTTTCGCGCCAGGCGCTCGCCGTCGAGCGGGAATCGCTTCTGCAGGTGGACGATTCCAAGCAGCAGCCCTATGTCACGGAACTGCTGCGTGGCGAAGACGGCGTGTTCATCGCAGCCTCGGACTATCAGAAAGCATTGCCGATGAGCATCTCGCGATGGGTGCCGGGTGCATATACGGTGTTGGGTACCGACGGCTTCGGGCTCTCGGAAGACCGCCACGTGCTCCGCGACCATTTCGAGGTCTCTGCGCAATGGATCACGTTTGCCGCGTTGTCAACTCTGGCACAGTGCGATCGGATGAGCCGGGATGTGGCCCTGGCTTTCGCCGAGCGGGCCGAACTCGACCTCAACAAGCTGGATCCGGCTCGTGCTTGAGGCCTGCAAAGGCGTGGCGGCTCCGAGGCTGCGTCAATCGGCTGCCAACTTGCGAAGCAGTTAACGAAAAGTCCCCTCGAATGCCTTCACAATTATGCAAGCGACTTGTTTCAGCTGTGGATGGATTTGTCGAGAATGGATTTTCGCTTTTCCCATTTCGAGATTCTCACCGCCACGGGTGCGCTGTTTCTGTGCCTGGGGTTCGTCTGCATTTTTAGTGAAGCCTCCGCCATTGAGGATGATCTGGGTACCCGGGTAACCGACCAGGTACGCGAGCAGGATCTATTCTGGACGAGCGTCGAGGCACGCGGTCAGAGCATTTGGCTTACCGGAGCAGCACCAGACTATCAATCCAGGAAGCGGGCGGGCGAAATAGCCGCTACGGTTTGGGGCGTGGTGGGCGTCGTCAACGAGATTGCCATCATCGGTCAGGCGGGAACCTGTCAGCAGGAGATTGATGATTTGCTCAAGGACGAGCGGGTGGCGTTCAGATCCGGACGGGCCGAACTCGCAGCATCGAGCTACCCCATGCTCGCGATGGTGGCGAGCATTGCGCGCGCGTGCGAAACCGCGCTCGAAATCGCCGGGCATACCGACTCGGCGGGCGATGCAGGGGTGAACCAGAAGTTGAGCCAACGGCGAGCCGATGTCGTGCGCAAGTATCTCGTGCAAAGCGGTGTGAACCCCGATCAGCTCAAAGCCACGGGGTATGGCGAAACCCAGCCTGTGGCGGACAACCGGAGCGAGTCGGGACGCAAGGCAAATCGCCGGATTGAGTTCCGGGTGTTGGGAGATGCGGCATGATCTATCTCATTATGAAAATGTTCGTCTATCTGGCCGTGGCTCTGGCGGCCGGATTCGGAGCGGGCTGGTTGACCCGCAATCTCGTGGCCGTAAAGAAAGAAGAGGAACTGCAACGCACGTTGAGCGATACCAAGTCGCGCCTGCCGCAGTTCGAATCCCTCATGCGTTCGAGGGACGAACAGTCCAAGACCCTGCGCCAGGAAGTGAAGGAAAAGGACGCTCGAATCGGCGAGCTCCATGAACAGATGGGTATCCAGGACAGGACGCTCAAGGCCAAAGACCGGGAGTTGAAAAGCGCTCAGCATCGTTTGGCTGCGTATGACGTGGACGCGGGCGCCACAAATTCCGACGGCGGGGCCAGCGAATTAGATACAGAACTCTCAGACGTGGACATGACGGGCGGCCCGCCGCTGGATTATGCCGGCGTTGAAGAGCGCTTGCGGCAGCAGCAACAAAGCCTGGAGGTCGAGCTGCGCTCGGCTCGGGGGGATCCGACCAAGCCGTCCCTTGCCCCGGGCGCATCATCGGCGATGGAAGACGTGCTGCGTATCGAGGTGCATGAGCTGGAGTCGCGGCTGCGGCAGACCGTCGCCGAGCACGACCGGTTCGCCAGTGGGCTGGAACGGGAAGAGCGCAAGGTCGTCGAGCTGCAGCGCGAACGCGAGCTGCAGAACAAGTCGATCCAGGTTCTGCATCAGCAGCTGGAACTGGCTCGGGAGAACGGGCAGCAGACGGCCGGCGGCTGAACTCGGGCCCCAATGCGGACCGCGCGCCCTGGATCGTTCATCCGCGCCCGATAACCGTGCCGTCCAAGCCTCGAATCGAGGTAGTCAGAACCCCAATGGCCACGATGCTGAGCAGAAAGATGGTGCCGCCTATGAGTACTGCGTTGGTCGCACCGGTGGTTTCGGCAAGCACCCCGAGGAACAAACCACCCAGCTGGGAGAGACTGAAGCCGATGGTGTGAATCCCCATCACCCTGCCGCGTAGCTCATCGGGCACAGTGAGTTGTAGCACCGTCATCGAGCTGACCATGAACACCGCCGCGAATACCGATGCTGCGAACGTCATGAGCAGAGCGGGATAAAACCAGCCAGCTGCTGCGAACAATGCAAAAAGCATCAGGCTGACCACGGAAAGCGCCGCACCTCCCAGCATCACCAGCCCGAGCCGCGCGTACTTGTGTACGCCACCCATCAAGAGGGTGCCCAGCACCGAGCCCACGCCCCCAGCGGACAGCAGATAGCCGAACCCGGTTTCCCCGGAACTCATCAGGTCGGCAAAAATCGGCATGATCTGGACGTAGGAGTTCGCAAAGAACATGCCGACGAAGGTCAGAATAATGAGCCACTTGAAGAGATCTTGTGTCCAGATGAAGCGCACGCCTTCAGCGATCTGTTGCAAGGGCGAGGCCTCTGCCAGCTTGCTGACCGACACGTGAATTCCTGAAATCACCACGGCCATCACCAGAAATCCAACCGCGCCCACGGCAAAGACTACCCAGGTATCGCTCACCGCGATGATGATGCCGCCGACGGCGGGCATTGCCATGCGCGTGGCCTGCCAGATGAACGAGTTGAGCGCAACCGCGCTCATGAAGGCGGGTCGGTCCACCAGCTGCGGATAAATGGAGACGCGCACGGGCCAATCGAGACCCGTAATCATCGAAACCGCCGCCGCGATCGAGAACACATGCCAGACGCTGACGAGGTCGCTGTAGTCGAGCCAGGCGAGCAAGCCAAGCAGTGCGGCGGTTAAGCCGGATGTGCACATCAGGATCACGCGCTTATCGAAGCGATCGGCGATGACCCCGCCGATGAGCGTCATCACAATGTTGGGCACGGCGGCCGCCGCGCCCAGAACACCGAGCTGTAAGGCGGATCCGGAAAGTTCGAAGATCAACCAACCCTGGCCAAGCGTGATGAGCTGGGTTGCGCCCACCGAGGCGAAAGAGGCCAGCCAGTAGCGGCGAAAGCGTGGGAACTTCAACGCCGGGTAACGCTCGAGAACGAAGTTCGCCATGCAATCTCCCTGGAGGGCCGTGTAGTATGCCGTGACGATCGCGGCTGTGACCATGCCGAGAATGCCCGCGCCGGTGCGAGCTCGTTTTCGTCCTTGTTTGCATCGATAACCGACGTGTCACCGTGGTGGCGCGGTTACGCTGAAGCGCATGGCCATAGCGTCGCTTATACTGTTGGGCATGCCGCAGGACCGATCCGGGGGGTAGGTCATTGATCGAGCGTAATCGTCGCCGGCGCCGTAGATCGGTTGCGGCCGCGCCTTCCGTGGGGGCGTTGGCCGGGCGAACGCTGGGCCTGTTTTTCGTAATCGTATCCGCCACGGTTATGGCCCAGATCCCGGCCGAAACCTACGCCCAAACCAAACAGGACTTGGCTCTAGGCGACGTCATCAATCCCCTGGAAGCGACCATCGAGGAGTTGCAGATCGCCATGGGCAGCGGCCGCCTCACGGCCGTAATGCTCATCGATTACTATCTCGCTCGGATCGACGCTTTTGATCAGCGGGGGCCTGCGCTGAACGCCGTGGCCACGCTCAATCCCGAAGCCCGCAAGATTGCACAAGCGCTGGATCTGGAGCGGCAGCTGCGCGGGCCACGGGGCCCGCTGCATGGCATTGCCGTGATCGTCCAAGACAACTACGAAACCCTCGGCATGCCGACCACGGCCGGATCGGCGCTGCTGGCAGGTTTTGCCCCGGAGCGTGACGCCTATCAGGTCCAACGCCTGCGCTCAGCCGGTGCGATCATCATCGGAAAAGCCAACATGCACGAATTCGGGTACGGCATTACGTCGGTGGGTTCAGGCTTCGGTGCCGTGCGCAATCCCTACGATCCGACCCGCAATCCGGGTGGGTCTTCGGGTGGAACGGCAGCGTCGGTGGCCGCGAACTTCGCAACCGTCGGCATGGGCAGCGATACCTGCGGCTCCATCCGCATTCCGGCGGCGCACAACAATCTGGTGGGTCTGCGCGGCACCCAGGGCCTGTCGAGCCGGCGCGGCATCGTGCCCCTGTCGCACACCCAGGATATTGGCGGCCCACTGGCGCGCACGGTGATGGATCTTGCCCACATGCTCGACGCCACGGTGGGTTTCGATCTTCAAGACCCGCAGACGGCAGAAAGCTATGGCCGCATTCCGCCGAGCTACGCCGCGGGGCTTCACGCCGGTGCGCTGCGCGGCGCCAACGTCGGATTGCTGGAAGACCTGCTGCTGGTGGAGCCCGAAGATGCCGAAGTTGCCACGGTCATCGGTGCCTCGGTCAAGGCGATGCAAGCGCTCGGAGCCAACATCCGGCGGGTCCGAATTCCCGAGCTCGATGCCTTGCTGAACACTCGGGTGGACGGGTTCTTCGTGCTCGTCCACGATTTCAAGACCGACATCAACGCCTACCTCGCAGCAAACCCAGATGCGCCGGTGGGGTCGCTGAGCGACATACTTGCAAGCGCCGCGTATCACGAGGCGATCGACGAAAGCCTGCGTTTATCCGAAGCAATGGACGCCGAGAGCGAGGCAGATTATCTGGCCGAGCTGAACCATCGGCAGCATCTGCGCCAGAGGATACTTGCGGTGATGGCTCAATATGAGCTCGATGTGCTGGCCTATCCGAGCATCCGGCGCAAGGCGCAGCCGCTGGGGCTCGACCAGCCGGGCAGCAACTGTCGCCTGTCGGCCAACAGCGGCCTGCCGGCATTGACGCTGCCGGCGGGCTTTACCGAGGACGGCCTGCCGGTGGGCATCGAGCTGCTTGGCAGGCCTTGGAGCGAGCTTCGGCTCTTGAGCCTCGGCTACAGCTTCGAGCAAGCGACAAAGCATCGCCGGGCACCTCTGCTGGGAGAGTTGGCGGCGTCGCCAGAGCTGGCAGAGGAGGGGGACGACGGTGGCTAAGTGGCAGCAGCAGCGCAGTTTCTGGACCTGGGGTTATCGCTCCGACGAACCCACCGAAAGCCAACGCGCCCAGGCAGCGGCGGGGCTTGCCAAACGTCTGGGGCGCGAAGTCACGCCGCCGCCGATACCCGACATTGCCTCCATCGAGCTTGCAAGACCCCGGCTCGCGGTGCCGGCGGAACTTGGCGATTGGACATCTACGGATCACGTCGAACGCGTGGTCCACACCCACGGTGGCCATCCGCTGGAGCTCTTGGCCGCACTCAGGGGAGAGTTTGAGTTACCGCCGGACGCGGTTGCCCATCCGCGCACAGACGATGAGCTTGAGGCAACTCTGGCATGGTGCGACCAGCATGGGTACGCGGCTATTCCCTACGGTGGGGCCACCTCGGTGGTGTGGGGCGTGCGCGTTCCCGAAACGTGTAAGGCTGCCGTGACCATCGATATGGATCACTTCCATCAGGTCCTAGAGGTGGATGAGGTCTCGCGCGCGGCGCGCATCCAGGCGGGCGTGCTCGGGCCGGATCTGGAAGACTACCTGCGACCGCGGGGGCTGACGCTGCGGCATTTCCCACAGAGCTTTCCGTGGTCGACCGTCGGCGGCTGGGTCGCCACGCGATCCGGCGGCCACTATGCCACCAACCACACCCACATCGATGACTTTGTGGAGAGCATCCGCATGCTCACGCCCGTGGGCTGGTGGGAGTCCAGGCGCCTTCCTGGCAGCGGCGCCGGGCCCAGCCCCGACCGCATGGTCATGGGTTCCGAAGGCATACTGGGCGTGATCACGGAATGCTGGTTACGTTTGCAGAAGCGGCCTGTTTTCCGGGCTTCCGCGGGGGTGGCGTTCGATAGTTGGGCGGCGGGCTCAGAGGCGACCCGGCAGATTGTTCAGGCGAAGCTCATGCCGGCCAACCTGCGTTTGCTCGACCCGGCAGAGGCGGCTCAGAGCGCCGGGCTCGATGGCCGGCAGGCGTTGCTGATGATCGGTTTCGAGTCCGCCGATGTGCCCCAGGGGGCGCTCATCGGCGAAGCGGTGAGTATCGCCCGGGACGCCGGCGGCCAGATCGAAGACAGCGCCGTTCGCGTGGACGATGGCACAGGCAGCGCTACGGGCCGTGCGGGTTCGGTGGGTGCGTGGCGTGATGCATTCATCGGGGTCAATGCCGGTCTTACCAACGGGCTGGGTTTGCTCGCAGACACGTTCGAGACGGCCATCACCTGGGATAAGTGGCCCGAGTTCGACGCGTCGGTGCGCCATCGGGTGGGAAAAGTGCTGCAAGAGGTGCTCGGCGCCGGCACGCAGCTGAGTTGTCGCTTCACCCACGTGTATCCCGACGGGCCGGCGCCGTACTACAGCTTTGCGGGCGTTGCCGATCTCGGTGCTGAGTTCGAGCAATGGCAGATCATCAAAGCCGAAGCGATCCAGGCCGTGGTGGAAGCGGGCGGTACCGTGACTCACCATCATGCGGTGGGACGCATGCACCGGACCGGATGGGAGGCGCAGCATCCGCCACTGTACGCTGAGGCTCTGCGAGCCATGAAACATCGCTTGGATCCTAACGGAATCCTCAACCCGGGCGTGCTCATCGATCCCCAGGGCAGCTAGTTTTGACCATGGATGCCGCGGGCTTCATCCTCCAGGCCAGCTATCGGATTCTGTCCGGTGTTCCCGTGGTGCACCTCTACGGCCGGCTCGACAACGGTCAGACGTTTCTGGTTCGTGATCACCGCCAGCGTCCGCATTTCTATGTAAAGCGCGAAGACCTCGACATTGCGCGTCAGGTTGACGGGTTGACGCTTCTCGATTGCGACAAGGTGACTTTTGCCGGTGCGCCCGTTGCCCGGATCGAGGTGCCCACGCCGCCAGATGCGCCGGTGCTTCGCGATCGGTTGCAAGCCATGGGTGTGGCAACCTTCGAGGCGGACGTGCGCTTTGCCGTGCGTTACCTGATCGATCGTGGTATCCGCGGCGGGTGTCGTATTCAGGGCGAGGCACGGCCGGGCGAGCGAATCGCCTGGACGTTCGATAACCCGGAGGTGTCCAGCGCCGAGGTAACGGTGAAGCCCCGAGTGCTGTCGTTGGATATCGAAACCGACGGCCGGGCCGAGCGGTTGCTGGCAATTTCCGTATATGGCGAGGGTATCGACGAGGTTCTGGTGGTGGATCCGCTCAATCGGCAAATGCCGGATAGGGCCCGGGGATTGACAAACGAGCGCGCCGTGCTGGACGCATTCTGCGAGTTGGTAAGGATTTATGACCCCGACGTGCTCACCGGCTGGAACGTCGTGGATTTCGATCTTGCGGTATTGGGCAAAATTGCATCCCGGCTGCGTCACCCGTTCCAGCTGGGACGCGATAGCGGCGAACTGCGAATCCGCCCCGCGCAGGGCTACTTCGGCAGCGGCAGCGCCAGCATCCCCGGGCGATTGGTGCTCGATGGCATCGATCTGTTGCGCGGCGCCTTCGTTCGGATGGACGAATATTCTCTGGATGCGGTGGCAAAACAGGTGCTCGGCGAAGGCAAGACGTTGGACGGGGACGTTCGTGACCGGGTCGGCGAGATCATGCAGCGTTACCACGACGACCTTGAAGGGTTTGCCCTTTACGCCCGCACCGATGCGCGCCTGGCGCTCCAGATCGTCGAGCGGCTCGGCCTGATTGATCTTGCGTTCGCTCGCAGCAAGCTTGCTGGCATGACGCCTGACCGGGTAGCGGCCAGCATCGCGTCGTTCGACTTCCTTTATCTTTCAGCGCTCGCTGAACGAGGTGTGGTAGCGCCCACCGTGGGCTCGGATGACAGCCGGGTACATGTTGCCCAGGCTGGCGGGCAGGTTTTCGAGCCAGTGACGGGCATGCACCCCAACGTGCTGGTGTTCGACTTCAAGAGCCTGTATCCGAGCATCATGCGGACGTTCAACATGGATCCGCTGGGGTTCGTTGCCGACCCGGGCGAAGATGCCATCTGCGTGGACGGCGCGGTGGGATTCAAGCGCGAGGCAGCCATCCTTCCGCGCATGCTCGACGATCTTTTTCCGCGACGCGAGGCGGCGAAGCTCGCGGGGGATCAGGTGGCGTCACAGGCCATCAAGATATTGATGAACTCCTTTTACGGGGTGCTCGGGACCCCGGCCTGCAGGTTCCACAATCCAGCGATCGCGAATGCGATCACGGGTCAGGGCCGGCACTTCTTGGAATGGTCCAAGCGCTGGTTCGAGGCCAGAGGGTTCGACGTTCTGTATGGCGACACCGACAGCCTGTTCGTGCGCTCCGGAGTTGCACACGCACAAGACGCGCAAGGCCTGGGTGAGCGGTTCGCCGCTGCATTGAACCGGGACGTGGCGGAATACGTCAGCGATCGGTGGGGGGTGGTTAGCCGCCTTGAACTGGAGTTCGAAAAACTATATGCCAAGCTTTTTCTGCCGTCCGTCAGGGGTGGTGAGGGTGGCGCCCGCAAGCGTTATGCGGGGTTGCTCGTGGGCGCGTCGGAGGTGGAGTTTGTCGGCATGGAGGTGGTGCGTCGGGATTGGACCGAGCTTGCCAAAGAAGTCCAGCGCGAACTCTATGCCCGGCTTTTCGCAGGTGAAGCGGTCGATGCCTACCTCGCCGACGTTGTCGACAGAGTTCGCAACGGCCAGCTCGATGATCTTCTCGTGTATCGCAAAGGCTTGCGCAAGAGTCTGGAGAGCTACACGGCTAACACGCCGCCCCACGTGGCCGCCGCGCGAAAATCGCCGCAGCCGCCCGGGCGGATAGTCACCTATCTCATCACCACCGCAGGCCCGGAGCCTCTCGATGCGCTCGAGCACGAGCTTGATCGTGAACACTATGTCGACAAGCAGATCAAGCCGGTGGCCGAACCCGTGCTAGGCACGCTGGGGCTGGACTTTGCCCGGGTGATAGGCGATGACAAGCAGATGGGGTTGTTCTGACCTGACGGAAAATCGGGGGCACTGTTGTGCCCCCTTTTTTGTAAAGTTCGAACCGGTTTGCTTTCGGGTTGGTTACAGGTTCAGCACGCCCGAACGTAGTAAGTGAGCGAATTCCTCGCGCTGATCGGCATCGAGCACGGCAACGATTTCCTGTACTGCCCTGGCGATTGCCATCTGCAGGTTCTCGGTGCTCTCGAGCCGAGGCGCCAGAGCTTTGCGCAGCTCGTCCACGGAAACGTTTTCGCGTGTCACCAGGTCCGCGAGATCGGAAACCGTTTTCTTCTTGTCCAGCTTTCCCTGTTCCCGCTCCATCTTTAGACGATCGAGCGCGGCCGCGATTCGGCGCCGCTGCGCTTCGTCAAGATCCAGCTGGTAGCTGAGGTAGCGCAACGGTCGGCGCACGCCGAAGGTGCCGCGCCGATACTGGCGGGATTCAAAGAAAGGTTGATTGGACTGCGCGGTTGCGTATGCATAGCGCCGCGACCATCGATTGCAATTGAGATACATGATGTATTCCTCCAGTTACTGGGGATCAACGTCGGGGCTTCAAGCCTCCAACGGGTTATGGCGCCGGTTGATATCCGGGCGCCCGGGTAGCATAGCAGGCACGGCGTGCTATGGAATTGACAACCCAGGGAGGAATCCGAGCTCTCGAAGATCGCGCAGGAACCACGGCGTAAAGCTCCCGGGCGAATTTCCGATCCAAGCTTCGAGCTTGGCCATGGGCGTGCTGCGAACCTCGGCGACCTCAATGGGGTCAGGGTGAATCGGCCCGTCGTACACGCCGCGGAACGCCTGCTGTAACTCATGGTCATGCAACTCGAGCGCCACAATGTCGAGGCTCGACGCCCGGACGCCGCCGACGGATTGCAGCGCGACGTCCTCGACACCGAGCTCCTCGCGCAGGCCGCGAAGCGCTGCGGCGTGAAAACTCTCACCGGGTTGCAGGTGTTCGCCGACGCTGTAGTCCCACAGATCCGGATAGAGATCCTTGTCGAGGGTACGAAGCTGCACATAGAGGTTTGTGGATGTGTCGAACAGAAACACATGTGCGGATTTGTGCCACAGCCCCAACGAGTGGACTCTGGGGCGGGCGACCAACCCTCGGGGGTTGCCTTGGGCGTCGAACGTATCGAACAGTTCGTCCAATGAGAAACCGGTTGTTCATCTTGAGTTGCAACAGAGTATGCCCTGCGGGGGACAAAAAGCATGCCGTATACTTCGAGCAGGTGCAGCAGGCAGGTGAACATGTCGCAGCGACGAAACTGGTTTCTCATCGCCGGGGTACCGCTTCCCGCCGTCCTGCTGCTGGGGTTTTTCGCCTACAGCTATGTTGCCGGGGACGTGGTGGAGGCGCCTGCCTACGACCTGTACTTTTCGACCTTTGCGAATCGATCCATCAACGAGCCGCGACACGCCACCCGAATCGTGGTTCGCGCAACATTCGTGCCCAATGCCGCCAGCGTGCGGACCCAGACCAGGGCGATTCTGGTCACCAGCGTTGTCAGATTCCTTCTCTACATCAGCTACTTCCATGCCGAGCACTTCTCTGACTCGCTGGGTTGGCCGCCGGTGCTGATGCTGATCGGGGTGGCGTTCGTGGGCGTCGGTTATTTCGCGCCGCGGTTCAACCGCCGGTATTTCCAGGCATAGGGGCTCGACAATGTTGAGCCTGGCGGGCATTCGGTTAGCTGAAGGTGCTGAGGCTTTCAGCCACGAGTTCCTGCCCGGCACGATCAGCGTTGTGCTAGGCCGTAACCGTTCGGGAAAGACGCGGCTGTGCCGATTGCTGGCAGGCCTCGAGCCGCTGGAGGAGGGCAGCGTGCGGCTCGACGGTGAAGAGATCGGCCAGCTCTCGCCCGGCGAGCGTTCGGTGGCCCTGGTTTATCAATCGTTCGTGAACTACCCCAACCTGACGGTCGCCGAGAACATCGCTTCGCCGCTGCGCGCAAAAGGCACCCGCAAAGCGCGAATGCGCGCCCGAGTGAGGGAGCTCGCGGAGCAACTGGGCATCGAGGACCTCCTCGGCCGCTACCCGCCCCAGCTTTCCGGTGGCCAGCAGCAGCGGGTGGCGATCGCGCGGGCGCTGGCCAAAGAGGCCCGGGTACTGGTGCTCGATGAACCGCTCGTAAACCTCGACTTCAAGCTCAGGGAGGCCTTCGAGGGGGAGCTACGGGGCATGTTGCAAGCCGAAGACCTCGTGGTGGTGTACACCACCTGCGATCCGCGCGATGCGTTCAATCTCGGCGACGCGGTGCTGCTGCTTGATAAACATGCGCTGGTCCAGGCCGGTGCGCCGTTAGAGGTCTATCGATCGCCGCTCTGCTCTGTGGCAGCCGACCTCATGAGCGATCCCGGCATCAACTGCTGGCGAAGCAAGGACGTGTTGCACGGCGTACGACCTGAGCATCTGGATGTCCGTCGCGCGGGCGCAGATGATGTGGTCTTCCCGGCCGAGCTCCTGAGCGTGGAAACGAACGGCTCGGAGACCTACCTGCACTGCCAAGTTGAGGGAGCGCATTGGGTGGCCAAGGTAGACGCGCTGCTAGTGGGGCAGTCGTTGCAGCGTGTCGGTGAGCGGCTGGAGCTGTTTGCCGCGGCAGATTCGGTTCTGACGTTTCCCGGAGAGCTGCGCGTTGACTAGGATCGTGCTCGAAAATGTGAGCCATCGATACGCGCAAGCCCAGGCCGATACGCTGACCGGTGTGAACATGGAGGTGCCCGCAGGCCAGGCGCATGCGCTGCTGGGCAGCTCCGGTTCGGGCAAGACGACGCTCCTGAATGTCTTGTCCGGGCTCGAGGCGCCATCGGGTGGTCGAGTCCTTTTCGATGGCCGGGATGTTTCCCGGATACCGCCGCGTAGCCGAAACGTCTCGCAGGTATTTCAGTTTCCCGTGCTCTACGAATCCCTTACGGTGGTGGAGAACCTTGAATTTCCGCTGAAGGTAAGGCGTGTGCCGGGCCCCGAGCGGCGCCGGCGAGCGGTGGCCATCGCCGAACGGCTGTCCGTTGCTGATCTGCTCGGGGCCAAACCGGCAGCCTTATCATTGTTCGAAAAGCAACTGGTTGCCATCGGGCGCGCACTGGTTCGCCCGGAAATCTCCGTGGTCCTGTTGGATGAACCGCTCACCGCGGTGGAGCCCGCCACCAAGTGGCAGCTGCGGCGGGTGCTGAAATCCGTTCAAGCCGAACTCGGCGCCACCATGATTTACGTGACCCACGACCAGACCGAAGCGTTGACGTTTGCTGAGAGTATCAGCGTGCTGCATGAAGGCGGGATCCTGCAGACCGGGTCCGCTGAAACCTTGTTCAATCGTCCAAGCCACGAGCACGTGGCGCACTTCATCGGCTCCCCCGGCATGAACCTCCTGCGCGGCGAGATCACCGATGGCGCTTATCGGATCGCGGGCCAGGCGGTTGCCCCCGCGTCAGGGCTCGCGGCCGGGCCCTGCACGGTGGGATTTCGACCGGAGTGGGCGGTGGCAGTGCGACGCGCCGGCAATCCACAAGCGCATGGACTGCCGGCCAGGGTCACGGCGCTGCGGCTGCTGGGCACCAGGCATGGCCAGCCAGTCGGCGTGGTAACCGCGCAGTTGGGTGGCGCGCAGATCAGCCTGCGTCAGGTTTTGGATGTCGAACCCGGCGAAGAAGTCCTCGTGCAGATTCAGGGCGAGCGGGTCATTGGGTTTCGCGACGGCTGGCGGCTTTCTACCGGGGCAGGCCCGTCCGGCCGGGGGGCGTCGTATCCAAGCGCGTAAATATGACAATCGTGCCTGGCTCGGTGTGTTGCCCGTGGTACTGGTGGTCGCGTTCAGCGCCGTCATTCCGCTGATGACGGTGGTCAACTATTCTTTGCAGGACATCTTCGACCCCGAAACGCCGCTGTTCGTGGGCTTTGAATGGTACCGGGAAACCTTGCGTGATCCGCGGTTCATGGCCGCACTCGTCCGCCAGCTGGGCTTTAGTGCTGCGGTGCTCGCAATCGAGGTGCCGCTGGGCATCCTCATCGCCCGCAGCCTGCCGCGCGAGGGCCGGCTGGCGCCCGTGTTCCTGGTGGTCATCGCCGTGCCGTTGCTCATTCCCTGGAATGTGGTGGGCACCATCTGGCAGATATTCGCGCGTCCGGATATCGGCTTGCTGGGTGCATCGATTGCCAAACTCGGGCTCGAATTCAACTACACGTCCAGTGTCGTTGATGCGTGGATCACTTTGTTACTCATGGATGTGTGGCACTGGACATCGCTGGTCGCACTCCTGGTATACGCGGGGCTTGCCTCCATCCAGGCGCCCTACTATCAGGCTGCGGAACTCGACGGTGCGAGCCGCTGGCAGGTATTTCGCTACGTCGAGCTGCCGCGTTTGAGATCGGTGCTGGTCATCGCCGTCTTGCTGCGGCTGATGGACAGTTTCATGATCTACACTGAACCGTTCGTGCTTACCGGCGGCGGTCCCGGTAACGCCACCACGTTCTTGAGCCAGCACCTCACGATCATGGCGGTGGGGCAGTTCGATCTGGGCCCCGCGGCCGCGTTTTCGGTGCTCTACTTCCTGCTCATTGTGCTGATGTGCTGGTTGTTCTACTCCAGCGTTATGCGCGAGGACGAGCAGTGAGGCGTCCACGCCACTGGCTCTTGTACGGCTACTGTTTGTATCTGCTGTTGCCGCTGTACTGGCTGCTGAACATGGCGTTGCGCAGCAACTCCGACATCGTCAGCCGGCTGGAGGTGATTCCCGCCAACCCAACGGTTGCCAACTTTGCCGAGATCTTCACCAACCCAGTGTGGTATCAGGCGTTCGCCAACTCACTTTCATACGTGGTGTTGAACACGATCATCTCGCTGGTCGTTGCGCTTCCTGCCGCGTATACGTTTTCGCGCTATCGCTTCCTCGGCGACAAGCATCTGTTCTTCTGGTTGCTGACCAATCGCATGGCCCCACCGGCGGTCTTTCTGTTGCCGTTCTTCCAGCTCTACTCCGCCATCGGGTTGTTCGACACGCCGCTTGCCGTGGCGCTCGCCCACTGTCTGTTCACGGTGCCGCTGGCGGTGTGGATCCTGGAGGGTTTCATGTCCGCGGTACCGACCAGCCTGGACGAGATGGCGCGAATCGACGGCCATCGTCTGGCGTACTTTTTCTTTCGCATCTTGCTGCCGATGATTCGCGGCGGCATCGGCGTCACCGTATTTTTCTGCTTCATGTTCAGCTGGGTGGAGCTGTTGCTGGCGCGGACGCTCACCGCGAGCAGCGCGAAGCCCATCGTCGTGGTCATGACCCGCACGGTGAGCGCATCGGGCCTCGACTGGGGGGTGTTGGCGGCGGCCGGTGTGCTGACGATCCTGCCCGGGTTGGCCGTGGTCTGGTTTGTCAGGAGGCACCTGGCCAAGGGTTTCGCCATGGGCAGGGTTTAAGGTGGTGGTGGCATGAACCTTGGCTGGATGGCGTGGACGTTCCCCAGCGCCGTATTCTTCGCCGCGGTCGCGTTGGCGATCCTCGTCATGACGATTGCGGAGCTGCGTTGGCCGACGCGTGCCCGGCGCGGCTTCCTGCCCCTGACAACGACCCGTGGCGATCGCTTTTTTGTCAGCCTCCTGAGCGCCGCGTTTATTCATATGCTGTGGCTTGGCGTGACGGACGCGACCCTGTGGTGGGCATCCTTGATCAGCCTCGGCGTAGCAATCGTGTTGATGCGTTGGGGGTGAACAGAGGCTGAAGAGGGCGTGAATAGTGGGTGGAGCCTGCTAAGGTAGCGGCCATGCAACGTTGGGGGCGAGCATGCAGCGTTTGATCCTTCTGTTAATCGGGTTCATTGGAGTGGCGTTCGGATCTGGCGGTCTGAGCGGGTGCGGTGACACCCAGACCCCGGCGCTGCAGCTCGACTACGCGGCCAACGCCGAGCGCTGGGTGATCTCCGAGTTTACGCCTTCCACCCTGAGCCGCGCCCAGCAGCTCGAGGAGATGGCGTGGTTTACCCAGGCCGCCGCTGCGTTCCGGGGTGCCCAGATCAACGTCGTTTCCGAGACCCTCACCACCCACGAGTACGAGTCCGAGATACTGACCAAGGCCTTCTACGAAATTACCGGGATCCAGGTTACCCACGATCTCATCCAGGAAGGCGACGTGATCGAAAAACTTCAGATCCAGATGCTATCCGGGCACAACGTCTACGACGCCTACGTGAACGATTCCGACCTGATCGGGACCCACGCGCGCTACGGTTACGTAGTCCCGCTGTCGGACTTCATGGCTGGTGAAGGCGCTGAGGTTACCCTGCCGACCCTGGATATTGAGGATTTTATCGGCCGAAGCTTCACCACCGGCCTCGATGGCAAGCTCTACCAGTTGCCCGATCAACAGTTCGCCAACTTGTACTGGTTCCGCTATGACTGGTTCCAGCGTCACGATCTCAAGGCGCGGTTCAGCTCCATCTACGGCTATGACCTGGGCGTTCCGGTGAACTGGTCAGCCTATGAAGACATCGCCGAGTTCTTCTCCGAACACGTCAAAACCATCGACGGCGAGCGCGTTTACGGCCATATGGACTACGGCAAGAAGGATCCATCTCTGGGTTGGCGCTTCACCGACGCCTGGTTGTCCATGGCGGGCGCCGGAGACCGGGGTATTCCCAACGGTCTGCCGGTGGATGAATGGGGCATTCGCGTCGAAGGATGCCGTCCCGTGGGGGCCTCGGTGAGCCGCGGGGGTGCCACCAACGGGCCCGCGGCGGTCTATGCGCTCGAGAAATACATCGACTGGTTGAAGCGTTTTGCGCCCCCGCAAGCGACCGGCATGACGTTCTCCGAGGCCGGGCCGGTGCCGGCCCAGGGCCACATTGCCCAGCAGATTTTCTGGTACACCACTTTCACGGCGGACATGATCGCTGAGGGGTTGCCGGTCGTGGATGAGGCGGGCCTGCCCAGATGGCGCATGGCGCCTTCCCCCCATGGGGCCTACTGGGAAGAAGGCCAGAAGCTTGGCTATCAGGACGTGGGATCCTGGACGTTTTTAAAAAGCACGCCGCTCGAGCGGCGTAAAGCCGCATGGTTGTATGCCCAGTTTGTGGTCTCCAAAACCGTGTCGCTGAAAAAGACGTTGGTGGGGCTCACGCCCATCCGCGATTCGGATCTGCGCTCGGCGGCCATGACCGAGGCCGCGCCGCGGCTGGGTGGCCTGGTGGAGTTCTACCGCAGCCCGGCTCGCACGGCCTGGACGCCCACGGGCACCAACGTCCCGGATTATCCCAAGCTTGCCCAGCTGTGGTGGCCCAACGTGGCCAACGCCCTCAGCGGTGCGGTCACGCCCCAGGAGGCCATGGATACCCTGGCCGCAGCGCAGGATCGAGTGCTGGAGCGCTTGCAGCGGGCCAATATACAGGGCGAATGTGGACCACGGCTCAATCCGAAGGGAGATCCGCAGATGTGGTTGGCGCGGGCCGGGGCTCCCAAGCCGAAGCTCGATGACGAAAAACCCCAGGGCGTGACGGTCGCCTACGACGCGCTGATTGCCGCCTGGCGTAAAGCCAGCATCAATTAGACGCGCTTAGACGCTTTCGTAGAGGCGTTCGCCCATTTCGAAAAGCGAAATGGGCCCCGCACCTGCAACGCTATCGCGGCGTTACCAGCGAAAGCGCATCTCTCCGCGTGCCAGGCGGGCGTCTACTTCCTGCCACGCCTGCTGGCGGGCGCACAGTTCCTGGCGGCTTTCATCCATCCAGGCCGTAACCAGTGTGCGTTCGGATTCGGTCTCGGCAAGGGCGATGAGTCGGTCTTTTACGGTGATCATGATGCTCTCCTGATGTGCATTCAAGGTCGTCCTGTTGCATGGGTAACGGCGTTCCAAAAACGGGTTCAAACCACGTTTGCCGCGCGCGACAGGTTTGCTACGCGCGGTACAGGAGCGTGTGGCGCGGTTGAATCCGTGTCGGGGCGAGCGCTTAATGTCTTTAGCTGGGGGAGGTAAAGACCGATGTCGGGCGGCCGAATGTGCGCCCGAGATCTGTTCATCTGGCTTGAAGTTGGCGTGAACCTTGCGCCCAACATTCGTTACTCAACCTTCGGATGCATTCGAGTAGTAGCAGGTCCGTCGTCGCAACATCAGGCAGCGGCAAATGTCAGACAACGATCCAGCCACGGGTAGAGATATCACACTGGTTGCGCGCATCGCCTCCGGTGACAAGGCGGCGTTCGAGACGCTGTTCACCAGCTATGGTGAACGGGTATTCCGTTATGCCCACCGCATGGTTGTTGATGTTTCCAGGGCGGAGGAGGTAACCAACGACGTGATGATGGAAATATGGAAAAACGCCGGCAAATTCGAGGGCCGCTCTAAGGTCAGCACCTGGATCCTGGGTATTACCCGACATCTCGCTTTGAACGCCGTTCGCGGCAAGAAACTTGACACCATGGATATCGACGAGGGCCCTGAGATTGCGGATACCTCGCAGTCCGCTCAAGCCGGGGCCCTGGCCCGGGATCGGGACAGTCTCAAACAAGACCTGCGCACTGCGCTGGGACGCTTGTCCGATGATCACCGCGACGTCATCGAGCTCACTTTCTTTCAGGGCTGCTCCTATTCCGAGATAGCCGAGATCGTTGGCTGCCCGAAGAACACGGTAAAAACCCGTATGTTTCACGCCAGAAAGCAGCTCAAGGCGATCCTCTCCGGTCTCGGGGTGGATCTGGGTGCCCTGGACGTTGCCGGCGGTGTCGCCTCGGAGGTGTCGTCATGAATCGCCAGGAAGCCGAAGAGTTGTTGCCCTGGTTCGTGGCAGGCACCCTTGATGCTGCGGAAATGCAGGCCGTCAAAGCGTTCATCGACAGCGGCGAGATCGCCGCGGACGAGCTCGCCGAACTCGCGTTGCTCAACGAGTCGGTGGCGGCAACAGCGGCAGGAGAGCCTGCGTACGACCCACAGATACTGCAGCGCACGTTGAGTCAGCTCGACGGGGTGGCCCAGGCACCGCCCTCGGACTTTCTGGATCGGTTGACCCATCCAGATTCCAGCTCGGATCCTGATTCGCGGACCGAGTCGTACGCGACTGCGGCCGCTCCCGTAAGGATGTTCGCCAGCCTCCTCGAGCGTCTGCAGTGGGCGGTGACCCCGCCGCTGGCCCGGGTCGCCATTGCCGCACAGTTCGTGGTGGTGCTGGGTCTGGTGATCGCGCTGACGCTCGGCGATGGAGCAGGCCAAGACATCGAAGAGCCGGGTTTTGAGGTTGTGTCGGGCGAGGTAGCGGGTGATTTCACGATTGCGTTCACGCCGACCGCCACGGACCAACAGATTCGCCGGCTGCTCACCGACACCGGTACCAGCATTATTGCCGGTCCCAGCGCGCTGGGCATCTACACGCTCAAGATTTCCGAAGCCATCGCGCAAGACGAAGCGCTGGCGGCCTTGCGGGCGAGCAACGTCACAATGTTCGTTCAACCGGTACCGGATCCATGAGGCGCTGGCTCTGCCTTTTAATGACACCCATAGTGGCGCTTTGCATGCCGGGCCCCGCGGTGGCTGAGGTCGCCGATGTGGCCACCGCGCTGAGTGCGCAAACCGACGCTGAAGACCCGGCGCCCCTGGCATATCCCAACGATCCGCTTTTTCACTCGCAAGGCTCGTGGGAACAGGAGTTCGATGACCAGTGGGCGCTGAAAGCGTTGCGCGTGTACACCGACATGACCCGTTCAATGCGGCCAAGCGAAGATCAACCGCCGGTAATCGTGGCCGTGATCGATACCGGGCTCGACTACCTGCACCGGGACTTTGCAGCCGAACAGCTGTGGCACAACCCCAACGAAAAACGCAATCGCCGCGACGATGACAACAACGGCTACGTCGACGACCTCATCGGCTGGAACTTCGTCGACAACAATAACAACCCGTGGGATCAGAGCGGTCATGGTACTCATATCACCGGGATCATTTCGGCCTGTACCGACAACGGAGTCGGAATATCGGCGGTCAATCCGGATGCGCGCATCATGCCGTTGAAGGTGGCGAATTTTGTCGGTCAGGCGCGTAGCTCCCTGGTCGCGTCTGCCATCTATTACGCAGTGGACAACGGTGCGAGGGTGATCAACCTGAGCCTCGGCGGCGAGGTGGTGACCAAGGCTGAACGTGGCGCGGCCAGGTACGCTCACGAGCAAGGTGTTCTCATCGTTGTCAGCGCTGGTAACAAAGGACTCGACGCTGGCCGGTTTGGCTATGCCGGGCTGCCCCATGTTCTGGCCGTTGCCGCCAGCGGTCTGAATGGCGAACGTGCCGGCTTCTCCAACTTCGGTGCGGATGTGGAAGTGATAGCGCCCGGTGTGGACGTTTTATCGCTGCGCGCCAGAGATACCGACTTCATCGCGTTGTCCAATCCGCCGGATTATCCCGAGGGCGCGGCATTCGTGAGAGACGGTCAGGCCGAGGCCTATGAGTACTATCGCGCGTCGGGCACGTCGTTTGCCGCAGCGGAGGTATCGGGGATGGCCTCGCGCATCATGACGTTGAGGCCCGAACTCAGCGCTGACGAGGTGCGGCGCGTACTGGTGCAGACGGCTGTCGACGTTGGTGCGCCGGGGGTCGATCAACGCTCGGGCTACGGTCGGGTAGATCTGGTTCGGGCGCTCGCAGCAACTCCGGGTGAGTTTGTGGAGGCACGCCTGTTGGGCGTGGATCTCGAGCTGAAGCACCAACAGGTCTGGATCAACTTCATCGGCAGTGCAGACGCTGCCGACTTTGCATCTGCCAGGGTAGAGATCAGGCCGGCTGAGGGGGCGTTGCCGCAACGCGCAAGCGAGACAGGTTCTAGCAAGAAAAAGCGTAAGAGCCGAAAGCAACGCGAAGCAGACGAAGCGGCGGCATTGGCGCGGGCGCAACTGCTCGCCTGGCAACCGGCATTTGCAGCGTTGACCGCGCCGGTTCGCGAGGGCGTGCTGGGGTCCATGGACCTCGAGGTATTGGTGAAGATGACCGGCGGAGCGACCTCGTGGGAGATCCGGCTGCTGGTCGAAAGCGCGACGGGCAATCGCCGTGAATCGCACATGGCCATGGCGCTGCCGCTCCCATCTGAGACTGATCAGGTTAAGGCGTCCGGTGAGTGAGGGAGCGATGCTTTTTAAGAGAATCCCGTTTGCCAATTTGTTTAACGGCGCAGCCGTATTTGCGTTGGTTTGTTTGTTGGGCGTTGATTCTCACGCAGATCCAAAAGCCGACTGGCTGGAGCCTTTCAACATTACTCTGCCGGAGCTCGCCAGAACCATTTTGTTGAAGCGCGGTGCTGATCCGCTCTCGCTGGCCCGGGAGCTGGGCTTGGACAACTACAGGGTGTTGTCGCGTGGCCGCCAGGGCTCGATTCTAGAAACGCACCTGAATGAAGACGAATGGCAGCGGCTGCAGCAGTCCGCGTGCAATGGCACTTCATTCGGGGATTGGGTGGAAGCCTGCGAAACCGCCAGCTGCCAGGCCGTTCAGCTGCAGGGCGACGCGATTCCTGGTAGCTCATCGGGTGCCCAGGAAGTGCAGGCGCGTCTGGTTCGCAATCCTCCTGAGCTGCTACCCCTGCCCGATGAAGCAGACCCCGAAGCGGGGACGTGTTCCGGGCCCCCGCTCATTCCTCCCTTGGCGGGTCCCGGGGCGCCAAGACCGGGAGATCTGGTTCTCGATCTGCGGGTTACGGGCCCTGAGGGCGCGAACGCGGTGCGTCGATCATTCGAGTTCGTGCTCAATTCCAGGTTCAACCCCGTTGGCGGGGTGCAGCTCGGCACCGACGAGCTTCCTGCGGATACCAGCGAGTGGTCGCTGGTGGTCGCTGCGCGCTGCGCCGAGGTCAGCGTTCCGCTGGACTCGCTGGCTCCGGCCCGGGAGCCGGGCCTGGTGCTGGCGATGGTGGTCGGCGGCAATGCGGCGGATGTTGCTTCGTCCTACAACCTCCAGGTGGTGCGGGAAATATCCCTGGATAGCACCGGGGAGACGCTTGCGGTGTTCGCCACGGCCGACAGCGTCAGTCAGGTCATTGCGCTGCTGGCCCTGGACGCCCGGGTTGCCGGAGCGCAGCCGGAGTTTATCTATCGTACCGCGGCAACGCCCGGTATCGCGGCCCTAACACCGGTGGTGCGGCACTCCGATCCCTTCGCCTGGCTCAACTACGGGCCTGAAAAGACCGGTGTTATTGGCCTGCATGGCGAGATCAGGGGCTCAGGTCAGCTGGTTGCCCTCATTGATACCGGGGTTGATGTGGAGCATCCGGAGTTGAAGGATCGCATCCGCGAGTACATGGACGTTTCCGGGCGGGGCTGGAGCGCGGATGCCCACGGCACGGCGGTGGCCGGCATCATAGCGGCCAATGCTGACAACGGGCTCGGCAGCTACGGCGTGGCACCGGAGTCGGAGATCCTGGCGCTCAAGGCCTGTCAGCCCAAAGACGGTGGTCTGCGAGCGCGCTGCTGGACGAGCACGCTGGTCAAAGCGCTGGATGTGGCCATGGTCAAAGACGCGGGCGTGATCAACATGAGCCTGGCGGGGCCTCCGGATGATCTGCTGGCGCGCTACGTGGGTCTTGCCATTGGGCAGAGCCGGGTTGTTGTGGCGGCTGCGGGCAACGGCGGGCCTAACGCGAAGCCCGGTTTCCCCGCGGCATTGCCTGGTGTGCTGGCGGTGACGGCGGTGGATGCCGAGGATGGGTTATATGCGATGGCCAACATCGGCGATTACATCGACCTAGCCGCACCCGGGGTGGATATCGTCACGCCGGCGCCCGACGGTGGCTATCCGCCGCTGTCGGGTACCTCGATGGCGGCTGCGCACGTGAGCGGCATTGCTGCGCTGATGCGCGAGCTCATGCCCATGATGAGTGGCGTTGAAATCGTTGCGTTGCTCAAGACCAACGTCACCGATCTGGGCGATGCTGGCCGTGACAAATACTTTGGCGCAGGTCTCATCGATGCCTGTGCGGCAGCGGAGCTGGCCAGTGCCGCGGCGGTCGTTTGCGTGGGCACCCCAGACGCGCCGACGGCCCAGGGCATGCCTGGAGGCAACATGGATGTTGACAGCCGACTCGACACAGGAGTCAGCGATGAACTCGTCATTGAGCTGGACTAGACACGTTGTTGGCCTACCCGGTGCCGCGAGCCTCGGATTGCTAACGCTGTTTGTGTTGGGTGCAACCGTTGGCGTGCAGGCAGATGTGGGCGCCGCACCGCGACACATCGCTTCCAGCGACAAAGGCGGATTTCAGTATTCCGAACCCGCCGCCTGGCCGGAGCTGGACCTGGACCTTGGCCCCATCGAGCAACAGGTAGCGGAACAGGCGAGCGCCCGTTGCGGCACCGCACTGGCCGCCGAGCCGCTGCTGCTGGGCGATGCAGCCGGCATGATGGAAAAGATGATGGGCAAGGCCGCAAGTGCGGCGATGGGTAGGCTCATCGGTGGGTTGCTGGGCGGCGGCGGCACCAAGAACAAGCCAAATCTGTACAGAGATCCCATCAAGAAGAAGTACAAACAGAAATTTGATCACCCCGGTGGCGATGCGCGCATTCTGCTGGGTGGCGAGCAGTACGCGGACGGCCTGCTGCTGAGCGCGCGGGTCGACAAGGCCAAGGGCAAAGGCACGTTCCACACGATGTTTTTGGAGAAGCCCGACTGTACCCGCATCTGGCCGGTGCAATATCTCGGTTATCGGCTCTGGGGCAGCTGGAGCCTGTCGGTGTCCGTGACCAAAACCACGAGTAGCTATCGCGACGGCAAGCTCGTGGATCGGAGCGTGTCGAGATCTGGTTGGTCCAAGTCAGGCAACTTCGACTTCTCGCGCGGGTTTTCGCTGTGGGATGACGTGTTTGACGATGAACTCAGGCTCATTCTCGATCCGGACGATGCCTATTTGGCGCAATTAAGGCGTGAAATAGGTAATCCTGCGTGGCGCGAGATGGGTTACGGCAAGCCCACCGAAGGCATCCGCTCCGCCGGCGGGCTTTTCAAGCTGCAGCCCGAAGAGCTCACCCCGGACACGATCGCGGTCATTCACATCACCGAGGTGAAAGAAGGCCGTTACCAGACCCTGGGCTTTCCGTTCAAGTTTGTCGCTGGCGAGAAGGGCAGGCTCAGCTTCGAACTCCTGGATCCGCCCGCTATCTAGGCCAGCCGATGGTTGTCACGCAGCCGCGCTGAAAGCCGCGACCGGCTTTCGGCTGATTTGAACCCTCTTCTCGTAGCGCGTTACTCATCGGCTAAGGCAGTTGCGTAGTCGCCGAAAACCGAAACACACACTCTTTGAGGAGACAACTGAATGAAATCAGTAACTTTCGCTTCCAGCCTGATCCTTGCCGGTATCCTCGCAGCAGGTAATGCCAGTGCGGACTACCCCTATGCTTCGTGGGCGCACTACGACAACGACAGCTACGAGATCGTAGATTCTTTCAACAAAGAAACGACCGTAAGCAAGTCCAGCTCTGAGGACAACGACGTAACGATCAGCACGGATCTCGATTACTCGTACTCCAGCAGCGAGGACAACGACACGACAATCACCAAGACCCACACGGAAGATAACGATGTATCCATCCACAAGGATTGGGATTACACCAGCATCTACAAGACCAGCGAAGACAACGACGTCACCACGGATCTGGACTTCCAGATTGCCACACCGACCATGTCTTCCTACAAGTACCAGGACCAGGACGCCGGGCATCAAGCCGACACTTCTGTTCTTGGCGTTGCCAGGGGCCACTCTGTTGCCGTTAAGGGCAGCACGAACTTTGTGAGCGCTGGCAACGATGAGACGGTTTACTACGGCCCTGCGCTGGTGAACACCAACACCAACCAGTTGCCGCAGAACAACCTGTTCATATCGGGTTCCAACGGTGCCCCGATCAATCAGCAAAATACGTTCGCTGGCCGCGACATGGGTCCGAAGGGCGTATTCGCTCCAATCGGCAACACGACTGCGGTGGTTAGTGGCAACGTGGGTAACCAGTCTGGCGCATCTGTTGATCAGGCCGGTGATTCCAGCAACTCGATTGCTGATCCCATGAGCTCCTCTATCAGCAACTAGACGGTCTTGGGTACTCCCTCTTGAGTGAGGCGTCATCCATCCCGAAGGGGGCGTAAGCCCCCTTTTTTTTTCACAGGATGTTCGAGCGGAGCAGCAACATGAAAACAACACTCATCATCAGCCTGATACTCACGCTTGTGGTTCCCCTGGTTTCGGCTGCTGCGCACGCGGATCGGCAAGCCGATCAGACACTGCTCAAGCGCATCTATCAGATGCGTATGCGTCACGACGCACAGCGTCAGCGCAGGGAGAACGAAGCCCGGGCAAACGTTCGGCTCATCACCCAGATGGGATCACGGGCCGTGCAAGCCGACAGCCCGACGGTCACTCAGTTGCGCCGCGACACCAACGTATCGCTCGCGCGTTTCGAACAGAGCTTTCGCTGTCTGGATGTGAACGTCGAAAACAACGGGGGCAACACCGTGATCATCTGCGGATCCAACAGCGGCGATATCGATGGCACCAACATTCAGGCGGGGCGCGACATCGTCACCGTCTCCAGAGGTCAGCGATGAAACTCAGAACAAGACTCATCGTCGGTGGTCTGGCGTGTGTGATGGCCGTGGCGGCGTCTACCTCGTCAAGTGCAAACCATGTGCTGGCCGTGCCGGTTCCACACGCCGGCTTTCAACCCGGATCTGTGCCCGGGTTCGTTGTGCTTGCCCAGCATCGCTTCGATCCCATGATCCAGCGCTGGCTGGCCGAGCAATCGCTCAAAGCCCTGCCGATTCGCAACGGAAAGCTGTTCTACATCATTCCGATTGATACCAATCCGATGCAGGAACAGTTCCAGATCCGTTACATCGAAGAGATGTTGAACAGGCGGCTGATTGAACCCCAGTCGGGGTAGCGGTGACCCACCCTAGAGATATGACCAACTGCCAGAACAGGGAATTAAGGACCAGACATGATATGCATTAGAAAACCGGGTCTGCCGGCCTTCGTAGGGTTGATCGTGGGCCTGAGCGCCATGCTGATGGCCGGCGCTGCCGATGCCAAAACCAAGACGGCCCGGGCGCCCAACGACGACGAGGTCAAGCAGGCGTTGGAAAGCCTGACCTGCAAGGGCCCCAAGCCAAGAGTCGCGGTCTACAGCTTTTACGCCACCGGCAAGATGGCGGCTTTTGAAGGCTACAATGTGGGCGATGGTCTCGCTGCACAGCTCGCAACGGAGCTCACCCGCACCGGCTGCTTCGTGGTGCTCGATCGCACAGGTTTGTCGGACGTGCTGCATGAGGTGGAGCTGGGGCTTGCGGGTATCGTAAGCCGCGAAACTGCACCTCGGGCCGGCAGAGCCATCGGCGCGGAAGTGATCATCAAAGGCGCGATCACTGAGTTCGAGCCCAACAAACGCGGTCGCGGTTTTACCCTGGGGCTGGCGTTGCCGAACACGCCGCTCGGTGTGCGTCTTGGCCGGAACGGCAGCACTGCCCATGTGGGGCTCGACATCGCCGTGGTGGATGCATCCACCGGCCAGGTCAAATACGCTCACCGGGTGACGGCTGATTCGACCGCCGGCGGCTGGACCATCGGGCTCGACTTCAAGCGCGCCAGCATCGGCGGCGATGCGTTTGGCAAGTCGCCGCTGGGGATCGCCTCGCGCAACGCCTTGGGCCAGGCGATTCTGCTGCTGGCCAAAGATCTCGGCAATATACCCTGGCGCTCTCAGGTGGTGGACTCGGTGGACAACACCATCTTTCTGAACGCGGGCATTGCCAGCGGCATCCGGACGGGTGACACCTATCGGGTGTCTACCGTTGTGCGCACCCTGGTCGATCCTGCCAGCGGTCTGCTGCTCGACACCATCGAGCGTGAGATCGGCCAGGTGCGGATCATCGCGGTGAAGGAAAACTACGCCATGGCGGAGCCCATAGACGGCATCCGCGTCAAACGCGGCGACTACGTGCACCTGTAACACGTCCCCATTGAACCTGATGTGGATACGTTGCCACCCATGCTGTAACCAGAGTGGGAGCAGCACAATGAACACGGCGATCCTCATCGGCATGATCCTCGGTACCACGGTTTCCGCCTTTAGCGTTTTGATCATCTACAAGCACGTATGCGACCTGCTGATGTGGCGCGAACAGGCGTTGA
>Ga0114950_10000080_pt1 | contig 50232 bp, 46 predicted proteins | sample N075metaG_FD_83503 | JGI IMG/M metagenome (GOLD analysis project Ga0114950, IMG submission 83503) | Deep subsurface microbial communities from Kermadec Trench to uncover new lineages of life (NeLLi) - N075 metaG | ecosystem: Environmental > Aquatic > Marine > Ocean trench > Sediment | place...
AACAGTCGCTTCATAGAGCGGTTTGCCAGCATCGTCAGTTTCACGCGATACCTCATCAAACTTCATATACTGATGGCCGAGCGTCCAGCCGGCCACGATGTCGTGTGTGACTTCCCCGCCAGCTATCGTACCCCTTAAAACCCATGTACCCACGAACTTATCGAGTAGCTCATCCTGGAAGCTCGGCTCGTCTGCGGCTGCAGGTAGTGAAAACAATATTCCAAGAAAGATTATTCGAGAAATCTTTGTCATATCAGGCCTCCTATCGAAGATAGCGGTCGGTCGGCTTGGGTGAAGCCTATGGCCGCTTTGGGTCACTTGCGGCCTGTCAGTAGTCTAGCATGCGACCGACCGCTATTGGCCGTAAGCTGCCATTCATACTGACCCAAAAGGGAAGGTTTTGTGTTGCTGAAGGGCATAAATTCGAGGTTTGTGTTTGGCTGTTAAGCAAATTGCGAAAGCTGTGCTTGACTGTGAGGCACCGTTCCTCGGCAACTGCTGTTGCGGGGTATATTTGGTTGCCGTGCATGACTGAGAGGCGTCGCTTCTTAGGCGTATATTTGGTTTTAGTACATGACTGAAAGGTGCCGCTCCTCGGCAACTGCTTCTGCGATGTATTTTTGATTGCCGTGCTTGGCTGTGAGGCGCCGCTCTTCGGCAACTGCTCCTGCGTTGCTCTACCTTCGCCCATCCATGGGCTCGTTCGCGTCCTGCGACCGCGGCGTACCGTTCGTCCTGAACATATGCGCCCGCGGTGTACTTTTAGATGATGTGCGATCCTGATAGGCACCGCTCTTCGGCAACTGCTCCTGCGATGTATTTTTGATTGCCGCGCTTGGCTGTGAGGCGCCGCTCTTCGGCAACTGCTCCTGCGTTGCTCTACCTTCGCCCATCCATGGGCTCGTTCGCGTCCTGCGACCGCGGCGTACCGTTCATCCTGAACATATGCGCCCGCGGCATACTTTTAGATGATGTGCGATTCTGACAGGCACCGCTCTTTCGCATCCATGCGACCGCGGTGTTCGGTTCGTCCTGAACCTTGAACATAAAAAAACCCCGCCGGTTTACCCGGCAGGGTTCAAAAAAGGGTTCCGGCTAGGGGGAGAGTACCGAACCCTGGGCCACGAAAGGTTCGCAAACCCAACTGTATGAACAGTCAACATCTAAGACAAAGACTCAGGCTAAAGGTTCACTATTCAGTGTGCGGTATCCCAATCCGGACCAGATCCTGTATCCACCACCAGCTCCACCCGCAGTTTGGCAGCCGATGACATATGTTGGATCACGGTGTCACGCACCAGTTCGAGCTCTGACTCGTCAACTTCCAACACCAGTTCATCGTGCACCTGCATGACCATCCTTGCGGATACCTGGCTGGTTTGCAGCCAGTCATCGACCCTGATCATTGCAATCTTGATGATATCTGCAGCGGTACCCTGCATCGGGGCGTTGATGGCGGCACGTTCAGCCGCCTGCCGCCGTTGCATATTACTGGCATTGATCTCCGGCAGATAAAGCCTGCGACCAAACAGGGTTTCCACATATCCCTGCTCCCGTGCCAGTTCACGCGTTTCTTGCATAAAGGCCCGCACACCAGGATAACGGGAGAAGTAGGTGTCCATATATTCCTGTGCCTCTGACCGGCTGATGTCCAGTTGTTTCGACAAGCCAAAAGCTGACATGCCGTACATCAGGCCAAAGTTGATCGCCTTGGCGGCCCGGCGTTGATCTCCGTTCACCTCTTCATAGGCCACGGCGAACACCTCACTGGCAGTCGCGCAGTGCACATCTACACCGTCATGGAACGCTTTGAGCAGTCCTTCATCACCAGACTGGTGGGCCATGATACGCAATTCAATCTGTGAATAATCCGCCGCCAGAATCAACTTGCCGGGCGGCGCAATAAAGGCCTTACGTATCCTTCGACCCTGTGGCGTGCGGATCGGAATATTCTGCAAATTTGGATTTGAGGAAGACAGCCTGCCGGTTGCCGCCACGGCCTGGTGGTACGAGGTGTGCACCCTGCCGGTACCAGGATTGATCTGAAGTGGCAATTTGTCGGTATATGTCGATTTGAGTTTGGAAACAGAGCGGTGTTCGAGGACCAGCTTTGGCAATTCATAATCTGCCGACAGTTCCACCAGGACATCTTCAGCGGTTGACGGCTGACCCTTTGGGGTCTTGCGGATAATCGGCAATTCCAACTTCTCGAACAGGATTTGCTGCAATTGCTTCGGGGAGCCGAGGTTGAATGGCTGCCCGGCCGCACGATGGGATTGCTGTTCCAATTCCTGCATGCGCCTGGCAAGCTCAGTGCTTTGCTTCAGCAATAATTCGCCATCGACCAGCACACCGGCTTGCTCCATCCTGGCCAGCACCGGAATCAAGGGTATTTCAATCTCTGTCAAAACCTTCGCCAGGCTCGGCTCATCCTGCAGCACCGGCCACAAACGCTGATGCAGGCGCAGGGTGACATCCGCGTCCTCTGCGGCATAGTGACCGGCCTCTTCGATCGCCACCTGGCTGAATGAAATCTGCTTGGTCCCTTTGCCGGTAATGTCCTCATAGTGGGTGGTTTGATGACCAAGGTACTTGAGTGCCAGGGAGTCCATGTCGTGACGACTGCCGGTGCTGTTTAGCACATATGATTCCAGCATGGTGTCAAAGGCCACACCCTGCACGGTGATACCGTAGCGGGAAAGGACATTCATGTCGTACTTGATATGCTGACCCACCTTTTTGTGCGTTTTGCTTTCCAGTAGTGGTCTGAGTGCTTCCAGCACCACGTCACGGTCGAGTTGCGCAGGTGCCGCCGGGTAATCGTGCCCCACAGGAATGTAAATCGCTTCAAACGGTTCAACCGAAAAACTCAATCCCACCAACTCAGCCCTCATCGGGTCCAGACTGGTGGTTTCAGTATCAAACGCGATCAAATCCGAAGCCAGCAGTTTTTCCTGCCACTGATTGAGTTCGTCCATATCCAGCACCGTCGTGTAATGCAGTTCCATTTCTGCAGGCGGCAGTGAATCATCGCTGCCGAGTTCCTGCAGCCAACTGTTGAATTCGTTGCGCTGAAGGAATTCACGCAAGGCCGCTTTGTCGACCTCTTCACGTTTAAGATCTGTTACACCGCTTCCCAACTCCAGGTTGATGCGGATGGTGGCCAGGTCTTTGGACAGGGGCAGGGCATCGAGCGCCGCACGCAGGTATTCGCCGATTTTTCCTTTGACCTCGCCGGCGTGGGCAATGATGGTATCGAGGTCCTGCCATTGACCAAGCCATTTTGCAGCGGTTTTCGGACCGCATTTTTCCACCCCGGGGATGTTGTCTGCCTTGTCGCCGGTCAACGCCAGAAAATCCACGATCTGCGCCGGGGTGACACCGAACTTTTGCATCACACCATCCGCATCCATGGCGGTATCCGTCATTGTGTTGATCAGCGTGACGCGCTCATTGACCAGTTGCGCCATGTCTTTGTCGCCGGTAGAAATGACACAATCAATGTTGGCAGCGGCCGCCTGGCTTGCCAAGGTGCCGATCACATCATCCGCCTCGACGCCTGTAACCTGGATCAATGGAAGCCCCAGCAGGCGCACCATCTCGTGAATACGCTCCACCTGCTGGCGCAACTCATTGGGCATGGGTGGACGGTTGGCTTTGTACTGGTCGTACATCTGGTGACGGAACGTCGGCCCCTTTGCGTCGAAAATCACTGCAATGTTGTCGGTCTTTGCATCCTTCAGTAATCGTCTTAGCATATTCGCGACACCCAGCAAGGCACCCGTGGGCTCACCCGCGGAATTTGTCAGGTTGGGCAGCGCATGGTAGGCCCGGTACAGATAGGATGAACCATCGACCAGGTAGAGGGTTTTGTCAGTACTCATGCAATTTGTAATCTCATTTAATGTTTTCGGGTCTGGTATGCTGAGAGTATCGAAAAACCAGTGATTGAGCCACCTCGGTTCAAATTTTGATGCGTGCCGGTATAGAAATCCCGGCAGGGGAAGATAGACTATGAAACACACATGGAAGTATTCACTTATCAGCCTGTTTGTGATCTGCAACATTGCACTGGCACAACAGGAGGAAAACGCAGACCCGGCCGCACCGCCGCCGATCCCGCCAATCCCACCTAAAGTACCCAACGAAGAGATTGAGCCCAGTGTTGTGATTCGTGAGCAGGAAGGCGAACGCATTGAAGAATACAGCCAAAACGGCCGCGTTTACATGGTGAAAATCACACCCATCAATGGTCCGGCCTATTACTACATGGATGAAGATGGCGACGGGGAACTCGAATTGAGAGATTCCGACCGGGTCAGGAACGGACCGGTCCGGCCAGTATTCTGGAAACTGAAAGAGTGGTGAATCATCAATCATCCACCCTGCCTCGCTTGCGGCGCTTTATTGCAGCCAGCGGCAAAGCGGCGGCGTGGTTAACACTGTTAATGGTGTTGCTGACTTTTTCAATTGTCATCATGCGTTACGGATTCAACCTGGGCTGGATCTGGCTACAGGAAATGCTTGGCTATTTCCATGTGGCGGTTTTTACCATTGCCGCTGCCTGGACCCTGCAGGATAATGGCCACGTTCGTGTGGACATTTTTTACGCCGATATGTCGGCCGGGAACAAGGCCATGGTTGACCTGTTGGGCACCCTGTTGCTGCTGGTTCCATTTTGTGTTTTTGTTCTGGTTATCAGCGCACCCTATGTGCTGAGCTCCTGGAAACTACTGGAAAGTTCACGCGAAGCCGGCGGTCTGCCGCTGGTGTTTCTGCTGAAATCACTGATTATGGTGCTACCGGCATTGCTGCTGGGTCAGGCCGTGATCAATGCAAGCGATGCGTGGCGCGCGTTGCTTGCTTCCAGACGTCGGGGTTCAGCAGCCTGAATCCCGGTTCAAAATCTGCCCTGGTATCCATCCCCGGCAGCGAACCCGCGCAATGACGCCGGAGCGCAGCGCCAGGCTGGATGCGGTACTGGCCAGACGCCAGCCGGACCTGACCGTGTTTGCTGAAAACCTGCACAAACCACGCAACTTCTCTGCCATGGTACGGACCTGCGATGCGGTCGGTATCAACGAGATGCACGTGCTGCCGGGAGAGGATGCGCACCGCACCCACTGGAAGACATCTCAAGGTGCCGAAAAATGGATTTCAATACGAATCCATGCCAGCATCAGCGAGGCCTGTTGCCAGTTGAAATCATCCGGCTTCCGGCTGGTCGCGGCACACCTGGGCGATACCGTTATCGATTATCGTGACGTGGACTATACGCAAGCAACGGCGCTGGTGTTTGGAACCGAGTTATTCGGTGTCAGCGATGAAGTGTTAACGTATGTTGACCAGCAGATACGTATACCGATGATGGGTGTCAGCCAATCATTGAATGTATCCGTCGCCTGTGCGGTTGTGTTATACGAAGCACAGCGACAAAGACAGGCAGCAGGAATGTACGACAGTTGCCGCCTTGATGCCGCGACCCTGAAGCGCCAGCGGTTTGAATGGCTGCAACCAGTGCTGGCAGAATATTGTCAGAGACACAATTTTCAATACCCCGAACTGGACGATACCGGTGACCTCGCGGAGCCACTTCCGAAAATACAGGATTAACCCGCATATTTCACCAGTCGGTGAAATATGCGGGCTAAAACAGGGCGGTAGCAGACCGCCGCAGTTCCTTCTAGTCGTTGAAATGACACCGCCCACCAAGTTATGATAGCAGCCGATAAATCAACCGTAAGACAAGGATCAAAATGGCCACGACATTTGAGGCAGTAGCCGAAATAATCGCAGACACCAGTGACATTCCACTGGAAGACATCACCCCTGAAAAAAATGCCTTTACTGACCTCGGTATCGACAGCCTGGACTTTCTGGATATCGCTTTTGCCATCGACAAGAATTTCGGTATAAAAATTCCGCTGGAACAGTGGACCGAAGAACTGAACGAAAACAATGCATCGGTCGATGAGTATTTCGTATTGAGCAAATTGTGCGAGCATATTGACGAACTCGTCGCAGCCAAAGACGCCTAAGTAAACACCGTCAGTGCTGCTCGAATATTTTCAAATGATCGACTCCGTTGAGGAGCTCGACCCTGACGGTGGAAAGATCGTCGCATGGGCGAATGTGCCCATGGAAAGCCCGGTTTTCGAAGGTCATTTTCCCGGCACGCCTTTGGTACCGGGGGTTCTGCTGATTGAAACCATGGCACAGGCGTCGGGTTTTTTGCTCTTGTCCCGTCTGAAGTTTGAGAAGATGCCATTTCTGGCAAACGTGACCGGTGCAAAAATGAGGTCGTTTGTGGAGCCCGGTGAAATCTTGCGGGTCGAGGCGGAACTCGATCACGACGGCTCCGGGTTTGCCGCAACCAAGGCACGGATATTAAGGGATGGCAAAATAGTCTGCGACTGCAAACTGATGCTGCGGATCATGCCATTTCCAAATGAGAAACTAAAAACCAATATGCTCGACAGGTTTAGCCAGATAACCCGTTCATTGACCGAGTGAAACAATGAGCACTAAAAGGTCAGAAGTCTGGGTCACAGGAATCGGCCTGGTCAGTTCGTTGGGCGAAGGTGTTGATACCCATTGGGCGCAATTGACCTCTGGAAACACGCCGGTGCCGTCAGTCGACAATGCAAATCAGGCGCCTTACTCCGTCCACCCGATTGTCGATTTTGATATCTCGGCACAAATCCCGAAACGCAGTGATCAGCGACAGATGGGGCGATGGCAGCACCTTGGCACTTACGCTGCAGGTCTTGCGCTGGATGATGCCGGTATTGCCCATGACCCGGAACTCCTGGCTGCGACCAATATGATTGTTGCCGCCGGTGGTGGCGAGCGGGATATAGACGTCGACACGACGATCATGGAACAAATCAGCGAGGCTGATAATCCAGGCGTCCTGCTGAATGCCGCGCTGAACACCGAACTGCGCCCGACCCTGTTTCTGGCCCAGCTTTCAAACCTGATGGCGGGTAATATCTCCATTGTTCATGGTGTAACCGATTCGTCACGCACCTTTATGGGCGAGGAAACCGCTGGAGTTACCGCCATTGAAACCGCAGTTGCCCAGATTCAGCACGGCCAGGGTGAATTATTCCTGGTCGGTGGCGCATACATCGCTGAGCGTGCAGACATGATCATGCTGATGGAGTTTGGTCATACGCTTTGGCAAGGCGAACACGGCCCGGTATGGTCTCGCGAAGACCAGGGAGGTGGCATGATCATGGGTAGTGCCGGAGCGTTCCTTATTCTTGAATCGCGTGAACACGCTGAAGCACGGGGCGCCAAACCCTATGCGCGGATAAAAAGCATCGTCTCCGACCGTTGTAACAGGCAACCGGGCGCGGCCCGCAATGTTGCAGACCGCTTGCTGGAGGAAATTGCCGATCAGATACCAGCAGGACCGCTACCGGTGTTGTCCGGGTGCCCGGGTGTGCAACCACAATTGGGCGAAGAACACGAGTTTTTGGATGCCTTGTCTGAAAAGGGCATTGAGCCTGCGATCCGGGCCGTTTCGACCATTTTTGGTAACACGCTGGAAGCTCAATTTCCGGTCTCCGTGGTGTTGGCATCGTTGGCAATTTCCAGGGGTGCGTTTTATGATCCGTTTGACAATTCCGGCGTTGAACAGGCATTCACCGGTAAACCGGAACAGATACTGATAAGTACCTGGGGTCATTGGCGTGGCGAATGCCTGGCCCTGGTCGATACACCCGATGTTCCATTGCGGGGTGAAGCATAGCTTATGAGCAAGTCTACAAAAGACCATATGGGCCGCCCGATTGTTGTGGTTACCGGGATCGGTATTGTCACGTCTGTGGGCGAAGGCAAAGAGGATAACTGGCGCAACCTGACGTCCGGGGTTTCCGGCGTGCGCAGAATCAGCCGCTTTCCGACCGATGAGCTCCGCACACAGATCGCCGGCACCATAAGCTGGGAAGGTGGGGGCCGGTTTTGCGGGCCTGCCCATTCGCTCGCACTGGCCAAAAAATCTGCATCCGAGGCGATTGAACAATCGTCCATTGGTTCGAAAAGCTCCTTTCCTGGCCCGATGTTTGTAGCGGTTTCACCTGCAGAAACCAACTGGGATCAGCGGATGAACATCTACGGCCATAATTCCGATGCCAAAGGTCGCGGCTACGACCGCCTGATACGGAACGTGGCGAGTGGTGATTTTGCACATTATTTTTCGCTTTACCAGTTTGGCAGCATTGCAGAGCACCTCGCGGACAAATTCGGCACCAGGGGTCAGCCAATATCATTGACGACCGCCTGCGCATCGGGGGCAACTTCCGTGCAGCTCGGTGTCGAAGCAATCCGTCGCGGCGACACAGATGCAGCGCTTTGTATCGGAACCGATGGCGAGATTTGCGAGGAAATGGTGGTTCGTTTCAACCTGCTTTCTGCACTCTCCACCCACAATGAAGACCCACAGGGTGCATCAAAACCATTCTCCAAAACCCGCGACGGCTTTGTGATGGCCGAGGGCTCCGCCACCCTGGTGCTGGAGTCCTATGACAGTGCCAATGCGCGCGGTGCGAAAATCCTGGGCGTAGTGCGCGGCACCGGCGAGCGTGCGGATTCGTTTCACCGCACCCGTTCCAAGCCGGACGGCTCCGCCATTATTGAAACGATTACACGTTCGATGGCAGATGCCGGCATGTCACCGGCTGAGATAGACTATATCAATGCCCACGGCACCAGCACGCCGGAAAACGACAAGATGGAATACCTTGCGCTGTCCGCAGCACTTGGCAGCGATCTGGACGGCACGCCTATCAGTTCCAACAAATCAATGATCGGCCACACACTGAGCGCCGCCGGCACCATTGAGGCGGCAATCTCGCTGATGACAATCCATGCTGGCGTCATTCCACCGACGATCAATTGTCATGAGCAGGATCCGAATATCCTGATGGATGTTGTGCCCAATATCAAAAAAGAGCAGACCGTGAACGCAGTCATGTCCAATTCTTTCGGCTTTGGTGGCCAGAATGTTTGCCTGATTTTCTCCAGCGAACCGGCCTAGGCGACCAACGGTGGTAATATGAGCAATACCGTGACAAATGGAAAAACAGTCTATGTTGCCGGTGGTGCCAGGGGCATCGGCCGGGCGATTGTTACTGCATTGGCAGACGATGGTTACGATGTTTCGTTCTCTTACTCCTCGTCAGCAGAGAAGGCGACAAAGTTAAGCGATGATCTTCAGGCCCTTCACCCATCCCAAACCATAAATGCTCTGCAGGTGGACCTCAGCGACCGTGATCAGGTTGACCAATTTGCTACAACGATTGCAGAAACCGAAGGCCTGTACGGGCTGGTTTACAACGCCGGGGGCTCTTACGATACTTTGGCGGCGCTGGTTGACCAGGATCGGGCCGAAGATCTTTTCCAGCTGAATTTCTGGGCAATGACACGGCTTGCCGGTACCGCTGCCCGACCACTGATGCGGGCCAAATCCGGCCGCATCATCACCATCGGTTCGGTGACTTCACAATTGGCCGTATCTGGAAATTCCATTTACGCAGCGTCCAAAGGCGCCATGTTGAGTTACATCAGGACGCTGGCCGTGGAACTGGCGCGCAAAGGCGTGACAGCCAATTACATTTCTCCCGGGTATGTGGATACAGACCTGCTGGCACCCTATGCTTCATATCGCGACACGCTTGAACAACAAATACCGCTGCGGCGGTTTGCGCAGCCCGAAGAAATCGGCGCCCTCACACGGTTCCTGTTTTCCCCGCTTGCGGGCTACATCACCGGCAGTATTATCCCGATCGACGGCGGATTGACTGCAGGCCTGTTGATACAACGCTGATCCTTCACCTTACAAACCGGCAGGCTAAAACATGCGAGCACTACGAAACTACGGCGAGCGCGATCTGAGGACCGTTGAAGTTGAGCCCCCGACAGCACCGGGCGATGACGAAATCCAGATACGGATTTGCGCCGTTGCCCTGAACCACATCGATGTCTGGGGTTGGCGGGGTATGGCGTTTGCCAAACGCGAATTGCCGATCACCGTGGGTGCGGAAGCTTCCGGTGAAATCATCGCCGTCGGCAAAAACGTCACTGACCTGAAAGTGGGGCAGGTCGGAGCGCTCTACGGGGCCAATACCTGTGGTATTTGCAAACCCTGTATTGAGGGGCGTGATAACTTCTGTGAAAACGTCGCCGGGGTGTTCGGCTTCCATATTGACGGTTTTGCCCAGCAAATAATGAATTTTCCAGCACGGCTATTTATCCCTGCCCCCGAAGGGCTTGACCCGGTTGCGGTCGCCTGCGCACCCATCACGTTCGGTACGGTTGAGCACATGCTGTTTGACAACGCCAAACTTCAGCCAGGTGAAAGCATTCTTGTTCACGCCGGTGGCAGTGGCATTGGCAGCGCCGCCATCCAGCTTGCCAAAGCCATCGATTGCACGGTTTACACCACCGTCGGTAACGATGAAAAGGCGCAGCAAGCTCTTGATCTCGGCGCTGACTACGCGATCAACTACCGGACCGACCGTTTTGAAGGCCGGCTTCGCAAACTGACCAAAAAGCAGGGCGTTGATGTGGTGTTTGAACACGTCGGCGTCGATACGTGGGCAGGCAGTATGTTTTCGATGAAAATCGGCGGCCGACTGGTGACCTGCGGTTCAACCACCGGCATCAAGGCGGAGATCAACCTGTTCCAGCTTTTTCAGCGGCAATTGCGCCTGATCGGCAGTTTCGGCTGCAACATGCGCAATATCAGGGATTCGATCTCGAAACTGGCCGCCGGCACTGTCAGGCCAATCGTTGATCTTGAAATCCCGATGGAAGAGATCGAAAAAGGACTGGAACGGCTCGAAAATCGCCAGGTGTTTGGTAAGATTATCGTTTCGATGTAGTCTGGATTGCGCAATGAGCAGTTTTCCCGCAAAGGGTATTGAGATCAGGGAAGTCGCTGGTAAAAAGGCGCTTGATACATTTATACGCGTTCCCTGGAACATTTACAAAGACGATCCAAACTGGATTCCTCCATTGCTGTTTGAACGCAAAGAGGCATTTTCAAGCAAACACCCGTTCTTCAAGCACGCGATCTGGCGAGCCTGGATCGCCTACCAGGACGGCAAGCCCGTCGGTCGTATATCCGCGCAAATCGATGAACTGCACCAGCAACGATATAACAACAAAACCGGTTTCTTTGGTTTAATAGAAGCGCCGGATGACCCCGAGGTGTTTTCGGCCTTGTTTGAAGCTGCCGAAAATTGGTTGCGGGGTAAAGGCATGCTACGCGTCATCGGCCCGTTTAACCTCGGCATCAATCAGGAGATCGGCATCCTTACCGAGGGTTTTGATACCCCTCCGTTCGTGATGACCAGTCACTCAGCGCGTTACTATGGCGCGGCCATCGAAGCCTGTGGCTACCAGCCTGCGCAACAGTTGCTGGCCTATGAGCTGAGCATAGACACCTATGCCATTCCAACCATGATGCCGGATCTATTGGACAGGATTGGTCAGCGGGTAAAGGTCAGGCCACTGACCAGTAAAACCGCAGAGACCGATCTGGAAATTATGCGGGATATCTTCAACGACGCCTGGCAGGATAACTGGAATTTTGTTCCGTTTACCGAAGAGGAGTTCAGGGCGGTTGGCAAAGAATTGTTAATGGTGGTGCCCGATGGTTTTATCCAGATCACAGAAATCGATGGCGAGCCGGCCGCATTTATTGTGTTGCTACCCGACATCAATAGCGTCATCGCCGATCTCAATGGACGTCTGCTGCCATTTGGCTGGGCAAAAATATTGTGGCGTCTGAAAGTTGGTTTTCCGAAAAAATGCAGGATTCCATTGATGGGCGTCAGAAAAAAATATCAAAACTCCATGTTCGGGCCGGCAATGGCATATATGTTGATCGGGGCAGTGTTGACACCCGGCATCGCCAGGGGTGGTGAGCATGTTGAAATGTCATGGATACTGGATAGCAACAAGGCCACCAAAAAAATCATTGAGAAGTTCGGCGGCGTAATAACAAAGCGTTACTGGATGTATGAAAAGGATTTGAGCTGAGAGACTGCACGGTCGCAGCGATCTACTCCTCGTTCGCTGAACTCCATAATTCAGGCCGCACAACATTTTTGGCCAGGCCGACCGCTTCCAGTGTACGAATAACCCACCACGACATGTCAAATTCCCACCAGCGATGACCATGTGATGCTGCGCGTGGCTCGGCATGGTGATTGTTGTGCCAGCCTTCGCCATGCGAAATCAGCGCAACAAACCAGTTATTGGTGCTCTGATCACGCGTTTCATAGTTCCGGTAACCAAACAAATGCGTCAATGAATTCACTGTCCAGGTTCCATGCAACACAAACACAGTGCGTATGGAAACGGCCCATACGGCCCAGCTTGCCGCGTAACGTAATGCTTCGACAGGACCGCCGGTCAAAAACCCGACCAATGCTCCCACGGCAATGATCACGATGGCGTGCGCAATGTACACGAAAAACCAGCCATTTTTCTGTTCCAGGCGGCGGTAGTATGGGTCACGCAAAATATCGGGCACATAGGGCGCGTAAAGAACGGTGTGGTCAAGAACTTTGTGCTGATAGACCACCCAACCGATGTGCCCCCACAAAAAACTGACCAATGGAGAGTGCGGATCGGCTTGCTGGTCGCTGAATCGATGATGCATGCGGTGGATTGCGACCCAACGCGCAGGACTGTCCTGTAAATTGCACAGGCCCAGGGTCGTCAGTGTGCGTTCAAACCACCTCGGGCAGGTAAAGCCGCGATGGGTCAGCAGGCGGTGGTAGCCAACCGTGATCCCAAGCATTCCAAAAATGAAATGCCCGAGCACTGCCAGGATCAGGCCTGACCATGTGAACAGCCACGGGATAAATGCAAGCAGACTGACCAGGTGCACTGTCACCACCACGATCAGGTAGGGCCAGACGATTCTTTGCGGATTGGTCGCTTCCGGTCGGGGCAGCCTGTGCGGGTCCGTTCTGATACCCGGTCCTGCAGCATCGGAAGCGATAGCAACGTCGGGTTCTGAGCTACCTGACGGCTGAATTATCAGGGTTTCTGACCCGTCTTCGTATAGAGGTTTTGACATGCTGCGCATAGTTCACCTTTTCTCAGGATTAGTCCAGAGAAAAAGCCGGAAATGTAGCAATTCATTGAGCTATATCAGGTAAACACGATGTCAATGAAGCATTCTTTATCAAAACTGATCCGGCCACTTTCGAGCGGCGTGGTAGACGTTCAGCACCTGGATTTCGCCCTGATCGATTCTGTACGGAAGAATGTACGGCAAACCGGCGACGACCAACTCCTAAGCTCCGCTAAGCCATAACAAAATGCTGTAAACTCGACTGCCCGATCCAATCTATCCATTGGTTTCCATACGATGACAATTAAAGCTTGAATCCATGGATATAAAACCACCAATCTTACTGCTGATCTTCGTGGTGCTGCTTGGCGCAGTTGTCACCAATATATGGGCGGCATCCACGACCTGGGTACCTTTCCAGTTAAACAATGGCCATATTATTATTCCTGCCATTGTTAACGGATTGGAAGGCGAGGCAATGCTGGATTCCGGTGCAACCGGCAACATGATTTCCACCAGTGTTGTTGAGCATTTTGGCGAAGGACTGAGCAAGGTGGGCACGGTGCAGGTCCGGGGCGTTTTTGGTGTACAGGAGCTCGACCGGATCAGCCGTGTACCGGTCGAAATGTTTGGCGAGGAATTCCACATAAAGAATTTGATCGCCGGTCACCTCGGCGGACCGGAACTGCTCCTGGGCCTGGGGTTTTTTGACAAATTTGTCGTCCAGCTGGATTACCCGAACCAGCGTATGCGGCTTCATGACCGCAAATCACTTGATTTGAAAAAATACGCCAATGTCCCGCTTTCCAGGGAAAAAAGCTCCAACCTGCCAGTGGTCAAGGTAATGTTGGACAATGAAAAAGAGGTCTGGCTGATATTTGACACAGGTAACAGTGGTGGGCTGATGTTGTCCCGGAAGTTTGTTGAGCAATACGACTGGCTGGAAAGGTCTGGTTCAGATATATCTTACTCATCCGGCGTAAATGTCAAAAATGCCCAAACCGAAAGCTTTTTTATGGCTGATTTCAAGATCGGTCCGTACGAAATGGAAAACGTACGCGTGTCAATCCCGGGTGAAGGCCAGTCCAGCCTGCTGGGACGAAAAAGAGGTGCGGGTCAACGCGGTGTCAAACGGGGTAAAAACAGTGTAGGCCTGTTGGGTTACGATGTTTTAAAGCACTTTGTTGTCAGCATTGATTTCAGAAACAACCTGCTTCATCTGGGGCTACCGGAAGAATAAACCGTGGTTTGGCGGCGATTCCCTGCAAAATGTCTATAAACGCATACCGCCATCGACCTCGATATTTCTGCCGTTGACAAAATCATTTTCGATGATGAACTGGACGGTGTGGGCGATTTCATCCGCTTCACCAATACGACCCACCGGGATCATGGCTGATAATTTCGTCAGGGCTTCGGGTTTCATGTTGGCAACCATATCCGTGCCGATAAAACCGGGCGAGATGGCGTTCACGCGAATACCATAGGCCGCCAGTTCCCGCGCCCAGGTCACTGCCATTGCCGCAACCCCGGCCTTGGCGGCTGAGTAGTTACTCTGCCCCATATTACCGCCACGGGAGATACTGGAAATATTGACGATCAGACCCGGCCCGCCAGCCTCCGTCATGTGCTGTGCAGCGGCGCGTCCACACAGGAACACACCGGTCAGGTTGACGTTGATGACCGCATTCCAGTCCTCGAGTGACATCCTGGAAATCAACTGACCTTCTTCTGTCTTCACCATCAAGGCGTCACGGGTAATGCCCGCATTGTTGACCAGCACATCAGTTGAACCGAAAAGATTCTTTATTTGGGTAAATGCCTTGTCCACAGCCTCCTCATTGCTCACATCACAGGCAATGAGCATACAGTCATCCTGCTGCAGTCCCAGTGACGCCTGCAATTCTTCCATGGGCTCAATACGGTAGTCCAGCAGTGCCAGTCTTGCGCCGAGTGTCGCCAGGCGTTTGGCCATCGCGCCGCCCAGGCCGCCACCGGCCCCGGTGATGACAATAACTGTATTTTTCACATTCATGCTGGTTCCCTAATATTTGCAGACTGGCTTACAAGGCAGTAAATCGGCGATAATACCGTTAGCCCGGACATTTCACAAAATATTGATATATAAGCAGCGATGAAAGAAACCCGCGAACAAAGAATCCCGAAGCACATGGCGCCCCAGACAGGTGACATCAGGCTGTTTGACAACCCGTTGTTGGAGCGTTTGAGTAAAATATCACCTGTGACGGTATTGGCCGTGTATCTGCCGTTGATCATTCACGGTATCTGGAGAAGTTTTGTGATTGGTATCCCGTTTGGCGTCTTTATCGCGTTGTTTTTGTCGGGCATTGCATTCTGGACCTTGTTTGAATATTTCTTTCACCGCTATATCTTTCATTTTACGCCGCGCGGCGCATTTCAGGAACGCGTCAGCTTTCTGTTTCACGGCGTGCACCACCAATACCCAAACGACAAAAAACGCCTGGTCATGCCGATCGCGCTCAGCCTGTCGATCGCTGTCTTGTTGCTCGCCCTGTTTGCCGCATTGTTCGGTGTGTGGGCCTGGGCTTTCTCAGCCGGTTTTGCGGTCGGTTACCTGGCGTACGACATGACCCACTACAGCATTCATCATTTCAAACGCCCGCAGGGGAAGTGGTTCAGAAACCTGTGGAAATCCCATCTGGACCACCACTTTCGTGACTCCAGCAGGGGCTACGGCGTGTCATCGTCTTTTTGGGATCATGTGTTTGGAACGGTACAAACCATTAAAAAGCAATAAGCATCACATCCATTCAACCGCGACGCATGCAGAACTGCATCACGTCAATGACACCCTTGCGGAATTGTTCCGCACAGCCCGTCAGGTATTTTTGATAACGGTCATAAACGGTAACCGATGTAAGTTCAATTGCCTGCTGCCTGGCAGCGCCCAGGCTTTCAGCCCAGCAATCCAGTGTGCGGGCATAGTGCAGCCTCAAAGATTGCACATGAAAGACATCAAACCCGTTTTGCTGCGCCATTGATTTAATCCTTTCCTGTGCACACAACTGCCCGCCCGGGAAAATTTCATCGCGTATAAATTTCGCAAATTTTACGTCTTCATGCACAAATTCAATGCCTTGTGTCCGCAAATCCGCAAGCGAAGGCGTCACAATGGTATGCAACATCATGATGCCGCCTGTCGGCAGGACTTCGGCGCATCTTGCAAAAAACGCATCGTGGCGACTGTTCCTGAAATGCTCAAAGGCGCCAATACTGACAATTCTGTCGACCGGTTCAGTAAATTCTTCCCAACCCTGAAGACGAAATTGCACAGCCGCCGAAACCCCTGCATCCTTTGCCCGTTGCGATGCATGTCTGAACTGGTTTTCACTGAGTGTCAGGCCGATCACATTTGCCTTGTAGTGTTTGGCAGCGCGAATTGCGGTCGAGCCCCATCCACAGCCGACATCGAGCAGCTTCATACCCGGAACGATCTCACATTTGTCCAGGGAGAGGTCTATTTTGGCCTTCTGCGCTGCCTCGAGACCCACATCGGGGTCACTGAAAAAGGCGCAACTGTAGGTGCGTGTCGGGTCCAGAAAAAGCGCGAAGAAATCAACGGAAAGATCGTAATGTGACTGCACGTCTTCGAAAAATGGCTGCATTTCTGTCATGTTGTGATTTTCCTGATTGACCGGTCTCCAAGCTTGCAATGTATCGAATTCATTAACGAAATACCATGCAAATTAACACCTTTGTGTCGTTGTAAAGATAGCCTGTGCCATCTTCCTGGATACTGGTGAAATATGCGGGTTAGTTAATAGTTTTTCAAAACCCCTCGGCCATCGTCTTGTATGCGGTATGCTTCTCATCTTGCTTTAAGGAGCTCAGAGGAAACTGAATGCAACTACCATTGCGATACCGGTTTTTGCAATTTCTGATCGGAATCCGTGACTGGATTTTCGCGCAGAGCATTTCCTTGTCACTGAAACTGCTGCACCTGGTTCCGATGAAATACTCGACCCGGGCATTCGAGGGGTTCGCCCGGTGGCTGGGCCCAAAAATCTGGCGGCACAAGGTAGTGATGGATAATCTGGCCATTGCCTTTCCTGAAAAAAGCCTTGAAGAACGCAAACAGATTGCCAGCGATAGCTGGGCGCAGATGGCCCGGACGCTGCTTGAATACGGCTACCTGGATAAAATCTTCGATCTTGAAGTTGAGATGCAGGAATCCGATCGCATTGAAATTCTGAACGGCGAGCAGTTTCTGAAATTACGCGATGACGGTCTGCCTGCAATCCTGTTTACCGGGCACATTGCAAATTTTGAGCTTTTGCCAATAGTTGCGGCAAAATTCGGTCTCCAGATCCAGTCGCTTTTCCGCCAGCCAAACAATAAGCACGCAGCCTCGCGCGTCGCCAATGCGCGTAAAGACCTGGGGAAAAATTTGATCGCATCCCGCGAAGGCGCTTCGTTCCAATTGATGAGCGCGCTTGATCGGGGTGAACATGTAGGCCTGCTGGTGGATCAAAAATTTCGCCGTGGTATCAAAGTCCCGTTTTTTGGCAAAGACGCTCCCACCAACACATTGCTGGCCAAACTGGCGCGCCGCTACAACTGCCCGGTCCACGGCGCCCGCACTGTGCGGTTGCCGGACGGACGGTTCCGTCTTGAGATCACGGACGAGCTTGACCTTCCGCGCGACAAGGACGGCGACATCGATATCAGAGCCACGACCGAAATGGTCACCAACATTATTGAGTGCTGGGTTCGCGAATACCCTGAACAGTGGCTGTGGATGCACCGCCGCTGGGGCTAAGCCGCATATTGCGCCAGCCGGTAACGGGCCTCATTGCATATATATGAATCACCTGCGCCGCAATGAAATCCAGCTGTATTTCGCCTACCCTGAACAGATTACCGATTCCAGCTTGCTGCGCCGCTACAAGTCACTGCTATCAGATGATGAGTTGGCACAAATGCCGCGATATTATTTTGCCCGCCACCGCCACCAGTACCTGGTGACCCGTGCGCTGATTCGCAGCAGCCTGTCCAATTACTACCCGGTTGACCCCGTCGCATGGCGATTTGATAAAAACAGTTTTGGCAAGCCGCAGATCGGCCAGCCGGATAAAACATTGCCGATACGCTTTAACCTCTCTCATTGCGATGGCATGATAGTCTGTGGGATTGTACGTGATTACGATATTGGCGTGGATGTCGAAGATAGCCAAAGATCCACCCGCGCCGCATTGACAAGCCTTTCCAGCTACTTTTCCACAGAGGAAATAGAGGCACTGGAAAAATTGCCCACAAAGCTTCAAAAACAGCGGTTTTTTGATTATTGGACGCTAAAGGAATCCTACATCAAGGCACGTGGTATGGGCCTTGCGATCCCGTTGCGTAAATTCAGCTTTAAATTTCATGCGGACAAACTTGAAGGAATCAGCATTCATCCCGACCTGGGGGACAACGCCGATGACTGGCAGTTCTGGCGCATACCGATGGACGGGCGCTACCGGGTTGCAGTGGCGGTAAGCTCGGGCAGCAGTGAATTCAAACTTCGCGCAGTCAAGTCGGTGCCACTGCAAAGCAATGATCCTATCCACTTGAATTTTATTTAAATTATTTTTGGATGTAAATTATTTGGGGTCGCGGGCTGAGTCGGGCGTGCTTCTGCAGGCTTCAATGACGGCGGCGGTTGCCGGTCTTTTTCGCGTCCATAGATAAAAACTCTCGGCGGCCTGGCCGACCAGCATGCCCAACCCATCGATATAATTTTTGCCCAGATGCTCACATAGCTGTCGCAATGGATGGCTGGCAGTGGCGTAGTTCAGATCATAACAAACTGCATTGTCTGCAAACTGCCGCGCCTGTAATGGCGGTGCCTGCTGTTGGTGGCCCAGCGAGGTTGCATTGATTATCAAACCGAAACTACCTTGCGCGTCCAAATCAGGCCAGCCGACAGCCTCAATCTCACCACAGGCGTTAAATCTCATTGCCAGGCTTTGTGCACGTGCAAGATTGCGGTTCACCAGCACCACCTGTTTTGGGTTTGCGGCCAGAAGACTGCCTAAAATGCCGGCCACTGCACCACCGGCACCAACAACCAGCACCCGCTGGCCTTCAATATTGATCCCGTGGTTATCGTATAAATCGGTCATCAAACCGGCACCATCGGTATTGTGGGAAGCCCAGCCTGATTCCAGTCTGACCAGCGTGTTAGCGGCCTCGGCAAGGCTGACCGCCGTGCCGTGGTCGGTGGTAAGTTGCCAGGCGACCCGCTTTAACGGCACGGTGATATTACAGCCGTGCCCGCCCTCCAAACCGAATTTCAGCAGACGTTCCGGAAAATCCGCAGGACCGGTCTCGATTCGCTGATAGTCGATATCCAGCCCGAACTGAGTGGCAAACATCCGGTGAATGCGGGGCGACAACGAGGTCGTCACCGGTTGCCCGAATATGGCCAGCCTGATCAGTGCTGTTCCCTGATCCACGCCGCTGCCTGCAGCGCGTAATAAGTCAGGATGCCATCAGCGCCGGCCCGTTTAATACCGGTGAGGGCTTCCATGACAACGGCCTTTTCTTCCAGCCAGCCGTTGATGGCCGCTGCCTTCAGCATCGCGTACTCACCTGACACCTGGTAGACGAACGTTGGCATGGCAAATACTTCTTTGACTTGCCTGACAATATCCAGGTACGGCATACCAGGCTTGATCATCACCATATCCGCGCCTTCCTCAATATCCAGCGCGATCTCTCTGAGCGCTTCATTGGAATTTGCCGGATCCATCTGGTAGGTGTATTTGTTACCACCACCCAGGGCAGCGGAGGAGCCTACCGCGTCCCTGAACGGACCGTAAAAGGCAGATGCATATTTGGCCGAATAGGCGAGTATTTTTGTATTGGTGTACGCACCTGCTTCCAGTGCGTCGCGAATCGCACCAATCCTGCCATCCATCATATCGGATGGGGCCACGATATCCGCGCCTGCCTGTGCGTGTGAAAGTGCTTGTTTAATCAATGCACCCACGGTCACGTCATTGGCGATATAAGTGTTTTCATCCATCAAGCCGTCCTGGCCGTGGCTGGTAAACGGGTCCAGCGCCACATCTGTAATCACACCGAGTTCAGGGAATGCGCTTTTCAATGCGCGTACTGCCCGCTGGGCCAGTCCATCCGGATTCCAAGCCTCACAGGCATCGTCGGTTTTGGCTTCGGGTGCTGTCACCGGGAACAAAGCAATGGCCGGTACACCAAGCTGTTCACATTGCTGTGCTTTCAGCAGCAGACGGTCGATGGTCAGGCGCTCCACACCAGGCATGGAGTCAACCGCTTCAGACCGGTCCTCGCCTTCAATAACAAATACCGGCAGGATCAGGTCATCCGGTGTCAATACCGTTTCGCGCATCATGCGCCGGGAAAAATCATCTGCGCGCATCCGGCGCATGCGGGTGGTCGGAAAACTCATGTATCTGTCCTGTATGTTAGCCAAATTCACGCTGCAATTTTAACCTTGTTCATCGTCATACTTATACCAGGCGCGCAATTTGTCCACCAGTTCGTCCAGTCCGGTCTTTTTGCTGGAAGAAAAAACCTGCACGCTGGCAATCGGCGGTAAGTCCCGGCGCACCTTCAACAATGTAGATTGGGCCGGCCCGCGTTTCAGCTTATCCGCCTTGGTCAGCAAAATATGGCAGGGGATTTCCGATGCCGCACACCAGTGGAGCATCTGCTGGTCAAACTCACGCATCGGGTGGCGAATATCCATCACCAGCACCACACCCTTCAGGCAACTGCGGGTTTGGAAATAGCGTTTCATGACAGTTCGCCAATGCGCTTTCAACTTGGCAGGGACCTTGGCGTAACCGTAACCGGGCAAGTCCGCAATGCGGCGGTTCTCATCAAGCTCGAATATCACAATCTGCTGGGTTCGACCGGGTGTTTTGCTGGTCCTGGCCAGGGATTTTTGATCGGTAAACGTGTTGATCGCACTCGATTTACCTGCGTTGGACCGGCCGGCGATGGCTACTTCTATGCCAGTGTCAGGCGGTAATTGCTTCAACTCATGTGCATTCAACACATAGCGTGCAATACGGAATGGATTTACTTTCTTCATCGAAGTTTTCTCATAATATTCACTCTATTCGCTGGAACGCGTGCAACTAAAACGGGATAATAGCTGGCTATTACAGTCATTGTACGCAAACAATCCTGGAGAGGTCTAAATGAGGCTCTTATTGCAATTCGCCGCCACCGTATTCATGCTGATTTCACTGCCCGTTCTGGCTGAAGGCAACGCTGAAGCGGGACAGGGAAAATCGGCAATTTGCGCTGCCTGCCATGGTGCAGACGGCAATAGCTTCGTACCGATGTGGCCCAAGTTGGCGGGTCAGCACGCGGGCTACCTTGAGCGCCAGTTACATTTGATCAAAGACGGGGGCCGGCCAGTACCGGAAATGGCCGGGACTGTTGCAGGTCTGAGTGATCAGGATATCGCCGATCTGTCCGCCTGGTTTGCTTCACAGTCGGTGACACCCGGTCTGACCGACGAAGCATTGCGCAGCAATGGTGAACTTATTTACAGAGCCGGCAATTTCGAAACCGATACGCCGGCCTGTATGTCCTGTCACGGTCCCGCCGGCGAAGGAAACCCACTGTCAGGCTACCCCTCGCTCGCCGGACAGCACACCACATATACAGAAAAAATGTTGACAGCTTTCCGGGCCGGCGCCAGTTGGGGTGAGGATGACAGCGGCAGCGAAATCATGGCCGACGTGGCTTTCAGGCTAACCGACACTGAAATAGTCGCAGTCGCGAGCTATATACAGGGTCTGCACGCAATTGATTAATTTCCGGATCACACAGAACCGGCGGAACGACAGCGTTTGATCGGGGTCAGTATTCCGACTACGCCATATTTGAACGGCATCTTTGTGGAGAAGAACAGAATGATTGAGAAAATTACGCTTGCCCTGGCTCTGCTACTGGGCAGTCAGTTGGTAATCGCCCAGCAAGAAAAATATCAGGAAGGTGTGCATTACTTCAAAATAGTCCAGCCACCCGTCCAGACAGATTCCGATAGCATTGAAGTCATCGAAGTATTCAGTTATGCATGCTCACACTGCAACACCTTTGAGCCGTATATGCAGAGTTGGGAGAGCAACAAGCCGGACAACGTCACACTGAGCCGGATTCCGGTCGGTTTTGGTCGGCGGGCATGGGAACTGCTGGCACAGGGGTATATCACGGCAGAGTTAATGGGGATTGCAGAACAAAGTCATGTTCCGATGATGGATGCTATCTGGAAACAACGCCGCCAGTTTCGGACCGTTGATGACCTGGCGGATTTCTATTCTGGATTTGGTGTCACAAAGGAGACCTTCGTCTCAACATTCAAATCCTTTGCAACCGACTCCATGATGCGAAAAAGTCAGCGGGACGCGCAGCTTTTCGGTGTCACCGGCACGCCCACACTGGTTGTAGACCGTCAATACCGCGTCGGCAGCAGCCAGGCGGTAGCCAATTTTGATGCCATGCTTGATGTGGTGGACTTTCTGATCGCAAAGGAACTCGCCGCCGAGTAATTCAGCAGCACCCAGACCAAATGCGATTTTGTTTGCAACGCATTTGTGCTACGCACCTGCTGACAGGGGCCATGTGGCCAGCATCCGGTGGTTGACTCGCAAGCGCATTCGGGTATTCTGTTGTTTCCTTACCACATCGATTGCAACCTATGCCTCAAGCACAAATTCTTGTCGTTGATGACGAGCCTGATATTCGACAACTTGTAAAAGAAATCCTTGAGGATGAGGGCTATTCAGTACAGGTTGCACATGATGGTGAGAGCGCGCGACTGATTTTTGCACAGTTCAAACCCGACCTGACATTACTGGACATCTGGATGCCGGATATCGACGGCATTTCTTTACTCAAGGAGTGGTCAGCGGGTGGCGAACTGGAATCACCAGTGGTGATCATGTCAGGCCACGGCACCCTTGAAACTGCGGTCGAAGCAACCCGTCTGGGGGCATTCGATTTCGTGCAAAAACCCTTGTCACTGGCCAAGCTGCTGGCGACCGTGCGCAAAGCGCTGGAATCAAAGCCTGCGTCCAGCGCTGACCGCTTGTCCACACCCATAACACCGGTCATTGAACCCCTCGGTGGCAGCCCTGCGATGCAACTGCTGCGCAGCAATGCAAAACAGGCTGCCAGTCATACCGCGTCACGGGTCCTGATCAGCGGCGAACCGGGCAGCGGGCGGGAAGCACTGGCCCGGTACATTCATCAACTATCATCATTGGCGGGCAACTTTGTCGTTCTGGACCGCAGCCAGACCGATGATGAAAATGCGCGCTCCTATCTGTTTGGGGCCAATGTGGATGGCAAAGTAAGACCCGGTCTTTTGGCTCAGGCGGAAGGCGGCAGCCTGTTCATCCCGGAATTGCAGAAGTTGTCTGCAGGTATTCAGGAGCTGCTCGAAAATGTACTTGAGTCAGGACAATACTCACCCGATGGTAGCACCACGACCCGCCACCTTGATTGCCGCATAATTTGCAGCGCAGCGGTCAACCTGAAACAAATGGTCGAGGATGGACAGATACTTAATGACCTCTATTTCCGGCTGAATATGCTGCCTCTGAATGTCCCGTCGCTGCGGTCGCGCCCGGAAGACATACCGGAACTGGTGCGCTATTACGCAGATTTGTTCCCCAACCAGGAGAACCTGCCTTACCGGCAGTTTCCGGTTTCCATTCAAAACCGGATGCGCAATCATAGCTGGCCCGGTAATGTCCGCGAGTTGCGGAACCTGGTGCAGCAATTATTGGTACTTGGTGGCGACAGCGAAGTTTCCATTCAGGAAGTGGAAGACGCGCTGGAACAAAATACCGATGGCATCAGCGCCGGCTTTTCCGCACGTGATGGACTATTTGACCTGCCCCTGCGCGAGGCACGAGAACAGTTTGAACGTGATTACCTGATTTATCAGCTAAAGAAGGCCAATGGCAGTGTCGGCAGACTTGCAGAGTCTGTCGGCATGGAGAGAACACACTTGTATCGCAAACTCCGTTCATTGGGGATTGATCCCAAATCGGTTTCAAGAAAAAGGGGCAGCACGTGAAAATCGTCATTCTGGGCGCCGGCCAGGTTGGCTCTACCGTGGCCAATGCGCTGGTTCATGAAGACAATGACATCACCATTATTGATATCAACCAGCGCCGCTTGAAGGAACTTCAGGATCAAATGGATATACGCTGCGTTTTGGGTCACGCGTCGCACCCCAAGGTGCTCGAACGGGCCGGGATCGAAGACGCAGACCTGATGATAGCGTTAACCAACTCTGATGAAGTCAATATGGTTGCCTGCCAGATTGCCTACACGCTGTACAACGTGCCAACCCGGGTGGCACGGATACGCTCAACGGAATATACCGACCGACCCCAGTTGTTCCACCGTGAGCACTCCCCGGTCGATGTCTTAATCAGCCCGGAATTGCTGCTAACACAGTATATTGCCCGCCTGATTGAATATCCCGGCGCCTTACAGGTAATGTATTTCGCCGATGGCCGGGCTCAACTGGTGGCGACCGAAGCCGAAGCAGGCGGCCTGCTGGTCGGACAAAAACTGCACACCCTGCGCCACCACCTCCCTGCCAAGTCGGACGCGCGGGTAGCCGCCATCTATCGGGATCAACAGCTTATCCTGCCGGACGGAGATACAATCATCGAGGAGAATGACCTGGTATTTTTCCTCGCGGCACGTCGGCACATTACTGCCGTCATGAAAGAGCTCAGACCCATAGATAGCCCGGTCCGCCGGGTCATTCTCGCCGGCGGCGGCAATATCGGTATGAGCCTGGCCCGACGTCTGGAACGTGATCATCACGTAAAAATCATTGAACGTGACCCGGAAAGAGCAGAGTTGATCGCAGAGGAATTGTCCAAGACGATCGTGCTGGTGGGCGACTGCACAGATGAGAATCTGCTCAGGGAAGAAGCAGTAGAAAACACCGACGTTTACTGCGTGCTGACCAACGATGATGAGGCCAATATTTTGTCTGCATTACAGGCCAAGCGCATGGGGGCCAAAAAAGTGATCGCCATCATCAACCGTCCGTCCTATGTCGACCTGATGGAATCCGGTCAGATTGATATTGCGGTATCACCACAGCAAATCACCATTGGTTCTTTATTGACCCACATCCGCCGCGGTAGCATGGTGCGTGTTCATTCGCTCAGACGCGGCGCAGCCGAGGCCATAGAAGCCGTTGCACTTGGTGATCGCCGCAATTCAAAGGTTGTCGGCCGCACCATCGAAGAGCTGGATCTACCGAAAGGCACATCGATCGGTGCCATCGTCCGGGGTGAAGACGTGATCATCACCCATCACGACACGGTGATTGAAGAACACGATCATTTACTGATTTTTGTACCGGACAAACAACAGATCCCCGCCGTGGAACGTTTGTTCCAGGTCAGCGCAACATTCATATGAAGCACCGGAGAACTGCAACCGTACAACGGATTGTGGGTTTTCTTATCGCGGGTTCCAGCTTGATGATGTTCCCGCCGGCACTGGTGTCGTGGTGGTATAACGACGGCACGGCCAATCTGTTTCTGGTCAGCGCCATTATCCTGTTTATCACCGGTATGGCTATTTTTCTGCCGGTGCGCAATGTCAGGCAGGAACTGCGTCTGCGAGACGGATTTCTGATTGTTACCGCCTGTTGGCTCGCACTGTCACTGGTGGGGGCCCTGCCATTTCTGTTGTTGTTACAACCCGAGATTTCCTATATTGATGCCGTGTTCGAGTCCATGTCCGGACTCACCACCACCGGCGCGACGATATTTACAAATATTGATGAGCTGCCACGCGGCGTTTTGTATTATCGACAGCAATTGCAATGGCTTGGGGGGCTTGGCATTATTGTTCTGGCGGTCGCCATCCTGCCGATGCTCAGAATCGGCGGTATGCAACTTTACCGGGCCGAGACACCAGGACCTCTGAAAGACAGCAAACTGACACCGCGCATCACAGAAACCGCCAAAGCCCTGTGGATGATCTATCTGGGCATTACAATTTTGTGTGCGCTGGCTTACTGGCTCGGCGGCATGACAATGTTCGACGCTGTCGGTCATGCTTTCAGCACCGTTGCCATCGGTGGAATGTCGACCCATGACGCGGGTTTTGCATGGTTTGAAAACACAACCCTCGAAATGATTGCGACGGTATTCATGGTGGTTGCCGGAATCAATTTTGCGATTCACTTCACAGCCTGGAAACGCGCCAGCGCACAGCCTTATTTCCAGGACCCGGAACTCAAATTATATGCGTCCCTGTTGCTGGGGTTTTCGGTGCTGATAACCTTCGCGCTTTATCTGAGCGGGACCTTTGATTCTATTTCGGAATCCGCGCGTTATGCCAGTTTCCAGGTGGTGTCGGTGATGACAACCACCGGCTATACAACCTCTGACTTTTCACTGTGGCCCGGGTTTATGCCAATTTTCCTGATATGCATCGCGTTCATCGGCGGTTGCGCGGGCAGCACCTGCGGCGGTATGAAAGTCATTCGTATCATGCTTTTATACCGGCAGGCGATTCGCGAAATTCGTCGGCTGATTCACCCGCACGCGGTCATTCCAGTAAAGATCGGCGGCAGAAAAACCTCCGCAACCGTGATGGACGCGGTATGGGGATTTTTCTTTTTATATGTTGCCAGTTTCGTGATGATCACCATCGCACTCAACGGCGTTGGCCTGGACCCGGTAACGGCATATTCGGCTGCCGCTGCGTGTATCACCAACCTCGGCCCAGGACTGGGCGACGTTAGCGCGAACTATGCCAGCATGAACTCAACGGCGAAGGTCATTCTGAGTTTTGCAATGTTGCTGGGCAGGCTGGAAATATTTACCATACTGGTGCTGTTCACGCCTGCATTCTGGCGCGATTGAGTTTCAGCTTACTATCCGACTCTCTGCATACCGTAAAGCAGGGTGGCTACCGGGAAGAGCCAGGCGAAACGCCACGAATGGCAGCAATGGATTTGGAATTATGTTTCGCCAAGCATATTGTCTATCGTTCGACGAATTTCTGCCGCCCAACCAGGTGCCCGCCGCGCCGCCTTTTGACGATTGCTCAGTGACTCCCAGTCGTTGCTGTCGTCAAGCATCGTTTGATACAGGTTGAATTGAACGACGCCCTGCCGATCAACCAGAAACAGCGCCGGTGTCGGTCTGACGCCATAAAGCCCCATGACCGGATCCGCTTCAGGCAAAATCACGAAGTCATAGCCGTAGTTTTGCATAAATTCAACAGGGTCCTCGTCATCACGGATATTCAGTGCGTAGACCCTTACATCATCACCATACTCAATCTGAATGCTCTGCAGGTGTGGCATCAGCGCCTTGCAGTAAGGGCACCAACTGGCCCAGAACAGATAGATATCAACACCATCGAGTTTGCTCGGCAGGGTGATTTTTTGACCATCTGCATCCGTCAGCGTGAATGACGGTGCAATGGTCAATTCCGCATATGCCGGCGATGCCAGCAACACCGTCATGGACAGGATTTGCAGAATTCTTGGAAGCATCGGCATGATTGTAAAAGACATGGTTTTCATAGGTTTTATTCAGCCTTGAAATTGGGACATATTCTATCCGACCGGCAAGTCGTGGAATTTATCACATGACTGTGTGCGTTAGCGTTGGCGGAAAGGTGATTCTGCTACTGGAAAGCACAGCAAATAAACGCTAATGTTGCGCTGAATCTTCTGTGTGGAATCCGCGAGTGCGTCTGTCCGTAATCCTGTGCCAAGTTGGTCTTTTGCTAGCAGTTGTGCTGCCATGCGTTGCTGCGTTGGCAGATACGATGGAAATTGAGATCGCTGGCTTGCAGTCCGAAGCGCTGCTTAAAAACGTAAACGCGCATGTTGGCAGCACATGGGTTTCGAGTACCGCGCTGTCTACACAACGGAAACGCGATCTGTTCCGGGAACAGGCAGAGATCAAGACCGCCAGGGCTTTACAGCCTTATGGCTACTATTTCCCGGAAATAGAGAGTTCGCTCGAACACCCCGACGGGGAATCATGGGTGCTGAAACTAACCATCACGCCCGGCGAGGCGATGAAAGTCCGGAAGCTTGAATTGAAAGTCAAAGGAGAGGGGCGTCAACTGCCAGCAATTCTGGCGTGGCAGTCCGATTGGCCACTGCCTTCAGGCTCAATCCTCAACCAGGTGACCTGGGACGAACAGAAGGAAGTAGTTCTTAACCTCACCGAAGATAACGGATATTTGTCTGCTTCTTTTGAAGCCCACCGGATAGACCTCGACCTTGAAGCCAACGTGGCGGACCTGGTGTTGATCCTCGATACCGGGCCAAGGGCGGTTATGGGAGAGGTCCGATTCAATCAAAGCGAGGTTAAAAACCAGGTATTGATGTCCATTCCCCGCTTCGAAACGGGTGATTACTATTCGGCATGGCTGGTGGATAAGCTCCGCACTGACTTGTGGAAGACAGGCTATTTTGGCGACATCGAAGTGATTGAAAAACGGCTGCTTGACCAACACCCGCCGGTGGTTGAGTTTGAAGCAACGCTGGGAGCAAGGAAAAGAGATACTCACCAGGGCACGGTGGGCTATGGAACAGATTCCGAGTTCCGCGTGCAGTATCGCTGGCAACGCCATGTTTTTTCCGAACGGGGTGACTCGCTCGGAATCGGCATGGGCTGGCAACAACGAAACGAGGAGCTATTGCTCTACGGTGAGTATCGAATTCCGAGACGTTGGCGCTCTAACCAGTATTGGGTTCTCAGCTCAGCGCTAAAGACTGAGTCGGAAGATTTTAACCTGGGTTCAGACGCAACCGAGAACAACACGACCCTGTTTTCGGGGCGTGTGGAAGATTTCTCTGTTCGGTTTGGCCGGCTTAAATTCAGAGATTTGAGCTGGAGCCATGAACGAATAATCGAAACAGCCTACGTACAATATTTAACCGAAAGCAACAATTTTCCTGAAGACAGGCTCATACCTGCATCGCGTGATGGTATTGAGAACAACAACCGCTCGATAACACTGGGCCTGGACTGGGACTGGCCGGTCATCCAGGGAAAAAGATTCAATACCAGGGGGCATCATGAGAGAGCCTGGGTGTTTACCGCCAACGATATCTGGGGTTCCCAGCGTGAATTCACCCAGGTCTACCTGTCCTCCCGCTGGAATTTCGTCCTGTCTGATCGCTGGAAGCTGCTGCTGCGTGGGGAAGCAGGTTATACCGACGCAGATGTTTTCAAAGTTGATATTGGCGACGACTACCCATTGGTCTCAGTCACCGAATTGCCCTTTCTTTACCGCTTCAAAGCAGGCGGTAGTTATAGCGTGCGCGGTTACGGTTTTGAACAGCTCAGCACCAACAATATCGGTTCGAATCATATATTTACAGCCAGCACGGAAGTGGAGTATCAGTTTAAGCAGGACTGGTCACTCGCAGCTTTTTATGACATTGGAACCGCCTTTAATGACTGGAGTGACATGGGTCTGAGAACGGGTATTGGTGTGGGTATACGCTGGTACAGCATTGCCGGCGTTATCCGTCTTGACCTTGCCCAGGCGCAGGACATTGACGGTAAGCCCTGGCACATCCACTTAACCATCGGGACACCGCTGCTATGAGACGCCGGCTGATCAAATTGCTTTTGATTCTGCTTGTGTTCATTGGCGTTGCGATACTGGCGGCTGGCTGGTTATTGAAAACGGAGTCCGGTGCGCAATGGATACTGTCCAGAGCGGCCAGCAGTCTTGAAGATCAACTGTCGTTCAGCTCAGTCCGGGGCACATTGGGTGACGGCCTGATTATTGAAGGTTTCCGCTACAAAAATGAAAGCCTGGAAATCGGTGTAAGCCAATTGGAAGCGGCAGCCAGTGTGTCATGGGGGCCGTGGCGGCTGTCAGTGAACCCTCTCACAGCGCAGGGTGTATCCATCAAGCTGCTGCAAGGCCATTTACCAGAGGGGGTGAGCGGTCAACGCAATGTAACCACGCATGAAACCATTCAAGCTGCACTCGCTGACCTCCAGTTACCGATGGCGCTAAGCCTGGAAAATGTGACGATTACCGACATTGATGTATTCGATACCCATGGGCAAAAATTGCTATACCTGAACAAGATCAGTTTGGCTGCACACTGGAAACAGTCCCTGTTGCTGAACACGCTGCTTGTTGAAGCACCTGGCTTGACTGCAAATTTACACGGCCAACTGGATTTATTTCCGCCATTTGAAAGCCAGTGGACCGCAGCGGCAAAGGTTTCCGTGCCAGGACTGCGCGGCGATGGTCCGGCGGCAGTTGATCTGACCCTGGATATTGAAGGCCTCGCAGATATTTATTCAGTAAACGCAGTGGCGCTGATCAAGGAAACCGGTCTGCCGGAGATCCGGTTGCAGTTGTCAGCCCAGGGGGATTTTGAATCCCTGTCCATCGACAAACTGGACGCAGGCTCCGATTTTGCCAAAGCCCGTTTCACCGGCGCTGCACAGTGGGTTGATCGGGAGATGCTGGAGCTGAATATTGATATTACCTTTTTGGATCCGGCAATCCTGCTTGAAAAATGGCCCGCTGAACAGTTTATTCACGGCGGGGTATCTGTACGTTATGAAAACGGACTGATCCAGGTTAACGCTTTCAATATCAACATCGCTGGCACAAAGACGAGCCTGGAAGGAAGCGGTGTATTCGATCCGTTTGAGGGGGTGCTCGAAGCAAAGATTATATGGCAACAACTCGGCTGGCCGGTGGCAGAAGAAAGTTTCGATTACTTGAGTGATCGTGGCGAAATAATGGTGTCCGGCGCTCCTTCTGACTGGCGGTTCGAAGCTGAGATGGAGTTTGAAACGCAGGCATACCCTGGCGGCCTGTTTGTGTTTGATGGCTTTGGTGACAAGGATTCAGCGCAGATTACCATCGCAAAGGGCGAAGCACTTGGCGGCAATGTAGCCGGTACCGCCGGGCTTGACTGGAGCGGGGCATTTCGCTGGAATGCCGACCTTGCCGTGGAACAGGTTGACCTCGAGGCCTTACTGAGCGACTGGCCTGCCAGGCTGGATGCGTCATTGAGCCTGGAGCACGACACCGGCAGAGATTATTTTTCATTGCAAATCGATTCGCTGCACGGCGATATTCAAAATCAACGCGTGGATGGCAGCGGCGGGTTGATATTTGATGCCTCGAACATCAGTTTCCAGAACATTCAACTGTCTTCAGGCGAGTCGGCAATTTCACTGGATGGCGCACTGGACGGCGCAGCGGGAGTATCGTTTTCATTCGACGTGCGCCGCCCGGGGTGGATGGCCGACCTGCTGGGTGGGGAGATAAAGGGCAGCGGTCGCATCGCACCACGGGCACCGCAACCGTTGTTGGATCTTGAACTGGAGGCACATCAATTGGCATGGGGTGATACCCGCATCGAAAAAATCCTGATAAATCTCCTGCCAGGGACTGGCGGCGATAGCGTAAAGCTGACCCTGCAGGCTGAAAACATCGAACTTGCAGGTTTTGAGCTACGCTCAGCCAATGCAGTAATCAACAGCGAAGGCTTAACTCAGACCATGGAGCTTTCACTTTCAGCATACGAGTACCAACTGCAGGCACGGGTATCCGGCAAGCTATCTGACTGGTCATCGCTGGCTGAAAGTCACTGGTCGGGGAATTTACTCAAGCTGAGTCTTGAAAGAGATCAGTTGGCTCTTTTGAGCTTGCAAGAAACCACAGCACTGACAATTTCTGCCAATCAGTTCTCAATCGGACAGCTCTCATTCGGACAGGGCTGTTTTGATCTCCACGACTCAGGCGTGCTTTGCCTGCAGTCCAGTTGGCAGGCGGGCCAGCAAAGCAGCGTCGAAGCAAGGCTGTTGGATGTACCATTGAGTATCTCGAAACTGTTTTTTGACCATCAGGTGGAATTCACCCAGCGGCTCAATGGCGAGATCAAATGGTTCCACAGGTCTGGAAAACTCCCGTCAGGCCATGCAACCATCACGGTATCTGCTGGTAAATTCGGCGCGGAACTGGAGAAATCTGAACGGGTCAGCACCGCAGAGGGTTTCGTAGGTTTTGAACTGCACGACGGCAATCTCACTGCGGGCCAATTCGATATTCCATTCCCGGGTGTCGGTGAGATCGATCTGGACTTCGCTGTCACTGGCCTTGCGCTGGACGGTGGCGGCATCATCAACGGCAGGATAAGAGTCGATCTGGACGATGTCGGGGTGATGGAGGATTTATTTCCAGCGCTGGAAAACATTGGCGGTCAGTTGAACACCGATTTGAAACTATCCGGCGTAACCATCGACCCCGAACTTGACGGGACCGTTTCTTACACCAATGGTCACGCCGATATCCCACTCATCGGCACACAATTGCGCAATATCAACTTGCTGGGCAATGTTCAAAACAACAACAAGGCGACCATCACCGGCGGCTTCGATGCGGGTGTGGGCCATGGTGAAATCGACCTGACCGCTGAGTTTTCCGACTGGCTGAATCCGGCGCTGGACCTTGCATTCAGCGGTTCCTCGCTACGCTTGCTCAACCTGCCCGATCTGCGTATGGACGCAGATGCCGACATCAGATTTGGCTGGCGGCAAGGTGAGTGGTCAATAGATGGCCGGGTCATTGTCCAGCAGGCCAGGCTTGCACCGATAACATCAATCGTCAACAAGGTTACAGAGAGCGAGGATACACAGATCGTTGCAGGTGAACTGCCATATCAAACGCACGCGGAGCCAGGGGACCCGTTAAGGCTCACCGGCAACCTGGAAATCAAACTGGGTGATGACGTGCTTATTGAAACCGATGCGGCTAAATTAAAACTTAGCGGCGCTGTGATGTTGCAATGGAGCGGGGATACGATACCCATCGCCGATGGCAGCATCCATGGCGATGGTGAAATCACAATTTTTGGCCCCAAACTGCATATCAATGATGGCCAGTTGCGATTTCCGGAAATACCCGTTAACAATCCACTCCTCGACATCAGGGCAGAGCGGGATATATTTGGGAACACCCAGATTCGGGCTGCGGGTGTCAGCATTACCGGCTCAGTGAAACGACCTGTGATCGAAGCCTACACCAACCCGCACACCACCAAAGACCGGGCGTGGGCCTTGCTCATCACCGGCAGTGATGTTGATTTGGGCCAGGGAATCGGCGCGGTCGAGGTCGGAACTTACATCGCACCAAAGCTCTACCTCAGCTACGGGATCAGCCTGTTCGATAACGAAAATATCATCAGTGCCCGTTATGATCTGAAAAAGGGTTTTGGTATAAAGGTGTCGTCGAGTGAACGTGAATCCGGTGTGGATATGTCATACACCATCGACCGCTGACATCGGGATGCCAGGTGAACCCGTATAATCACCGGAAAACTTGTTACATGTGGATTGTGACACCAACCTCCAACATTCAGTGAAGGGAGTCTGACCCCGATGGGCCCGTTGAAAGGTATCAAAGTTGTTGAGATTGCCGGTATAGGTCCCGCACCGGTGGCCGCCATGATGCTGGCGGATTTCGGTGCAGAAGTCATATTGGTTGAGCGCAAAATATCCAACCCCAATGCGTCCAGCATCGAGCCAACGCAGATGGGACGCGCGGCGTTTTTTAAACGCGGCAAGCGTTCTATCGCACTGGATCTGAAGAAACCGGAAAGCATTGAGCTGGTATTGGCCTTGCTGGCCGGGGCTGACATGTTAATCGAAAGCTTCAGACCCGGTGTAATGGAGCGTCTGGGACTCGGGCCCGATGTCTGTTTTGAACACAATAGCCGCCTCGTGTATGGCCGCATGACCGGCTGGGGCCAAAGTGGACCACTGGCGCACGCTGCCGGTCACGATCTTAACTATGCTTCCCTGTCCGGTGCACTTCACTATTGCGGCATGCCCGGTGACAAACCCTTCCCGCCCGCAACGCTGATCGGCGATATCGGGGGCGGCTCTTTGCCCTTTGCCCTTGGAATGGTGTCTGCAGTGCTTCACGCACAACGGACCGGTGAAGGACAGGTCGTTGATGCGGCCATGTGTGATGGGGCGGTCTACACGATGACCCTGTTTGCCAGCCTCAAGGAGCATGGCACGATTGGTGATGTCCGGGGTGAGGATTTCTTTACCGGTGGCGCACATTTTTGCAATGCCTATATCTGTGCAGACCGGCGCTACGTGACTGTACAGGCGCTGGAACCGGTTTTTTACCAGCAACTGATCACGGCTTGCGGATTTGCGGACGACCCTGACTTTGCTGAACAGTACCAGCGCGCAAACTGGCCTGCGGCAACGGAAAAAATGACAAAATTATTTGCCACAAAAACCCAGGCTCAGTGGTGTGAATTACTTGAAGGCAGCGATGCCTGTTTTGCGCCCGTGCTGACGCTGGAAGAGGCGGCTGCCCACCCGCACAACCAGGCGCGCAACAATTTCGTTGAAAAAGACGGCCGGGTGCAACCGGCGCCGGCACCAAAGTTCAGCAAAACACCCGCGCAAGTGGGCAGCGTACCCCTGCCCGGGCAACACACCGCGGAAGTCATTGAAGAAATCGGTTTTCCGGATGAAAAAGCAGCGGTGGTTTTTGATAAAGACTCCGTTTGAGCCCGATATTGTGAAAGTCATCGTCGCATCCCTGAACCCGGCCAAGCTTCGTGCAGTTAAACAGGGGTTTTCCCACCACTTTTCTGAATCCATTACCGAATTCATCCCGGTCGAAGTTGAATCAGGAGTCAGCGAGCAACCGCGCAGCGATGAGGAAACCCGCCAGGGCGCAGGCAACCGCGCCAGAAATGCCGGGCTGGCCCGGCCCGATGCCGACTTTTGGGTAGGGCTCGAAGGTGGCATCGAAATGATCGGCGACCAACTCATTGCCTTTGCCTGGATGGCGGTGCTGGGTGCAAATGGTCGATTGAGCGAAGCGCGCAGCGTCAGCTTACCATTGCCACCCGCCGTCAGGGACCTTGTTGATAGCGGCCTGGAACTGGGCGAGGCCAACGACAGGGTGTTTGCCACCGTCAACAGCAAGCACGAAGGGGGTGCCTTTGGGCTGCTGACCAATGGCCGCTACACCCGCGAGGGCGTTTACGCACAAACACTGAGCATCGCACTGATTCCGTTTGTCAATGCGCTTTACCAGCCGAAATAAATTACTACCAGGCACTGCCAACCGTAAGGTAAATTGAAGTGTCTTGCGGAACCTGCCTTAATTCGCTTTCACAGCACAATTCTGACACCATATACCCGCATTCGGAAAGCCACCACACCGAATTGTACGGGCTGCCATGATAACAATTTGCAAAGAAAATGGGGCGCTTGGGGCCACCATTTCAAACCTGGATCTTTCTGTTCCGCTGCAACAGCAGGATCTGTCAGTATTGAAACAGGCTCTGGCGGAACACCAGGTGCTGTTCTTCAGGGACCAGCATATCTCGCATGCGGCCCACCGTGATTTCGGGCGGGCCTTCGGGACGCTGCAATCCCACCCATCATATCCCACCATTAACGGCTATCCCGATGTGATGGTTCTGGAAAATGACCGTGAAAACCCCTCGAAGATTGATGAGTGGCATACCGATATGTCTTTCGACCCGGTTCCACCACTGGGCAGCATACTGATCGGCAGAGAGGTCCCGGAAAAGGGTGGTGATACGATGTTTTCAAGCTTGGCTGCCGCCTATGATGACCTGTCAGATACGATCAAGGATTCACTGCAGGGCCTGACCGCGACCCACAGCTTTGCCCATGGCTTCAAGGATAGTCTGGCCGAACCCGGCGGGAGAGAGCGATTGCAGGAAGCCATTGACCGGAATCCCGATGTCGTCCATCCGGTAGTCAGAGTCCATCCCGTCACGGGTAGGAAAATGGTTTTTGTCAACCGGGTTTTCACCAGTCACATCAATGAAATGAGCAAAGAAAGTTCAGATGAGCTTTTGCATTCCCTGTGTGATCACATGGTGCAGGATAAGTATGTCTACCGCTTCCGATGGCAACGCGATTCGATCGCGTTCTGGGACAACCGCGCGGTAATGCATGTGCCGGTGAACGACTATTGGCCTGCCCTGAGGCGTATGGAACGGGTTACGATCAACGATACGCAAGGTCCTTGCTGAAGCCCGTTGGTTTTGCCTTATATTTACGCAGCTTCGCACTCAGACCTTATTTTGCCAAGTGCCTCACGATCCAGGTACCAGACGTTCATGGTCTCGAAACGAGATGGTGCCTGGTAAACAATATCGCACTCACCGGATATCAACAGATGCTTCTCCAACGCACCACCGAGCCGCATTCCAAGATTGTGTGAAGCAGCATTGATTGCGACCAGACCGGCACGGCTTTCCGCATGGCAAACATCCACATCGTTTTGTTCCGCCAGCATGGCCAACTGCAATCTCAGCGCAGAACCCAGACCATTTACCGCTACATCGGATAACGTGGATGGCGTGCGCATGCTGTTGTCGTATTCCGCCAGGCGCAAGCTGCTGCCATCATCCAGTTGCAAGGTATTGATCTCAAGATTGCTGAATGCGTGGATTTGGCCATTCAAACAGGATCTGGCTACAACCATCAGATAGGTCTCAGGGTCAGATCGCATAATTCGCAATTTTTGCCTGAAATCATACGGAAAGGTCGGAAAAACCTTGCCATGCAGACAGGTCAGGTGATCAACATCTCCCGCGCTCAGACTGTCAGGGCCAACGCGTTGTATTTCAAACCCGGACATCTGCTCGAAATCTGCGAGCAGGCCGGAAGCCCCCTTGGGGGTACGCGTCAGGATCGCTGCCAGCATCGACTTTTCCTGAACAACGTCTGCTGCATTTGAACGGCGAGTTTCCAGGCACTTTCCAATGTAGGTAATCACCAGGCCGCGTTCCCCGCCAACAATGATTTTCGCCTCCTGTTTGAAACCGGAGCCAGCAAGCAGGAATTGACAAGCTGGCGATAAATCACCTTCTGATATCACCCTCACTGTAAAGCGCGATATCTTTTCTCCCTTGCCTGATTGAACGACCTCACGCAACACCTGCTCTAGCACACTGTCATTGGATATCATCCGCGTACAAAACCAACGTACGCGCTCCCCACCGATATCAATGACCGGACGGGTCGAACCAAACGCGGAATAGGCTGTTTCCTTCAAGCTGTTTCCTTCAAGCTGTTCAGGCCATCAAATGAAGCGCTCATATTTTAGCTGACAAACACCGCCTCAACTGATATTGATGCACAAAATCATGCTCCGAGTGTGAATTAATACGACAAAAGCGTTATGCTTCAAGGTTCAGCGCTCAAAAGCTGATTCTGATCATTTCAACCAGGACAATGACTATGAAATTGACGTCTCCAAGATTTTATGCAGTCTGCATAGCACTATTCACACTGTTATCATTTTCACCTGCTTTTGCACAGGATAAACCCAATATCCTGATTATCTGGGGTGATGACATCGGCTGGTTCAATGTCAGTGCTTACAACCGCGGCATGATGGAATACAAAACCCCAAATATTGACAGCATTGCCGATGCGGGCATTCTGTTTACAGATGGCTACGGGCAGAACAGTTGCACCGCCGGCAGATCAACGTTTATCACCGGTCAAAGCCCGTTTCGGACCGGCCTGCTAAAGGTAGGCCTGCCAGGTGCTAAAGAAGGGTTGAGCGGGAAAGACCCGACCATTGCTGAGCTGCTCAAACCATTGGGCTACATGACGGCTCAATTCGGCAAGAATCACCTCGGGGATCTCGATGAATTTTTGCCCACCAACCACGGCTTTGATGAATTCTTTGGCAACCTCTACCACCTTAACGCCGAAGATGAACCTGAGAATGAAGATTATCCAAAGGATCCGGAATTCGCCAAGAAATTCGGTCCCCGCGGCGTGATCCACTCGCTGGCAGATGGCAAGATCGAGGATACCGGCCCGCTTAATATGAAGCGCATGGAAACCATTGATGAGGAAGTCACCAGCCGCACACTGGATTTTATGGACAGGGCCCATAAGGCAAACAAGCCGTTTTTCATCTGGTACAACACGACCCGCATGCATGTATGGACACGTTTGAAACCCGCATCGAAGGGCGTCACCGGACAGGGTATCTTTGCTGATGGCATGGTGGAACACGATGGCATGGTCGGCGAGTTATTGGCCAAGCTGGACGAACTGGGCATCACTGACAACACCATCGTCATGTACTCCACCGACAACGGTGCCGAAACCTTTACCTGGCCCGATGGTGGCACAACACCGTTCCGTGGTGAAAAGAACACCACCTGGGAAGGCGGTTTTCGTGTACCCATGATGGTGAAGTGGCCGGGCAAAATTAAAGCCGGACGTGTTTCCAACGGTGTGATCTCGATGGAAGACTGGTTGCCGACACTGCTCGCGGTAGCGGGTGAGCCGGACATCAAGGAAAAACTGCTCAAAGGCCACAGAGTTGGCGCAAAGACATTTAAAGTCCACCTCGATGGCTACAACATGTTGCCCTACTGGACAGGCCAGGCATCAGAAAGCCCCAGAAAGGAAATGTTTTACTTCACCGATGACGGGCAACTTTCAGCCTTACGCTATGGCCAGTGGAAAATCATGTTCACCGAGCAACGGGGCCATGGCATGGACGTCTGGCAGGAACCCTATGTAACCCTGCGCTTTCCAAAGCTGTTCAATTTGCGTCGCGACCCGTTCGAGCGCGCTGATTGGGAGTCTGGTGCGTATGAGACATGGCGATTTGAAAGGTTATATTTACTGACTCCCGCTGCCGCCTACGTGGGTAAGTTTATCGCCACCTTCAAGGACTACCCGCCACGACAAAAGCCAGGCAGTTTCAACCTCGATCACGTGATGCAGTCACTGCAGACAGAAAACAGCGGGTCAAACTGATAGCTGCAAGAGTACCAGCAGTAAAAACCGGGCACCTTAATAGAAAAGGTGCCCGGTCGTTGTTGTCGGGATGTCCCGGAGCCCCGGGTGATGGTGACGGACACTTGCCCAGGGAAACCAAAAATGAATGCGCTTGAATCCATCCGAATACTACAGTCCCGAATGGGTGAATCCATCATCGGTCAGGAGTCTGTGATCGAGCAGTTGGTCATCGGCCTGCTGGCCAATGGCAATATTTTGATGGAAGGATTGCCGGGACTGGCCAAAACACGGGCGGTCAAGAGCCTGGCTAAAAACATGGCTGCAGATTTTTCACGTATCCAGTTCACACCCGACCTGCTACCTTCGGATATCACCGGCAGCGAAGTGCTATACACGGAATCAGGTCAACCGACATTTCGTTTTGAGAAGGGGCCAATTTTTGCCAATATCGTGCTGGCAGATGAGATCAACCGCGCACCCGCAAAGGTGCAGGCAGCCCTGCTGGAAGCCATGGAAGAACGCCAGGTGACGGTGGCCGGTACCACCCACAAATTGCCGCCGCTGTTTATCGTGATGGCAACTCAAAACCCGATCGAACAAGAGGGCACCTATCCATTGCCTGAAGCGCAAATGGATCGCTTTCTGCTGCATGTGTATATCGACTATGGCACTAAGGAGGCCGAGGCAAAGGTCATTCGACTGGTTCGCGGTGAAGAAGACCCGGCAAAGGCGTCAGAAACTCAAGCGCCGGTTCCGCAGCAAGTGGTTTTTGATGCGCGCCAGGAAATCAATCAGGTCCAGGTATCAGAAGCGATTGAAAGCTATATTGTCGATTTAATCTTCGCCACCCGCTTCCCGGACAGATATGACGAGAAACTGGCTACATGGATACGCATTGGCGCGAGTCCGCGCGGAGCCATCGGTCTGGACAAATGCGCGCGGGTTCATGCCTGGCTCAACGGTCGTGACCACGTACTGCCGGATGATGTCAGGGCAGTGGTACATGCCGTGCTGCGCCATCGCATCGCGCTAAGCTACGAGGCCAACGCCGACGGGGTTTCGAGCAACGAGGTGATCGATGAAATTCTGAGGCTGGTGGCAATTTCCTGAATTCCTGACCGGCAATGTCTACCCGCACCCACAGATCTGACTCAATTCGCAAGAATAATGACCCTGGGGATGGTGGCATTTATGTTCAGCTTGATGAACTGATGCGACTCAAGCACAAGGCGTCCGGCTTCAGTTTTCTGCCCAGACAGCCCGTTCACAGCATTTTAAGTGGTCGCCACGCGTCGAAACTCCGGGGGCGCGGCCTTAATTTTGAAGAACTGCGCAATTACCTGCCCGGTGACGACACCCGCAATATCGACTGGAAGGTGACCGCCCGCACGCGCAGTCCCTACGTTCGTGTTTATACCGAAGAAAAAGACCGCACGGTCTGGTTGCTCGTCGATCAACGCGTCGGCATGTTTTTTGGCAGTAAGCAGCGGATGAAATCGGTGGTGGCCGCAGAAGTCGCAGCGATTTCCGCCTGGCGGGTGCTCAGCGCCGGCGACCGGGTCGGTGCATTGGTGTTCAATGATTCGGAAATTTCTGTGGTTCCACCACACCGTAGCCAGCAACGGGTCATTCAGATCCTCAAACAGGTGGTGGATAAGAATCACGCATTGAACTCCAGTCCTGAATTGAAACCAAATCCTGAAAAACTGAACGAGGCCTTGAAGCAAGTCAGTATCCTGGCCAGACATGACTGCCTGGTCTGTCTGATCACCGATGGCGACGGTCTCAACCCCGAATCCCGTCGCTATATCACGCGTCTCGCAGAACACAACGATGTCCTCACGGCATTTATTTATGACCCGCTGGAAAAGGACTTGCCCGCCGCCGGGCGTCTCAGATTTTCAGACGGCGAGGGGCAGTTGGAAGCTGATACCTCGAACAGAAAATTGCGCAACGCGTTCAAAAATGAATTTGAACAAAGACTGGATTGGATTCAATCAGCCTCCCGTCGGTTTTCCATTCCATTGCTGTCACTTCAAACCACCAGTCCGGTGCCCGATCAGATACGTGATGCGCTCGGCCACCACCAAGCAACCCAGCGGTTTTGAGTTCAGACTTGTGAAATCCACCGACCCCGCCAGCCTGCAGAACCTCAATGACATCGTGTTACCCGCCACGGTTGGCTGGTGGCCTTTGGCACCCGGGTGGTTTGTACTGCTTGGCTTGCTGCTGGTCGCGCTTGCGTGGATTGCTTACAAAGCAATGCAGCGCTGGAAAAACAACCGTTACCGGCGAGCGGCCCTGCATCAACTGCAATTATTGGCACAGAGCATCCAATCCGGCCAGAACCGTGACGCAGGGCTCAGACAAATACCCATTTTGCTCAAACGCACTGCATTGTCAGCCTATCCACGTGAGTTGGTCGCTTCGTTGAGCGGAAAAGAATGGTATCGGTTTCTGAATTCAACCGTACAAACGCCAGGGTTTACGTCAACCGTAACCGATGTTCTGAAACGGATTTCCTATGGCGGCGGAGAATTGAGTGCAATTGAACCCGCTGCTGCATCTGCGGTGCTGGATGCCAGTAAATACTGGCTGCAACACCATCAAACCCCATCAGTGCAAATCCCACCATTGCCAAGCGGGAATACATAAGCCGGTGCTGACAATTGCATACCCATGGTTGTTTCTGCTGTTACCGCTGCCCTGGTTGGTGCGCAGACTGTTACCAGTCCATCATGAACGCAAAGCAGCGGTGCGGGTTCCATTTTTGCAGCGCCTGTCGCAATTGTCCGGTGTGGAGGCCGGATCCGGGGTGGCTATTGCCAGACGACCGTTGTCTCAATGGTTGGTATTGAGTCTGACCTGGCTGCTGGTTGTTATCGCCATCGCCCGCCCACAGTGGCTTGGCGAGCCCATCATCAACGAACTGCCAATGCGGGATTTGCTGGTCGCGGTGGATTTGTCCGGCTCCATGGAGGCTCAGGACTTTACCGATACCGATGGCAATTACGTGGATCGCCTGACCGCGGTCAAACAGGTTCTGGATGACTTTTTCGCACGTCGCGAGGGTGACCGTGTCGGGCTGATCCTGTTTGGCTCAGCAGCCTTTGTGCAGGTGCCGTTCACCGATGATCTTGAGGTGGTTCGCGAGCTACTCGATGAAGCACAAATCCGCATGCTGGGCCCAAGAACCATGCTGGGCGATGCAATGGGTCTGTCGATTAATCTTTTTGAGCGCTCGCAGGTTGAGCAGCGCGTATTGATCGTGCTGACCGATGGCAACGACACCGGCAGCCTTGTACCACCTGACAGGGCAGCGGAAATTGCCCGGGATAACGGGGTTGTTGTATACACCATCGCCATCGGCGACCCCGCTGCCGTTGGTGAACAGGCACTGGATGAAATGACCCTCAAGAACATCGCCAGCGTCACTGGCGGTGCCTATTTCCATGCCAATGACCGGCAGGAACTGGAAGCCATTTATGACCACCTGGATGAAATCAATCCACGGGAAGTGGAGACGCAGAGTTACCGACCGCTAACCGACCTGTATCACTGGCCTTTGGCTGCCGGCATGTTAATCACCTTGCTGTACATTCTGGTGATGGAACTCCGACTGCGCCGTTCCAACCGGCAACTCGACCTGCTCGACCCGGAGGAAGTTGCAGGCTGATGGACATATTGGCATCTTTACAGCAGTTTCATTTCCTCAGGCCCAGCTGGCTGGGTTTACTGATCCCTGCCGGCTTTCTGATGTGGGCCGTCTATCAACGCAGTGACTCATTGCGCGCATGGAAAAAGGTGATTTCACCACATTTGCTGCCACACCTGTTGCTTAGCGAGGGCGGTGAAGACGGTCGTTGGCGACCAATATATATGCTCGGAATTGCGTGGTTGGCGGGTATCGTGGCATTGGCCGGGCCCAGCTGGAAGTTGCAGCCATCACCGTTCAGTGAAGACCTCGCGGCAATGTTTATCGTTGTTAAAGTAACACCGGAAATGCTCGCCACCGACATCCAACCCAGCCGTCTGCAGCGCAGTGTTTTAAAAATTCACGACTTGCTGGAAATCAAAAACGATGTTCGAGCGGGCTTGATCGCCTATGCCGGCAGCGCACACCTGGTGATGCCGCTGACCTCCGATGCCGGGATAATCAACAATTTTGCGGCTGCACTCGAACCCGCAGTGATGCCAATGGAGGGCGACGAGCCCGCTGAAGCGATTGCCATGGCGGCCCGGCGTCTGGTCAATGCCGGGGTAGCCGGCTCCATTGTGCTGATCACTGATGCAGTGGATCAATCACAGTTGGCCGCGCTGCGAGGCATCTACAAGCGTTGGGGTATTGAAGTCAATATTCTGGCGATGGCGGCGGGCCCTGAAACCATTCCGCCTCCCGGAAGCTACCCGGCACCCGCACTGGATATCGATTCACTCAGAAACGCCGCCCGGGTCATGGGTGGCAGCGTAACTGTGGTGAGTGCTGATAAGCGCGATGTGGAAACCCTGTCGTCGAACATCACACGCAGCATCAGCAAAGCACCCGCGCAGGAAGGCCAACAGTGGCGCGACTCTGGCTACTACCTGCTGGTATTGCTGGTGCTGATCATGTTGTCTTTTTTTCGCCGCGGCGGATCGGTGTCGATCGAATGATCAGGTCAGTATTAATCATCGCTTTTTTAAGCCACTCCACTTTTGCGGTCGCATTCGAGTGGGCCGACCTGTGGTTCACACCCGACCAGCAGGGACAGCGATTGATGGACCGCGGCGAATACAAGCAGGCAGCCAGCAAATTCACCACGCCCGGTCAAATTGGTGCGGCATTGTTCCTTGCGGGTGAGTTTGAGGACGCTGCCTCGGTGCTGGGCCGTTCCGGCAGCGCGGAGGCTCAGTACAACCGCGGCAACGCGAACATGATGTTGGGCAACTATGATGCTGCCATTGAAGCGTATAAAACCGCGCTTTTAAAACGGCCAGATTGGCCCGAGGCCATGCAAAACCTGCAAATCGCTGTTTTAAGAAAACAAGCGCTGGCACCCCCGGATGATGATTTTGGTGGCACCGGCGGCATGCTGGAGGCCGATGAAATCGTTTTTGATCAGCCGGGGCGAAGCAACAATTCATCTGCTGAGCAGGTCATTGATGCCGCTGACCAGCAAATGGGTGAAGACGAAATGCGTGCGATGTGGCTCAGAAAAGTGGAAACCCGGCCGGCTGATTTTCTGGCAGCGCGCTTCAACTACCAATTGGCAACCAGGGACAAGCTCAGCCCTGATACCGGACAAGACTCGGCGGTCGATGATGATTAAGCGCCTCAAAGCCATTCTTTTTGCCATTCTATGCCTGCCCTTTGCTGCTGCCGCGCAAAACGATACTCTCCAGGCCGGCGTAGCCATCAGTATCGGGGCAGATCAGGAAATCTGGACCGGGCAACAAGTCACCTTGAATCTGGACCTGAAAACATCAGGATTGAGCTTCTCAAACTCACATTTCAACCTGCCGGAAGTTCGCGGTGCCTTTTTAATGCAGACCGACACCACGACGGTGAAGCTGACCGAAAACATTGACGGACAAAACTGGCAAATCGTCCGCTATCCGCTGGCACTGTACCCCCAAAAACCAGGCCAACTGGAGATCCCACCTATCAGCGTGCGTTTCAGCACAAGCGCAGGGTTCGGTAGCGCGGAACAGTCATTTGAGTTTCAGACCGAAGCCCTGAGCCTGCATGTAAAACTGCCGCCGGGCGTGACAGAAGGCGACCTTGTGATCACCACTTCCTCATTTGAGATCGACCACGACTGGCATCCAACATCAGGAACTGCACATACCGGCGATGCATTTACGTTAACGGTACACCGGCGGGCCAGTGATATCTCTGCGATGCTGCTGCCGCCGTTACCGGTGTTCAGGGTCAAAGGACTGGCGGCTTACCCGCAAGCACCCGTGGTTAACGACAAGAGCAACCGCGGCGACCTCAGCGGGGAGCGCACCGATTCCATAATCTGGGTGGTCGAGGAACCCGGTGAATATGAGATTCCCGGTATCCGCTTCCAATGGTGGGACCCGTCCAGTCGCGAACTAAAACAACAGGTCGTTGCCGGTATCAGCCTGGATATTCTGCCATCGCGATCCGACCGGATCAGCGACGGGAGTGGCCTGGATACTGGTAACAACTCCAGCCGGTTGTGGCTAATGATGATCATTGCGTTGCTGGCTCTGGTGGCCATTTCTGTTTGGCTTCGCTTCCACCGCGAAAAGTCCGGTGAACAAATCATCACCGAGAAATCTGCATTTGGCGACCTGCAAAAAGCATGCGCCAACAACCAGGCCGGTCACGCCTATGCAGCGATCCATACCTGGCTTGCGTTTTCCCTGCCCGAAAATACCCGACCAGAAACGCTGGCGGAATTCGCCGGCACCTGTGACGACAGGCGTCTGGCAACGGAACTGAATACACTACAGGAAGCATTGGCGTTTTCAATAGGTGACTGGCAAGGCAAGGAATTAAGACACCTGTTAAAACGCACACGTCGCAAGATCAAGGCGCAAAGCAGGCAGCAATCCAGCAACGCTTTGCTGCCGTTGAACCCATAGCGGGGGCCTGAATTGCAGATTGATGCCAAAGCCGTCAGAATAAATTAAGCTCAGGGGAATAATCATGACCGAATACATCAACGAACTTATGCACTGGCTTGACGCTGCCAACCCGTTTATCCGGGTCGCTTTCTCCTCCGGGTTGATCATCCTCTATTTGCTGATTTTCCGTTTTATCAGGAAAATAACACAGGGTCTGTCCGACAGGGTCACCGAAGAAAAACGCTTCGCTTTCAAGATTCAAAGCCAGGTGATCGTGTCCGCAAAGGACATGAACAAAATCATCGTCTGGTTAATCCGCGTCAGCGGGTTGGTGCTGGCTGTGCTGATTGGTTTCGGTGTTTTGAACATGGCAATGGGCCTGTTTGAATGGAGCCGAAGCCTGGCCGGGGAGCTTCTGGAACTTACACTGGGCGCTGTCGGGTTTGTGGTACAGCAAGTGATTGACTATATACCCAGTTTGCTGGTGATCGTGGTTGTACTGCTGCTCGTGCGCTTTTTATTGCATGTGTTGCGCATTGTTTTTAAAGGCATTGGCGATGGAAGAATCAAAATCCCGGGTTTCTATTCAGAGTGGTCCGGGGTCAGTTTCAACCTGCTGCGCATGCTGGTCTATGCACTGACATTGATCATCATTTTCCCGTATTTACCCGGCTCAGATTCGCCCGCCTTTCAGGGTTTGAGCCTGTTTTTAGGCCTTTTGTTGTCACTCGGTTCGACCACCCCTGTGGCCAACGTCGTCGCCGGCATTGTTCTGACATTCACGCGTGCTTTTAGCGTGGGTGACCGCGTGTCGATTCACAATACGGTCGGTGTGGTGGTCGAGCGCGGTATGTTTGTCACCCGTCTGGAAAACGCCAAGAACGAGATCATCTCCATCCCCAACTCAATGACGCTCTCAACCCACATCATCAATTACAGCGACCAGGCCAGCGGCGCAGGATTGATCCTCTATACCTCGGTCACATCGGCTACGATGTGCCGTGGCCAAAGGTGCACGAACTTTTGATCGCTGCCGCGTTGAATACCGACAATATTGAAGCCAAACCAGAGCCATTCGTACTGCAAAAATCGCTGGATGACTACTCGGTCAACTACCAACTCAACGCCACCACCAAAGACGCTGTGAGCATGCCGCGAACCCATTCCAATATGAACGCCAATATCCTGGACGTTTTCAACGAAGCCGGGCTGGAAATCATGTCGCCGATGTTCGTAGCAACCAGGGACGGGGCCGAAGCCACCATCCCGGCGCCGGAGCAATTAGCCAACAGTGCAGACAGTACCCGGCACCCGGTGTCACGTAATTTCGTGACGCCGGGTGAACTTCGACTACAGGCAAAATAATCAATCCCTACACAAATCCAGACGTTTTCTGATCGACTAAGATCGACAACCGATTCAAATTAACTGGATGGCTACTTCCAGATACTTTTCATTCCGCCTGAGCCTGGCGATGCTGTCAGACCCATTTGGAAACCCAGCCTGACAAGCGGGTTTTAAAATCTACCGCCAGCTTTATTCTTGACCAAAAACCTCAATACCGGCAGCCGCCGCCGAGGCTTTGAGTTTTTTATCACCGGTCGCCAAGGGCATGTTTTCACGTAAGGCCAACTCAAGATAAAGTGCGTCGTAGGATGTCAGCGTATGGGTTCTGCACAGGCGCAACACATGGCCCATGCTTCCGAGAGGCAAATAATCCACTTCTATCGGCAGCTGTGATAAAACCCGTACTGCCTGATTAACCTGTGCAGCATCAATGCGCTTTCGGCGTTCTGCCTGATACAATACCCTCGTAACTTCTGCGGGCCATATACTTGGTGTTACAGCAGCAACGCCCTTTTTCAATAGAGCCTGCCGTACAAGTTCACTGTATTTATCAAACTCGTCCTCAAAAAACCATGCAACAGTGACAGAACAGTCCAGCACAAAGCGATTCATTAACGACGTCCTTTTGCTCGCAATTTGTCAATCGTCAGGTCGCTGCCAAGCCGGGTACCCTTTCTAATGCTATCCATTTCAGCAAACAATTCCTGTAACTCAACCCGTGAAGGCTGTCTTGCGGATATCAGTTTCACCAGGGGTACTTCATGTCGGGTTACCACGATTTCCTCTCCGAGAGACGCTCTGTCTGCCAATTCAGAAAAATGCGCTTTTGCGTAAGTAAGGGCCACATTGGTCATGATACAACTCTGTGAAGTGACTATTGACTAGTTATTTTAAGAAATTGACCAATGATTAGTCAATTGTTTCTGACAAATTGAAAGTTTATGCCAGCTCTGCGAGTTCCAATAGAGCATTTTGCTTCGGGATTTGTAAGTGATTATGGCATTACAACGTCTTAGGAGGAAAGTTTAGATGTCGCCGCGGAAGTCAAACAAAACCAATTAAATATCATTCTCATTACTGTTTGAAAATCAGCCAGATAAACTTGATATCTCGCTGTGTTACATTGAGGTGTGCGTCAGGTGACGGCGATCTACGTGATCACCCTTGGTACGCTCGAAGAAGTGGGGGAATCATTTGATTCTCTGTGTTCTTAAGAAAAATACGCTCTGGAGAATCCGTTTATGAAATCATTCAAGTTCATGTTACTGGTAATGCTTTTGTCTGGCCTTCTGCCTCTCAAGCTAAGCGCCCAGGACCCGGGTCATTCCTGTATTCAGGGGCTGGGTATGGGAAACCAGCAAATCTGGTGGACTGGTTCTAATGACGCCAAATATCTGATGGATTTTACCAATGGCGCACCGGTGCTCAGCAACGCAGGTATCGGTCAAACAGCGTCATTCGAGGGAACGGCGGTTTACACGACGCCTGACGGCGACTTGCTCCTGTACACTGATGGAAACGAGATATTCAATGGCCAAACTCACGCTTCTATTGGAACTGGTGTGGGCGGCAACCCTTCGGCGACAGAAGCCGCATTGATCGTACCCGACCCGGCGGGTGATCCGACCAACGATTTCTATGTATTCGGCAACACCTCAAATGTCAATGGCGCACCGATAAATTTCACCATTGTGGACATTGGCGCCGGCACCATTGGCGCGATTACGGCCCTGGACGGAGGACTTAATTTTGGTGAGTCATTGGCCGTTGTTCCTGATGACACCGGCACTGACTTCTGGATACTGTCCGTCACCAATGTCTCACCCACTGTAAACGCCTACCTGGTAAGCGAGAGCGGGGTAAGCGGTACTGCAGTCACCAGTGCGATTCCGGGTTTACCGGGGGGAACCTCGGCCAATCGCGGATCGGTGACTTACCATCCACCCACGGGGCAATTGGCGATCAGTTTCTACTCCAATAACACCGGAACCGGATATATATTTACGGGCTTATTCGATGAATCAACAGGAACTGTAAGCGGTATCACACAACGCGCTACAGGCGCGCTTGGTTACGGTGTCGCATTTTCACCGGATGCCACAAAACTATATTACAGCGTTGGCACGGAAGGCTGGTCTGGAACGATTACCCATCTGGATATCGCCACCGCTACGGTCACGCCAATTGCAGCTGGCGGTTGGGCCATGCCCCGTCTTGCACCAGACGGTAAGATATATGTTGTAGATGAGGGAGCCACCAGCATGGGTGTCATCAATTCTCCAGACAGCGCCTTTGCTTCAATCGACTGGAATCCTGCTCAAATCGCGCTACCTGCAGGATCCCGTGCGGCCTTCAGCCTGGTCAACCAGACCTACGCACCTTGTGAGGTGCTCAACCCGGGTGAACCGCCTGTTTCGGCATTCACTTACAGTTGTACCGACCTGGACTGCGACTTCGATGGTAGTAGCAGTTCGGATTCCGACGGAGAGCTGACCGACTGGGATTGGGATTTTGGCGATGGCAATGTGGGCACTGGCGAGAACACGTCCCACAGTTATGCCGCTGCCGGCACCTATACCGTCACGCTCACTGTCACTGATGATGAAGGGGCAACCGACGCCTCGGCGCAGCAAGTAACCGTCGTAACGGGTGTGCTGATACCTGTGCCGTCGCTAAACCTGTTGGCCCTGCTATTGCTCAGCGCGACTCTTGGCCTGACTGGCATCCTGGTATTGCGAAGGGACTGAAACACCCGCCTGACTAACGAAAACCGCCGGCATTGACCGGCGGTTTTTTTATCGTAAGCCCCGAAGCAACTACTCCACCGTAATGGTGATCTTCTCAGACATGACTGGCGGGTTAGCCGGGATATGTGCGTAGTTTCCCAGCACCAGTTGCAGGGTGTGTGTGCCTGCGGGCAGATTGAGCGTGGTTTCGGTCTGGCCGCCGCCAAAATGCCGTACGTGGTCACTCTTGGGCAGCGGTATGTTTGGTGTTGGCATGCTATCGACATCAATCAAAATATGGTGATGGCCAGTATTCGACTTATCCACACCAGCAGGGGCAACACCCATGCCTTTGAGCCCGAAACGTACTTCGAAATCGCCGCTTACAACATCCCCGTCAGCAGGCGTAATAAAGTAAAGTGTCACCGTTTTGTGTGAAACCACTTCGGTGGTTTCCCCGGCAAAGGCTGCCACGGTGAACAAGGGCAAAAGCAATGTAGTAAATATCCGTGTAGCTAATTTCATCGTTTATCTCCCGGCCCGGGATTTTTTCCCGTTTTGATCATTGAACATCATTTATAGAATACCTTCAGTATAGGCTTTCAGGATTGTTCTGCTTCCTCTG